>FZPS01000099.1_pt267 | contig 119101 bp, 94 predicted proteins | sample 1817821 | NCBI WGS metagenome assembly FZPS01 (sample SAMEA104158645, study PRJEB21678) | metagenome | place: Germany | collected 2015-04-21
AGGGGCATTCTTCGAGGCAGCGGAGGCAGTCGCTGCATTTCTCGAGATCGATCTCGTAGGGAACTCCCCTCTCCCCGCTGATCGCCTCCGCCGGGCAGATCCGGGCGCAGATACCGCAGGCTTTGCAGAATTCCAGGTTGATCCGCGGCCGCATCAACTCCCGGCAGACCCCGGCGGGGCAGTGGCGCTCCCTGATATGGGCCAGGTATTCGTCCCGGAAAAAACGCAATGTGCTCAGAAGGGGATTGGGCGCGGCGCGGCCCAGACCGCAGAGGGAGCCGTTTTTCATCAGCAAGGCCAGCTGCTCCAGGGTCTCCAGGTCCCGCTCCTCCCCCTTCCCCTCCGTGATCTTCTGCAGCAGCTCCAGCATCCGCTTGCTCCCAATCCGGCAGGGTGTGCATTTGCCGCAGGATTCATCCTGGCTGAAGTCGAGGTAGAAGCGGGCCAGGTCCACCATGCAGGTATCTTCGTCCAGGATAATGAGCCCCCCTGAGCCGATCATGGAGCCGGCCTCCTGCAGGCTGTCGTAATCCATGGGGATGTCCAGTGAATTTTCACCGAGGCAGCCTCCCGACGGGCCGCCGGTTTGCGCCGCTTTGAATTTTTTGTTGCCTGGAATGCCGCCGCCGATATCAAAGATGATCCGGCGCAGCGTTGTCCCCAGGGGCACTTCCACCAGGCCGGTATGCTTCACCTTGCCGGCAAGGGCAAAAACCTTCGTTCCGCGGTTTCCCTCCGTGCCCAGTTCGGCAAAGCGCTCGCTGCCGTGCAGGATGATCAGGGGGATGTTGGCCAGCGTCTCCACGTTGTTGATCAGAGTCGGCTTTCCCCAGAGCCCCTTTTGGGCGGGAAAGGGCGGTTTCGGTTCGGGGTCGCCGCGGGTGCCGTGAAGCGAAGAAATCATGGCTGTCTCTTCGCCGCAGACAAAAGCGCCGGCGCCGGCGCGAATTTCTATATCGAAGGTAAAATCTTTTTCGAGGATGTTCTCGCCCAGGAATTTTTTTTCGCGGGCCTGGGCGATGGCCTCACGGCAGCGGCGCAGGGCCACCGGGTATTCTGCCCGCACATAGATGTAGCCGCGGGCCGCGCCCACGGCGTATCCGGCGATAATCATCCCTTCCAGGATACTGTGCGGGTCTCCCTCCAGGATATTGCGGTCCATGAAAGCCCCGGGGTCTCCTTCATCGGCGTTGCAGATGACGAACTTCTCGTCGCTCTGCGCTCTCCGGACCATTTCCCACTTGAGGCCGGTGGGGAAGCCGCCGCCGCCGCGCCCGCGCAGGCCTGATTCTTTTATTTCGGTGATAACCTGCTCCGGGTTCATCTCAGCCAGGGCCCGGGCCAGGGCGGCGTAGCCGCGGTATTTTAGATAGTCGTCGATGTGAGCGGAGATGACCCCGCAGTTGCGCAGCACCAGCCTGGTCTGTTCGCGGTAAAAGGGCATTTCCTCGCGCTTCCGGACAATTTCATCGCTGCGCGGGTCGCGGTGCAGCAGCTCTTCTACAATCCGCCCGTTAATAATATGTTCCCGGACGATAGTCCGCGCGTCTTCGGGAACAAGTTTCTGATAGATAATGCCTTCCGGATAGACGATTATGGATGGGCCCATGCTGCAATCGCCGATACAGCCGATAATTTCTACGGGGATCTGCCCGGCCAGGCCTTTTTGCTGCAACTCGTCATCGAGGGCCTCTTTCACCTTGCGGCAGCCCAGTGAGCTGCAGGGGATGCCGCCGCAAATGAGAATGCGATGCTCCGTTTCCGGCCTGATCCTTTCCCGGATCAGCTCGTCAACCAGGGTGCTCATCTTTTTTTTATCTCCTCCAGAAGCTGCGGCAGCTTCTCCGGGTTCATCTCGCCATGCAGCTCATCTCCGGCTTTAATTACCGGGGCGGCGCTGCAGGCTCCGACGCAGCGCGTCGTGGAAACGCTGAAGGGGCCTTCCGAAGAAAATTTCCCCGGTCCGCTGCCGCATTGCTTCTGCAGCTCTTGCAGCAGCTTCTCCGCGCCCTTGACATAGCAGGCCGTTCCCATGCAGACCTCAAGACGCTGCTTTCCCGCAGGGACGGTGGAAAAAAGGGAATAGAAGCTGACCACACTGTAAACTTCGGCCAGGGGGATAGTGAGCTCGTTGGCCACGCGGATCATCACTTTGCGGGGCAGATATCCGAATATTTCCTGCGCTTCCTGAAGGGCGGCAATGAGTACGCCGGGTTTCCCCTTATATTTTTCCAGGGCCTGGGTTAACCGTTCATGCAGCTTTTTTTCTTTGATATCAGTTACCGCCACCGGGGATCCCCTTTTCGCTTGCTCTGCCGGACTTTTCCCGATAGAGCATGCTTGCAATCAAGTCATTAAAACCGCTGCTTTTATTTTGATGCATTATTCCTATCTTTACTCATAAAAATGTAATCGACAGGAGATCAACATCTTAAGGCCTTCGCAGACAAGGGGGTTTTACGAAGTGTACCCGCAGGCGCGCTTTTCGGTGCAGCAGCTCACGCGGGTGGCGCTGCTGCTGGCGCTTACTCTTGCCGTGCAATACATGCGCCTGCCCACCCCGGTGACCGGACCGCTGGTGAACCTGATGCTTATACTCTCCACTGCCCTGGCCGGCACAGCCGGAGGCGTGGGGATCGGCCTGCTCACACCCTGGGCGGCGCTTATGCTGGGGATTGTCCCCATCGTTCTCGCCCCGGCGATTCCATTTATCATGGCCGGCAACGCTCTTTACTGTTTTTGCTACGGGGCGCTGGCAGAAAAAATAAAAGGCGGCTCCTTGATTGGAATAATCATAGGAGCCGCCTTGAAGTTTGCCATAATTGCCGGGGCCGCCCGCTACCTGCTGGCGCTGCCCTCCCCGGCGGCGGAAGCGCTTCTGCTGCCCCAATTGATCAACGCCCTCATCGGCGGCGCCGCAGCGCTGCCGCTGGCTCATTCCCTCCGCCGCATAATTAGTTAACTCGGTGCCTGGCACCGAGTTAACTAACTAGAGGTTGTTGGCGTCGATAAGCTGCTGCACCGTGACGCCGTAGCGGCGGGCGATGCTGTAAAGGGTGTCCCCGCTCTTCACTGTATAAGTGGTCTGCCCGCTTGAACCCGGCGGCGGGAGCATTTTATCGACCGTGGTGAAGCTGTAGCCCTGTTTACTCAGCCCTTCGATGATCCGGGGCAGCGCCTGCACCGTGGCGGGGCCGCCTATATGCATTAGAACAATACCGTTGTTAGAGGCTTTGCTCAAAGTCCGGTCGACGATGAAGTCCACATCAATATAGGTTTGCTTTCCATCCACCGTTCTCGTGTTTCCGGCATCCCAGTCCAGGGTGTCAATGGTCCACATAATCGTATAGGGGTAGCCTTCTTCCGCCAGGATTTTTAACAGTTGATCGTTATACGCTCCGTAAGGCGGGCGAAAAAGGTAGGGCCTGACACCGCAGACATCCTGGATGATCTGCGTCGATTCGCGCATCTCGGTACGAATATCGGCGGCGCTCATCTTGGCCATATCGCCGTGGGTTTTGGAGTGATTGCCTATGGTATGTCCCCGCCGGGCGATCTCCTGCCCGAGCTGCGGATGGTCGCTCAACCATAGTGCCCGGGGGAAGAAGGTCGCTTTGACCCCGTATTGGTCGAGCACATTCAGAAGAGGGATCGTTTGATCAAAAAGCCATCCCGAATCAAAGGTCAGGGCAATCTGCTTCCCGCCCGAAGAAACGGTTCCGCTTCTGATCACCTGGGAAATAGAGCTGCCGCCTCCCCCGGAGCCGGGAATGATCAGAACCTGCCCGGCGTAGATCACCGGATCTTTGCCCGGCTCTTCTTCTTCCGGCTTTTGATCAGGCGGTTCTTCATCATCTGCCCCCGGCTCTTCAGTGCCTGTTCCCGGATTGGAAGGTTCGTCAATGGGTTCATTTCCGGGATCCTCTTCGACGGGTTTCCCGGGCGTTTGCGGATCTTCGCCATTGGGAGGAGCAGTGTTCTCACCGATGCCGATCCAGTGGAGCAGATTTTCTGCGCCTCCGGAGGCAATGACATAGCCTGCTGCAAACAACAGGGGCACCAGAATCAAAACAATCAACCCAAGATACCTCTTCTTGCTTTTTGCCAAGGGCGCCACCTCCTTATTTAGCTGATCATAACACATATATATTAAAAATATGTTTTTATGTAAAGCTGTTTTTTAAATTACTTTGAATTATTTGTTATTCACAGTGGAATGCCATTTAATGCATTCTGCAGTTTTAATAAGACATTAATCTCGAGGATTAGAAAATAAAAATTAAACTTGTTATAATCAGGCTAACTGACACTGCTCTTCGGAGGCAATCTATTGGCCAGAAGCGACGGAAAGTGGTTTTTAACCAGGGTTAAGCAGACTATCTATCGCTACCGGATGATCGAAGCGGGCGACAATGTTGCCGTAGCCCTCTCTGGAGGCAAGGACAGCGGCGCCCTTCTCTATATCCTGGATCTTTTCCGGCGGCACGCTCCTTACTCCTTTACCCTCCAGGCCGTTTACGTGGACCTGGGCTGGCCGGCGGATATAGCGCCCCTGGTCCAATATGCGAAAAACTTGCAGGTGCCCCTCTTTGTTGAGAAAACAGTTATTGCCAGAGTTGTTTTTGAGCGGCGGCAGGAGAAGAATCCCTGCGCTCTCTGCGCCAAAATGCGCCGCGGCGCGCTCCACCAGGCCGCCCTGAAATTGGGCGCCAACAAAGTGGCCCTGGGCCACCACCTTGACGATGCCATCGAAACTTTTCTGCTCAACCTGGTCTATACCGGGAATTTTGACACCTTCAAGCCGCATACTTTTCTTGACCGCACCGGCCTTTACCTGATCCGGCCGTTGATCCAGATCCCCGGGCGGACCCTTTCCTCCCTGGCCCGCCGAGAAAATATCCCCGTGATCGAAAACCCCTGCCCGGCAAGCGGCAAAACAAAGCGGCAGGAGATGGCCGCGCTGGTGGAAGAGTTGTCCTCCCGCTATCCCGATCTGCGGCAAAAATTCCGCAGCGCTTTCCTGGAAAGCCCCCTGTGGTCTCCACCCGAATCGCGTTAAGCTCCTGCGCTTCCAGCGGAAAAAGGATTAAGGCGCTTTCCGGCGAAATTTTCTAACAAAAAAAGAGGAGCAGGGACATTGGATGGCAATATAGAGAAAGAAGCCGGCAAACTGAGGAGCTTTTTCTGGCCGCAGGGGATTGCCGTGGTCGGCGCCTCCGCCGATCCGGCCAAGCCCGGCGGCAGGGTGGTGCAGCTGCTAAAAGATTACCGCTATCCCGGTCGAATTTACCCCATTAACCCAAAGCGGAAGGAGATACAAGGCCTTCCCGCCTGCGGCAGCCTGGCCGAGCTCAATGAAAGGCCGGATCTGGTGATTATCGCAGTGGAGGCGCCGGCCGTCCCGGCCGTAGTCAGACAGTGCGCCGCCCTGCAGATGAACAAGCTGGTGGTGATCAGCGGCGGTTTTTCTGAGACCGGCAAGGCGGGTGCGGCCCTGCAGGAAGAGCTGGCCGCACTGGCGGCGGAGCATAAGCTGACCATCCTCGGGCCCAACTGCATCGGCTTCATCAATACACTACAGCCGGCCGTAGCCTCATTTTCCTTCGTGGTCGATGGCGGCGCGTTGCGCTCCGGACCCGCGGCCCTGGTCGTGCAGAGCGGCGGCCTGGGCATCCTGGCTATTTTCCTGGCCGATCTGGAGAAGTTCGGCTTTTCCTATATGATCAGCACCGGCAACGAGGTTAACCTTGATTTTGCGGCGGCTATTAATTTCCTGGTTCACGAGCCCCGGGTCAGGGTTATCGGAGGCTACCTGGAGGGGGTCAAAAGCGGGGAGAGACTTCGCCTCGCCTGCCGGGCGGCGGCGGAGGCGGGTAAACCGGTGATTCTTCTCAAGGCAGGCGCCTCGCCTGAGGCGGTGGCGGCGATCCGTTCACACACCGGGGCCATGGCCGGATCCCGGGAAGCTTACAGGGCCTTTTTCCGCCAGGAGGGGGTCCTGGAGGCGGAAACTCTCACTGAGATGCTCTCACTGTTCAAGGCTTTCGCTCCCGGCCGCCTTCCCCGCGGGAATCGCGCCGCCGTCCTGTCGCTCTCCGGGGGCATGGGCGTCCTGGCTGCCGATCTCTGTGCCGCGGCGGGGCTGGAGATGGCCCGCTTTTCTCCAGAGACAGTCCGCGAACTGAAAAAGCTCATTCCCTCCATTGCCACAGTGGGCAATCCCCTTGACCCAACAGCAGCGATGCTGACGCGGCTGCCGGAGGTCCGCGCGATCATAGAAACAGTCCTGGCTGATCCCGGGGTGGATCTCTTTATCTTTACCACCGCCCTTTGGCGCGCTTCCGGAATCGAGGCGGGAGAAATGATGGCCCAGCTTTTCCAGCAGACGGAGAAGCCTTTCTTTGTGATCTGGCCCGGCTGCATCCGCGAAGCCAAAGAGATTATCTGCGAGAGCGGAATTCCCTTCTTCAACGAACTCAAAGACGGGGTTGAGGCCGCCGCCGCAACGTGGCGCTACGCTCTCTTTCAACAAGAGCGCATGAAGCGAAAGAAAACTGCACTTTCTGTACCGGAGGCCCGCCTGCAGGCGGAAATCCTGCAGTCAAAAATGTCTGCGCGCGGAGAACTGAAGGTTACCGAACCGGAGGCGAAGCAGATCCTGGCCAACCTGGGCATTGCCGTGCCTCGCGGCGAGCTGGCCGGTTCGCTTGAGCAGGCTGTTGCGGCTGCCGGAAGGATTGGCTACCCGGTGGTGCTGAAAGCCGTTTCAGCGGAAATTATCCATAAAACGGAGGCCGGTGCCATCAAGTTGGGATTAAGGGATGACGGGATGCTGCGCGAAGCCTGGGAAGAGATGCGGCGGGAGCTGGCCTGCAGGGCGCCGGGGATTGAGGCGGCGGGCTGGCTGGTGGAAGAGATGCTGCCCGTTCGCCTGGAAATGATTGCCGGGGCAAAAAACGATCCCCTTTTCGGTCCGCTGCTGCTGCTTGGGTTTGGCGGCATTCACGTGGAGATCTTTCGCGATCTGGCCATGCGCCCGGCGCCGCTCGATCCGGAGCAGGTTCTGGAGATGATCGGCGAGCTAAAAAGCGCTCCCCTGCTGAAGGGGCACCGGGGAGCGCCGCCGGTGGATACTTCCTCCCTGGCGGAGGCGGTATCCCGTTTCTCCCATTTTGCTGCCGCGCTCAAGGGGAGTTACCGCGAAATGGAGATCAACCCCCTGGTCATCTGCCCCGACGGGCGCGCCGTGGCCGCTGACGCAGTGATTCTTTTCTAAGCCGTTTTTTGCCCTAAAAGCAACGCCCTACTTGTAGAACATAAAAGAGTGGAGATTTATAAACATACTTTACGCTAGACAGAACCGGGATGGGGCTTTCCCATTCCCTGCTGCAGGTAACTCTGGGCCAGTTTCCGGTAGGAGGCGGCGCTGCTCGACACCCACATGAGGGAGGTTCCTGCAATTTCCTTTTTTACCCGGGCCGGCACACCTGCAGCCAGATGGCGTGCCGGGATAATCGTGCGGTCGGTAACTACGCTTCCGGCGGCGATCATGGCCTCCTCCCCAATCTCACAGAAATCCTGCACCACGGCTCTCATTCCGATAATTGCGCCCCGGCCGATCCGGCAGCCGTGCAGCACGGCGCCATGAGCGACAGTGACATTTTCTCCGATTACCGTTTCGCAGTCGGGCATGACGTGGATTACGCAATTATCCTGGATGCTGCTGCCGCTGCCGATATAGATCCGCCCGAAATCGCCGCGGATCACCGCGCCAAACCAGATGCTGGCTCCCTCTTCTACGATCACATCGCCAATAATAGCCGCACCGGGCGCAATAAAAACATTTTTGCCGATTTGAGGCTTCTTCCCGCCGTACTCCATAATAATCATTTCCATCTCCCCTTTCGCAAAGACTTAATTCACTTACAACCGGGGCATTTCCTTTTATATTCTGAAAAGAGGTTCAAATCATGTTTATAAGAAGGGTTTGCTCCTACAAGGCAACTGGGTTTGGAGCTCCTTCGCCTCGCTCAGGTTGACATAAATGTGGGACACTGGGGACGTACCTGTTTGTCCCACTTTGAATCCACAGGTGAATGCTGGGGTTTGTGGTATAATGTGCAATAATGATAAAGCTATGATCAAGCGTCTAAAGGAGCGGTGCGATAGTGCAGGACAGTTACCGGAAGCTCTTGGAGCAGGTTCGCGAGGGCCGGCTTAGCGTGGAGCAGGCGCTGCAGAAGCTGCGCGCCTTGCCGTACGAGGATCTCGGCTACGCCAGGGTGGATCACCGGCGGCTTCTCCAGAAAGGCTTTCCCGAGGTGATTTACAGCCCCGGAAAAACTCTAACCCAAATTGTCGAGATTGCGCGCCGCCTTTTTAATACAGATGTACCCGTGCTGGTCACCCGCGCTGAACCTCCTGTGTTCGAGGCTCTGCGCCGCGAGTTCCCCCGGGTGGAGTATCACCGCGAAGCACGCGCCGTGGTCATCCGGGCTGCAGAGACGGCGGCGCCGAAAGGCTGCGTCGGCGTGGTCACTGCCGGAACGGCCGATCTGCCTGTCGCTGAGGAGGCCGCTTTAACTGCTGAGCTGATGGGCTGCCGGGTAGTCCGTCTCTATGATGTGGGGGTAGCCGGACTGCACCGCCTCTTTGACAGTATGGATCTGCTGCTTCAGGCGCGAGCCCTGGTTGTTGTTGCCGGAATGGAGGGCGCGCTGCCCAGCGTTGTCGGCGGCCTGGCCGCCTGCCCTGTTATTGCCGTGCCTAGCAGCGTAGGCTACGGGGCCAATTTTAAAGGTCTGGCCCCTCTCCTGGCCATGCTGAACAGCTGCGCGCCCGGGGTCGCCGTGGTTAATATTGACAACGGCTTTGGGGCAGGTTACATGGCGGCGCTAATCAATCGTTCCGGAGAAGGGGGCGGCGCGGATTGAGCGGAGCCCTGTGCGGAGACAAGGTTGCCTATTTCGACTGTTTCAGCGGGATTAGCGGCGATATGATCTTGGGCGCGCTGATCGATTGCGGCCTGGAATTGCGGCGGCTGCAGGAGCTGCTCTCCGGCCTGAAACTGTCCGGATACCGCCTGGAAGCAAAAAAAGTTTCCCGCTACGGGCTGGCCGGCACCGATGTGCAGGTTGTTATCGAGCATGACTCCCCCCGGCAGCGCCACCTGCCCGAAATCAAAGAAATGATCCGGCAAAGCGATCTTCCCGCGCCGGTCAAGGAAAATAGCGCCGCCGTTTTCGAAAACCTGGCCGCCGCCGAGGCAGAAGTGCATGGCGTATCCATTGACGAGGTTCATTTTCACGAGGTCGGCGCTGTAGATGCCATAGTTGATATCGTCGGCTGCGCAGGCGGCCTCCACCTGCTGCGGATCGGGCGGCTGTACTGCTCTCCTCTGCCCATAGGCGGCGGCACGGTCAGGTCTGCCCATGGCCTTCTGCCCTTGCCGGCGCCGGCGGTTATGCAGCTGCTCCAGAGGCGGCGCGTCCCCGTCTACGGCCGGGAGACTCGCCACGAGCTGGTTACCCCTACTGGAGCGGCCATTGTTACCACCCTGGCTGCCGCTTTCGGGCCGCCGCCGTCAATTGAGCTTGAGGCTGTAGGCTACGGTTCCGGGAAGCTGGATCCCGGCTATGCCAATTACCTGCGTATCTTTACCGGCAGCAGCGCTTCCTCTTCCCTGTTTGAGCAGGAACCGCTACAGGTAATCGAGGCGAATATTGATGATCTCAATCCGGAAATATACGGCTACCTGATGGAGCGTCTTTTTGCGGAGGGTGCCTGGGACGTTTATTATACGCCCGTCCAGATGAAAAAGAACCGCCCGGCGGTGAAATTGACCGTGCTGGCGCCGCCGCAGCGCCTTAACCGGCTGGTGGAGACTGTATTCTATGAAACTTCCACCATGGGTTTGCGGGTCTGGGGTGCACAAAAATTTTTCCGGCGGCGAAACACGGAAATTGTGGAAACTGAATGGGGTCCCGTGCGGGTCAAGCTGGTGCCGGATGAAGCCGGCGGCGAGGGGCCGCTTCAGTATGCCGTTGAATATGAAGACTGCAGCGCCATTGCCCGGCGAACAGGCATTCCCTTGAAGGAGATTTACCGCCGGGTGGAATTATCCTTCAGGATGAAGCGGCGGCAAGCATCAACGGAAGAATAATTTATGTGATTGGAGAATTGGCGTGGACCTGTCATATGTCATCCAGATCACTGCGATCGGTTTGCTGGCGGGTATTGCTGGGACCGGCAGCGGAGGTTTAATCACTTTTTTCACGAAAAATCCGTCGCCACTCTTTCTCAGCTTTTTCCTTGGTTTTGCTGCCGGCATAATGCTCGATGTCACCTTCATGGAACTTATCCCCGAGGCGATCAGCCAGGGCGGTTTTTTCTATGGCATAACCGGCTTGATTGGCGGTATTGCCATTTTTCTGTTGTTGGACAGCACATTGCCGCATCACCATCATTATTCCGAGGAATGCGTGGAAGGCCGTTTTCGAAAAATGGGAATTCTGCTGGGCATCGGCATTGCCCTGCATAATGTCCCCGAAGGGCTGGCCATCGGGGCCGGTTATGTATCCAGCGAATCGCTGGGTTTGGGACTGGCCTTGATTATTGGAATTCATAATTTGCCCGAAGGGCTGGCCATGGCGGTGGCCATGGATCGCAGCGGAAGCGGCAAGGCAAAAATTATCCTGGCCGCGGCGCTGGCCGGCTTGCCCATGGGGCTGGGCGCATTTCTCGGAGCATTGCTCGGCCGAGTCTCTCCGCTTATTCTCAGCCTTTCGCTTGGTTTTGCCGGAGGGGCCATGCTCTACGTGACCTGTGATGAACTCATTCCCGATGCGCATAACCTGTCGCGGGGCCATTCGGCAACAGTGGGGCTTCTCTTTGGGATAGTAGCCGGGATCTTTATTACCGGTTTATAGTATGATGAAGAACGGTTAGCTGCAAGTAAAAACCCCTCAGAAAAGAGAATCAATGTATTCCCCTGAATAATGAAAGATAGGGAATGATTATACCTACATGTGTTTGAATATTATTGACATATACAATATTGTGTAATATAAATTAAACAAGGGGGTGATTAGGAAATGTTAGAAAAATCTCTTTTGGAAAGGGTTAGAATGGCAAACCAGATCATCCTGCATTCCACCGAACAGGGCCCAGATATTAATTTTGCCGCCGGCGCTCTTGCCGAAATAATTGGCGGCAGCGTTTTTCTAATCGATGAAAATGGCAGGTTGCTTGGCGACCCTTCAAAACAAAGGATTAGCTGCCGGAAACTGAAGGAATATTTGGCGGCAAAAGCCGTCTTGCCCGGTTATTATAAAGTAAAATCCCTGTTAAAGAGCGGCAAACCGCGTATTAACGAAACTTACCAGATTTCAGCATGCCCCCTGGACGGAAAAGAAAAAGCCGCCTGCCCCCACGGGGATATTTACATCCTCTTGCTTCCCCTTTACAGTGTGGCGGAACAGCCGGGTTTCCTCCTTGTGCACCGGCATCAAAAACCCTTTGAAGATGATGATCTCATCCTGGCTGAGATTGGGGCGGCGATTGCCGCAATGATTTTAATGCGCCTTGAAGCAGCGAAATTTGAACAAGACAAGTGGTACAGAACCATGGCCGGGGTGGCCTTTGAAAGTCTGTCTTTTTCGGAAGTGGAAGCGATTGAAGAGATTTTTAAAAAGCTTAACGAGAATGAAAATATAGTCGTAGCCAGTAAAATTGCCGACAACCTCGGTATTACCCGCTCTGTTATTGTGAATGCGCTGCGGAAATTTGAAAGCGCCGGGATCATTGAGTCAAGATCGCTGGGCATGAAGGGGACCTATATCAGGCTGAAGAATCCCTGTGTCCTGGAAGAGATCTCCGGGCGTTCGGCAAAGTTGAAAGCGGCTTTTAGTGAAAAGCAGTGAGCCCTGCTGTAACCGCTGCCTACTGCTCTTTTGGAAAACGGTAATGTCCGATAATTTCCCAGCGCAGCAGGCAGTCTTCTTCACGGGCGATGCCGCTGTTATGGATCACCAGGGGAATGCCGCGTTCATTGATCCGGTCTGAGATTACCCCGGTGTGCTGCTGCCCGTTGGGGAAACGCCAGTAAACAAAATCACCATGCCTCCATTGGGCCAGATCCGCTTCTGTAACTTCCAGGGTTAACTTCTCTCCGAAGCGTTCAAAATAGAACATCTGGTTTTGAGTTCGCCGGTGATCAATATTCGGGTCGGGGCATTCCAGGCCCCAGAGCTGCGGGTAAAGATCAAAATTGGTACACATATCTTCATGAATTAGCTGCTGCAGATCAAAGCCTGCCGCACGCAGCGCCCGGATGATCACATCTGTGCAGGCGCCCACTGACGGATCGACATCGCCCCCCGGATAGCTGATAACCCGGTAAGCGGCGTCGTAGCGAGTCTTTTTTTGGACCTCTTTTCTCGCTCCCAGAAGAATGAGATCGTAAACGGTGCGTTCTGCAGGAGGGATTTTTTCTACCGGCGAGGGTTCATTAAAATGATGTCCCGGGATCCATAAAGATATTTCCGGCATCCGGAGCAGCACCGCTGCGATTAAGAGGATTAGCGCAACGGCGAAGAGAAATAACCATAAAGATCGTTTTGCTTTCCCCTGTTTCATGATCTGTATATTCGCGCTGTTTGATAGTTAATCCTTTATGGTGTATAAAGAAATGATGAACATAAACAAACGCTGCTTTTTGTTGACAGTCTTGAAAGCAGTTGCTAAAATGTCTCCGGTACAGTTAAGCCGCAAGGGGGTTCGCCAATGCACTTGCCCATATTTCTTAGCTGTTTGATTATTTTTATCTGCAGGGTGGTCGATGTCAGCCTGGGCACGGTGCGAATTATTTATCTCACCCGGGGCCAGAGCAAGCTGGCTGCTGTAATCGGTTTTGTTGAAATGATCATCTACATAATAGCTCTGGGTACGGTCATGGGGAACCTGGATCACCCGCTCAATGTCGTCTTTTATGCCCTGGGCTTTTCCGTGGGGAGCTATGTTGGCAGCAGGATCGAAGAGATGATTGCGGTTGGCCATGTTAACGTTCAGATTATTACCATGCAGATTTACAATGGTCTCGAAGAAGCGTTGCGGCAAGCCGGATTTGGGGTCACCTCTGTGGATTGCTCCGGCAAAGAGGGACCGCACCGCATTCTCTATGTAATGCTGAAAAGGCGTGATCTGCCGTCCTTTATGAAAAAGATCAAGAAATTGGATAAAGATGCCTTTATCTCGATTATGGATACCCGTAAAATTGTGGGCGGTTATTTCAACCAGGTTAAGGCCAAGTAAACTAGTCTGGGGGCTTGAGTATGCCGGATTCTTCGTACAGGGCGATCGGGATTCTCGATTCCGGCGTGGGCGGGCTGACCGTATTCCAGGAACTAATCCGGCAGCTGCCCCATGAGAAAATTGTTTATTTTGGCGATACCGCCCGGATGCCTTACGGGCCCCGTTCCGATGAAGAGGTGCGCCGTTTCGCTCTCCAGATCATTGAATTTTTACAAAACCAGGAAATTAAAATGGTGGTCGTGGCCTGCAACACGGCGACGGCGGCGGGGCTTTCCCATTACCGGGCGCATTGCGATATCCCGGTCGTGGGAGTGATAGAACCGGGGGTTCGCGCCGCCCTGGCCTATACCAAAAGCGGGCGCATTGGCGTAATCGGCACTGCGGGAACGATCCGCAGCTCTGCTTACCAGAAAGCCCTGCAGGAGGCCCGGCCGGGCCTCCTGCATATTATCGCCAGATCCTGCCCTCTTTTTGTTCTACTGGTAGAAAACGACCTTGTGGAAACCCCCGAAGCGGAAAAGGTAGCCCAGGAGTACCTGGCTCCCTTTAAAGAGGCTGCCATCGATACCCTGATCCTGGGATGCACGCATTATCCGCTCATGTCTGGTTTGATCCAGCGAACGGTGGGGCCGGAGGTTAAGCTGGTCAATTCCGCCGAGGAGATTGCCCGTGATGTTAAAGACATTCTCACGAGGCAGGAGCTGCATAACCCCCTTCAATGCGCCGATCCGGGCTACCGCTTTTTTGTCAGCGGGAACCCCTATTCCTTTAAAGAGATCGCCTCCAAAATGCTTCGCCGCCGCATCGAAGCTTACCAGGTCATCTTATAAAACTCTCTTCAGGCGCCTGCCTGGCCTTCACCCGTTTTTTCTTAAAATGGCATATTTAAAGCTTCTTTTTTATATATATTACTGAAATGGTACAACCCCGGACAGGAGAGGGAAGCGATGAAGAAAAATGCGATCCTCTTCCGGGCTCAAATCCGGCTGCTCTTTATACTGGCGCTATTATTTATGCTCACTTTTACCGGCTGCAACCCGGTGCCGGAGGCCGGCGAAGATTTCCAGCTGCCCGAGCCTCCGCCGCTGCTGCCGGAGCCCGGAGAAATTCGAACAGGTTTGCTCTATTATCCCGATTGGCAATGGCGCTTTCTGGTTCCGCTGTATAGAGATATTCCCGAGACGGAAACAATTGTCCGCCACACCCTGGAGAAGCTCTTTGACACACCGCAGCTGCGGCAGGAGCTTGAATTGCTGGACCTGGTTCCCCTTCTCCCTGAGGGGGTCTCCATACTGGGGATTCACCTGGAAGAATCCGGGCTGGCCAGGGTGGACTTCAGCAGCCCATTCCTAAACTACGATCCTTCCCGGGAGCGCCATGTTCTGAGCGGCCTTTTATGCACCTTGCGCCAGTTCCCGGAGATAGAGCGGCTGGAAATAATGATCGACGGCGCAAGCCCGGAAAAATTCCCGGGAGGCACCCCGGGGCGTATGCCGCTGGGGCCGGAATGTCTGATCAATCTCGAAATTGACGATGCGCTGGAGGATTATCGGAACTACACTGCCGTAACGGTATACTTCTGTTTCATGACCCCGCAGAGGCGGATCCTTTATGTGCCGGTAACGCGGGTCCTGCCGCCGTCGGATGATGCCGCCTCCGCCGCCGTTAAAGAGCTGCTGGCCGGACCGCGCCGGGGTAGCGGCCTTTTCAGTGACATCCCGCCGGATACAGATCTGCGCAGCCTGCAGCTGGAAGATGGGCTGATGGTCATAGACCTGTCCAAAGAGCTGCTGGACTACGAAGGAGGCCGGACCGGCGCGGACAATGTGGTCAATCAGATCCTGCTCAGCCTGGCCGGGCTGGAAGGAGTAAATGAGGTCCAGATCCTGGTAGAAGGCGAAAAGGTAAGTCTTCCGGAAGGAATCGACCTTACAGCCCCCCTGAAACCTCCCGCAGTCTATAACTATTTCTAAAGGCACCTGTCTGCATTTAAAACATGCCTCCAATAATTCCCTGGCCCAGCTTAATCAAGCCCAGGTTAATTAAGATTAACGCAGCCTGGTAGCCGGCGGCGCAGGCGAAAGCTTTGACCCTGGGGATACCGGCGGCAGCGGTGAACCCTATCGTCAGGAGCAGCAGGCTCCAGAGGACAAAAATGTTCAGGTGCGAGACGAAGACGGCGGCAGCGCCGGTAAATTGCGCGGGATCTGCCAGGCCAGCAGCTCGCGGGAAAGCCGCAGCCGCTCCTGCCGCTCCATTCCGGCAAAGATAAACACAGTAAAAAACTAAAGACGCGTGAAGTAAATAAATAAAAAAATGGAAATTGTCGTTGACCCTGTTCGTTCTGTTTGTATTTGCGTGTATCAGCAGCCACAGGAGCAAGTATATCTTCATCTCCGATGGTAGATAAATATAACAGCGGGAGGTGTAAGGTGTGTGATGGCAGAAAAGAAAAGGAAAAAAAAGAAAGGTTTAAGCTTTCGCTTCTGGCAGCGCGACCTGGCCATTGACCTGGGGACAACCAACACGCTCATCTATATGCCCCAGAAAGGGATTGTCCTGGAAGAACCGTCGGTGGTGGCTTTGCGAAACAACAGCGTGGTTGCTGCGGGAAAGAAGGCCTATCGCATGCTGGGGCGAACCCCGCCCGGAATTACAGCCGTTAAACCGCTTCAGGGCGGAGTGATCGCCAACTTTGAGCTGACCCGCAAGATGCTTGACTATTTTATATCCCGGGTTTTACGGCGTTTTCCTTTTTTGCGGCTAAGAATGATGATTACCGTGCCTTACGGGATCACCCAGGTTGAGCGGCGCGCAGTACTTGCCGCGGGCAAGCGCGCCGGTGTGAAGGAAACCCATCTCATAGAGGAGCCCGTTGCCGCAGCCATCGGAAGCGGCTTGCCGGTGGCCGAGCCCCGGGGCAGCTTTATTGTCAATTGCGGCGGGGGGGTTACCGAGATTGCGGTGATCTCTCTCGGCGGCATTGTCCTCGGCAGTTCGCTGCCCCAGGGGGGGGAGACCATTGACGAATCTATCCAGCGCTATATTTACCGCAATTACCGGATGGAAATCGGGCTCTCCACGGCTGAAGAGGCCAAAAAAAAGGCGGTTTATGCGGCCGATCCTCCCGCAGATCTAAGCTATACCTTTCGCGGGATCAACCTCTACCGCCGCACTCCGGATACCCTGGAAGTAAAAGCCAGTGAACTGCATGAAGTAGTCGGGCCTCAGCTGGCTGCTCTAACCGGTGCGGTGCGCGCCATATTTGAACAGATGCCCCCCCAGCTGGCGGCTGATGTTATGCAGGACGGGATTGTCCTTTGCGGCGGGAATTCGCTTTTGCATAATCTTGATCTCTACCTGAGCCGCGAAATAAACCTCCCTGTCCGCCGGGTTGAAGATCCTTTTACCTGCGTGGTACGGGGTGCCAGCGAATCTCTCAAGTTTCTCCATGCTCTCGCCTTGCCGGACAAATAAGTATCCCCACCATTATCCGGCAGCCGGCATACAATTCTGTCAGTAATCTCCAGTAAAAGAGATTAAAAAATGCTATAATAAAGCTATCCTAAATTTGGAGGTTGGTTCATTGCGCCCTGACAAAAGAGAAGCCGGCGAACTGCGGCCGGTTCAGATTACCTGCTCCTACCTGAAATATCCTGAAGGCTCCGCCCTTATCACCATGGGCGATACCATGGTGCTCTGCACCGCCACCCTGGAAGAGAATGTGCCTCCGTTCCGCAAAGGGTGCGGAGAAGGTTGGGTTACCGCCGAATACGCCATGCTGCCCCGCTCGACCGAAATTCGTTCCGCCAGGGAGACGAGGAGCAGGGTCAATGCCCGGAGCCTGGAGATTCAGCGTCTTATCGGACGCTCCCTGCGCAGCGTGGTCGATTTTTCCGCCATGGGAGAGCGAACCATCTGGCTGGACTGCGACGTGATCCAGGCAGACGGGGGCACTCGTACGGCGGCGGTAACGGGTTCCTTTGTAGCCCTGGCGAAAGCCTTTCTTTACATGAAGGAGCAGGGTATGGTGGAGGCGCTGCCCCTGAAAGATTACCTGGCTGCGGTAAGTGTGGGCCTGGTGAATGGAGCATCACTCCTCGACCTCTCTTACCAGGAAGATGCCGCCGCCTCCGTTGATTTAAACGTGGTCATGAACGGTTCGGGTGGAATCGTGGAGATTCAGGGCACCGCCGAGAGCGGCTCTTTTAACCGGGAGCAGCTCAATCTCTGGCTGGATCTGGCAGCAGGGGGAATTGAGCGGTTAATTGCAAAGCAGCGCCAGGCTCTCGGCGAAGAAGCCGTGCAACTCATAGACAGCGCCCGGAGAGAGGCCGCCTCCAGGGAGATGGGATGCTGATGCAACAGCTTGTTCTGGCTACCCAGAACCTGAACAAGCTGCGCGAAATTAAAGCCCTCTTGCAAGGCCTTCCTCTCGAGGTGCTTTCTTTGCGCGACTTGACCGATTCGCCTCTGCCTGTAGAGGAAGATGAGGCCACATTGGCCGGCAACGCCCTGAAGAAGGCTGCAGCTGCGGCTGCCGTAGCCGGCAAGAAGGCGATAGTCATGGCCGATGATTCCGGCCTCGAGGTAGAGGCTTTGTGCGGGCAGCCGGGGGTGCACTCGGCGCGTTTTGCCGGCCCCGGCGCCGGCGACGCGGCGAACAACCGTCTTCTTTTGGAGAAGCTGCGCGGCATCCCCCCCGAACGGCGCGGGGCCAGGTTCAGGTGTGCCATCGCCCTCCTCTTTCCGGACGGTGATACATGCCTGATTGAGGAAAGCTGCTCCGGGCGCATTGCCGAATCACCGCGCGGCGGCTCTGGATTCGGCTATGACCCTCTCTTTATCTATGAACCGTCCGGGCTCACCTTTGCCGAAATGGGCGAAGAGGCCAAAAACAGGGTCAGCCACCGGGGCAAAGCTCTCCGCCGGGCGCGCCGCTTGCTGGAACGCCGGTTGAATCAGCAGCCCTGATCCTTATGCATCTTCTCTCCACTCTTGTCATCCTAAGCGAAGCGAAGGATCTCGTCTTTAAAGCTCTCTGCTTTTGGTGTATAATATCATTCAGGGTAAGGTTTCTTCAGGCTCACCTTTTGTCATGCCGGGGCGTAGCGCAGCTTGGTAGCGCACTTGGTTTGGGACCAAGGGGTCGCCGGTTCAAATCCGGCCGCCCCGACCAATATTAGAGGTGAGATGTGAGAGGTTAGAGGTGAGAGGAGGGAAAGCCCGGTCTGGCAAAGGGACCGGGCTTTTTCACTTGTAATCCGGTTATAATGGCTACGGCTTTATGGGGTTGTTGACCTTCATGCTTAAGAGCCCCGAACTCATGGACAGGCGGCGCAGTGGCGGAGAGTAAATAAACGGGGCTTTCATGTTTTTCAGAAGAATGTTCCGCTTAAGCGGCGCCGCCAGCTTGTGGTAGATGGCGGCAGCTGAGGAAAGCCCTCCCGTTAGCGCTTTCGCCGCCATCAGAGCGCTGGCAAAAGCATAACTCAATCCCTCTGCGGAGCTGGGACTGATCCAGCCCGCCGCTTCGCCGATGAGCAGGATGCCTTGACTGCCGGTAAAAACTTCTCCGGCATGAGGCCGCAGGATAAGCGCGCTTTCTCTTTTGATCACCCGATCCAGGCGGTAGCCCCTGGCTGCAAGTTTTTCTTTTAACAGGGCAAATTTTGGAGCAGCAGAACTGCCGGGAGCCAGGGCGGCTCCCAGAATCATATTTTTTTCCTTGGGGATGGTCCAGGCATAAAAATCGGTGATGGCGGGGTCAAATATGGCCGAAAAATAAGGGAGCGGTTCCTCGGCGTGGAACCATTCCTGGATGGCCAGGTAGCGCCGGGGAGAGGGAAGCCTGGGGAAGACCAACCGGCGGACCGCAGAAGAGGCGCCGTCTGCGCCGGCTACCACCCTGGCCCGGAACATTTCCCGGCGGCCGTTATTGTAGAGATGCAAACGGTAACCGCCTCCCTCCGGCTCAATGCCCGTAAGCCTGCGGCCGAACTTTTTTTCTACGAAGGGCGGCACAAGGGAGATCAACCAGCGTTCAAATTTACCCCGGTCAATATTGATATAGAAACGCTGATAAAATCTCTCTCTGCCGCTAGAGAGATCTATGGCGCGAACCGCGAAGATTTGCGGCCCTACGAGCGCCTCCCGGGGGAGAGCCACACCCATTCGGGCCAGCAACTTCTGCGCATCCGGCGCCAGCAGGCCGCCGCAGCATTTGCCATGGAAATATCCTGCTGCCGGGTTCTCTTTTTTGTCCACCAGCAGCGCTTTATATTTTTGGCCGATTGCGCGGGCCAGGGTTGCTCCCGCCGGTCCTGCCCCGATAATGGCTAGATCGTACAAGGCAGCGGCTCCTCTCGGCAAAGCGCTATGATTACGGCGCTGTTCCTGATTTTATCTTCCCTTTTTGGGGCTTGATGCTTCGCTGCTCTTTCATTGCTCTTCCAGGGGCATTATAATTGCGGCGATGATATAAACGAGCAGGCCCGGAAAAGCCGCCGTAAAGAGCGACAGGAGGACATAGATCAGGCGCACCACGGTGGGGTCCATGTTTAAATATTCGGCAAGGCCGCCGCAGACCCCGGCAATCATTGAATTTCTCCGGGAACGATAAAGCCTTTTCGGTTCCATATTGCCACCCCCTAGTTGCTTATAATTTTTAAAAATAATAAAAAAACCAGGTTGGGATGATGAAATCTACATGCATTCCCTGGGATGACTATAGCAATGACCCTATAGACATGTCAATTAAAACCGCGGTACAAATTGAATCTTTGCGGCAACAGGATAGATCTATACTATAATGTATATATATGGAGGCTGAGATATGATCATATGCAGTATGAATCTAAAGTCCCGGCAAAATGAAAACTGACTGTGGAAAAAAGGGACGACTTGTGCTATATTATTGTTGTGTTGGAGGAGCCGCGGCTTTCCTCCGGAATGGAAGTTGGTTAAGAATCTTAATCGGGGGAAGGGTTTCCCCCCTCTCCAAATAGCGTGCGGGTGTAGCTCAATGGTAGAGCACTGGCCTTCCAAGCCAGCAACGTGGGTTCGATTCCCATCACCCGCTCCATTTATAGATGTCGGAGGTCGGAGGTCAGAAGTCGGAGGTTATATAATAATAAACCAACTCTAACCACCCGCACTTTTACTTATTGACGCCAAACAAGGTACCCGGATGTTATTCTCAATTCGGGTACCTTGTTCTATTGTTTAAGGTTCAGTCCCGCTGATTTATGAGAAGCGTTCACCTTATTGGCGCGGTCCAGTTTTGACCGCTGTTATTGTCCCAGTTGTTGGCGCTGTCTTTGAAACAGAAGTTCATTTCTCTGGTGCCCTTTACCTCGGCAACGCAGCTAAAACTGTTTTGGGGCGTTTTCGACATGTAAATGTCTTCAACTTGATTCCATCCGTCGAAGCCACAGCGCATCCAGATCCGGTCGGCGCCGCTTTGGGCCAGCAGGCCGCGGTATTCAACGCGCACGCTTTGCCCCCTGGCCGGGCTCCCGGGTTCCATGGAAATCCGGTCGTCTAAATGCATTTATCGTTCACCTCCTTGCGTTATTATCTTTATTTTCTCCCTTTCTGCAGATTTATTACCTTCCAGCGGTGAGAGGATTTTTCTTCAATAATGCCGAAAAAATGATCAAGCTATTTATTTTCTAAACAACCACCCCGTAAAGGAGGATGCCGCCGTGAGCGAACAGATAGTTTGGATTACATTTGAAACGATGGAAAATTTCATGGCTGATGTTTTTGAAGGGGTGGGTGTCCCTGAAAATGAGGCCCGCATCTGTGCCGACGTGCTCATCACTGCCGACAAGTGGGGTATTGATTCGCACGGCATTGGGCGGTTGAAAACGATCTATTACGACAGGATCAGGGATGGAATCCAGTTTCCGGTGACCAACTTTGAGCTGCTCCGGGAGGGTCCGACCACGGCGGTTGTGGACGGGCATCACGGCATGGGCCAGGTCATCGCGAAGAAGGCGATGGATCTGGCCATAGATAAAGCCCGGCGCTACGGAATGGGGATGGTAGCCGTGCGCAATTCGACTCACTTTGGCATCTGCGGCTATTACCTGAAGATGGCCGCCGACGCAGGAATGATCGGCATGGTCGGGACCAACGCCCGGCCTTCCATAGCGCCCACCTTCGGAGTGGAAAATATGCTCGGGACAAATCCGCTTACCTTCGGTTTCCCTACTGATGAAGCCTTTCCCTTTCTCCTCGACTGCGCCACCTCTGTGACCCAGCGGGGCAGGATTGAAGTTTACGCCCGGGCCGGTGAAAAGATCCCCCAGGGCTTGGTGATCGATGAGCAGGGCAACAGCATGACCGATCCCGAGCAGGTTCTCATCGACCTGGTCAAGGGAAAGGCGGCGCTGGCCCCGCTTGGAGGTATTGGGGAGGATACTGCCGGTTACAAGGGTTACGGCTACGCCACCGTGGTTGAAGTGCTGTCGGCGGCTTTGCAAGGCGGAGCTTTTCTCAAGCAGCTGACGGGGTTTGACAAGGATGGGCGGAAGGTTCCTTATCGCCTCGGCCACTTTTTTATGGCTGTCAATATAGAGGCCTTTACCGGCCTGGCTGACTTTAAGCAGGCAACCGGCGGCATCTTGCGGCAGCTGCGCGCTTCAAAGAAAGCCCCTGGACGGGATAGAATTTACACGGCTGGAGAGAAGGAGTACCTGGCCTGGCTGGAGCGGAAAGATAAAGGGGTTCCCGTCGGCAGAAAACTTCAGGAAGAGATGCTGGTCATGCGGGATGAACTGGGTCTCACCCGGTACCGTTTCCCCTTCGAGTAAAGCAGGTATGGCTCGATTTACAGGCTTATAACCCGAATGGAAGAATTATTGCGGCATCGCTTTAAACTGTGCCCCGGGCGTGCAGGTAGTCATATATGAGAAGCCCCAGGTGAAGCTTGAAAATATTGCCCGGGGCATCCAAAGGCATTTTTGTGATTTCCTCGATCTGATTAAGGCGGTATTTCATCGTGTGGCGGTGGATAAATAGTTCCCGGGAAGCCCGGCTGATATTAAGGCTGTTTAAGTATTTGCGCAATGTATCTACCAGCGCTCCCCCGGTTCGCCGGTCGTAATCCAAAAGCGGGGCCACGGTTTCCCGGTAGATAGATTTTAACGGCTCGCTGCTCTGAATCTCGGTTATAACTTTAAAGAAGCCCAGGTCATCGTAGGTCAGCGGTTCTCCAGCTTCGATCAGATCCAGTTCGGCGATATGCATCGTTTTCCGGGCTTCGTCCATGGCGCTGCCTGTTTCCAGCAGGTTGTGCCGCACACTGCTGGCGCCGGCCACAAATTTGAACTGCGGGAAAAAGAGCTTGAGCTCGCCCAGCACCCGGCGGCCTACGGTCAGGAACTGTTCGGGAGACTGCTTTCCCGCTTGCAGCAGCAGGACATAATTTTCGTCCTGGGGGCCGGCCAAAAAGGGAAGCTTGTGCTGGGTTAAAATATGGGTCAGGGCAAGCTCCATCAGCAAAGGATCATCCTGTTTTCCAGCTCCGGCCTCTGCAGGATCAAGCGGAAGCGCCTTAATTGATAATATTATGAAGGCGTCTTCCGGCGCAATGTGCATCTTCATCAGGTCATCTTTAAAATCATCCGGGTTCTCGCCATGGATGAGACGATTTAGCAATTCGCGGCTCAGGCGCATGACTGTTTTCAAACGATCGCTCTCGTCGTAGGCGTCACTGTCTGCCTGGAAACCGTCCCGGCGCATTAGCTCTCCCAGCAATCCCCTGGTCAACTTTTTAAAGCTGACTTCAAAGGGGATCTCAATTACCGGAATGCCGTGGTCGGCGGCAAGTTTAATAAAATAAGGCGGAATTTCCTGGATGTAATAACCGGTTTGAATTGCCAGCGCGGCCAATCCTTTATTGGTAAAATAAGTGATAAGCTCCTTTTGGCGGGCTTCGTTCTCCATGTTCAAATCGTAGGCCGTGGTGATCAGGAACTCTCCGTCTTCGATATGGCGGAGATCATCCAGGATTTCAATGATATTTACCCAGCGGATCTCGTTTTGCAGCCCGGCAGGACCCGTCAACACTTTACAGGATTGCAGAACATCCAGCTTTAAAGCTTCACCTACGGTTAGAGGCATCGGCATCATATCTCCATTAGCAGGTTACGATTACTATTCTCGCGCCGGGCTGCTTTTTCCTGCTTTTATTATACAAATTGTATAGGAGCAGGCTCATATTTTTAGCCCTTCCTGACGATGATTAGCTGCATTAATATTCTATATAATCAAGCTGGCTCTACTGGGGCGCGGTGGCGAAACCCAAGGCAGCAATGTTTATCGCATAAGTCATAGTCACTGGAAAAGCATACATCCTCTACCGGTTAATGCAGTTTACAACCAGGGCGCTGAAATTAAGGGTTTCACCACCGTTTTTTTATCCGGCCTGTTCCCGGTCCTTTCCGGATTTCATTTAATAAATCGAAAGGAGAACCGGTTGATTCCCTTTTATTTCAAAACAAAAGGTGAAGACGATGTCTGATCTTTTTCAGATGGTTCGTCTCTCCGGAGCGGCGGAGCTGGCCATAGTGGGGATGACCAAGAATGTAGGGAAAACGGTTACCCTAAATTACTTAATTAACCGCTTTGCCCGCAGCGGGATCGCCCTCGGACTGGTTTCCGCCGGCTACGACGGGGAGCGGGTTGACCGGCTTACCCTGCGGGAGAAGCCGCGGATCTTTGCTCCTGAAGGAGCCCTGCTAGCCACCGCCGAAGCTTGCTTTGACGCTGCGGAGGCGGTACTTGATTTGCTATCGGTAAGCCCCTTTGCCACTCCCCTGGGCGAGGTTTGCATAGGCCGGGTGGAAAAGGCCGGTTTGGTTGAGCTGGCCGGGCCGGGCAGCGCCACGGCGCTGCGGGCGTTGATCGGTCAGATGAAAAAATACGGCGCCGCGCAGATCCTGGTTGACGGCGCCATAAACCGGATTGCCTCGGCCTCACCTTCTGTCACCGCTGCAACCATCCTCGCCACCGGGGCTACGGTTGGGCCCCTGCTCGACGATGTCATTCGTAAAACCATTTTCCGCTGCAATGTACTTGAAACTTCTGCTGTTAACGACCCGGCGCTGCTTGAGGCGGCACAGGAGGGGCTAAACCGGGGCGAAGCCGCCCTGCTGCAAGACCGGGACGGAGTCTGGGAGGCAGAAGCGCTGCACGCCCCCATTCCGCTCCTGGCCGGGGCGCAGCTGCGCCAGAGATTCCGCAAAGAGGTAAGGGCAGTGGCCCTTGGCGGCGCTCTTGTTGACCAGATGCTCCTGGAGATCAGCAGGCTGTCGCTCCCCCCGCCGGCGGTGATTATTCGCGATGCCACCAGGAATTTTGTGACTCCCGGAGTTTACACCCGCTACTTGCGGCGCGGCGGCAAGATCATGGTTCTGCAGGCGATTAACTTGCTTGCGCTTACCGTCAACCCCACCGACCCGGCAGGAAAGGGCTATGAACCCCGGTATTTTTTGCAAAAGCTTGCGGCTGCGCTGGCCCCCAGGCCTGTTTTTGATCTGGTGTTAGAAGGGGGCGCTGTAAGCACGTAACCTGTTCCGATTTGCACTTTATTCGAAGGAGGATTGCATTCATGGATAATAAGCTGAACCTGGATCGGGCAACCATTGATGGGGCCCGGGCAACGGCATCCCGCATTGCCGATCAGCTGCACGGCTGGATTAATCTTTACACTACTACGACCATAGAGCGCGCCGTGGCGAGGCTGCTCGGTGTAGACGGCGTTGACGCCGCCGGTGTGCCGCTGCCTAATGTTCTGGTTGACAGGCTGCATGAAAAGGGGCTTCTCGGGCACGGCCTTCTTTCCTGGTTGGCCAGGGCTATGCTTTCCACCGGCCGGAACGCGCAGGAAATTGCCGAAGCGGTTGCAGAGGGGAAACTGGATGTGGCCGCAATACCCATGCTGCCTGAAGAGAAATGGCGCGAACTGGGCGATCGCCTGGCGGCAGAGGCGGCGGCAAAGATTACCGCCCGCCGGCGCGAGCGGGAGCAGATGATGGCCGCCGCGGCTCCGGACCGGAAGCCGCTGCTTTACGTCATTGTGGCTACGGGCAATATTTATGAGGATGCCGTTCAAGCCAAGGCGGCGGCGCTGCAGGGCGCCGATATCATCGCCGTCATTCGCCACACCGGGCAGAGCCTGCTCGACTATGTTCCCTACGGGCCCACCACGGAAGGATTTGGCGGGACCTACGCCACGCAGGAGAATTTCCGCATTGTCCGCCGCTCGCTCGATGAGGCTATTAAGGAGACCGGCCGCTATATCCGCCTGGTGAATTACTGCTCCGGCCTCTGCATGCCGGAAATTGCAGCCATGGGAGCGCTGGAGCGACTCGATATGATGCTTAACGATGCCATGTACGGCATTCTCTTCCGCGATATCAACATGCGCCGCACCCTCATTGACCAGCATTTTTCACGCATGATCAACGGCTTTGCCGGTATTGTTATCAACACCGGCGAAGACAATTATCTCACCACGGCCGATGCTTACGAGAAAGGCTATACCGTCATCGCTTCTCAGTTTATCAACGAACAGCTGGCGCTCCGCTCGGGGCTGCGAGAAGAGCAGATGGGGCTGGGGCATGCTTTCGAGATTAACCCGGCGCTTGAAGACGGGCTGCTCATGGAGATCGCCCAGGCGCAGCTCTGCCGCGAGCTCTTCCCCCGCTCGCCATTGAAGTATATGCCGCCGACCAAGCATGTGACCGGTGATATCTTCAGCACCTACCTGATTAACGGGATGTTCAACCTGGTTTCCATTATCACCGGGCAGGAGATTCAGCTTCTGGGGATGCTTACCGAAGCCATCCACACACCCTTTATCAGCGACCGCTACCTGGCGATCAAAAATGCCGGCTATATCTTTAACAATGCCCGTCATCTCGGCGAAGAGATCACCTTTAAAGAGCAGGGGCGCATTCAGGCCCGGGCTGCTGTGCTGCTCGGCCAGGCTTACTCCCTGCTGCAGGAGATCGAAAAAATCGGTCTTGAAGAGGCCCTGGAGCGGGGGCTCTTTGCCGACATCAAGCGCAGCCGGGAAGGCGGCAAAGGCAAAGACGGGGTGGTGCCCAAGGAGGAGGATTACTACAATCCCTTCCCGGACATTTTTCTGCGGCGTTGCCACATAAAGGATGATGAAGGGAGAGCATGCTGATGAAAGTCGACCTCAGCAAAGTAAAAGCATACGGAGATACCCTGAACGACGGCGCGGTTCAGCTCAGCTTTACTCTGCCCGTTCCGGCAGGCGATGAAGCCCGCGAAGCCGCCCGGCAGCTGGCTTTAAAGATGGGGCTGGAGACGCCTGCGGTTACCGAGATGGCCGACCTGGGCGCCGGCTTCAGCTTCTTTGTGGTTTACGGCCGCTGCCCCCACACTGTCGACTACGCGGCCATCAAGATCCCCAAGCGGGAGCACGAGGCGATGAGCTTTGAAGAGGTAAACGAATTTGTAAGGGCGGAGCTGAAAAAGAAGGTTGTGGTGGCCGCTGCATGCACCGGTACCGATGCGCATACCGTGGGCATCGACGCCATTGTTAATATGAAAGGTTATGCCGGAGAATACGGGCTGGAGCGCTATCCTGAATTTGAAGCCTATAACCTGGGCAGCCAGGTTCCCAACGCGGAGCTGCTCGCCAGGGCGGTTGAGCACGGTGCCGACGCCGTGCTCGTATCACAGGTGGTTACCCAGAAAAATGTGCACCTGGAAAACCTGACCGAGCTGATCGAGCTGGCCGAGGCCGAGGGGATCCGCGACCGGATGCTGTTCATAGCCGGGGGGCCGCGCATTTCCCATGAACTGGCCATTGAACTGGGCTTCGATGCCGGTTTTGGCCCGGGGACCCTTCCCAATCATGTGGCCTCCTTTATCGTAAAGGAGCTGGCCCGCAGAAAGTAATATTAGGATAGCCGCTGCCCTGAGAAAGGATCGTTTATGGAGCAGGTTAGTACAAAAAAAATGATTATTTCCGACATCGCCCTTCTTTTCGTGGCCATGTTCTGGGGTTCCAATTTTGTGGTCACGAAAGAGGCCTTAAACCTGATTACGCCCTTCGCTTACCTGGCAATAAGATTCACCATATCAGGGTTAATCATGGCCGCTATTTACTGGAAGAGGATGGCGCTGCTCAAGCGGGAAGAGCTCATGCCGGGCATACTGCTGGGCTTTTTGCTCTTTGCCGGCTTTGGCGTGCAGATCATTGGACTTATATTAACTACTCCGGCCAAGTCCGGCTTTATTACCGGCACCAGCGTGGTGATCGTTCCCTTTCTCTATATCTTGATCAGCAAAATCTGGCCGCGCTGGTCGGCAATCGCCGGGGCCTTCCTGGCCCTGGGGGGGCTTTTTCTGCTCTCATTTGAAGGAACCGGCGAACGGGCCTGGCTCCTGGAGAAGGGCGATGTTCTAACCTTCATCGCGGCGGTTATTTTCGCGGCGCATATTGTTTTACTTGGCATTTATGCGCCGCGCAGCGATCCCATGGTCCTGGCTACATGGCAAATGCTCTCTGCTGGAGTGTTCAATTTTGTGGTGGCCTTCTTAACCGAGCCGCTGCAGGGGATGTTTATCTACCCGCTTGATATCTGGGCGGCCATATTTTACGCAGTTATCTTCTGCACCATCGGCGCTTTTGTAACCCAGACCGTGGCGCAGCGTTTTACGCCCCCCACCCATGCGGCCCTGATTTTGAGCCTGGAGGCGGTATTTGCCGGACTTTTCTCCTACCTGTTCTGGAATGAGCTTTTTACTGTCAGGAAACTTTGGGGCGCCGGGCTGATTTTTGCCGGAATCTTGATTACCGAGCTGCAACCCTTTCTTGAAGATCGCGCTCAAAAACGCGGCGCGACTAATCTGCCTGCTGATCCGGCAAAGTAAGCAATTCCGGCCGCGCCGGGAGGTGACGCTTGTTTCTTTAGGCCATTAAAATCGTTTCAAGGATAATACCATAATTTTCTTTAAACAATGCGGAAGGAGGTCGTTGTTATTGAAACAGCAGGATTATGGCTTAAAAGAGGAACGTCAGGTTGTTTACAGGCCCGCCGGGAAAAGAAAGCTGTATATGGATCCCGATCCCGATGCCGCCCGGGAATATTTTCGCAAGAAATCCCGCAAACTTGTGGAGAAAGTTACCACTTTGGCCGATGCCATATCGCGCCTGGTGCATGATGGAGATTATATCGCCTGCGGAGGTTTTGGGACAAGCCGCATCTCCACGGCGGCCATACATGAAATTATGCGCCAGCGCAAAAAGAACCTCGGATTCTCCGCCCACGCGGCCACGCATGACTTTCAGCTGCTGGTAAACGGACAGTGTATCGACCGCTGCGATGTGGCCTATATTGTCGGTCTCGAAGCGAGGGGCCTTTCCAAGCGCGCCCGCCAGGCTGTGGAGAACGGCGAAGTGGAGCTTACGGAATGGACCAATGCCGCCCTCTCCTGGCGCTACCGGGCCGCTGCCATGGGGATTTCTTTTATTCCAGCCCGCTGCATGATGGGCACAGACACCATTGCCTACAGCGCCGCCGTGGAGATGGAATGTCCCTATACCGGGAAAAAATATGTAGCCCTTCCGGCGCTTTACCCCGACGTGGGGATGATTCATGTGCACCGCGCAGACGTTTACGGCAACTGCCAGATTGACGGCCCCATGGTATCGGACTGGGAAATGGCCCGGGCGGCGAAGCGGCTGATCATTACCACTGAGAAATTGATTTCCAACGAAGAGATCCGCCGCGAGCCGCACCGCACGGTGATCCCCTTCTACCTTGTTGACGCCGTGGTGGAGGTGCCCTACGGTTCCTACCCGGCGAATATGCCTTACGAGTATTACAGCGACGAGGAGCATTTGCAGGAATGGCTCCGGGCGGAGCAGGATCCCGAAACGCTGGCCCAGTTTCTGGAGCGCAACATATACGGGGTCAAGGACTTTTGGGAGTATCTGAACCTTAACGGCGGCCCGGCCCGCCTGGCCGAGCTGCGCCGCCAGGAGAACCTTATGAAGAACTAGGCCGGCGGCGGATGCTGCCCGGCAGATTGATTAAACCGAGGGAGGATTGTCAATGAACTACAACCGGATGGAGCTAATGATCTGCCTTGCTTCTCGTTTTCTGGAGAATAACAGCACCGTTGTCGTCGGTACCGGCGCTCCATGCGCCGCCGCGATGCTCGCCCAGAACCTGCATTCGCCCGACCTGATGATTATGTTCGAGGCCGGCGGCGTCGGGCCCATCCTGCCCTCCATGCCCATTTCGGTCGGCGACTCGACAACCTTTTACAAGGCGCTTCTGGCAGGCAGCATGCCGGAAATCATGGAGACTTGTCAGAGGGGCATGGTCGATTACACATTCCTGGGCGGGGCCCAGATCGACATGTACGGCAATATCAACTCCACCATGGTAGGCAAGGATTTTGACCGCCCCAAGGTGCGCTTTCCCGGCAGCGGCGGGGCCAATGACCTGGCCTCTTTCTGCTGGCGGATCATGGTGATCACCCCCCAGGACAAACGCCGTTTTACCAATGACATCGATTTTGTCACTACCCCCGGCTATCTCACCGGGAAGGGGACCCGTGAAGCGGCGGGGCTGCCTCCAGGGGGCGGGCCGTATAAGGTTATCACTGACCTCTGCGTCCTCGGATTTGAAGACGAGAGCAAGCGGATGCAGGTGGAGAGCATTCATCCCGGCGTGACCAGGGAGCAGATCGTCGAAAATACAGGGTTTGAGCTGCTCTGGGCTCCGGACCTGGCCGTCAGCGAACCGCCTACCGAAGAAGAGCTGCACATTTTGCGGGAAAAAGTGGATCCCTACCGTTATATAATCGGCCGCAGCTAATTACACACCGTCATTGTGTCCAACTGTTGTGTGTGGGGGGGGGTGGAACCCCACCCCCACGAATCCAGGTTGCGCACTAATTACTTCTGACTTCTGAGCTCCGACTTCCAGCTTCTTGTATGCGAGGCATGCCTCGCCTCTACATCCTCAGAATTGACATGAGGGGGGATCGCGGCAGGAATATTCTTTCAGCACAGGGAATGATATTTAGCAGCATCGAATAAGGCTGAAAGGGGTGCCCCCATGGTTTCTGCCGCTTCCCTTGCTGCTATGTTTTTTACCTTGCTGCTCTCCCTTTTTCTCCCTGTTGGGCTGGTAATCTATTATTACCGGAAGTACAGATTTTCCCTAAAAGCGTTTTTTGTGGGCGCAGCGGTTTTCTTCTTATTTCAGATTGTTATCCGGACTCCCCTGCTGGTTTTCTTATCTTCCCAGGCCTGGTTCAGTGAGTTATCCGGCAATCTTTTCTTCTCTGCCGTGATCATTGGCGGGCTTACCGCAGGCCTTTTTGAAGAATGCGGCCGTTATCTCGGATTCCGTTTTATCTTGCCAAAGGAGCTTTCCTGGAAAAACGGGCTGGCTTACGGCCTCGGACACGGCGGCATTGAAGCAATTATCCTGGTGGGACTTACCTATATCAACAACATTGTCATCAGCCTGATGATCAACAAAGGAACTTTTGACCAGTTCGTGGCGCCTCAGCTAGGCGCAGAGGCTTCTCTGATTAAATCACAACTGGTCAATATACCGGCGCATATTTTTGCCGCAGCCGGGGTGGAGAGGGCGCTCGCGCTGATTATCCAGGTTGCGCTCTCCCTGATCGTCCTCTACGCGGTAAAGTACAGGCGGCCGCTTTTCTTGCTTGCGGCCATATTGCTGCATACCGTTCTCAATGCCGGGGCCATTTATCTTCAGGCCGCAGGTGCCGGTGTTTGGCTCGTCGAGCTTTATATTGCAGCCATAGCCGTGGCGGCATTTTACCTGATTATCAAGAGCAGGCCGTGGATAGATCCGCCCGGACCCTGCGATATGGCTGATGGTGGGGGCGCCGGCGGTGATGTAGAGTAACGCCCCCTGTCATGTTATGATGCCGTAATAAGTCTCCCTTTAAATACACTTTAAAAGTGGGGTTTTTTCTTTCAGCTCTTTTTTCTATTAAAAAGTCAGCGGGGTTTTTGGGGCCAAATAATAATTTATGGTAAGCAAAGGAGGGGTGGCATTGCTTTACCGGGGAACAAAGGTGGCCCTGGCCGGCGCGTTTATAAATTTTTCGCTGGGCCTCTTTTATGCCTGGTCTGTATTTGCGGAGGGGCTGATCCGGGATTACGGCTGGACCAAAGCCGCGGCAGCTTTTCCCTATACCCTTGAGCTGCTTGTATTCTCAATCGCCATGATCTTTGCCGGGCGTTTCCAGGACCGGGTGGGGCCCCGCCGGGCGGTGGTAATCTGCGGCCTTTTTACCGGGGTGGCTTTGATCCTCTGCTCTTTTGCCATTAACCCGGCGGGTTTGACCTTGATCTTCGGGTTGCTCTTCGGCTGTGCGGCCGCTTTTGGCTACGCCGCGGCTACGCCGGCAGCGCTAAAATGGTTCCCTCCGGAGAAGAGAGGGCTGATTACCGGCGTGGTGATCATGCCCATGGGAGCTGCCGCCCTGCTCTGGTCGCCTGCAGTCAAGCTGCTGATCAACGAAGTGGGGCTGCAGGGCGCCTTCCGGCTCTGCGGCCTTTTTCTTCTGGCATCCATTCCCCTTGCTGCACAGGCAATCAGGCTGCCCGGGCAAAGCGAAGCCCCCGAACAGCCGGAGAATGAAAGAGCGGCCTCCGCCGGAATTGGCCTGCGCCTGCTGCTGCGCAACCCCCTTTTTATTCTCCTCTGGCTCATGCTGGGCCTCTCCACGGGAACGGGGCTGATGTTTGTCGGGCAGCTGGTGCAGGTTGCCGAAATAAATTTCCAGGTTTCCTGGGGCTATCTGCTGGTTTCTCTTTTTGCTCTTACCAGCACCCTGGGCCGCCTGGGCGGTGGGCTGCTCTGTGACCGCATCGGCTACCTGCGCAATATTAGGGCGGCCCTGCTGTTCATCGCTGCGGCCATGCTCCTTTTTTTCAGCAGCTGGGGCAGCCCAGCGCTGGTGGCGGCAACATTGCTTCTCGGCACCGGTTATGGCAGCCTCTATACTTCTTATCCCACCGCCGTGGGCCATCTCTTCGGCCTGGAGCACTTCGGCTTCATCTACGGCATGCTCTTTACCGCCCTGGGTGTAGCCGGATTCCTGGGGCCGATGGCGGCCGCCGCCCTGGCCGACCGCAGCGGCAGCTATAGCCCCGCCTTCCTGATCGGACTGGCGGCAACCCTGCTCTGCTTTTTGCTGAGCCTCATTTTGCAGCGCCGCATCCAGGCTGCGGCAGATTCTACTGCCGGAATAAGTTGTGGCCCGGAAAGTACCGGAAGACTTATACAGAGGGATTGATTGTTTGCTGAAGAACTAGACAGAAGAGCCAATAAAGCGAGGATGAGAAGAAATGCCTGGAATGGGAGTGAACCCGGTTGAACGGTAAGATTACCATTGGGAAGCTGGCTGTTCTGCTGGCGGTAAGCGATCCGGTTGAAGAGCGGGAACTTGTTCAAATTGCCGGAAAAGTTGGCTACAAGTTTTACAAGGGCAAGGCCGGGTCCATGGATTCTGAAAAAATATTTGCTGCCGTCGAGACTGCGGCTAAAAGAAGAGGGCTGGTGCAGGACCAATACCGGGAGGAACATGCCATTTACCATGCCCTTCTCGATGCTTTTCACGGCGTTTGCCGCGGCGAGGTGGCCCTGGGAAGCATCCTGCGCAGCGCCGGCTTGATCTTCAGCATCGTGCGGGGGCCGCGTATTGCGGAGGATTACTCCGACGGTGAATGGCTGGCGGTAGCCCTTTACGGGACTATCGGCGCCCCGATCAAGGGTTATGAACACGAAGTAATGGGGCTGGGCATTAACCATATCTGAAGAAGGTCCTAATAACTGTTTGCCGGTCCCATCTTTTTGTGTTATAATTTTAACGGAAGAGAAAAATTTTTCGTGCTTCAACAATATATAGGCTGTCGCCGGATCTACTCAAAGTCATGAGCCATGAGGGAGTAGAGACGCAATCCGTTTGCGTTCTGCTCCCTTTTGTTTTGAGGAGAAGGAGAAAAGGAGATGCCAGCGCAAAATTCAGCAGACAAAGTACTTATCGACGGTGAAAATTTAACCCTGGAGCAGATCCTGGCTGTGGCCCGGAGAAGAGCTCCGGTAGCCCTGCACCCCTCCGGCCGGGAAAAACTGCTTAAATCAAGAGCGATCGTGGAAAATATCCTCGCACAGGAGAAAGTCGTTTACGGTGTTACCACTGGATTTGGCCGTTTCAGCGATGTTTTAATTTCACGGGAAGACAGCGATACCCTGCAGGAAAACATTATCATGAGCCACGCCTGCGGAGTGGGTGAACCGCTGCCCCACGAGGTGGTCAGGGCAATGATGCTCCTGAGGGCCAATTCGCTGACTAAGGGCTTTTCCGGGGTCCGGATTGAAGTGGTAGAGCTTCTGCTAAATATGCTCAATAAAGAGATTCACCCGGTTGTTCCGGGCAAGGGATCGGTCGGCGCCAGCGGAGACTTAATCCCGCTGGCCCATATTGCCCTGGCCATGATTGGTTTGGGCGAAGTGGAGTACTGCGGCAAGCCAGTCTCTTCGAAAGAGGCGCTTCAAAAAGCCGGGCTGCGGCCGCTTAAACTGACAGCCAAAGAGGGGTTGGCCCTGATTAACGGGACGCAGTATATGAGCGCCCTGGGTTCCCTGGCTTTTCTTGATGCCATCGAGCTCTTCAAATCCGCCTCTATTGCCGCGGCAATGACTTTTGAAGCGCTGGAGGGAATAGTTTCAGCTTTTGACCCGAAAGTGCACGAACTGCGGCCTCACGGCGGACAGAGGATCTGTGCCGCCATGATGCTTAAGCTGCTCCAGGGGAGCGATCTGCTGACCCGGCGGGAACAGAAGCGGATTCAGGATGCCTATACTCTGCGCTGCATTCCCCAGGTGCACGGCGCCACCCTGGATGCGTTAAAATATACCCAGGGTGTTCTTGAAATTGAAATCAACTCCGCTACCGACAACCCCTTGATATTCCCGGAGAGCGGAGAGGTGATCAGCTGCGGCAATTTTCACGGGCAGCCGCTGGCCCTGGCTCTTGACTTTCTGGCTATAGCTGTAAATGAACTGGGCAATATCTCCGAGCGGCGGATCGAGAGGCTGGTTAATCCGGCCCTGAACAACGGGCTGCCGGCTTTTCTCACCGAAAACGGAGGTTTAAATTCCGGGCTGATGCTTTTGCAGTATGCCGCAGCGGCGCTTGTTTCCGAAGGCAAGGTCCTGGCCCACCCGGCCAGTGTGGATTCCATACCCACTTCGGGCAATCAGGAAGATCACGTGAGCATGGGTTCTATCGCCGCTTACAAGGGCCGGCAGGTGGTGCGAAACATTGCCTGGGTTATTGCCGCCGAGCTGCTGGCGGCGGCCCGGGCGATGCGCTTTATCTCTCACCGCCCCGGCTTGGGCAGCGGCGCCGCTTTCCGGCTGCTTAGCGGAATCCTCCCGCAGGATGACGGCGACCGGATTCTCTATAAAGATTTACAGTCTGTTTACGAACTTATGCAAAGCGGCCGGATTGTCCGCGAGGTTGAAGAAGCGGCCGGCAGTCTACTGCCGTTGTAGAATAAGATACATGCGCTGTATCCGCAGAAAGGCGGGGATGAGAAAAAGTGAAAGCTGACTTTGCAGTGATTAATGCCGGGCAGCTGATTACTGCTGCCGGTTACAGCGAGAGGCCGAAGCGAGGCCCCGAGCTGAATGAACTGGGCATTATCAATGACGGCGCTGTAGCGGCCAAAGAGGGCCTGATTGTCGCCGCCGGCTCCACCGCTGACGTGATGAAGCAGGTTGAATTGACCGGAGATGCCATGCTCATCGACGCCGGCGGCAAGGTGGTGCTGCCCGGCCTGGTGGATCCGCATACGCACCTGGTTTTTGCAGGGTCTCGCGAAGATGAATTTGAGATGAAAATCAAGGGAGCGGCCTACCTGGATATCCTGGCCCGGGGCGGCGGCATCCTCAGCACCGTGCGCTCCACCAGGGCTGCCGGCGAAGACGAGTTGATCCGGATAGGGGAGAAATACCTCGCCGAGATGCTTTCCCAGGGCACCACCACCGCCGAGGTCAAGAGCGGCTATGGGCTTACAGTTGCCGATGAACTGAAGCAGCTGCGGGCTATCCGGTCCCTGCAGAAGATGCAGCCGGTGGAGCTGGTGCCCACTTTTTTGGGCGCTCATGCTATTCCCGAAGAATACAAGGGTAAACCGGATGCTTTTGTCGAATTGGTTATCGGCGAGATGCTGCCGGCGGTGGCCTGTTCGGGCCTGGCGGAATGCTGTGATGTTTTCTGCGAGGAGGGTGTTTTTAGTGTGGAGCAAAGCCGCCGGGTTCTGGAGGCGGCGCGGAAGTTGGGCTTTGCGCTGAAGCTGCATGCCGACGAAATCGTCCCCCTCGGAGGGGCGGAGCTGGCGGTGGAGCTGGGAGCCCTTTCAGCAGACCATCTCGTGGCTGTTACGCCGCGGGGAATTGAAAGGCTTGCCGCCTCGAATACGGTGGCTGTACTCTTGCCGGCTACCACGTTCTGCCTTATGGGGAGTAAATATGCTCCCGCGAGAGAGATGATTGCTGCGGGGGTGGCCGTGGCCCTGGCCGGTGACTTTAACCCGGGGAGCTCTCCGGTCAACTCCCTGCCGGTGGTGATGGGGATAGCCTGCCGGCAGTTAAAGATGACCCCGGCCGAGGCAATTTCGGCGGTAACGATTAATGCGGCCCATGCTATCGGGCGGGCTTCCGAACTGGGCAGCATCGAAGTGGGCAAGAAAGCCGACCTGGTGATTTTTGACGCCGCCGATTACCGCAGCATCGCCTACCGTTTTGGAACCAACCTGGTCGACAAGGTGATCAAGGCAGGCCGCCTGGTTGCAGGAGGAAAATCATGAAACTAATCGAATGCGTTCCCAATTTCAGTGAAGGCCGGCGCCCGGAGGTTGTCCAGGAGATCGCCCGGGCGATAATATCTGTCCCGGGGATAAAGATGCTTGATCAATCCTCCGACGCCAGCCACAACCGCAGCGTTTTTACCTTCGCCGGCGAACCCGCTGCGGTAAAGGAAGCCGCCCTGCGGGCAGCCCGGCGGGCGGCGGAGCTTATCGATATGGAGCAGCACCGCGGGGAGCATCCGCGCATCGGCGCCACCGATGTGATCCCGCTGGTGCCCATAAGCGGCGTCTCCATGGATGAATGCGTAGCCCTGGCGCGGGAACTGGGCCGGGAAATTGGCGAAAAGCTGGGCATCCCGGTCTACCTTTATGAAGAGGCGGCCCTTGCGGCAGAAAGGAAGAACCTGGCCGCGGTGCGCCGCGGTGAATATGAAGGGCTCAAGGAGGCGATCAGGCAACCGGACCGCCGGCCCGATTTTGGACCGCCGCGGCTGCATCCCACCGCGGGGGCTACCGCCGTGGGCGCGCGCCCCCCGCTGATTGCCTTTAATATAAACCTCAACTGCAGCGATGTTAAGGTGGCCCGCAGAATAGCCCGGTCCATCCGGGGCAGCAGCGGTGGCTACCCCAGCATCAAGGCCCTGGGAGTTTTGATCGAAGAAACCGGCGCCGCCCAGGTGACGATTAATGTATGCGATTACCGCCTGGTCTCGCTGGCGCGTATTTTTGAAACGGTGAAGAGCGAGGCTGCCCGCTATGGCGTGGCCATCAGCAGCAGCGAGATTGTCGGTTTGCTCCCCATGGAGGCGCTGCTCGATGCGGCGGCCTTCTATCTGCGCCTGCAGGGCTTCCATTCCGGGCAGGTGCTGGAGAAAAGATTGACTGAAATTTAAAGCTTCACTGCAGTTGAAAGGAGATCAGGCCTTGTATATTGAAATGACGGTGCAGGAATTCTTGGATGAGCTGGCCTCTGATTCACCGGCTCCGGGCGGTGGCAGCGTTTCCGCCCTTGCCGGCAGCATCGCCGCCTCCCTGCTGGCCATGGTAGCCCGCTTTACTGCCGGGAGGTGCGGCGGCGGGGAAAAGGAGCTGCAGGTTCAAAAATATTTAAGGGAATCGATCCGGCTTCAGAGCTTATTGCAGCAGGATGTCGACGCGGATACCGCGGCCTACAACCGCGTTGTGGCGGCATACCGGATGCCCAGGGAAAACGCAGCGCAAAAAGAAGAACGATCCCGCGCTATCCAGGAGGCGCTGCAGGAAGCAACGCGGCTTCCGCTGCAGGTGGCGCAGAGCTCCCTGGAGATTTTGCGTTTATCCCTCTGGGCGATTGCGGAGGGCAACCCCAATACCTGGAGCGATGCTTACGTGGCGGCCTTGATGGCCCAGAGCGGGATCGAAGGTGCCCTGGCCAACGTGGCCATAAACCTTGACCAGATTAAGGATGCTGCGTTTAAAGAGGAGATGGAGTCGCAGGCCGGGAAAATCCGCAGCGCGGCGAAACTCCTTCAGGAAGAGATCAGCGATCAGCTCCGGGGCCGTCTCATCTGATCCTGCACCTGCGGCGGGAGGCCGGGTGAACGCATAACAGCCAGAAAAATCAGGGAGGTTGGATCAATGGTAACCAACTTGGATATTGCCGGCGCGATGACGATCAAACTTGACTCATCTTTGCCCGAAATGCCGGATTTTGTGCCCGGCATCCGCCGGGCGCCGGACCGCGGCTTTCGCTTGACCAGGGAGCAGGCTAAAACAGCCCTGAAAAACGCGCTGCGCTACGTGCCGGAAAGCCTTCACGAAAAGCTGGCTCCGGAATTTTTAAATGAACTTCTAACCCGGGGGAGAATTTATGCCTACCGCTACCGCCCCCCCGGACGAATTTATGCCAAACCTATCGAACAATACACCGGCAACTGTCTTGCCGGGAAAGCATTCCAGCTGATGATTGACAACAATCTCGACTTTGAGGTTGCGCTCTATCCCTACGAACTGGTTACTTACGGCGAGACCGGCAGCGTTTGCCAAAACTGGCTGCAGTACCGCCTGATTAAAAAGTATCTCCAGGCGCTTACCGAAGAGCAAACTCTCGTCGTCATGTCGGGGCATCCTCTTGGTCTCTTCCCGTCGCGTCCCGAAGCGCCGCGGGTGATTATTACCAACGGGCTGATGGTGGGCCTTTTTGACAACCAGGACGACTGGGAGATTGCCGCCCAGATGGGCGCGGCCAGCTACGGCCAGATGACCGCCGGGGGATGGATGTATATCGGCCCTCAGGGCATTGTCCACGGCACTTTTAACACGCTGCTAAACGCCGGCCGTTTAAAGCTGCAGGTACCGGCCGATGGCGACTTGAAAGGGCGGCTTTTTATCTCCTCGGGACTCGGCGGGATGAGCGGAGCCCAGGCGAAGGCCATAGAGATAGCCGGCGGCGTAGGGGTTATTGCCGAAGTAGACGACTCGCGCATTCAAACCCGGCTGGATCAGGGCTGGGTCAGCCGGGCCACGGCTGACCTTGACGAAGCTTTCCGCCTTGCCGGCGAGGCCTTGCAGCAAGGGAAGCCCCTCTCCATCGCCTACCACGGCAACGTGGTCGATCTGCTGGAATATGTCGTATCCCGCGGGATCAAGGTGGATCTGCTCTCCGATCAGACCTCCTGCCACGCTCCATACGACGGAGGCTACTGCCCGCAGGGGCTCACCTTTGCCGAGCGGACCCGCCTGCTGGCTGACGACCGGGCAGAATTCAAAAAACTGGTTGATCGCAGCCTGCGGCGCCATTTTGAGCTGATCAGGATTCTCGTCGACCGGGGGAGCTACTTTTTTGACTACGGCAATTCGTTCATGAAAGCGGTGTTTGATGCCGGGGTGAAGGAGATCTCCAAAAACGGCCGCGATGAAAAAGACGGCTTCATCTGGCCCTCTTACGTGGAAGATATCATGGGGCCGGAGCTTTTCGATTACGGTTACGGGCCCTTCCGCTGGGTCTGTCTCAGCGGGGACCCTGAAGATCTGGCCAGGACGGACCGGGCAGCCATGTCATGCATCGATCCCCATCGCCGGAGCCAGGATCGCGATAACTATGTCTGGGTCCGCGATGCGCAGAAGCACAATCTTGTTGTCGGCTCCCAGGCGCGTATTCTCTACCAGGATGCCGCCGGACGGGTGCGCATCGCCCTGAAATTCAACGAGATGGTCCGCCGCGGCGAAATCGGCCCGGTGATGATCGGGCGCGACCATCACGATGTCAGCGGCACCGATTCACCCTTCCGGGAGACGGCGAACATCAAGGACGGCAGCAACGTCATGGCCGATATGGCGGCGCATTGTTTTGCCGGAAACGCCGCCCGGGGGATGAGCCTGGTGGCCCTGCATAACGGCGGCGGAGTCGGGATAGGCAAGGCCATTAACGGCGGCTTCGGGCTGGTCCTGGACGGAAGCGAGCGGGTTGATGAAACGATCAAGTCTGCCCTGCTCTGGGATGTTACCTGCGGCGTAGCCCGCCGCGCCTGGGCCAGGAATAAGAATTCGCTTACAACAGGCATTGAATTCAACCGCGAACAGGCAGGCGCAGGGCAGATCACCCTGCCTTACCTGGTCGAAGAGGGGCTCATTGAAAAGGTTACAGAGAAGCTGTTGTAGCGGGTTTTCAGGGGACTGAAGGGGGTGGAGCTATGAGTATTGTCCAGTATTTTTTAAACAACTTTTCGTTTATCTCCAAGTATGCGGCAACTCATTTCAGCCTGATTTTCGGCGCGGTATTAATATCGCTGCTGCTGTGGCTGCCGGTGGGGGTGCTCATTTCACGCAACGAGAAGCTGGCCAACACCGTCCTGGGAATTGCCAATACGATTTACTGCATTCCCAGCCTGGCCCTATTCTCGTTCCTGGTAACGATTCCCGCCTTCGGCCTCGGCCGGAAGTCGGCATTATTGGCCCTGGTGCTCTATGCGATGATGCCGCTGGTGAGAAATGTTTATCAGGGGATTAAGATTGTCGACAAAAGCGTGATTGAGGCGGCCCGGGGGATGGGGATGAACTCCTGGAGAATTCTCCGGGAGATCCAGCTGCCCCTGGCGGCTCCGGTGATATTTGCGGGGTTTAGGATCACCGTGGTTATGACTACGGGGGTGGCCGCCATCGCCGCCTATATTGGCGAGAAAAACCTCGGCCGCCTGATCACAGTGGGATTGAACGGATACAACGTGGAGATGATTGTCACCGGCGCGCTGCTTATTGCCCTGATTGCGATTGTTCTTGATACTGTCTTGGGATTTTTTGAAAGGATGATGATTCCCAGAGGACTGCGCATTCGCCGCGGTTGATCTGCGTCCATTTCTTTCCGGGCGATCCGGGACAAGGGGGATTAAAATGATTAAATTAATAAACGTTACCAAGATATACGCCGGTCAAAAAGAACCTGCTGTTAGGGAGCTTAACCTCACCGTTGAAGAAGGTGAAAGCTGTGTCCTGGTCGGGCCCTCCGGCTGCGGCAAGAGCACAACCCTGCGCATGATTAACCGCTTGATCGAGCCCAGTTCCGGAACAATCCTAATCGACGGCAAGGATATCCGGGAGACGGATCCCGATCAATTGAGAATGGGGATCGGCTACGTGATCCAGCAGATCGGACTGCTGCCGCACCGGACCGTGGCCGAGAACATCGCCATTGTGCCGCGGCTTTACGGCTGGCCAAAGGATAAAATAAAGGAACGGACCGATGAATTGCTGGAGCTGGTCGGTCTTGATCCGGAGACCACACGCAGCAAATATCCCGCCCAGCTCAGCGGCGGCCAGATGCAGCGGGTCGGCGTGGCCCGGGCCATGGCCGTCGATCCCCCCATCATGCTGATGGACGAGCCTTTTGGAGCGGTGGACCCCATCGCCAGGAATCACCTGCAGGATGAATTTCTGCGGCTGCAGAGCTTGATGCGCAAGACCATCTGCTTCGTGACCCATGATATCAATGAGGCGATTAAAATGGGGGACCGGATTGCTATTTTTAACCGCGGTGAACTGGTGCAGCATGGCAGCCCTCATGAAATATTAAGCAATCCGGTGAACGAATTCGTCAGGGATTTTATCGGTTACGACCGGGTGGTGAAGAAACTCAGCCTCTGCCGGGTGGGGGCCATAGCTCGAAAAGATTTCGGCGTGATCCGGGAAAGCGAACTGCCTGCCGCTGCTGAAATAATGAGGAAACAGCAGACCGAGGTCTCCTTCCTGCTAGATCATTTGGGGGCTCCCGGGGGTATGCTGGCAAGAAAGCTCATTGAAAAACAAGGCGCGGCTTTATCGCCCGGAGCGTTAAAAGAACTTGCCCAGAAGGGGCGGGAGGCCTTTATCCAGGAAGATGCCCTTCTGCGCGACGCCCTTTCCCTGCTCTTCGAATTGAGCGTAGATTATCTGGGCGTCTTAAGGGGGGAGACCCTCTGCGGCGTGGTTTCCCTTGCCGATATTCGCGAATATGCCGCCGGAAAAGAGGTCGATTAAATGAAATGGTCATGGGAGCGCTTTCTGGTAGCCATACTGGAGCGGGCGCCGCAGGCTTTAATTGACCATATCGGGATGGTCCTGGTATCCCTGATTGTGGCGATTATCATCTCCGTTCCCATCGGTATACTTTTGACCAGGCCTCGCCTGAAATGGTTGGGCGGTATTATTTTAAATATTTTAAACCTGATGCAGACATTTCCGGGACTGGCCATCGTGGCCCTGGCCATGCCCATTCTCGGAATGGGATTTAAACCGGCCGTATTTGCCCTGACGATCCAGGGTCTTCTGCCGATAGCCCGCAATACCATCGCCGGCCTCTATGGCGTTGATCCTGACGTTATGGAGGCGGCGCGCGGCATGGGGATGTCCCGGAAAAAGGTTCTCTATGAAGTGGAGATCCCGCTGGCCATGCCGGTAATCCTGGCCGGCATTCGCACCTCGGCGGTATATGTGGTCAGCGTGGCCACCCTGGCGGCTTATATTGGAGGCGGCGGGCTGGGCGATCTCATCGTTTCCGGATTGAACATGTTCTGGCCTGATTTCATAGTTGTCGGCGCCGGACTTGGCGCCCTGCTGGCGATCTTCTTTGACCGGGTGCTCGGCCTGGTGGAGAAGAAATATACTCCCCTCGGTTATTCTACAGAATGATCGAACAGGTGAATGGGGAATTTCAATCTGCTTCCGAAGCTTCGCAACAGGTGGATTTGCCAAAGGAGGTGAAACGTCCGGGAAATAGAGGCAGAACGCTGGAGGGGAGATCAAGGTCGTAATAATAACAAATTGAAAGGGAGGAGCAGTTAGATGAAAAAAAGAGGATGGCGTTTTTTAGGGCTGTTTTTAGCATGCGTGATGCTGCTGGCCGCTGTGAGTGGTTGCGGCGGGGAAAGCGAGACCGGTGATAAACCGACTATTGTCGTCGGCTCCAAAACTTTCACCGAGGCTCTTCTCCTGGGACAGATGACCTACGAATATCTGAAAGAGCTGGGTTATGACGTAGAGGATCAGATTGGGCTTGGCGAGCTGGCAATTATCCGGCCGGCTCTGGAGAGCGGGGAGATCTCCTGCTACTGGGAGTATACCGGCACCGTTTTAATCAACGTCATGGAAGAAGAGCCGAGCTTTGACGAGGCGGCCTGCTTCCAGGCAGTAAAGGAATGGGATGAAGGAAACGATATCATCTGGCTGGATTACGCTCCTTTAAACAACACCTATGCGATTATGATCCGCGGCGACCTGGCTGAAGAGTACAATATTAAGAAAACATCTGACTTCGTCGCGCTGATCGAAGATGGGGTGAGCTTCAAATTCGTTGGAGCCCAGGAATGGGTTGAGCGTCCCGACGGCCTGCAGCACTGGGAAAATGTCTACGGTTTTAAATATCCGGAGAAAGATATGAACCTTGCCGCCCTGAACATGGGTTACGAGATCTTGAAAGAGAAGCAGGCTGATGCCGGGCTTGCTTTTACGACCGACCCCCGGGTAAAAGCCTACGAACTCGTAGCCCTGGAAGACGACAAGAGCGCTTTTCCGGTTTATAACGCGGCGCCGCTCTTCAGAAAAGAGATCATCGACGCCTATCCCGAAATCCCCGAGCAGATGAAAAAACTCAGCCAACTGCTGGATGACGAGACGATCATGGAGCTGAACAAAGCAGTTGACGTCGACAAGAAAATGGTTGAAGAAGTGGCTCGCGAATTTCTTAAGGAGAACGGGCTGATCGAGTAAGGCTTTGCCAAAGGCACGCCTGCTTCAAATCAGCTGACTGAAGAATGAGGCGAAGGGCCCTGTTAAATCTCAGAAAGCCAGGCACAGTAAAAAGCAGGGCCCTTTAAGCTTAAAGCCGGAGGTAACCTGGTGACGCAGATCGATAAACTTTTGGCCCTCGTGCAGGCGCCTGTGGAAATTAAACCGCACCTTCATTTCTTTTACCGCAAAGAGGAGATAGAGTTAATCTTAAGCCTGGAGCGCAGAAAGCTGCCCGTTGATGAAATTGCAAGTTGCATGCAGATCCCCTTGGATGAAGCGGCCGATCTTCTGGAGAGCTCTTACCGGCGCTTCGTGATCGATAAAGAGATAGAAGAGGGGCGTGTTCTCTATGGAGCCGGTAACTTTTATGATCGCCATGGTTACTGCGCCATGTTTGAAAATTATCACCTGTTGCCTAGAAAACTGCGGCGCTTTCTGCATGAGTGGTGCTACAGTGAATATCTAAAAAGACATGATTATTTTAAAAGGGTGTTAAACGGGGAGCCGGCTTATGACCACTGCCACAACGATGTGGTGCTGCTTCTTGAAGAGCTCGAAGAGATGATTGAGGCGGCCCCGGTAATCAGGCTGCTGCCCTGCGACTGCAAGATGATCGCCGATAAATGCGGGCATTCGAGGGAAGTGTGCCTCTGGTTTTCTCCGGCAATGATCGCTGAGCGGACCCGCGGCGGAGAATTGGGCCGGGAACTGACCAGGGACGCCGCGCTGGAGCTGGCCCGCAGCTGGGACCGCGAAGGCCTTATCCATACCGGCGGCCCCTTTGATTGGCGCGAGAAAGGGCCCGGAGTCGTATGCAACTGCTGCGACTGCTGCTGCTTTCCCTTGCGGGCGGCACAGGAACTGGGCACCAGGGGGAAATGGCCTTATTCAAGATATGTGGCCCGTCGCGATCCTGCTTTGTGCCGCCACTGCGGGCTTTGCACCAGGCGGTGCCAGTTTAAAGCATTTACCATGGAAAAGGCCGCGGTATCAACAGGCTCCAGGGAAAAAAGGAAGGTGCTTTTTAAACCCGAGCTCTGCTGGGGCTGCGGGCTTTGCGCTCAGACCTGCCCCGAAAAAGCGATTACCATGGTCCCGATTCCGGACCGGGTGGACTAGAAAAGGTGGAAAAATGGCGCTTGCTGATTTAACAGGAGATCTGCTGTGGCTGGACCTGTCCAGGCGGAAGGTTGTCCGCCGGCCCTGTCCCGAAGAGATCCTGCGCGATTATCTCGGAGGACGGGGGCTGGTTGTCCGCCTGCTGCTGGGGCACCTTCCCGCTTCGGTTCAGCCGCTGGAACCGGAAAATATGCTTATCTTTGCCGCCGCCCTGCTCAGCGGCACCCGGATGATTACCGCGGGGAGGCTGCATATCGGCGCCCGTTCACCTCTGACCGGCTTAATCGGCTGCTCCAATGGCGGAGGCTCCTTCGGCGCCCAGTTGAAAGCCTGCGGTATAATGGCGCTCATCGTGACCGGCAGGGCGGAAAAGCCGGTTTGGATAGATATACAAGATAGAAGGGTAACCATTGAAGATGCAGCAGACTTGTGGGGATTACCTACCGGGGAGGCGCGGCGCCGGTTACGGGAGGCGGTGGGGGATGACCGGGCCTCTGTAATTCTCATCGGCCCGGCGGGAGAGAGGCTGTCCCCTCTAGGCTGTGTAATGACAGATGCGGGACATGCCGCCGGGCGCACCGGGATGGGCGCGGTGATGGGCTCGAAAAATCTAAAGGCGGTGGTCGTCAGAAAAACCGCTTCTTCAAGCAGGGGATACCCCGGGGAAGCGGCCGCAGCGGTGAAAAAGTATACTGCCGCTCTCAGAGCCCTGCCCTGCTGGGAAGAGTGGTCCACCATGGGCTCATCGGCCAGCGTCTCCTGGACAGACCAGATGGGCGCCTCGGGCGCGAAAAATTTTAGCAGCGTGACCTTTGAGGGAGTGGCCACCGCCTGCGGATCGCATTACCGCGGCCTGGCCACCAGGCGCCGGGGCTGCTACAATTGCCCCATCCGCTGCCGCGCTTCAGTGCAGATTGACCGGGGCCGGCACCGGGGTTTCACCGGTGACCGGGGCGAGTATGAGCCGCTTTCTTCATGGGGCCCCCGCTGCGGCAATGCCGACGGCCTGGAGAGCATTTACCTGATCAATAAATGCGATGAGTACGGAATTGACAGCAAGGGCGCCGGCAACCTGGTTGCCTTTGCCATAGATTTATTTGAGAGAGGGATCTTGACGAAGGAAGATACCGGGGGGCTGGAGCTTACCTGGGGCGATGCCCGGGCCATGGAAGCCCTGCTTGAGCAGATCGCTTTTCGCTCCACCCCGCTGGGGGACATCCTGGCCCGGGGAATGAGAGAGGCTGCCGCCATCATCGGCCGCGGCGCGGAACAATATGCCTATCATGTCAAGGGGCTCAGCATTTCAATTTTAGATCCGCGCGGATTTAAGGCCACCGGCCTGGGCTATGCCGTCTCCAGCCGGGGCGGCGACTTCAGCTATGTTTACGCCAAGCCGGAATACGCTTACACTCCGGAGCAGGCGCTCAAGGCTTACGGCACTGAAAAAGCCGCCGACCGCCTTTCAGAAGAGGGGAAAGCCCGCATGGTTAAGGAATGCCTCTGTGCCAATGCGGCCATCGATGCTCTGGGAATCTGTAAAATACCGGAATTCGGGATGCTCCTCGATTTTGACCTTGCCGCGGCGGCCGAAATCATGACTGCATTTACCGGCGAAAAATATACCGGGGCAGATCTGCTAAAAATAGGCGAGAGAATAGTCAACGCCGAAAGGCTGTTTAATTTCAGGTTTGGAGCCACGGGGGCGGACGACACCCTTCCAGGCAAATTCCTCACCGAACCGGTCCCCGAAGGCCCCTGCAAAGGCCAGGTTATCAACCTGGAACCGATGCTGCAGGAATTTTACGCGCTCATGGGCTGGCAAGAAGACGGGACTATTGGACCGGCCAAATTGAAGGAGCTCGGCCTGGCCGGTTTTTTACCCGGTCCGGAGCTGCCGGATCCGGAAATGATCTAAAATGGAGGCGGGAACATGGAAAAAATTATTTCAAACCACGATTTACAGTTAACCCCATTTTTAAAATGGATCACTCCGTCGCAGCTGGAACAGATCCACAATGCTTCCCTGGAGGTCCTTGAACGGACCGGCATGATCGTAAAGCATAAAGAGGCCCTGGCGCTGCTTAAGGAGGCCGGCTGCCGGGTAAAAGATGAGCGGGTCTGGGTGCCGGGCTGGCTGGTTGAAGAGTGCATCCGGCTGGCGCCGCGGCGGATAGCCGTCGCCGACCGGCTCGGACGGAGGGTCATGCTGCTGGAGAAAAACCGGGTCTACTATGGGACCGGCTCGGATCTCCCCTTTACCATTGACCTGGAGAGCGGCGAAAGGAGAACTTCGACAAAACAGGATGTTGTTGACGCTTCGAAGGTGATCGATGCGCTGCCCAACTATGATTTCCTGATGAGCTACGCCATTGCCTCCGACAGCCCTTCCGCCGCCAGCGATCTGCACCAGTTTGAAGCGATGACCAGCCACTGCAGCAAGCCGGTTATCTTTACCGCGCATAATGCCGAAAATACCGAGGCGCTAATCATGATGGCGGCGGCATGTGCCGGCGGATTGGAGCAGCTGAGCGCCAACCCCTATATCATCCTATACTCAGAGCCCATATCGCCGCTGGTGCACACCAATGACGGTGTGGGGAAGATGTTTAAATGCTTTGAATATAATATCCCGGTGGTCTATACCCCCGGAGTCCTGGCCGGAGCGACCACTCCGGTGACGAAAGCCGGCTGTATCGTGCAGATGAACGCCGAAAGCCTGGCCGGCGTGGTCATGGCCCAGTTGAAGAAGAAGGGCGCGCCGGTTATTATCGGCGGCGGGGCCACGCCCATGGATATGAAGACGACAGCCACTCTCTACGGCGCTCCGGAAACGTCCATGAACTACGCGGTGATGACACAGCTGGCCCAGTTCTACGGCCTGCCGAACTTTACCGAAGCCGGATGCGTCAATGCTCCACTGCCTGGCATCCAGGCCGGCGTCGAGGCGGCGATGAGCATCCTGATGACGCAGCTGGCGGGATGCAACCTGGTGCATGATGTGGGCTATCTTGAAGGGGGCAAGACCGGGTATCTGCCCTTCCTGGCCTTCTGCGAGGATATAATCAGCATGGCCCGCTACACGGGAGGCGGCACCCGGACCTCGGCCGATCACCTGGCGGTTGACTGCATCGACGATGTGGGCCCCGGCGGTAACTTTATGAGTCATGAGCATACCTTCAAGTATTTCCGGGAGGAGATCTGGTCTCCCCGTTACATGATTCGCGACCGCTGGGAGCAGTGGGAAAAGGGCGGAAAGGTAACGCCGCTGGATCGGGCGATTGAAGAGGTTAAAGAGATCCTTGCCCACCATCATGCCCTCCCCCTGCCTGATGGGGCCGCAGGGGAGATGCAGAAAATTATCAAGGAAGTAGAGAACAGGAGAAAATCATAAGCAGAAGGGAGAATGATGATGCGCTACGCGAGCAAGCATGGGGCGGGCATTGCTTTCCGCACCCTTGAGCTGACGCAAATCGAAGAAATACACAGCGCCGCCCTGCGAATATTAAGCGAGGCCGGTGTTACCGTCCATCACGAAGAGGCGGTGGAGCTGCTGAAAAGCGGCGGCGCCCATGTAGAGGCCGGAAACCGCGTCTATCTCCCTCCCGCCCTGGTGGAGCAGGCGCTTCGCACCGCCCCTTCAAAGATTACCCTTTATAACCGCCTCGGGGAACCGGCGCTCCGGCTGGAAAAATCGAACGTTTATTTCGGGACCGGGTCTGATACCCTGATCTATATTGATCCTTTTACCGGGGAGCGCCGCCCCTGGCGGAGCGAAGATGCGGCGGCGGCAATCCGGATTGTCGATGCCCTGCCTCATCTTGATTTTGTCATGTCCATGGGGCTGCTCTCCGATGTGGGCAAGCGGATGATCAACCGGCTGCAGTATGCCCTGATGTTGAGAAATAGTATCAAGCCGCAGGTGGTAATCGCCGAAGATGCATCTACTGTTGCCGATATTATCGAGATGGCCGCCGCGGCCGTGGGCGGAAAAGAGAAGCTGCAGCACCGGCCGCTTTTTGCTCTCTACTGCGAGCCCACTTCGCCGCTGCAGCTGCCCTTTGAATCGGTGGATAAGCTGCTGCTTGCCGCCCAATGCAGGGTCCCGGTAAACTTTGCCTGCGGCGCCGTGGCCGGGGCTTCGACACCGGTAACCGTGGCCGGGACGGTGGCCCAGGCCAACGCGGAGGCGCTGTGCGGCCTCGTTATCCACCAGTTAAAGAACCCGGGCGCGCCCTTCCTATACGGATACGGGGATTCGCCCCTCGACATGCGCACCATGCAGGCTCTCTACGCCGTTCCCGAAGCGCTGCTGCTGCAGGGAGCGCTCTGCGACCTGGCGCGCTATTACGGGCTTCCTTCCTGGGGCTATGCCGGCTGCAGCAGCGCCAAGCTCTTTGACGAGCAGGCTGTAATGGAGGCGACCATCTTTACCCTGCTGGGAGCGCTGCAGGGCTGCAACATTATGCATGACGTTTTCTATATTGAATCTGGCCGGACCGGTTCCCTGGAGCTGCTCGTGCTGATGGACGAAGTGATCTCAAGGGTTAAGTTTTTGCTGCGCGGGATAAACTGCTCCCCGGAACATCTGGCAGTGGAGGCGGTCCGGAGAGTAGGGCCGGGCGGCAGCTTCCTCGGGGACGAGCATACCGCCAGGCATTTCCGGGACAGCTGGCAGCCGGAGCTTTCGGACTTCAACAGCTACAGCGCCTGGGAGGAAGCAGGTTCAAAAACAATGGGCGATAGGATTAAAGAGAAGATCGGCCGGCTTCTGGAAGAGCATCGCCCGCTGCCGCTGGATTCGGCCGCGGAGAAAAAAATCGATAAGATCATCGAGCGGGCACAAGAGAAAATGGCTTAATATTTCTAAAAGGTATATGAAGTATCCGTTAAAGTGCATTTCTTGAGAATGATTTGCGGGACTGCTTATCAATAATAGAAAAACATTTTCAATACTAAAAAGCAATATGCTTTGTTTAAACAGGAGACACCTTTGAGATAAGCGGCTTTTTGGAAGCTAGAGGCATAATAGTTCGATATAAAAGACCCGGTGAGCTTGGCACTGTTATTGCTTGATTATTTGAGATAGGAGTTATTTGTCGTCCCGGAATATGGCATTCTGAAACGGGAGTTATCTTTAACGATTATAGGAGCAGGAGAAGAGGGGGCGGGCTTGTGCTGCGGAACAACAAGGTTGTTCTCGGCGTGATTGGAGCAGATGTGCATGCTGTAGGAAACAAGATTCTGGAGATGTCGTTATGCGAAGCCGGCTTCGAAGTGATTAATCTCGGGGTGATGGTTTCGCAGGAAGAGTTTATCAACGCTGCCGTAGAGAGCGCCGCCGGTGCCATCTGGGTGTCATCCCTTTACGGTCATGGAGAGATTGACTGCCGCGGCTTGCGTGAAAAATGCCGCGAAGCAGGCATCGGGGATATACTTCTTTATGCCGGCGGCAACCTGGTGGTAGGCAAACGCACCTTTGCCGAAGTAGAGAATCTCTACAAGGAGATGGGCTACGACCGGGTCTACCCTCCGGGCACCCTGCCCGAAGAGGCCATTGCCCACTTGAAGGAAGATCTGGCAATATGAAAGCGCTTCTCATTGACTTCGGCAGCACTTACACCAAGGTCTCTCTTTTTTCATTGGATCCGCCCGGTTTTATCGGCGCCTCACGGGCTCCCACTACAGTGGAAAGCGGCCTTGAAGAGGGGCTGGAGGCCGCCCTGGACTCCTTTTCAGCAGAGCAGCTAAAGGGGGTTGTTTTCAAGCGGGCTTGCAGCTCCGCCGCGGGCGGCTTGAGGATTGTCGCCGTGGGCCTGGTTCCCGAATTGACGGTAAAGGCGGCCCGGGAGGCGGCCCTGGGGGCGGGGGCGAGAATTCTTGCAGCTTATGCCTATACCCTTAACCGGGATGAAATTGCTGAAATCGAGGCTTTGCAGCCGGATCTGCTGCTTTTGGCCGGCGGTACTGACGGCGGCGATCGCAAGGTAATCCTGGAGAATGCCGCCCGCATTTCCGAGGCCGGCTTGCCCGTGCCGGTAGTGGTAGCGGGGAACAAGTCGGCGTCAGACGATGCTGTCTCCATCCTTAAGGGGAAAGTGCCCCGGCTGGTTGTTACCGCCAATGTTATGCCCGAGGTAAACCGGCTGCAGGTTGAGCCTTGCCGGGAAGCAATCCGCGAACTTTACCTTTCTGAAATCACCAGGGCCAAGGGGCTCGATAAGGTGCAGCAGCGGGTCGGCCTGGTCATGCCTACTCCCCTGGCGGTGATGAAGGCAGGTGAGCTTTGCTGGAAAAGCCTGGCAGAGGATGTGGTCATTGTTGACCTGGGCGGAGCGACCACCGACGTGCACTCCTATGGTGACGGCAGCCCCCGCGGTGGAGGCCGCGTGGTTAAAGGCCCGCCGGAGCCCCTGATCAAGCGCAGCGTCGAGGGGGACCTGGGGATGCGGGTTAGCTTGCAATCCCTCTTGGAAGTTATTTCTCCCGTGGAGCTGTCCAAATCGCTCTCCTTTGCAGTGGAACCCGGTGAGCTGATTGCCTATGCACAAAAAGCCGCCGCCTGCCGCGGCTTTTTGCCCCGGGGCGAAAGGGAGCGGGCTTTTGACGGCGCCATTGCCGCCGCAGCCATCCGCGAGGCTTTGCGGCGCCACGCCGGCTCTTTAACAGAGACCTATACCCCCGAGGGGCGGCTGTGGGTGCAGCGGGGGAAAGATTTGACCGGAACGGCCGTTTTTATCGCTACCGGCGGCGCGCTGGCATACAGTGAAGAACCCGGCTCAGTAATCAGGGCCGGATTATTGGTCAATGATCCCCTGGCCCTTACTCCCCGCTCCCCGCGGCTTTTCCTGGACCGCTTTTACATCCTCGCTGCCTCTGGTCTTATTGCCGAAAGCCGGCCGGAGGCGGCGCTGGTAATTCTAAAGCAATCATTGTTGCCCTTGGGGGGGATCACAGATTGAGCCTGAAACAAAAGCTGCAGTACCGGCGCTGGGACGACGTTCATTTTGTTGCTGAGCGCGGCGCCGTGCTGACCTCGTGGCCGACAGGCGTGGAGGTCGACCTCTCTGAAGCCTTCGCCTATCACCAAAAGCTGCCTGAAAGCAAGAAAGCATATTACAAGCTGCGGGCGGGTCAAGAAGAAGGGCGCATTTTTTTACAACCGCGCGCCGGAGTGGCCTTGCTTTCCGAGCACTTGATTCTCTTGAGCAAACTGGAGCTGGAGGGGCAGGCCGATTTTTTGCCCACCACCATTGACTCCTACACCCGCCAGAATCGCTACGAAGAGGCCCAAAAGGGAATTGAAGAATCCAAGCTGGCCGGGCGCTCGCTCCTAAACGGTTTTCCGGCGGTAAACTACGGCGTGGCCAACTGCCGCAAGATTATCGAAACGGCGGGGGTTCCCGTACAGGTCCGGCACGGCACTCCCGATGCGCGCCTCCTGGCCGAGATCACCCTGGCGGCAGGGTTCAGCGATTTCGAAGGCGGGGGCATCTCCTATAACATCCCCTACGCCAGGGATATTCCGCTTGAAGTTTCCATATATAACTGGCAGTACGTGGACCGCCTCTGCGGCGCCTACGCGGAAAACAACGTCATTATCAACCGGGAGATGTTCGGCCCCTTGACCGGCACCCTGGTTCCGCCGTGTATCTCCCATGCTGTCGGTATAATCGAGGCGCTCCTGGCGGCGGAACAGGGAGTGAAAAGCATCGCCATCGGCTACGGTCAGGGGGGCAACCTGCTGCAGGATGCGGCGGCCCTGCGCTGCCTGGCCCGGCTCGGCCGGAGATACCTGGATCAAGCCGGTTTTACCGATGTCCTGCTGACCACCGTTTTTCATCAGTGGATGGGCGGTTTTCCGCAGGATGAAGCGAGGGCCATGGGGGTGATCGCCTGGGGCGCCGCCTCCGCGGCGCTGAGCGGGGCGAACAAGGTTATTGTCAAGACCCCCCATGAGGCGATAGGCGTTCCTACCGCCGAGGCCAATATTGCCGGCCTGCTCGCTACCCGCCAGGTGATCAGCATGATTGAAGCGCAGGGGCTTTTACAGGCTGAAGGAATGGCGGAAGAAGAAGCAATCATTGAACGCGAAGTCGATGAGATTATCGCCAGGGTGCTGGAACTCGGCGAAGGCGACATCGCCCTGGGCGCGGTGCGCTCTTTCGAGGCGGGGGTGCTGGACATTCCCTTTGCCCCGTCGAGCTGGACCCGGGGCCGCGTCATCCCCGTGCGCGACAGGAAAGGAGCCATCCGGATTCTGCGTTTCGGCGGCCTGCCTTTTTCTGAAGAAGTCAAGGAGTATCATAGCGCCAAGGTAAAAGAAAGAGGAGCTGCCGAGAGGCGCGAACCGGGTTTTCGCATGGTCATCGACGACATCTATGCCATCAGCAAGGGGCGGCTGGTGGGGAAACCGAGGTGATGCAGAAATGATCATTGAACAAGTGCTGGCAGCGCCCGGCCTGACCGGTTTCTTTTTTGATGACCAGCTGGCCATTAAGATGGGCGCGGAGGAAGACGGCGCCGCTTACCGCGGGTGCCCGCAGACTGCAGGCTTTAGCGAAGTGCGCCAGCGCGGCGAATCCCTGAGCATCATTTTTCTTCTCAGCGGGGGCGAGATCGCTTTCGGGGATTGCGCCGCGGTGCAGTATTCCGGCGCCGGCGGGCGGGACCCGCTTTTTTTGGCGGAAAAATTTGCCCCCGTTGTGGAGGAGTATCTTGCCGCGCGCTTAACCGGCCGCGAGATTGGCTCTTTCCGCGAAATGGCTGCAGAGTTTGATTCCCTGCCCGATCCGGAGGGGAGGAGGCTGCATACAGCCCTGCGCTACGGCTTGACGCAGGTTCTGCTGCATGCTGTTGCCTTAAAGAACAGAAAGCTGATGTGCGAGGTGCTGGCTGAGGAATACGGGCTGCCGCTTATTCCGGAGCCGGTGCCCATATTTACCCAGACCGGCGATGAACGCTACACCAACGCCGACAAGGCCATGATCAAGCGAGCCGATGTGCTGCCGCACGGACTGATCAATAACGTCCAGAGCAAGCTGGGCACCCGCGGGGAAAAGCTAATGGAGTATGTCAAGTGGCTGCGAAAGCGGGTTGCCGAGCTCGGCGGGGAAAGCTATCGGCCTGTTTTGCACGTCGACGTTTACGGCACCCTGGGGCTTGCTTTTGACAATGATCTTGATAAAATCAGCACCTACCTGGGCCGCCTTGGGGCTGCAGCGGCGCCCCTGAGACTGCGCCTTGAAGGACCCGTTGACATGGGTTCGAAGGAAAGGCAGATCGAGACGCTGGTAAAGCTGAAAGAGAAGCTTGACGCGCAGGGCAGCGGCGTGGAAATTGTGGCCGATGAATGGTGCAATACCCTGGAAGATGTCCGGGATTTTGTCGACGCCGGCGCGGCCCACATGATCCAGGTGAAGACCCCCGACCTGGGGGGGCTGCACAACAGCATCGAGGCCATCCTCTACGCCAAGGAACGCGGCGTGGGCGCCTACCTGGGAGGCAGCTGCAATGAGACTGACCGCTCGGCGCAGCTTTGCGTTCATGCAGCCCTGGCGGTGCGTCCCGACCAGATGCTGGCCAAGCCGGGGATGGGGGTTGACGAAGGGATGATGATTGTTTTTAACGAGATGCAGCGGGCGCTGCGCATTCTAAAATTAAAACAGAAAGCAGGTGTAGGGGCGCGATCATGGATAAACCGATGATACTACTTTCTCCGACGGCGATCCTGGGCTACGGATTCCCGGAGAGTTCCTTCTCCCGCGGGCTTTCCTTAAACCCCGACCTGATTGCGGTGGACGCCGGCTCTACCGATCCCGGGCCTTACTACCTCGGCTCGGGGAGCTCTTTCGTGCCTCGCGGCGCGGTCAAGAGGGATCTCACTTACCTGCTGCGGGCGGCTTTATTACGGAGGATCCCCCTCCTCATCGGCACCGCCGGCGGCTCCGGGGCGAAGCCACACCTCTCCTGGTGCCGCGAGATCCTTCTGGAGCTGGCCCGGGAAGAGGGTCTCTCTTTTCGAATGGCGGTAATCCCGGCCGACATACCCAAGTCCTTTCTTCTGGAGGCGCTGGCTGCCGGAAAAGTGAGTCCCCTGGGGCCGGCGCCGGAACTAAGCGAGGCGGATGTGATTGAGAGCTCCTACCTGGTTGCCCAGATGGGAGCTGAGCCTCTCATTGCCGCCCTCGAAGGCGGCGCCGACGTGGTGCTGGCCGGACGCTGCTACGATCCCGCTGTTTTTGCAGCGCTGCCTCTCAAGCGGGGTTACCCGGCGGGGCTGGCGCTGCACCTGGGGAAAATTCTCGAATGCGCCGCCATTGCCGCCCTGCCCGGCAGCGGCAGCGATTGCATGATCGGCATTCTCGAAGGAGAGCGTTTCATGGTCGAACCGGCCTCCCTCGAACGCCGGGCCACCGTCGACTCCGTGGCTGCCCATACACTCTACGAAAAAAGCGATCCCTACCGGCTGCCCGGGCCGGGCGGCCTGCTTGATCTAAGCGAAAGCGCCTTTGCGCAGGTTGACGACCGCCGCGTGGAGGTAAGGGGAAGCCGCTTTCATCCCTCCTCAACCTGTACCGTCAAAGTGGAAGGGGCGAAACTCATCGGCTACCGGGTCATCTCCATTGCCGGGGCGCGCGATCCCCGCTTTATCGCGGCTCTTGATGAGATCATTGCCGGAGTGAAGGAGCGGACCCATGACAACTTCTCCGGCGAGGCCGGCCGCTTTAAGCTGATCTTTCATGTTTACGGGCGCGACGGGGTCATGGGGAAGCAGGAACCGCAGCCGCGCCCTGGACACGAAGTGGGCATCGTCATCGAAGCGGTGGCGGAGACGCCTGATCTGGCCGAGGCGATCCTGGGTTTTGCCCGTTCGACAATGCTGCATTACGGCTTCCCCGGACGGATTTCCACCGCCGGCAACCTCGCTTTTCCCTATTCTCCTTCTGACTTCAAGGTGGGGGGAGCCTATGTATTTTCGGTCTATCATTTGATGACCGTTGACTGCCCGGAAGAGCTGTTCCCCATCATATACGAGGAGGTTCGCTAATGAAACCGCTGGTCGACCTGGCGCTGGTAATCCGATCGAAAAACGCCGGCCCCTTTGAACTGACCATCGATATCATCTTTAAAGAGAGGGATGTTTACGAGCGGGTGAAGGAGCAGCAGCTCTTAAACGCTGCGCTTATAGCCCGTCTTTACCGCATCCCGGAAGAGGATGTTATTTCCGTGACTTACTTTGATCCCACTGCGGCCTTCAAGGCTACCATGAAGCGGCAGCTTCCATCAGGAAACCTGGGAGAGAAAGATATTTATGGGGCCCAGCAGCATGCTCCCCTGCTTGAACTGTTGCTTCCCTGGAGTGACGCCGATGCAGCCGCTTCATGAATACCTGATTAAGGCGGTATATTTTGCGCCGCGGGGCCGTAAAAGGATTTACGAACTGGGCGCGCACCTGGCGCAGCGCTATCTTTCCGCTGATGACAGCCTCATCGGGGTTATCGGCGATGCCGGGGCCGGCAAGTCGGCGCTGATCCAGGGGATGTTCCCGGGGCTGGAGCTGACCAACGACGACGAGGGGATCAATGTGCGCCCGCTGCCCCTGCTGGATCATTTTGAGAACAGCTCCTTTGACTACCATACCTATCATCTGGACGCGCACTTTGAAATGGCTTTTGCCCGGCCCAATCTCCTGGCCGAAGCGGTGCACAAGGCGCTGCGCGAAGGCTGCCGGGTGGTAGTGGAACATTTTGACCTGCTCTACCCGGCCCTGCAGATTAATGCCCATGTTCTTGTGGGGATCGGCCAGGAGGTAATCATCGCCCGCCCGGGTCTTTTCGGCCCCTATCCCGATGAGATCAAGTCGGCAGTTTTCAAATCGCTTTACTACCGGAAAATGGCGCACTCTGCCGAAGATATTACCCTGCTGGTGCTGGAAAGGATGGGAGTGCCGCCTCCTGATGGTCACGGCGATATCTGCAGCGGTTTTATCCTTTACTACAATATGCGGCCGGCGGCCGAGCTGGCTCTCGCTGAAGAACTGGTCAAGGATATGATCAGCCGGGACCTGCCCATCGCCCCTGCCGGAAATCGCGAAATTCTCATCGGCGATGTGTCCCGTTACTGCACCGGCCCGCGGCTTCATCTGCGCAGCACCGGCGAGATTTGCAACTTTCGACTGGAAAAGGATTACCTTCGCGATCCCTTAACCGGGGTCTACAGCATTATCGGAAAAGTGGGCTGACAATGGAGGGTTTGCTGTTCACCTCAAATCTCGCCGGTCTCCCTTTTTACGGGAGGGAAAATAAACTAATTCATATATTTTAGTTTCCGGTAGAGCGTGGTCAGGCTGATCCCCAGCTGCTCGGCTATTGCTTTTTTAGTTTTAACGGAATCGCCCATCTCTTCAATCATCTTGCGAATGATTTCCGATTCAAGCTCGGCGGACCGGTGCTTTAAAGAGACTTCATTATTTCCGCCGCTGCACCGCTGGATAATCCACTGGGGGAGGCTCTTCACAGAAATCAGCGAAGATCGCTCAAAATTGACGGCATACTCGATCACATTCTCCAGCTCGCGGACGTTGCCCGGCCAATGATAGCTCATTAAAATAGCTTTTACTTCCGGATCGAGGCCGAGAATCGGTTTTCTTAGAAGATGCCCAAATTGCTCTAAAAAAAATTCGGCCAGGTAAAGTATGTCTTCTTTTCGATCGCGCAGGCTGGGAATGAAAAGCGGAATTACATTGAGGCGGTAATAAAGATCCGACCGGAACTGGTTTTTCTCAACCATCTCCTCGAGATTGCGGTTGGTGGCGGCGATTAATCGCACATTAAAGGAATATTCCTTGTTCCCCCCTATTCGTTCCAGCCTGTTGCTCTCCAGGACCCGCAGCAGCTTTGCCTGCAGTGTAAGCGGCATATCGCCAATTTCATCCAGAAAGAGGGTTCCGCCGTCAGCGAGTTCAAATTTGCCCGGCTTGCCGCCCTTTCTGGCGCCGGTAAAGGCGCCTTCTTCATAGCCGAATAGTTCACTTTCCAAAAGGGTTTCTGGAATGGCGCTGCAGTTGATTGCCTGGAAGGGGCCGTTGCGGCAGGGGCTGGCCTGGTGAATAGCCCGCGCAAAGAGCTCTTTCCCGGTACCGCTCTCTCCTCTTAACAGGATGGTTGAGTTTCCTGCTGCGACTATGTTCGCCTGTTCTTTCAGGTGCGTAATGGCTTCGCTTGTTCCCCGTATATCCTCGAAGGTAATATTTTCATGGTCCTGGAGTATTTTGACGGCAACTTTGGACAATCTCCTGACATCCTTAAATGTTTTAACCGCCCCAACAATCTCATTACCCATGAAAATGGGGGCGGTGCTGCAGATAAGTTTTACCATGATATCGTTAATGCCAACTTCAATCTCCTGGTCTGTAAATTTCATCCGGTTGTGCAGTGTTTCGGGCAGCGGAGAGCCCGGGAAAAAGTCAGTAACGGGCTGGCCGATCATATCTTCACGGCGATAATTAAAGAGGCGCTCTACAACGTTGTTTACATATGAAATATAACCCTCCGCGTCAACGGCAATAATCCCTTCACTTACGGAATCGATAATAGTCTTTAGATACCTTTCGCTGCTGGTGATATTATCCATGATCTCCAGCAGCTGGGCCCTGCTGGCGATTAACTCGCCCATCCTGCTCATAAAGTCGAAATACTGGTTCTGCCGGGAGATGAGCTCCTCTTTTTGCGGCTCGTCGAAGCTGAGCAGGCTGATGGTGCCCACTATCTTCCCGCTAAGACTTATGGGGCAGACCAGCGCGGCCGTGCAAAAACAATTTGTTTTGATAGTGCAATTCCGGCAGAGAATATGTTTCCCCGGCTCTTCGATGGCAAAACTGTTTCCGGTCTCCAGAACCTTCCTGGTGACGTTTGCCGTCTCCTGCTTAAAACCGATTTTCCCCCTGATCCTGCCGGTGGCCCCCACTACAACCAGGTTGTCGTCAAATATTTCTACTTCAAGCCTTAATGCCGAGGCGATGGCTTCGCCTATCTCCTGAACAGGTTTTTGAATCATCTGCAATTTACTGAGCCTGGTCATTTTCTACCTCCACTGCCGGGATCATTGTGTTACAGTATTCTTCTTTATCAATTTCTGAAAAACCTTCCCATATTTTAAAAAGATATAAAAGCCGGTCAAAGCCTACTAGGCGCAAATGCGTTAATATATAGCCTAATTTCAAAATAATAAGCCTTGGCATTAATATTGCATTAATTTCTTCGACAATTGGTGGGTATATAGAAAGCCTGGAATCACAACAACATGAGGAAGGATGAGCGAAGTGTTCCCACAGTATCAGGGGGGCAGCAACCATGTGTTCCCTGAGAGCAAAGTAAAAGAAATCCATGAGGCCTCTGTCTACCTTATGGAAAAGGTCGGCGTTAAGGTGCACAACCCGCGAGCCCGGCAGATATTTGCCGATCACGGGGCGGAAGTAGATCAAGACGAAGCGATTGTTAAGATCCCCCGCTCCATGCTGGAAGATGCTGTTGCCGCCGCTCCCTCCCGTGTAATTCTCTGCGGCAGGGAGGAAAAGAACGACTTGGTTTTGGAAGGAACCAACACTTACCTGGGAACGGGGGGGACGGTTCTTTATACTCTGGACCTGGATACGGGAGAGCGCCGCCCCACGGAGGTGCGGGATGTGGCCGGCTATGCCAGGATGTCCGATGCGCTTGAGAATGTGGCCTTTTTCGTCATCAACTGCTACCCCCAGGATGTTCCCACGGAGGATGTGGATATAAACAGGTTCTATCATGCCCTGGCCAACACCTCCAAGCATGTCATGGGCGGCATCTATACAATGGACGGCTTAAAAAATGTGATCAAAATGTCGGAAGAGATTGCCGGAGGGAAATCCAGTTTGCTGGAGCGTCCCTTTGTTTCTTTTATCACCCTGATTATGAGCCCGCTGGTCATGGAGGTGACCTATACCGACTTTTTGATCGAAATAGTCCGGTATGGCCTTCCCGTGGCCACTCCCGCCGAACCGCTGGCCGGCGCCACCGCACCGGTGACCCTGGCCGGCACCGTGACTGTCAACAATGTTGAATCCCTGGCCGGAGTGGTCCTGGCCCAGTTAATCCGCAAGGGCCATCCTACCATCTACGGCAGCACCTCCAGCATTATGGATATGGTTACGGGAACATATATGGCCGGCGCCATTGAATCGGCGTTGATTAATGCCGGTTTGGCCCAAATGGCCCAGTTTTACCAGGTTCCATATTATTCTACAGGAGGGATGTCCGATTCGAAAATTCCGGACTGCCAGGCCGGCTACGAATCGGCAGCAACGATGATGATTGTAGCCCTGGCCGGGGCCAATTATATTCATGATGCCTTCGGGCTGCTTGAATTTTGCACAACCCTCTCTTATGAAAAAATGGTCATCGACAATGAGATCGCCGGCATAGCGCTGCGGGCCGTGCGGGGTATTGAGGTGACCCCGGAGACTATTGCCAAGGATATAATCAGCGAAGTGGGCCCGGGAGGAAACTTTCTGGCGCACCGCCATACCGCCAGGCACGTCCGCCGGGAGTTTTTCTTCCCCAAGGTAGCCAACCGGCAGGGGCGCAAGGATTGGGAAGCTTCCGGCAGCACTGACGCGGCGGCGCGAGCCAGGGAGATGGCTCAGATGATACTCCGCGAGCACCGCCCCCTGGGATTCAGCGAAGACCTGGAGGCGCTGCTTAGAAAAAAATTCCCTGGGATCAAATAAAGGGATTCAATTAATTGATCATGAATTTGATTAAGAAGGAGAGTTTAAAATGTTCGAAGATATATACAACAATGTTCTTATAGGCGAAGTTGATGGGGTTAAGAGCAGAATCCAGAAAGCGCTTGACGAAGGGGCCAAGCCGGCTGAGATCATTAACCGGGGTTTGATCCGGGCCATGGATGAAGTGGGCGCCAGGATGAGAGCGGGCGAGATGTTTGTCCCCGAGGTGCTCATTGCCGCTGAGGCGATGAAAGAGGGGCTGGCCGTGGTCAAGCCGCTTCTTGAAGGCGAGAGCTATGCTATTGGTAAAGTGGTCATCGGCACTGTTGCCGGCGACCTGCACGATATTGGAAAAAACCTAGTCGCCATGCTCCTGGAGAGCTCCGGGTTTACAGTTGTCGACCTGGGGGTGGATGTATCTCCCGAGAGCTTTGTAGAGGCTGCAGCAGAGCATCAGCCGCAGATTGTCGGCCTCTCCGCTTTGCTGACCACGACCATGGTGGCCATGGAGGAAACGGTGAAAGCGCTTCGTGAAAAATCGCCGCAGATCAAGACCATGGTTGGGGGAGCCCCGGTGAGCGAGGAATTCGCCAGGCAGATTGGGGCCGGTGGATATGCTCCAGACGGGGCTTCCGCCGTGGAGCTGGCCAAGCGGCTGCTGGAGGGCTAAATCATGAACTACGGCAAATATAGCGTTTATTACCGTCCGCTGTCAGCCAATGATATTGAAGCGATCCATAAAACATCCATGCATGTTTTAGAGAAGGCCGGTTTCACCGTGGATAACCGCCGGGCCCTGGAGCTCTTTGCCGAACATGGCGCGGAGGTTGATTTTGAGAAAAAAATCGTCCGGGTTAAAGAAGAATGGGTGATGGAATATCTCAAGAAAGCGCCGGCCCGGGTTACCCTTTATGGCCGGGAAGAGAAGCATAACCTGGTGGTGGAAGCTGATCGGACCTACTACGGGACCGGCGGAACTGCGCTAAACATTTATGATCGTGAAACGCAGGAGCGAAGGCCGGCAGTGATTTCAGACACCGCCGCTATCGGGCGGCTTGTAGACAGCCTCGAGCATATCGACTGGTATCTACTGCCTGTTTACCCCAATGAGTTGCCCAAAGAGGATGTGGACATCAATCGTTTTTATCATGGCATTAAAAGCACTTCCAAGCATGTCATGGGCGGCATATACGGCGGCAACAACGGCGCAAATGACCTCATCAAATTAGCGCAAACCATTGCCGGTGGAGCGGAGGAATTAAAAAGGAGACCGCTGATTTCGGTAATCTGCTGCACCATCAGCCCTTTAACCCTGGAGTCGTCTTATATCGATTTAATTTTTGATTTAGTGCTGGCCGGAATACCTATCGCCACTCCCGCTGCGCCGATTGCGGCAGCGACTTCCCCGGTGACCTTGGCTGGAACCCTCGCCCAGATAAACGCAGAGGCTATCTGCGGCATCCTCCTGGCCCAGGTGATTAGGGAAGGGGCGCCGGTTCTCTACAGCGTGGTGCCGACTACGGCGAATATGAAAAGCATGGAGTTTTTATTTGGGGCGGTGGAAAACGGAATCATGAACGCTGCCTGTGCGCAGCTGGCCTCGTATTACAATCTGCCCCAGTATTCCACCGGCGGGGTGACCGAGTCGAAGGTATTTGATGTTCAGAATGGGTTGGAGAAATGCCTGAATAATCTTCTCCCGGGAATGGCGGGAGCCCAGTTGATCCATAACGCCGCGGGGCAGATCGACAGCAGCATGGCGGTGGCTTACGAGCAGTATGTCCTGGACAACGAGATTATTGGCAACATAAAGCGGGTTTTAAAAGGGATTACCGTAACTCCCGGCACCCTGGCCGCGGAGCTGATTCAGGAAGTGGGCCCCGGGGGCAATTTCCTGGCCCAGGAGCATACTCTTGAGCATATGCGGCAGGAACTTTATCTGCCCTCGCTGGCGGTAAGGCAGAATTACACGGCCTGGGACAAGGGCGGGCGCAAAAATATGGTTGATCATGCCCGCGCAGAGGTTGCCCGGGTCTTCTCCGAACATCGCCCGCTGCCGCTGCCCGACGGGCTTGAGAAGGAGTTGAAAGCCCAGTTCCCGAACATGGTCTGCCTGCCATAGCAGCGACTATCGGAAAATTGCTGGAAGGGGATCTGTCAATGCTTAGAGGCAACTTAATTGTTTCCAGCTTTATCCGGGAGCTGACATGGGACAGCCTGCCGCCGGCGGTTCAACAGCAGGCCAGGTTATGCTCCCTCGATCAGCTGGGAGCCATTATCGCCGGCAGCCTGGCTAAAGGCTCGAAAATAATGGCGGGGCAGGCACTGGAGCATTGGCCGGGAGACGCGGCGACGGTTTTGCTTTTCAACGCTAAAGCAAGCCTGCCCGGGGCTGTTTTGGCCAACGCCTTTAGCGCAAACGCTCTGGACATTGACGACGGCTACCGGGCCATAAAAGGCCATCCCGGCGCCATAGTCTTTCCTGCCGTCCTGGCGGCGGCTGAAAAGAGAAAAGTTGCCGGCAAAGACTTTCTGGCGGCGCTGGTAGCGGCTTACGAAGTGGCGATCCGGGCGGGGATAGCCTGGCATGACTACCATGCGGAGTATCATGGATCCGGTTCCTGGGGCTCCCTGGGCGCCGCTGCCGGGGTGGCAAAGATCCTGGGGCTGCAGGAAAGTGAGATTATCAATGCCCTGGGAACTGCGGAATACCACGCGCCGATAATGCCGATGATGCGCTGCATCGACTACCCCGCGATGACCAAAGACGGCATTGCCTGGGGGGCTATGGTGGGGACGGTATCGGCGCTCCTGGCCGGGGCGGGATATACGGGCATTCCCAGCCTGCTGGGCATGGAAGAATACCGCCACCTGGTGGAAAGCCTCGGCCGGGAATATTTGATCTTAAACCTCTACTTTAAACCTTACGCCTGCTGCCGCTGGGCTCAACCTGCCGTGACTGCGGCCTTGGAGCTGCGGGAAAAGCATAACCTGAATCCTGAAAACATTGATCGAATTGTAGTGCATACCTTTGACGCTGCTACAAGATTATGGCTGAAGCATCCGTCAAACACCGAAGAAGCCCAGTACAACATGGCCTATCCCATAGCCGCCGCCCTGCTAGAAGGAGAAGTGGGCCCGCGCCAGGTTCTCGATGAGAACTTGCAGAACCGGGAGATCCTGGAGCTGGCCGCCAGGGTGGAAACGGTTAAAGATGAATTGCTGGAGCGCCAGTTTCCGGCAAAGTGCCTCTGCGAACTGAAACTTATCCTTAAAGACGGCCGGGAGCTGCGCAGCGGGACCGTGGGCGCCATCGGAGACCTGGACAACCCCCTGGGGGTTGACGGCATTGAGCAGAAGTTTACCTGGCTGGCATCGCATGTTTTTAGGGAGGAACAGGTTGCAAAGATCAAGAAGTTGGTATGGGAACTGGATAAACTCGACAATCTCAAGCCGTTAATTGATTCTCTGCGTTCTCCAGAAAACAGTTAAGGGGGGGAGATAACCGGCAACGTTCATTATGATGATGACATGAAATGTGGGGGCAATAAATTATTTTAAAAGGAGGATTCTGTAGATGCGTAAAGGTTTTTTACTGGTGGCCATCCTGGTTCTTTGTGTTCTCTTGATTGCCGGCTGCGGCCCGAAGAGCGAACCCGGAGAAGAAACTAAACCGAAGATTATCATTGGCTCCAAGAACTTTACCGAGCAGCTTATTGTGGGTCACATGGTCGGTTTATTAATGGAAGATGCCGGCTATCCCGTAGAATACCAGCTGCGCCTGGGTGGTTCGGGTCTGGTTCATGAGGCCCTGGTAAACGGTGATATCAACGTCTACGTAGAATATACCGGCACCGGGCTCATGGTGATGCTGGAAGAGGATGTGATCAGCGATCCGGATGAAGCTTATGCCAAGGTTAAAGAGTTATATAAAGAAAAATGGAACCTCGTCTGGCTGGAGCCCTGGGGCTTTAATAACACTTACACCATTACGATGCACAAGGACAAGGCCCAAGAGCTGGGCGTGAAAAAAATCAGCGATCTCAAGGACAAAGCTGCGGACCTGGTTATTGGGGCGACTCACGAATTTATTCCCCGCCAGGACGGGCTGGCCGGACTGCAGGAGACTTATGGATTTGAGTTTAAAGAGGCCATGGGGATGGATGAAGGTTTAATGTACCAGGCAGTCAAAGAAGGTGAATTGGACGTTATTTCCGCATTTGCCACCGACGGCAGAATTCCCGCTTTTGAGCTGGTTAACCTGGAAGATGACCTGGCATATTTCCCGCCTTATTATGCGGCTCCGGTCGTGCGCGGCGACCTGCTGGAAGAAGACCCCGAAGTGGCCAACATACTGAACAAATTGGCCGGTAAAATCGATGATGCTACCATGGCCCAGTTAAATTACGAAGTTGACGAAAACAAGAAGGATCCCTCTGCTGTAGCCAAGCAGTTCCTGCAGGAAAACGGGTACATTGAATAGGATCATCTATGTGGTGGTGGAATAGCCTTCGGGCTATTCCACCTTCTTGGAAGGGGAGAGGATATTGATCAAATTAGAAAATGTAACCAAGCAATTTGGCGGGGCTAAGGCTGTAGATCAAGTTAATCTTCACATTGCCCCCGGGGAATTCCTGGTTCTTATCGGTCCTTCCGGTTGCGGCAAAACCACAACCATGAAGATGATAAACCGGCTGATAGATCCGACGGCGGGCCGGATTCTCATCGAAGGGAAGGATATAAGCACAGAAAATCCTATTCAGCTGCGCCGGCAGATCGGTTACGTCATTCAGGAGATCGGGCTTTTCCCCCATATGACCATAGCGGACAATGTTGCCCTGGTGCCGCGTCTTTTGAAATGGCCCAAAGAAAAAATTAAGAGGCGCGTTGAAGAGCTCCTGGAGATGGTGGGCCTGGATGCGGCCACATTTATGCATAAATATCCTCGGCAGCTCAGTGGAGGGCAGCGCCAGAGGGTTGGCGTGGCCAGGGCTTTGGCTGTTGATCCGCCGATTATGTTAATGGACGAACCCTTTGGAGCCCTGGACCCCATCACCCGCGAACAGATGCAGGATGAATTTATCAAGCTGCAGGAACAGGTCAAAAAAACAATTGTGTTCGTGACCCACGATATGGATGAGGCCCTTAAATTTGCCGACCGGGTGGCGATTATGGATCATGGGAAAATAATCCAGTGCGATAAGCCCGAGGTGATTTTGCGCCGGCCGGCCAATAAATTTGTCAGGGATTTTGTGGGGGCGGATCACACGCTGAAGCAGTTGAGCCTGATCAAGGTTAAGGATGCCATGATTACAGAAATTGATACCCTGCAGCCCCAGAGCACTATTGCTCAGGCCAGGACTATATTTGCCAAGGGATACAGCAGCATTGTTGTTGTCGATGAGGCCGGGCACGCCGTGGGCTATGTCAATAAAGAAGATGCCGCCGAATGCCCCGAGGACAGCCCGGTATCGGAGATCATGGTTGCTCCCATCAGTACCGTTGATGATGAAAAGACTTTGAAAGAAGCCCTCACGATCATGGTCAGAAATGATGCCGGCTACATTGGAGTAACCGACAATAACAAGGTCCTGGTAGGAATCATCACTTCCAGCCGCCTGCAGCAAATAGTAGGCGAACCGCATCTGGATGCGGGAGGTGTTGCCTGAATGCGCTACATTTTGCAGCATCCGGACCTGGTATTAAAGTTAACCCTGGAGCATATTCAGATATCGGCCATTTCCGTAATCATATCGCTGGTTATCGGGGTAATCATTGGCATAATATTGACCAGAGTCAAGTTTTTACAGGCTCCGGTGATAGGTCTTGCCGGCGTTCTTTACACTATCCCCGCACTGGCGCTTTTCGCCATGCTCATACCGTTCATGGGATTGGGCTTGAAACCCACGGTTTTTGCATTAATCCTCTATTCCCAGCTGGCGATAGTTCGCAACACCGTCTCAGGCATTGAGACGATTGATCCAAGCATTATCGAGGTGGCCAAGGGGATGGGGATGACCGGATGGCAGAGGCTTTTTATGGTCGAACTTCCCCTGGGATTGCCGGTAATTATGGCCGGAGTGCGCATGGTTACCGTTATGGCCATCGGCGTGGCCACAATAGCTTCGTTCATCAGTGCCGGGGGGCTAGGCGATCTCATATACCTGGGGATGCAAACTGTAGATCTAAATATTATCTTTGCCGGCGCTCTGCCCCTGATCATACTTACCCTCGGTGCCGACGCCTTTCTGGTTTTCTTGCAGCGAAAACTGGAACGCTGGCGGGAGGATCTGTCGGCAAGGGATCTGGCGGGGGAGGTATAAAGAATGCTGGATTTTATTTTAAACAATCAAGAACAATTCATGGTTTTGCTGCGGCAGCATATTGTTTTGACTGTGCTGGCAATCGTGCTGGCCATAGCTTTGGGGATCCCTTTAGCCATTCTGGCCTCGCGAGTGCCTTTCATGGAGAAACCGGTATTAATTCTGGGCAACCTGGGCCAGGCCATACCCAGCCTGGTTGTTCTGGCCCTATGCCTGCCGATTATGGGGATTGGATTTGCTCCTTCACTGGCGGCCTTGCTTTTCAGGGCCATCCTGCCCATTCTTTTGAATACCTTTGTAGGCATTAAAAATGTGGATCACGGCCTCATTGAAGCGGCCAGGGGGATGGGCATGACCGAAAACCAGATCCTATGGAAGGTGCAAATTCCCATCACCGTGCCGGTGATGCTTGCCGGCATTAGAACCGCTACCGTGCAGGCGATTTCCCTGGCCACACTGGCGGCATTTGCCGGCGGAGGCAGCCTGGGCAATCTGATCCAGCAGGGGATTATGATAAATCATAAAGGAAGACTGTTTACCGGAGCTGTCTCTACGGCTGTTTTAGCCCTGCTGGCAGACTTCATCATCGGATGGCTTGAAAAATGGTTTACTCCGCGAGGTCTAAAAGTCTCGGCATAAGGTGGCAGGGGCGGGTTCTCTGTCACCTTCCTGCCCCCTATTTGAACCTTTAACCGTCTCCTGGCATTTCGAAAAAATTGTCCCCCGAACCATTCATTAATGCTTGGGATAAAGGGTTTTACCGGCGCCGCGTTGAATGTTTCGGCATGAGCAATTATTACGATAACAATCAGCTCTTTGCGCATATCCCTGAAAATCTCTTTTCAGTTTTCACGGGACCGTTAAAAAAGCTGCATGCGGATCTCCTGTTTCTGGTTTACGACCTTTACCGGCGCAGCATCTACACCCTGCCCAAAGAGACAATTATTGATCTGTTTTGCGAGTATCTTGAAACTGCCGCCATCGAGGATTGGCCTGAAGAAAATGATGCCGCGGATGAGCGTGACATTGACCGCAGCATTCGCGGCAGGGCCAACCTGCTTTTTCGCAAGCTAAACGAGGCCGGCTGGCTGGACCAGGAGCAGCATCCTGATTACAGTTACCGGGTAACGCTTTATGATTACGCCCAGGCCCTCCTCGACACACTGGATAAGATCCGCAAGGGCTACCGGATGGAGTACCGTGGCCGGATCCTCAGCATCTACCAGAACCTGACCGGAGAAGAGGGGCTTTCATACGTTGCCTTGCAGCAAGCCTATGAGGCCACCACCGAACTCATTGGCGGATTGAGGAGCCTTAACCACAGCATCAAAAAGTATACCGGTGAGCTTCTTGAAATCAAGGCGCCACGCGACATCTTGAGCCATATTTTCGATCAATACTTCAGCGAAGTGCTGGGAGAGCAGTATTACCGTCTCAAAACATCGGAGCATATCTCCAAGTACCGCACCGGGATTATCATGCGGGTGAAGCAGTGGCAGTCGAACCGGCCGGGGATCGCCGCGCAGGCCCAATTGATGGTGGAGGAGAAGCAGGCAGCCGGCAAGTATCAGGCGGAGAACCTTATCTACGACTGGCTGGAATATATCGAGGAGTCCTTCAACAGCATGGATGATATCCTCGAGGAGATCGACCGGCGCAATGTCCAGTATGCCCGCGCGGCCGTGGAGAAGCTGCGTTTTCAGTTAAGGCACGGCAAGGGCAGCGAGCAGTCGCTGCGCCGCGCCCTGCGCTATCTCTCGGAGGAAGCCAGGCGCCGGGGCGAGCGCGAAGAGCTGGATGCGGATATCGGCCGTTATATCCGGCTCTACCCCCAGCGGGCTATCGATGAGCTGAGCATTAAGACCCCTCCCCGGCAGAGGCGGGAGCATATCCCCCGCCCGCTGCGCATTACGGAGCTCACCGGGGAGACCCGCCAGAAGAAACTGGAGCACTTCCGCAAACGGGTGCAGGAGGAAATTACCGTTGAAGAGATCAACCGCTACGTATCGGAGCTGCTGGAGGAGCAGGCGGAGCTTCCTTTAAGCGCAGTCCCTCTATACGGCAGGGAGCAGTGGATCAGGTTGATCTACATCCTCCTCTACAGCCGCTCGCGCCGCGCGAACTATATTCTGGCCGGGGAACGGGGGAAAACGGTGGCGCTGCGCCGCGGATCGATTGAAGTGCCCGCCCTGATCTTAAAGAGAAAGGAGCCCCGGGATGCCCCGCTTTGAAGAGCTCTATGAGGCGCTGAACGACAAAGAAAAAGCACTTTTCAGCGAGACAGTGAACCGCCTCCTGGCGAGGACATTCCTCGTCTTCGAGCGGGAAGAAGATCGCCGCGGCTATCGCTTTGTCGAGAGGCACCTGACTCTTTTTCAGCGATACTTCGACCTGGCGCGATGGGACCTGTTTCATGACCAGCAGCTGGCGGTGATCCAGCTCTATAACCGGGATGAACGGAACCGGCGCAATTTTACCATCCAGGAGACGATCTTCCTGTTTATACTGCGCCTTCTTTATGACGATAAGAGGCGGGAACTGCGCCTCACTGACCAGGTTTACGTTACCGGGCAGGAGATCCAGGAGAAATACATGGCCCTGGGTATCAAGCAGCGGCTGCCGGCGCGCGAAGATATGCAGCGCATTCTGCGGCTCTTCAGCAATTTTTCTTTGCTCGACCTGAAGAGGGGCCACTGGAGAGATCCCGAAGCTCTCTACCTGCTATACCCCTCGCTGCTGCTGGTTTTAAATACGGCGGATCTTGAATCCCTGGCCGAATGGCTGAGCGAGCAGGCAGCCTGGGACGAAGAGAGCGAAGGCGAAGACGAAGATGAGACAGAACTCGATGAAGATTCTTAGCAAGATCAGTATTGGTCCCAGTCGTAGGGGCGGGCTTCCACGCCCGCCCGAATAGGGGTTCCGCCCCGCCTGTAGTGCAGTAGCCGGGCAGGCCGTCCGGGGAAGTTTGAAACAAGAAATTAGAGGCAGGAAATTGGCCATTGTCCATGGTAACGTTTTTCCAACTGGACCATTATGGTCCGGCATTTTGCCGTCTGACCCCTGACCTCCGACTTCCGGCCTCTAATATGCGAGGCATGCCTCGCCCGCTGGTTGGGTACAGGTGTTTGCTTTTGTTGTGGCTTTTTCTCTAAGATTGGTATTGTTTTTATTGCCGAAATGGCTTTGGGCGGCTCATGAGCCGCCCCTACAACCCTGAAGAAAGCTGTTTTGTGGATCTGCTACAGCAGCCAAACCTCGGGAAAGTTGCAGGGGCGGGGCCGCCGCAGGTTTCCCCCTTTCCCAAAGGGGGGCCGGGGGGGATTTAAAATGCGTTTGCTGACAAAAATTAAGCTGATAAACTGGCATTTCTTCACCAACGAAACCATTCCCATCGACGGCAACACCCTGATCACCGGGGATAACGGCGCCGGCAAATCCACGCTCATCGATGCGCTGCAGCTGGTAATCGTGGCCGATTTAAGAAAGATCCGCTTCAACTCTTCCGCTTTCGAAGACCGCACCACCCGCGACCTGCGCAGCTACCTTCGGGGGAAGACCGGGGCGGAGGGCGAAGCCGCCTACTTGCGCAATGAAAATTTTACCAGCTATGTGGTGCTTGAAATTACCAGGACCACTACCGGCAAGCCTTACCTCATCGGTGTAGTCTGCGATTACTACCATGCCACCGGCGAAGAAGAGCATGTTTTCTTTAAAATCGACGAAGAGCCGCTGCGCGACGAGCTTTTTTTCAATGAGCCGCTGCTGCCCTACAGCAGGCGGGAATTTTTCGATTACCTGAGGGCCAGGGAGATCAAGCACACCAACTATCGCCATGACCTGGGACGCTATATCCAGGATCTGCGGCAGTTATTTGGCGGTGCCAAGGAATCTTTCTTCTCCCTATTCAGCAAGGGGATCTCCTTTTCGCCGATTACCGATCTGCGCAAGTTCGTCTACGATTATATTCTCGAAGAGAAAGTCATCGACGTGGAGACGATGCGCGACTACTTTGAAAAATTCCGCGAGGTTGAGCGGATCATTGAAGATACCAAAAAAGAAATAGCCGCGCTGGAGCAGATCGAGCAGCGCTACCGCGTAATCGAGAATCTCCGCCGCCAGCTTGACCTGGGCGGCTACATGGTGCAGCGGGCTCAATGGGAGCTGCAGCAGGCAAAGCTTGCGCAAAAATCAAAGGAAAAAGAAGAGGCCGGGGAGGCCCTGGAGGAGCTGGTCCGGCGAATCGAAGATTTTAAAGAGCGGCAGCGCGCGCTTGAAGAATCCATCGCCGGAATAAAGCAGGAGATTGCCGAAAATGAAGCGTTCAAAAGAGAACGGGAGCTGCAGCGGAGCATTAACGAGCTGAGAAAGGAGCTGGAACGGCTCCGGCAGCTGGAGAAAAATTTGCGGAGCCGGTTTAAACAGGAGGCCGGGGAAGCAACGGAGCTGCACCGGGTAATGCAGCAGCTCGAAGCGCCGCTGCCCCTGACTCAACCGCTGCTGGAGGCGGCGGAGATCTGGCAGGCTGCAGCTTGCGGGCCGGGGGTTGACTTCCCTGAAGATTGGGCTAAGCTTGCCTCGGGCTGGCAGGAGGCCATGGAGTGGCTGCTGCTGCATAAAGGCGGGCGGGAGAAGGAGGCGCGCAGCCGCCGGGAGCAGATTGCCCGCCTTAAGGAGGATCTGCGCGGACTGGCGGAAAACCAGGTTCTCGGCCGGGACTCGCCCCCCATGCAGCTGAAGCGGATCCTGGAAGAGGAGCTGCGCACTAGGAACGGGGAGCCCGTTCCCGTGGACATCTTCTGCGAAGCCATGGAGATCCGCGATCCCGCCTGGCGCAACGCCATCGAGGGCTACCTCTATCACCGGAAATTCGACATCCTCGTGCCTCCGGACTATTTCAAGGCCGCGCTGGCCCTTTACCGGAAATACAGGCTCAGCCACGGACTGGAAGATGCAGGCCTGGTGAACACGGCAAGCCTGCTGCAAGAGGCGCCGGTGGCGCCGGAGCGAAGCCTTGCCTCGGAAATTGACGCGGAGATCGATTATATCAGGGCTTATGCGGACAGGCTGCTTGGCGGCGTGGTCAAATGCGAGTCGGAAGATGAATTGCCGCAACATGCCGCGGCGATCACTCCTGCAGGGATGCTCTACCAGGACCACAGTATCCGCCAGATTCCCCGGGCTTACTTTGAGCTCCCCTATATCGGCAAAGAGGCGGTCCGCTTCCAGCTGGCCCGCAAAAGAGAGGCGCTGCAGGAGGAGGAGCGGCTGCTGGCGGAGGCGGAGCGGCAGATTGCCGCCGCCGCTTCGGCCGGCTACCTGGCCCTTGATAAAACAGACCGCTACCGCGCCTGGGCACAGGAGCTGGAGCAGCTGCAGGGTAAAGCGGGGCTTGAGGAAGATCTGGCGGCGCAGGAAAGAGAGCTGCTCTCGCTCGATTCTGGAGAGCTGGATCGGCTGAAGGAAAATTTGAGCCGGCGGGAGAGCTCCCTGGGATCCCTGAAGAAGGAGCTGGAGCGGGCCATCGGAGAGCGGGGCGGGCTGGAGGAGAGGATTAGCAATCTCGGCGGCGCCATCGAGGCGCTGCAGCAGGCGGCGGAAGCGGAGCGGGCCGGCTGCGAGGCTTACCTGGCCGCATTGCCCGGGGAGCTGCCGGAAGAATGTGTCAAAAAGTGGGAGCGCGAGGCGGCGCGGAAGAGCCCGGCGGAGCTTTACCAGAATTACCGCAGCAGCAACGAGGGGGCCAATACCCGGCTTGAAAAACTCCGGCCGGCCCTGGTCAAGCTGCGCACCGAGTTTGTCTATGCTTTTCATTTCTCCGGGGATCCCGGGGCCGAAGACAACGAAGCATTCCGGCAGCGGCAGAGGCTCCTGGTGGAGAGCCACCTGCAGGATTACGAAGCCCGGGCGCGCGCAGCCCGCGAGCAGGCCGAGCAGAGCTTCCAGGAGAACTTTGTTGCCAGGCTGGGAGAATTCATCAAGCTGGCCGAGGAGGAGATCAAGGAGCTGAACCGCGCCCTGAAGGATATGCGCTTCGGGACCGATGCCTACCGCTTCAGCCTGACACCCAAAAAAGATACGCGGCGCTATTACGAGATGATCATGGATACCGGTGTATACCAGGGATCCATTTTCCGGGAAGCCTTTTTCCAGAAGCATGGCGACACCATTACCGATCTCTTTAACGAGATCACCCGCGGCGGGGATGACTTTCCGGAAAATGTCCAGCTGCTCACCGACTACCGCTCTTACCTGGACTTCGATATCATTATCACCGATACGCATAACCACAAGAGCTACTTTTCAAAAGTGGCCCGCGACAAGTCGGGCGGCGAGACCCAGGTCCCCTTTTACGTGGCCATCCTGGCCTCTTTTTACCAGGCCTACCAGCTCTACCGGAAGAGCGACACATTGCGCCTGGTGGTCTTCGACGAGGCCTTCAACCGGATGGATGCCGATCGCATTGAAGAGGCCATCGCTTTCATGAAAAACCTGGGCTTCCAGGCGGTGGTGGTCGCCCCCACCGGCCGGATCCAGCTCATTGTCCCCTACATGAATACCAACCTCATTGTCATGCGTGAAGGTTTCCACAGCTTTATTGAGCGGGCCGGCCGAAAGGATCTGGAGAGATGGAGCTGAGCGCCGTCCAGAAGGAAGTCCTTCACGCGCTGCTTGACCGCTGCGAGCGGCGCAAGGATTATGGCCGCGCCGGGAAAAGCTCTCGCCGCGTCCTGCTGCCGTTAAACCGGAAGCACTTTCCTGACTATTTCCATGTCAGCGACAGCAGCTTTCGGCTCATGTTCAACCAGGAGATGGAAGCGCTGGAGCGGCGCGGCTGGGTGGAGCTCGACTGGGTCCGCTTTGACCGCGGCCATACCCTGCAGCGGATCGCGTTAGCGGAGGAAGCCCTGCCCGAAATCTACCGGGTCCTGGAGCGGGTGCCGCGGGAGCACCTTTACCGCGAAGCAGCCGCTTTTATGGCCGGATATGAAAAAGAAGCCCCGGAAGAGCTGCGCCGCCTCTGCAGGGAGCTCACGGCGCGGCTGGCTGCGCTGCAGCCCCTGCCGCCGCCGCTAAAGGCGGAGCAGCCGCAGCATATGCGGGAGCTTCTCCGGGGGCTGCAGGCCCTCTTTACCGCCCGGGAAGGTGATATTGCCAGGCGGGTATTAAGCGTGCGGCTCTATGGAGATTCCAAGCGGTGGGAGCAGCTGGAGAGGGGCATCCTCCAGCTGGCCCGCAATTTCTGCCTCTCTCCGGAGGAGGCCGCTCTCGACGACGCCGCCCTGCTGGCCGAGCGCGGCATCATCGATCACCCCAGCCACATTCACCTGGCCGGTCCCCTGGTCTTTGCCACTGCGCGGGGAGTGATCGACCTTTCCGCCTTCTATCCCGACCTGGGGCTGCCGGTAGAGATGATCCGCGACCTCGCGATTGTAGAGAGCAAAGCCGCGGCGGTGATTACCATTGAAAACAAGAGCTCATTCTACCAGTATCTGCGCGAAGGGCCGACAGGGCGCCTGGTGATCTACCTGGGGGGCTATCACAACCGCGGGCGCCGCTTGCTCCTGGAGAAGCTCGCCGCCTATTATCGAAAAGAAGGCCGGGCGGTTCCATTTTATCACTGGGGCGACATGGACCTGGGCGGCTTCCAGATCTGGCGCCACTTGAAAACAAAAACGGGGATTGCTTTCGAGCCCCTCTTAATGGATGTTCAGACATACCTGCGCTGCTGCCATCTCGGCCGGCCTCTCGGCAAAGCCTACCTTGCAAAGCTGGCTGCACTGCTGGACGACCCCGCTTACGAGATATTCCACCCTCTCATCCGCCTTATGCTCGAGAAAAAAGTGCGCGTCGAGCAGGAAGCCGTCCCCCTCAAATAACCGGGATGCCGGAGACACCCTTTCTTTTTCCAGCCCCGCCGCGAACGAACGGGATACTTTTTTTAAGCCCAAAATTAATATTCATGCTCCGCCAAAACCCGTACCGGTAAACAATATAAATATCGCGTTTGGAGCAAAAGGAATCAATCACGCAAACGCCTTTACCTCATCGACGGGCGAGGCATGCCTCGCCCCTACAAATGGAATTGTTGCCTTATTATGTAAACAACCCCTGGTAATAGTCAATATCTTGCTTCTATTTTCCGGCATCTGACTTTCTGTATGAGCATGCCGGCTTTATTCTACGGCCAGGATGTAATAATAGATGGGCTGGCCGCCGTATTTAAGCTCCACCTCCACGTGGGGGTAAGCCTTTGTCACCGTGGCGGCAAAATTTTCGGCATCCTCACGAGAGATCTCTTTTCCGTATAAAATTGTTACCAACTCGTCTTCGTCATCGATTATCTGGGAGACAAGATCAAGCGCCGCCGGAATGAGTTCCTCCCCGGCACAGCAGAGCTGCCCGTTGTAAAGACCCAGGTAAGAGCCCCGGGCCACCTTTTTCCCCCTGATCACTGTGTTCCTGGTGGCGTAAGTTACTTCCCCTGATTTGACCTGCCCCATGCTTTCTTCCATCAGGCGGATATTTTCTTGAAAGTCCGCCTCCGGGTTGAAGGCGACGAGAGCGGCAAGGCCCTGCGCAATGGAGCGGCTGCCGATCACCGCCACCTCCTTGGCGCATATTTTTTGGACCTGCTGTGCCACCATCTGGATATTTTTATTGTTCGGCAGGATAATCACCCGGTCAGTGGGGATCCGCTGTACCGCGTTAAAGAGATCCTCGACCCGGGGATTCATGGTCTGGCCGCCGAAGACGATCTCGTCGGCGCCCAGGCTTAAAAAGAGCTCCTTGATTCCTTCTCCAAAAGAGACGGCGATTATGCCGGTATCGTCTTTCCCTTTCTGCGCCTTGGGGCCGGAGAGGGTGGCCACGGTTTCGACCGGAGTCTGCAAATGAAATGCATGCCGGTGCTGATCAGCCATGTTGTCGATCTTTATTTCGTGCAAGGTGCCGTATGCCAGGCAAATTGACAGGACACCGCCCGGGTCCGCGGTATGAATGTGCACCTTGCAGATTTCCTCCTCGCCCACCACAAGCAGTGAATCTCCCAGCGGCGTCAGCCGGTCTCGCAATTCTGCCGCTGCCGGTTCCCCCCTGACGATCAGTTCGGTGCAGTAAGGGCAAGACAGGTCGAGAGTATCTCCAGCAGTTGCTGGACCCATTCCCGCCGCGCTCTTCTCACCGGGCTCAACTTCCGCGGCCTCCTTGCGGGCCAGGATCTCTCCCATGGCATGCTGCACGGCGAAGAGACAGCCCTCCAAGAATACGATCAGCCCCATGCCGCCGGCATCGACCACTCCTGCCTCTTTCAGCACGGGCAGCATCTCCGTAGTGCGGGCCAGCGCCTTTTTGCCGTTCTTAATGGCTGTTTCTATAATTCCAATAATATCGGCTCCGCTTCGCGCCGCGCTCCTGGCGCCGCGGGCGGTCTCGCGAGCCACCGTCAAGATGGTCCCTTCTACGGGCTTGGACACGGCCTTGTAGGCATAGACCACGCCGTATTGAAAGGCTTTGCTGAGGTCTTCGCTGTAAGCGACTTTTTTCCCCTGCAGTCCCCGGGCAATGCCGCGCAGCAGCTGGGAAAGGATTACTCCGGAATTGCCCCGGGCGCCCATCAGCGCGCGCGAAGCCGTCTTGACGGCGAGCTCGCCGATGGCATCGCCCCTGTAGGACATCGCTGCTTCGGCGGCGGCAGCCAGGGTCATGCTCATGTTTGTCCCGGTATCGCCGTCCGGAACGGGGAACACATTGAGAGCGTTAATCTCCTCCTTCTCCCGGTCGAAGAAGTAGCTTGCTCCGATGATCATCTTCCGGAGATCTGCAGCATAAACTGCCGGCTTGCCAGTTTTCTCACCTGTTGCTGTCAACTGGGGGCCTCCTTTGGCTCCTTACTAATCATGGGCCCAAAAACCAATACCTACCAGGCCCGGGCCGCAATGGGTGCTGAGAACAGGGCCGAGTTCCCTGATTTCCACCCGCGCTTGAGGCGCAATTTCGGGGATCATATCCCTAATGGCGGCGGCATCTTCCGGCGCCGCGCAGTGGACCACGGCTAACTCCAGGTGCTTCTTTTCCCGGGGCAGCTGTTGCAGCATCTTCTGGATGGCCTTGCGCCTGGTTCTCACTTTATCAAAAACTTCAATTCTGCCCTCGGACAAGTAGAGGATCGGTTTTATCTGGAGCAGTGAACCGAGCAGCGCCTCCGCGCCGCCGATGCGGCCGCCCTTTTTCAGGTATTCAAGGGTATCGGGGATAAAGAAAGCGCCGAGCTCTTTTTTAGCCTGCTCCAGCCTGGCGCCTATTTCGGCGCGGCTGTGCCCTTCCTCCGCCCACCGCGCCGCAGCCAGGACCAGGTAGGCCATGGGCGCCGAGGTAACAGTTGAGTCTATCACCGTTATTTTGTTGGGATCGACCATGGAGGCTGCTCCCCTGGCGCTTTCAAAGGTTCCGCTTAGCCTGGAGGAAATATGAATGGAGACAATCTCCTTGCCCTCAGCGATCAGCGCTTTATATGTTTCCACAAAGGCGCCCACGGCCGGCTGCGAGGTGAAGGGCAGCTTAGCCGATTTTTCGACGCGGGCGAAAAAATCTTTGGCGTCGACAATTCCATCGTAGATAAAACCGTCCGGAAAATTCACCGTCAGCGGGACCACGGTAATGGCGTAACGATTTATTTCTTCTTCCGAGAGGTAAGCTGTGGAATCGATTACCAGAGCAATTTTCTCCATACCTGTCTCCTCTTTTCTTCGGCTTTTGAAAAATAATGATTTCTACACTCACCGGCGTTATCCTTTAGCCTTTATATTGTTCAACACTTAGTATAAATTGGGGCGATCTGTTTAATTCGGAGCAGGCCGTATGAAACTGGAGCTTACCGGAATATTAATCTTTGGCAGCCACCCTGACGATTCCATGAAGCAGAAGCAGCCAGACCAAAAGGATTTCCAGGTATAAGCTGAACAGGCCGATGCGGCGGCATGCGCTTGAGCCGGCTACCTTGCTGAAAAGGAGAAGCATGAAGCCCAGGAGCACGGTAACAAATTGCAGCCGGGCGATCGTTGTCGGCCTGAAATTGGCTGCGCCCATGGCAATGGTTAAGACGCGCTCTCCGGAGCTGCTGCTGCTGAGGCGCGATGCGCGAATCCGGTCCGTTACAAAAACACCAATCTGCGGGACGACCATCAACATAATTACCGCCAGGGGCAGCAGGCCGGTAATGAGAGACAGTATGCCCGTCCAGGCGCCCAGGAACCAGTCAGACACCTGGTCCAGGTAAGCTCCTTTGCGCGAAGAGAGCCCGCGCAGGCGCGCCAGCGGGCCGTCAATAAAATCAGTCAGCGCTGCTGCGGTCAAAATCCAGATTTGCACACCCAGGGGAAAATTTATTAAATAAAATATTATGGCTGTAATAACCAGGACCACGCGCAGCCCGGTAATATGGTTGGGGTTGACCCAGGAGGGAATGAGCAGGTTTAGCATGGGTTCCAGCGTGCTGTCGCGTAACTTCTCCTCGGCATCAGTTAATCGCTCCACCAGATTCATCTCAGGACCTCCTTTCCGGTGTTAAGACCTACTATATAATATCATAACCTTGTCGAAATAGTCCGAAAAAGATATGCCCTGCCGCCGGCTGCATGTCCTTGATGTTATTCCGGTTTTTTAGGCGGTATTCTACAGGCAATAGTTATTTTTCCCGGGGCATACAGATGACCTCCTTAATTACCGTGTCAAAAAAGTAGTTTGAATGGGCCGGGACGATAACACAGGCTGTGTCGGCTCCCCTGCCGCTGCCGCCAATGGCGATGATCTCTTTGCCATAAGGGATCAGCCCGGCGTCCAGCGCCATGACGCTAATCTCCACGCAGACTTTCACTCCCTGGCCGAAGATCCGCAGGGTAGAGGCTACGATTTCAGAAGGATATACCCCCTGGAATTTCATCCGCAGGGCGCGATCCACGCCGGCCAGGAGATGTGTCGAGGTTAACAGCTCCACCCCTTTTCCCTTAAGCTTCGATCTCATTTCAGCAGGCATCCCATCTTCACCAGGTCCGGAAAAGCCGGTGTGATGGGTAACACATACCATTTTGAGTCCCTTTCCCGATTCACTGAGCTTTTCGGCGGTGGCGCCGCTGCTTGATGCGACTACAATATGGCTGATTTGAAGTTCCCGGGCTCTTCTCAAGGCGGCCTCAACGGTGGCGTCTGTATTGGCGGGTCCCTTCTCCTTCCAATACATCATACATACCTCCTTAAAAAGATCCTTTTCATCGACGGCTAAGCATCTCTATTTTAACATAAATAAATCGAGTGCTTTCTGGATTTGAAAGAAATTGACTTTTATCCCCTTGCCAATGTGAAAGTGAGAAAAGGAGGGGGATAAGCTGAAAAGCATATACTTTTATAGATATATATTTTTCACTTTAAGGGTTTAATAATAAAGGACATTTAAAAGATTCTGTCGAATGTAAAATAAGTTTCAAGTTGCTTTCAGCTTTTATTAATAAATAACTGGATGAAATGGTGAGGGGCAAGGGTGATGAACTGGAAAGATCTATACAGGCAAAAGCTGACTTCTGTGGAAGAAGCGGTGAAAGTGGTCCGCTCGGGTGACCGGGTGGTCCTCTCCCACTGTGCCGGCGAATCCCTGGCGCTAAGCCGGGCCCTGGTCCAGAGTGCTCCCCGGCTTGAGAATGTGACGATCATTCACTTCCTCATGCTGGGTCCGAACAGATTTTGCGAACCGGGCATGGAGATTCATTTTAAGCACCTTTCTCTCTTTGCCGGGGCTTCGGTGCGCGGCGCCATCAACAGCGGCCGGGCCGATTTTATTCCCTGCTTTTTCTCTGAAGTGCCGCGGCTCTTTCGGGAAGGTTATCTCCCCGTCGATAGGGCATTGATCCATGTCAGCCCGCCCGATGAACATGGGTTTATGAGCTTCGGCGTGGCGGTGGACTATACGAAAATTGCCGCCCGCTGCGCAGAAACGGTGGTTGCGGCGGTGAACCCCCGCATGCCCCGCACCCTGGGAGACAGCTTCATCCATGTTTCAGAAGTGGATTGCCTGGTAGAGATCGAAGAGCCGGTTATTGAAGTGCCTTTGCCGGAAATCGGGCCCGTTGAAGAGGCCATTGGCCGCCACGTGGCCTCCCTCATCGAGGACGGCGCCACGCTGCAGCTGGGCATCGGGGCGATTCCCGATGCCGTTTTAAGGTTTCTAAGCGATAAAAAAGATCTGGGGATCCATACGGAGATGTTCTCTGACGGAGTGGTTGACCTGGTGGAAGCGGGGGTCATTACCAACGAAGCGAAATCAATCCACCGGGGGAAGCTCATCGCCACCTTTCTCATGGGTTCGCGGCGGCTCTACGATTTTGTCGATAACAACCCCGCGGTGGAGATGCACACCGTCGATTATACCAATGATCCGTTCGTGATCGGGCGGAACAGCAAAATGGTAGCCATCAACGGAGCTCTCGAAGTGGATCTTACCGGCCAGGTATGCGCCGATTCCATCGGTTTTACCCATTACAGCGGCGTGGGGGGACAGGTGGATTTTGTGCGCGGCGCCGCCCGTTCCCCGGGGGGGAAATCAATCATTGTGCTTCCCTCCACGGCGGCCGGGGGGCAGGTTTCGCGCATCAGGGTGGCCCTCTCCGAGGGAGCTTCCGTTACCACCACGCGCAACGATGTCCATTACGTAGTTACCGAATACGGCATTGCCGACCTGCGGGGCAAGAGTTTCCGGCAGAGAGCGGAAGCCCTTATCGCTGTCGCCCATCCCGATTTTCGCCGCGAGCTGAGCGAAGGGGTGAAGGCAAAAAGATCGATTGTTCTTTCTGCTGCCCTGTCCGCCGGCGAAGCGGCGGCAGCCCGGCAGTGCGAAGCGGCGGCCGGTTCGGCCGGGCCCGGCCGGGGCGCCGCCCATTCTCTCCCTTCCCTTTAAAGGGCTGTGCCCTTCCGGTGAGCGCTTCGTTTAACCGCTAGCCGGTGGGGCATACTATAATTCCCGGGAACCGGTAACGGAATCATACCGGACTCCTGCAGAGATCGGCCCAAGGGAGAGATAATGAGGGATGAAGGATCTTTACGTTATTTTGGCTTTTCATGCCCACGAGCTTCTCTGGGACCTTCCCGGGAAGCTTCTTTCGTACCTGGAAGACGAAAACCCGATGAAAGAGACCATTCTGGATGAAAATTACATTAAAAAAAGAAAAGAAGAAGGCCGCGACGTCTATACCCTGGGTATCCAGCTGGGCGAAAGGCTCGATGCGCCCATCTGCGTAGAATACAGCAATGAACTGCTCCAGCAGATCCGGGAGGTGATTCCCGAGATCTTCGAGCGGATCCGGGGCGCATTTCAGAGCGGCCGGCTCTATCCAATTTATGGCCACGCCCACCATACCCACGTTTCCCTGCTTAATGAAGAGGAGATTACCCAGGAAATAGTCTGGAATATGCGCTACCTGCACCACTACATGGCTGTGCCGCACCCCCGGTACAAAGGCTACTTTTCTCCGGAGGCCTCCTACAGCATCGACAAGATGGACGGCGCCGCGGCGGCAAATATCGACTATCTCATCTTCCCCCACCTCCAGGAGAAGAAAGTCCCCTTTGAGCTGGCCGGCCAGGGCGACCACCTCTACAAGCCCTTCTGGGTGAAAAGCCGCCGCCGCAGCATCCTCGCCTTCCCCCGCAATTTTCCCATCTCCCAGGAGATCTGGCGGCCCATTACCCGGATGAGAAGGGACGAGGTAAAAAACCAGGGCTACAAGCTGGGCGATTACCCCGTATTCTTCAATGAATACTTAAGCGGCCAGAGCGAACCCTTCCCCATCGATATGGAAGAGGGGGTGGCCCTCTACCGGGAGGTCCTGCGGCAGGAGCTGAACCAGGCTCCCCCGGACGCCGTGCTTCTCTATATCCAGGACCTGGAGCTGATGGATTTCGGGGACCTGGCCATCGAGATCATGGCCCGCGCCTGGGAAAGCCTGCTCATGGAGGACCGGGAAATTTACCGCGTTCATTTTGTCACCCCCGATCAGTACATCGATGAAGTGTTGAAGGCGGAGGGATTTGAGCTGCTTCCCGAGGTCAAGTTCCGCCAGGTCTGCTGGGCGCCTGAAATCCGCCTGGTTTTGCGGGCCGACGGGCATTATCCTCCTCTCGGCGTGGACGGGGTGGGCCGCTATAGCATTGAGAAAAGCGGCCTCTACCGGAACCCCCTCATCTTCTGGGAAAACGGCAAGTATTTTTGCGGCATCTGCGATACCCTCGTGGAGAACTTCAGGATAAGCCCAAACATTCCGGTAGACGCCGGGAGGCTCAGCGAAACCGGCTACGACCTGGCCCTTGAAGATCTCGACACTCAGATTGTACTCTACCGGCGTTTAATGAAAAGGGCCTGCAACTGGGGGTGGCGTCCCACCGAGGGCCGCCAGAAGAGGCCCTGCCTCGACGCCTACCTGCTCTGCGGCGCCCTGCTTAAAAAGATTGACCAGTGCCCCCATATCTTTATCCTCTGCCGCGAACTGAAGCCGCTTGATTCCAGGGATATTGTAGGGCTCATCGAGACTCTCAAGGTCTTTATCGACAACCGGGTTGGCTTCCTGCGCTTCGGCCTGGAGAAATACATGGCCGGGCAGGGAGGCGATTTTGCGGGAGCATACCGGGCCATCGAAGAGGTGGAGCGGTGGAAAGAGGTGGCCGTGCAGAAGGCAAAAGAGCTATACAGCGTCAACCGCAATGAGAAGATGAATCCCATCACCAGGATGAAGCAGCTTCTCTCTTTAATGCAGGAATATTGCCAGGCGCTCTTCATGGCCACGGAGTATCTGCAAAGAGTCTGGGGAGAGGTGCCCGACGCGGAATTCATGGTTGACCGCATGTATGAATACCTTTACGAGATCTACCCGCCCCTTTTCCCGGAGATGATCAACCGCATCGACACCATGTCCGAGAGCGACGTGGAGCGCTATTTCACCGCCCTGGAGCCGGCCGAAGAGCGCGAACCCTCCTTCGCCCGCGTTACATCCTAGACATGGAAAATAATGTAGGGGCCGGGCATGCCCGGCCCGAACCCTTACCGGTTAGTGCGAAAGCAGCTGCTTTTATCTGCCACATCGCGGGCATACAGTGGTAGGTGCGGGCTTCCACGCCCTCCCGAATCCTCCCCCCTTTGCAAAAGGTTTTGTTACCCCCCCTTTGAAAAAGGAAGCCGGGGGGATTTGCCATTAATCATATATTGCAAGTAGCGGCACCCCGTTTTGGAGATCCTTCGCTGCGCATAAAAGAATGCTCAGGATGGCAAAAAGGAATAAGGATGACAAAAAGGATAACAGGATGACAAAAAAATAAACAGGATGAGAATAAAGAGTGGATAATAAAGACCGCCTCTGTGGCCCCGTTTATCTCGAATAGCTATCGAAAATAACAAATTGCCCCGGCAAGAGATCGCGCTCAAATTCTCCCCCCTTTGAAAAAGGGGGGCTGGGGGGGATTTTGTTGTTCTTCTCAGGGCCGGCATTTAAAAATAACAAACTGTCCCGGCAGGAGGCCGCGCTTTTGGCTTTCGCCGTTAGTTGCTCATTGATTCCTTCCGCAATGCTTCCCTCTCCTGCCTCCTTTCCCCGGCCGCCGTAGCGCGCCTCTTCCGAATTGAAAATTTCCTTGCCGGGCGGCCGGCTTATGGTGACGGGTTGGCGCCCCAGGTTGGCCAGGGCCGTGACTGTCCTTTCACGGCCCCTCCGGGTGATCCTCACCAGCCGCGATGCAGGGTCGACCTTAACCGCGGTTCCGGCCTTGTCCGGCGCTTTTAAGACCGGGTGCTCCCGGCGCAGGGCGATGAGATCCCGGTAATAGTTGAACATCTGCGCCTGGTGCCGAAGCCACTTTTCACGGGGGGTCAGCCTGGAATTTAAAAAGGTGGCCTCCTCCTGGGGATTGGGAATGTCCCGCCAGCCGAAGGAGGCGAACTCCTCCCGCCGCCCCTCCGCCACCGCCTTTTTCAGAGCGGGGTCCTGGTAATCGGTAAAGAAGAGAAAGGGGTTCTCTTCGGCATACTCTTCGCCCATGAAGAGCATGGGAATATAAGGGGCTGTAAAGAGCAGCCCCGCCGCCGCTTTCAGGTAAGGAAAGTCCACCAGCTGCGACAGCCTCTCGCCCCGGGCGCGGTTGCCGACCTGGTCGTGCGTCTGGATGGCCACTACGAAGCGGGAGCCTGGGACGGCTGCAGCGTCGCTTCCCCTATTCTTCTTCCAGAAATGCGAATACTCTCCGGTATAAAGGAAATTTTGATAGACCTTCTCCAGGTCTTCGATCCGGCCGTAATCCCGGTAATAACCTTTATCTTCCCCCGTGAGCGCGGTGTGGACGGTATGATGAAAGTCGTCCATCCACTGGGCATCGATCCCGTAGCCGCCTTCTCCCGCCCGCTTGATCAGCCGCACATCGTTGGCGTCCGTTTCGGCGATGATCACAATGCGGCGTCCCAGCCTCTTCTCCAGTTCCCGCGCCGCCGCGGCAATCTCCTCCAGGATATGGGGCCGGCTGCGATCATGAATGGCGTGGACGGCATCAAGGCGCAGCCCGTCGAAGTGGTAGCGTTCAATCCAGTGGCGGACGCTGTCGAGGACCATCCGCCGCGCCGCGGCGCAGCCTTCATCATCGAAATTCACCGCCGCCCCCCAGGGTGTTTCATATTTACCGGTAAAATAGGGGCCAAATTTTCCCAGGTAATTTCCTTCGGGGCCGAAGTGGTTATAGACGATGTCGAGAATCACGGCGAGCCCCCGGCGGTGGCAGCAATCGATAAGGTATTTCAAATCATCGGGATGGCCGTAATTATGATTGACGCTGAAGAGATTGACCCCGTCGTAGCCCCAGTTCCAGCGGCCGGGGGTCTGGGTTAGCGGCATCAACTCCAGGGTGTTTATTCCGAGCTCCATCAGGTAGTCGAGCTTTTCAGCGATGCCGGCAAAGGTCCCTTCGGGGGTAAATGTGCCCGGGTGCAGCTCGTAGATGACGGCCTTCTCCCACTCGATACCCCTCCATTCCTGGTCGTTCCACCGGTAAGCGTCATGGTCGACAACCTGCGAAAAACCGTGCACCCCGCCGGGCTGGTAATGGCTGTAGGGGTCGGGGAAGGCGCCTCCCTCCTTCCCCTTTAAAAAGAACTTGTAGAGCAGTTCCAGGCCGCGCCCCTCCACTGTGGCGCGGTAGATATCTTTGCCCAGGGGGCTCATGGATATCTCCTCGGCAAACCCGCCCGAATTTAAAAGCAGCGAGACTTCTTGCCGGCCTGCAGCGTAGACGCAAAACTCCACCCTGCTCTTTTCCCGATCCAGTATAGAAGCTCCCAAGGTTTCCATACTAAATAATATAACCAGATGGCAGGGCTTCATAAGCGGCGGCGGGTTCAGAGATTGTCCGGCCGGACCGGGCTAAACGGGCAAGAATTTGACATCCGGGCCAAACAATATCATCCCTATGGAAAGGAAGGGCGTCTTATGGAAATAGTGCAAACGGAGCCCAAGAAATTTACGGATTACCTGCCCTTTACAGATGATAAAGTAGCAGATGAGATTTATTACCTGGCCGGCGAGATGAAAGGCAAAAAAGTTGCCGTAATCAATGCCACCGCCTTCGGCGGCGGAGTGGCGGAAAAATTGAGCGCTCTGCTGCCGCTGCTGAAAGACCTGGGACTCGAACTGGACTGGTGGGTGCTTAAGGGCACACGGGAATTTTTCCAGGTTACAAAGGTATTTCACAACCGGCTGCAGGGCCAGGAAGGCAGCCTGACCGAAGCTGAAATTGAAATTTACCTCGAATACAACCGGATAAACGCCTTATCTTTGGAAGGCAGGGATTATGATTTCGTGATCTGCCACGATCCCCAGCCGGCGGCGCTGATTGATTACCGCCACACTCTGAGGCGCCCGGCCAAATGGATCTGGCGCTGCCATATCGACAGCTCCACATCCAACCCGGAATACTGGGATTTTATATATCAATATATCAGGCAGTATCACGCCGTTATCTTTACCATGCGTGAGTATGTCAAAGAAGGAGCGGAAATACCCAACCTCACTCTGATTACGCCGTCCATCGATCCGCTGAGCTCCAAAAATGTGCATCTTGAACCGGAAGAAGCCGACAGGATGATCTGCCGTTTCGGGCTGGATCAGGATCGGCCGCTTATTGTTCAGATCTCACGGTTTGACCCCTGGAAAGATCCGCTGGGAGTAATCGAGGTTTACAAAATGGTCAAGAAAGAGTTCCCCAGCGTGCAGCTGGCCCTGGTCGGCTCAATGGCCACGGATGATCCTGAAGGCTGGGATTATCTCTACCATGCTCTCCGCAGGGCGGGCGAGGATTACGATATCAAGATTGTCACCAATTTCAACGGGATTACCAACATCGAGGTGAACGCTTTCCAGACCGCCGCCGACATTGTCCTGCAAAAATCGCTCCGCGAGGGCTTCGGTTTAACCGTGGCCGAGGCTCTCTGGAAGGGCACGCCGGTAATCGGGGGGAATGTGGGGGGGATCAGGCTGCAGATTGAAGACGGCGTGAGCGGTTACCTGGTGGATACGGTTGAAGAATGCGCCGACCGGGTGCTGACTCTTCTGCGCAACCCCTCCCTGGCCCACGATTTTGCCGTAGCCGGCAAAGAAAAGGTGCGGCGCAACTTTCTGGTGACCCGGAATGTCCTGGCCTACCTGCGCCTGCTACATAAGCTCAGCTATCTCTCCTAGCCTGCCCTTTCCCGCTTCTCCTCCGGCCTCCGACCTCTGACCTCCGACTTCCGATATCACGGGCGGCTTGCCAGCATGTAGACAGCGGGGATTATTACCAGCAGCAGGACAGTTCCCGCGATCTGCCCCCCGATAATTACGATGGCCATGGGGGCCTGCAGCTGGCTTCCTTCGCCCAGACCCAGGGCGAGAGGGACGAGCCCGAGGATGGTGGTAATGGTGGTCATCAGGATAGGACGCAGCCTGCTGGCGGCGCCTTCAATCACGGCGCTGCGCAGCGGAAGATTGCCGGTGCGGCGGTACTGGTTGATCAGGTCGACCATGATTATGCCGCTGTTGACCAGAACCCCTGAAAGCACCACCGCACCGATGATCGCCGGCACGCTGATGCTCTTTCCGGTAAGCAGCAGCGCAGCGATGCCGCCGGTAAAGGCCAGGGGCACTGTAAGAATAATAATTAAGGGATACAGGAGCGATTCAAACTGGGCTGCCATAACCAGGTAGACCAGGAGAAGGGCTAGCAGCAGGACCAGCTCCAGCTCGCCGAAGACTTCGTCCATCAAAGCGGTTGTCCCGCTGGCGCGGATAGAGTACCCCGGCGGCATTTTCATCCCGGCGGCAATTTCCATGGCCTGTCTGCTCACGGCGCCGAGATTGCCCTGGTATTCGGCCTGCACGATCCCCACCGGCTCCCGGTTCTCCCGCGTTATGCCGGCTGGACCCTCCCCTTGCGTGAGGCGGGCTACTTCGCCCAGCCTGACGAAGACGCCCGACGGCGCATAAAACCCGATATTTTCCAGATCTGCAATGGTGCTGACGGCGTTCTCATTGTAGCGCAGCACCAGGTCCAGGACCCCCTCCTCCCTTTCCAGCCGCGCCACAGGAGTCCCCTCCAGCGCCTGGCGCACAACCGTGGCGATCTGGTAAAGGGTTACTCCTTTCCGCAGCGCTGCCTGGTGATCAAGGTGCAGTTGAATTTCCGGCCTCCTCTCCTCCATCAGCGACTGCACACCCGTTATCCCCGGTAGAGTGGCCAGTTTGCCGGCCAGTTCATGCACAATTTCTTTCACCTTCCCGGGGTTCTCCCCGCTGACAGTCAACTCCAGGTTCGTCTCCAGGCCGGATAAATCAAGCAGCGAAGCCCGTCCGAAGGAAAAGCGGGCCTCACCGCTTACTGCTGCAATCTTCTCCTGCACCGCGGCGGCAATAGCCGAGCTCTTATTTTTCAGGTGCGGCTCGACAGATACTTTAATCTTTGCCTGGTTGGCGTTGCCGCCTTCCAGCGGTATGCCAAAAAAGGCCGGCTCTCCAATCCGGCTGGTGAATAAGGCCACCCCTGCCTGACCGGCAAGGATCTCTTCTACTGCTGTGACGCAGCGGCTGGTCTGCTCAAGGGTGCTCCCGGGAGGCAGGGTAATATCGATGGAGAAGCTTCCTTCGTCGGGTGAGGGGAAAAGATTGGTTTCCAGGGCGGGAAAGAGCAGCATTCCCAGTATCATAAACGTAATCCCGGCAGCGGCGGCCGCCCAGGGGCGATCCACAGAGTACTCCAAAACCCGCCGGTAGAAGCTTTTACCGGTGCGGGCCGTTGCTTCCCCGCCGCCGGAGCCGAGAAATCGGGAAGCCAGCAAAGGGACGATGGTCAGGGCAATTACCAGGGAGGCAATGAGGGCACAGGTTACGGTAATGGCAAAATCCCGGAAAAGTTCGCCGGCCAGTCCGCTAATGAACACTACGGGGAAAAAGACGGCAACAGTGGTAGCCGTAGAGGCAAAAACGGCGCCGGCCACCTCTTTACTTCCGCATACCGCCGCTGTGACAGGCGCTGCTCCCTGTTGATAGTGGCGGTATATATTTTCGCTGACGACGATGGCATTATCCACGAGCATGCCCGCGGCCAGCGCCAGGGCCCCCAGGGTCATCACATTGAGGGTTACTTTAACAAAATAAAGCAGGGCAAAGGTGGCCATTATGGCCACGGGAATGGAAAGCCCGATTACGGCGATGGTCCGCCAGTCGCGCAAGAAAAAAAGCAGGACCGCCACGGCAAGAAAAGCGCCGCCCAGAAGCGCCCAGGCGAGGTCACCAAGGGCGCTTTCAATATCAGCGGCCTGGTCAAAGACACTAAAAAAGTCAAGTTTCTCCTGCCCTTCAATTTCTGCGGCAATAGCTTTCAGTTCAGCGCGCACCTGGCGGGATACGGCTACGGTATTGGCATCGCCTTCTTTTTGAATTACCAGGCTGACGGCCGGTTTCCCGTTGATCCGGTTGAGCGTGGTTCCTCCGGACAAAGATGTTTCTACGGTGCCGATTGATTTTATGGGGATGGGGATCAAGGGAGATTCTTCCAGCCCGGGCGGCATGCCGCCCTTTTCTGAAGACGCGGCCAGCAGGGCGGAAGCCATCCCGGCCAGGGAGCTCTCCATGTTCTTTGACACTTCCCCCAGCCCCCGGCTCACTTCCTCCTGCAGCCTGCTGAACCAGGCCGCCAGATCCGGGATTGCGAGCTCACTCTCTCCCGCCGGGTCCAGGTAGAGAGAGCGCAGCGGTATTTCTTTTAAAGAAGCCGCTTTGAATATATGCTCAAGGGTGCGGTTCAAATCTATATTAATCGATTCTCCAACCAGCTTCTCCATCTCTGCCTTATCGATCCGGAAACCGACTACCAGATCGTCCAGCTTTGCCGCGCCATCTTCGCGGCCCAAAAAACGCAGCCGGATCTGCTGCCGGTCAATCTCTTTGATTCCGGCAGGCAGATCCAGCAGACTGGCGCGAAGGATCCCGGCAACCTGGTCATATGAGATCTCCTGCTCGTTCATCCGATCCGGATCGAGGGAGATGAATAGCTCTTCTTTCACCCCGCCTTGCACCTCAACGCCGGCTACGCCGTCGATCTTTTCCAGGCGCGGTTTAACATAGCGGTTCAACAAGGCGGTAAGCCCGGCCTGGTCCCCGCTGCCGCTTACAGACACCTGCATTATTGGCATGAGGGTGGGGTCAAACTTGAGAATGATGGGCCGCTTTACCCCTTCGGGAAAGGAAAGCAGGTCCAGGCGCGCGCTCAACTCATCGCGCTTGCTGTTCAGATCGCTGCCCCAGTGCAGCTTCAGCAAAATTAAAGAGAGGTTTTCCTGTGAGTGTGTGGTGAGATTGGTCAGTCCCCCTAGGGCGGATACTTGCTCCTCGATGGGTTCCGTGACCAGGGCCAGCGTCTCCTGGGGGGAGCTTCCAGGAAAGACGGTAACGATGGCAATCAGCGGCGGGTTGATATCGGGCAGCAGGTCGAGGGGAGTATTCCAGAGAGAGATAATCCCAATCAAAAGAACAAGGCAGGTGATCGTTAAAGTAGCGATAGGACGTTTGATAACCTGTTCTATTAAATTCAAGGACCGATCCTCCATGCTGCATCTGAGCGGCGGGTTATAATAAGACTTTACCTGGTGACATATATTATGCGCCGATGAACCGCTTCTAATAATACCGGGAAATGTTTGGGCAAGATTCTGCCTGCTCATGCAGCGCCTCTATCATTTTCCGGCCATACTGCAACAATCCGGCATCTTGACATAATAAATGCTAAAGGATTTAACACGCGAAGCTCGAAGAATAAATTAGCATAATCAATTCATATTATGATTTCCGGCCTTTTGATCAAGGGGCGTCGTACTAAAATAACTGTAATTTGCAGAAAAGAGGTCAAAGTATAAGATGGAGAAGATCATGAACCGCGCTATCTGGGCCGGATTGAATAATCCAAAACTGGATATTGATGAAGCTGATGCTGTGGTCCTGGGATTGCCCTTTGACGGGGCGGCTTCTTACCGCAAGGGAGCCGCCCAGGCTCCGGATCGCATCAGGAGCATCTCCACGCATATCCCCCCCACCACAGAAGAGGGCCGATTGCTCACGGCTTTAGAGTTGCGCGACCTGGGAAACCTGGAACCGGGCACCCTCTCCCAGGAGGCCTATTTTAGTGAAGTTGAAGCTGCTGCCGCCCGTCTATTTGGCCGAACCTGTCCCTTTTTTATCGGCGGGGACCACTCTGTGACAATTCCTCTGTTAAAAGCAGCGGCGCGTGTTTTCCAGGCGCCGCTCGGGGTGATCCACATGGATGCGCATCCCGACCTTTGCGAGGAGCTTGCCGGGAACCCTCTGTCCCATGGATGTACGCACCGCCGGGCTCTCGAATTTCCCTTCATTGAGCTGCAGAACATCTACTTTGTCGGAATTCGCTCTTTTGAACCGCAGGAACTGGAGTTTTTAGAGGGCCGGGAAGCCAACATCTATACAGCTTCGGCCCTGTATAACCGGGGTGTCCGCCAGGTAGCTGAAGAAATCTGCCGCAAGCTTAGTCCGCTGCGGCACATTTATATAACCCTGGATATAGATTTCCTGGACCCGGCGGCGGCGCCGGGCACAGGCACGCCCAAACCGGGCGGTTTTACAACCCGGGAGATGCTTGAACTTCTGCAGATCTTTGCCCGCCTCCCCATCATCGGGATGGATGTCGTCGAGGTATCACCTCCTCTTGACCATGCCGACATTACCTCTTTTGCGGCTCAAAGGGCGATCACGGAGATGTGGGGCCACCTTTTTGGCTCTTAACACCGCCGGAAATCCGGCGGTGTTAACCAATTTCCGGCATTCTCATGAAGCCGGGGTAACGGGTTCCTGTTCTGCCGCAGGCGAGATTGCGCCGCCGGTGTTGGTATGATAATTGCGACGTTTTAAATAGGATAATTGTATGCTCAAATGAATTGGACAGGAGGAAATAGTTATGGAGAAGGTTCTTGCACAGGTCAAAGAAGCAGTCATTGAAGGAAAAAGAGAAGAGACCCTGCGCCGGGTTGCAGAAGCGGTCGAGGCAGGTATCGAACCTTCCCTGGTGATAAGCAAAGGTTTAACCGAAGGGCTTTATGTTGTCGGAGACAAGTTCGAAGAGGGTGAATATTTCTTACCCGATATGATGCTGGCGGCTGAGGCGATGAACGGAGCGATTGATTACCTGGCGCCGCTGATTAAAAAGAGCGAACAGGACGGCGGAGTTCGCATGGTTATCGGTACTGTTAAGGGGGATCTTCATTCCATTGGCAAGGACATCGTGATCATGATGATGAAGTCCGCCGGTTTTGACGTCATCGACCTGGGTGTGGATGTCTCTTCGGCAACTTTTGTCGAGGCGGTCAGGGAAAAGGAGGCGGCCGTATTGGGCATCTCTGCTCTGATGACGACGACGATACAGGAGCAGAAGAAAGTGATCGATCTGTTAAAGGAAAAGGGCCTTCGCGAGCGGGTTAAGGTAATTGTCGGCGGAGCGCCTCTCTCCGAAGAATGGGCCGTGAAGGTCGGTGCCGACGGCTATGCTCCTGATGCCATCTCAGGTGTAAAAAAAGTTAAAGAGATGCTGGGACTTTAACTGCAGCCTGTTATATTCTCCCCGCCTTTTTTTTAATACGGGGATCCGGAAGGAGAGCGGAAACCCTGGAGTAAGGTTGGGCTAGGACAAGAATGTCCCTCTATTTATGGGGTTTTAGGGGAGATTTATTACTATTGAACATCTGCCACGAAGGAGGCTTATCGAAGTGATTTTTGAACCTTTTTCCCAAAAAGACCTGGAAAAAATTCACGCAGCAACTTTAGAAATCCTGGAGCAGGCCGGCGTCATAATTGAAGGCAAGCGCGCCCGGGAAATCCTGCTCAGCGCGGGATGCACCGAAAAGGACGGGCGGATTTATTTTCCTTCAGGCCTAGTTGAAGATGCCTTGAAAGATCCTGTCCCCCTGACTTTTTACGGTATAGATGAATCAATTGTTTTGCCCCTGACCGAAGCAGAGCGCTCTTACTCGCACAACTTCGGCTCCGTATCGGTGCTCCTGGACCATGAAACTGACCAGATCCGGGAGGCGAAGGTCAAGGACATGGAGGATTTTGCCCGTCTCAGCGACAGTCTCCCGTACCTCGACCTGGTCGTGCCTTCATTGCGCGCCACCGACATCCCTGAAGAGATTGCCAACATCGGCATGGCCGTCTACACGATGAAAAATACGCGGAAACCCGTTGATATCGGAACCGCTTCAGATTCATGGGAAACCCGCTACCTCATCGAAGTGGCCGCCACCATCCGGGGCGGCCTGGATAAGCTCAAAAACAAACCGATGGGGACGATCTCCATCTCCCCGCTTAGCCCGCTGAACTTTCCCGCTGATATTGCCGAGGCAATTGTCGACTGTGCCGGGCTGGGCCTTCCGCTGACCATGCTGCCCTGCCCTACCAGGGGCCTGACAGCCCCGATGACCCTGGTCGGCGGCCTGGTTCAGCAGAACGCGGAGCAGCTTGCGTTCCTTACCCTGGCTAAACTGGTCAATCGGAGCTGCCCGCTGGTCTATACCTGCCGCCTCGCTTCGGCGAACATGCGGACCGGCTTTGTCGGCGGTAAAGATCCTGACCTGGGCCTCTCGGGAGCCTGCGTGGCCCAGGTTGCCCGCTACTACGGCCTGCCGTCGGGCGTATACGGCATGGATACAGGCGCCTCGGTGCCCGACATCCAGTCAGGCTACGAAAGGGCGATTAACTGCCTCCCGCCGGTTCTGGCGCGGGCGACGATGGTCTCTGGGTTTGGGCTGCTCAACGGCGGCCTCCTGGCCAGCGCCGAAGAGATGGTCATTGACAATGAAATTTACGGCATGCTCATGCACCGCCTCGGCAGGGATCTGGAAGTAGATGATGAGATTATCGGGCTGGAAGTGATCAAGGCGGTCATGGATGGCGGTAATTTCCTGGCTCAGGAGCATACCCGCGACTTTATGCGCAAAGGCGAACTCTGGCAGGGGAAACTGGGCAACGCGCTGCCTTTCGAAGAATGGCGGTCCCGGGGCTGTCCCGATATCAGGGCGGAAGCCAAAGAAAAAGTCAACCAGCTGCTGGATGCACATCCCGGCCCCTACCTGGACGAAAAGCTCTGCCGTGAGCTCGACCTCATTCTAGAAAAAGCCAGGGACGAGCGGGTTGCTCGATGAAAAATTTCCGGAGAGGATTGCGATCCCGTGGGCAGCGCCCGGAGGATCCCCGTTCTGATCAAGAAGCAGGATCTATGTTAAGTAACGCTTTTCGGTTGAAGGGAGGTAATCAGCCACTGATTTCATTTTAGTATGGCCGGGCATATGACAGGTGATGAACAAACAGATAGGGTAACACAAACAGAAACCAAGGAGGATGAGGCAAGATATGGTTAAGCATACCCGCTGGTTGACCGTACTGGCTGCATTAATGGTGTTGGCCCTTTTTGCCGGCTTGATAGGATGCTCCCCGGGTGAATCGGACAGGCATGTTTTAAGAGTCGGTTTCTTGAGGGAGATAGAAGGCTTGAACCCGATGACCATCTGGTCGTACCAGGCCTACGAGGTGATGAATCTCAATTACAACCGGTTGATCACCTGGGACGAAAACATGAATGTTGTTTCCGACCTGGCCAAGGAATGGGAAGTTTCTGAAGACGGCCTCACCTGGACTTTCATACTCCATGAGGGAGTCAAGTGGCATGACGGGGAACCTTTTACCGCCGAAGATGTGAAGTTTACCTTTGAATATATCCGGGATAATGAACTCGGTTACTTTGTCGACTATGTGGCGGCGATGACAGATATTCAGGCTCCTGACGAGACTACAGTGGTGATTACGCTTGAAGAGCCGCTGGCCTGGATGCCCAACATCCTTGTTCCTATCCTGCCGAAGCATATCTGGGAAAATGTTGATCCCGAGGAGGCCAATTCGGATTATGAAAATTCCGAACCCATCGGGACCGGGCCTTTCCAGGTAGTTGAACATGTTACCGGCGAATATACCAGGATGGCGGCAAACAAAGATTATTTCAAGGGAGCTCCCAAGATTGACGAGGTCATCTTCCAGACCTTTGCCAATGCCGACCTGATGGTTCAGGCGCTCAAGCGCGGCGATATCGACGCCATCACCTCCTGCCCGGCTGCGCAGTTCAAGGCTCTGCAGGAAGAAGCTCCCGAAGGCATTAAATTGCTTGATGCGATGACCCCCGCTTTTACCGAGCTTGCCATTAACGTTTGGGATGATCCCGCCTCCAACGGCAATCCGCTGCTGCGCGACCCGAAAGTGCGCGCCGCCATGGAACATGCCATTGACCGGGAAAGAGTTCTCGAGGTGGCCTTCTTCGGCTACGGCGAAACCGGCTCCACCCTGGTGCCCTCGGTCTATGATTTCTGGCACCTGAAGCTCGACGCAGATGAGTTCCGCAGTTTTGACATTGAAAAATCAAAAGGGATTCTTGAAGAGGCCGGATACAAGGTGGGATCCGACGGCATCCGGGCAAGCGCCGACGGTGAGCCGTTGTCCTTCACTGTATCAGTCCGCTCGGAGTCTCCCGACAGCCGGAAAGCGGCTGAGCTGATGAAAGAGTGGTTTAAAGAGGCCGGCATCGATCTCAAAATTGAGGTCATTGATGAAGGGACGCTTACCGACAGGATCTATGAAGGCGATTTTGACCTTTTCATTTGGGGCTGGTTTGTGGATGTGGACCCCTCATCGATCCTGAAGATAATGACCACCGGTGAGATCATGTCCTGGAGCGACTCCTTCTACTCCAATCCGGAATACGATGAGCTCTACGAAAAGCAGCAGTTTACACTTGATCTAGATGAAAGACAGGAAATAATCCACGAAATGCAGCGGATTGTATACGAGGATGCTCCCTATATCATCCTTTCATACGACCCCGAGTTACAGGCTTACCGCACCGACCGCTTCAAGGGCTGGGTCCAGAACCCCGCCGGCGGACCGGTAATGTTTACGAACACGATTGAAACCTATGAGAAACTTGAACCGATCAATTAATCCCATGAGTTAGATGCATACAGGCTTCCTTTGGACGGGGCCCGGTCATTCTACCGGGCCGGGCCTTGCCCAAAGGTATGGGACGGAGGTGCGTTCAACTTGAAGATGCGCGGATATGTTCTGCGCAAACTGGGGCAAACGGTACTGACCATATTTGTCGTGCTGGTATTTAATTTTTTTCTATTCCGGATTATGCCGGGCAACCCGGTGCGGATTCTCATCCGTAATCCCAAGATATCTGCCGAGGCGCTGCAGCGGATTACGGAGCAGTTTGGCCTCAACCAGAGCAAGTTTGTTCAATTCGGATACTATCTGCGAGATCTGTTTACGGGAGACCTGGGCCATTCCTTTGTCTACCGCAAGCCGGTTCTGGATGTGATCATGGAGAAGCTTCCGCCGACCCTGCTGTTGACCGGCACGGCGACCATCCTTTCCATAATTATTGGAGTAATTCTGGGAGTGATCTTCGCCTGGAAAAGAGGCAGTAAACTCGATGTGGCGGGGCTCTCTCTTTCGCTGGTGCTCTATTCCATGCCCTCTTTCTGGGTGGGTATTTTGATGGTGATGCTCTTTGCGGTTTACTGGCCAATTTTCCCCATTGGCGGTATGAGTGTGCCGGGAACCTATTATGCCACCATCTGGAGCCAGCTGGGCTCCCTCTTGCGGCACATGTTATTGCCCACGGTTACCTTTGCCCTTATTTTAATTGGCGAATATGTTCTGATCATGCGCAACTCGCTGCTTGAAGTAATGAGCGAGGACTATATGCTCACCGCCAGGGCCAAGGGCGTCTCCAACAGGAACCTGCTGCGCCGGCATGCCCTGCCCAATGCCATGCTGCCCATGGTCACGCTCATTGCCATGAACCTGGGCTTTATTGTCGGCGGGGCCATTCAGGTTGAAACTGTATTTTCCTGGCCGGGGCTGGGCCGGTTGATGTATACGGCGCTCATGGGGCGGGACTACCCCCTTCTGCAGGGGATCTTTCTTTTTGTGACCGTGTGCGTGGTCGGCGCCAACTTCTGCGCCGATCTCTTATACCGCTACCTTGACCCCAGGGTCAAATCATAATCGAGGGGCTGGTTATGCTGCAGACGCAAACAAGAAAAGATCGCTTTACACTGCTGAAAAAAAATCTATCCACCTTCTGGGGGGTCTATCGCGAAAACACCATGGGCATTGCCGGCTTGGTCATCCTGCTTTTCTTTGCGCTGATGGCCCTGGTGGGACCGCACCTGGTGACTTACACCGGCGAAATTGAAGGGGCGGAAATGGTTCTCCAGCCGCCGAGCGCCGCGCACTGGCTGGGCACGGACGACCTGGGCAGGGATGTCTTTGCCGGGGTGGTGGTCGGCTCCAGGATTTCATTGCTGGTTGGCCTGGCGGCGACAGTTATTTCCATGGTCATTGGCGCCATTATCGGCATTGCCGCCGGCTACTACGGCAAAACCGTGGATACGATCCTGATGCGCTTCACCGATATCTTCCTGGTCATTCCCTGGCTGCCCCTGATGCTGGTGATGGCCGCTCTCCTCGGCCCGAGCCTGGGGAACATCATCTTCGTGATTGGGATTACCGGATGGGCGGGGACAGCCCGGATTATCCGTTCGCAAACCCTGAGCATTAAGGAAAGACCATACGTGGAGAGAGCGCGGGCTATCGGCTCGGGCGATCTTCATATCATGGTGCACCACATTCTGCCCAACGTCTTTCCGCTTATTTTTGCCAACACCATCCTGGTGGCGGCGGTGGCCATTCTCTCTGAAACAACCCTCAGCTTTCTGGGCATGGGCGATCCCACCCGGATGAGCTGGGGCATGATGCTCCATTTTGCCTTTGAGATGGGGGCGGTCTCATTTGGAGCCTGGTGGTGGCTGATCCCGCCGGGCGTCTGCGTGGTCCTGGTGGTGTTGGGATTCACTTTTATCGGGTATGCCCTCGACGAAGTTCTGAACCCGAAACTGAGGAGGCGTTAACCGTGACTCTGCTTGAAGTCAACGACTTAACCACCTATTACAAGCTTAAAGAAGGTCGCGTCAGGGCCTGCGAGGGCGTTTCCCTGCGCCTGGAAAAAGGTGAAGCTCTGGGGTTGGTCGGGGAATCGGCTTCCGGCAAAACCACGGTAGCGCTTTCCCTGATAAAGCTTTTACCTGAAAATGCTTCGATTGCTGGAGGCAGCATTAAACTTGACGGTAAAGAGCTTGTTACGGCAGCCGAAGAAGAGATGCGGAAAATACGCTGGAAGGAGATTTCGATTATCTTCCAGGGCGCCATGAACGCCCTGAACCCGGTGCGCACCGTTGGCGATCAGATTGCCGAGACTCTTAAAATTCATGATAAGCTGACCGACAGGGAAGCCTGGCAGCGCACCAGGGCTCTCTTTGAAAAAGTGGAAATAGACCCGGATCGGGTCCGGGAATATCCGCATGAATTCAGCGGCGGGATGCGGCAGCGGGCCATGATCGCCATGGCTATCGCCTGCAACCCCAGGCTGGTTATCGGCGACGAGCCCACTACTGCGCTCGATGTCATGGTGCAGGCGCAAGTGCTGCAGCTGCTGCAGCAGCTGCGGGAAGAGATCGAGATGGGGCTGATCTTGATTACCCACGACCTATCGGTGGTCGGCGAAACCTGCGACAAGGTTGCGGTTATGTATGCCGGGCAGATTGCCGAGTACGGGCCGACCGAAGAGGTCTTTACCAGGCCGGCTCATCCATACACGCGGGCTCTAATAGCCGCCTTTCCCGATATCGAGGGGGAGCGCGCCCTGGCCTCATCAATTCCCGGCAATCCGCCGAACCTGCTCTATCCGCCGCCGGGATGCCGCTTCCACGAGCGCTGCTCTGAAGCGAAACCCCTCTGCCGGGAGGCGCAGCCGCGAACGATTAATATCAATAATCATCATTATGCTTCGTGTCATCTTCTGGACAGGCAGGTGAAATCATGCAGAGCTTAGTCAGCGTAGATCAATTGGAGGTCCATTTCGCCGTCCGGACCGGATTCATGCAGTCAATGTTCGGCAAGGAGACACCGGTGGTCCGGGCCGTGGACGGGGTCAGCTTTGAGCTCGGCAAGGGAGAGATTCTCTGCCTGGCCGGTGAGTCCGGAAGCGGGAAAACAACCACGGGCAAGGCTATCTTGAGGCTGGTTGAGCCCACCGGGGGAAAAGTGCTCTACGAAGGCGAGGATGTCCGCTCATACAACCGTTTGAGGCTGCGCGCCTTCCGCCAGGAGGCCCAGATCATCTTTCAGGATCCCTACGAGTCGCTGAACCCGCGCCAGACTGTGTTCAGCACTGTCGCCGAGCCGCTGGAGGTGAACAATCTTTGCCGCAGCCTGGCGGAGAAAGAGGAGCGGGTCGCACAGGCGCTGGTCGACGCGGGGCTGCACAATCCGCGAGAGCTGTTTCTCCGCTATCCCCACGAATTGAGCGGCGGGCAGCGCCAGAGGCTGGCTATCGCCGGCGCGCTGGTGCTCGATCCCAAATTCATCGTGGCTGATGAACCGGTCTCCATGCTCGATCTTTCCATCAGGGCCGGCATTCTCAAGCTCATGGTCGACCTGCGTGACAAGAAGGGGATCGGCTATCTCTTTATCACGCACGACCTCTCTCTGGCCTGGCTGGTCTCGGACAGGATCGCCATCATGTATTTGGGGAAAATCGTGGAGCTGGGCAGCGCCGATAAGGTAATTAAAGAGCCGCTGCATCCTTATACCAGGGCCCTGGTCTCGGTTATTCCAACCCCGCGGCGCAAGGTGATCACGCAGCAATCGCTGTTGAAAGGAGAAACTCCAGACCCGGTAAATGTTCCGGCAGGTTGCCGCTTCCATCCCCGCTGCCCCGAGGCGAAACCGCGCTGCAGGGAGGCGGTGCCTCTTTACCGGGAGGTCCGGCCCGGCCATTTTGCCGCCTGCCACCTGCTCGACAGCTAATAAGTTCTCCCCCCTTTGCAAAAGGGGTGCCGGGGAAAGGGGGGCCGGGGGGGATTTAAATGGCAGGGGCTGCCATATAGCCCTTTACCTGTTCCTTTACCGTACGGGCTGCTCCTACAGGCTAGGCCTGTACATACTCCTCCCTTTTTTAAAGGTACAACCAATACTCCCCCCTTTGCAAAAGGGGGGCCGGGGGGGGATTTTATCAAGGAGGCTACTCTAATGCAGCAAAAATTGAACATAATCCTTCTCTCCATAGATAACTGGATCAGCGGACTGGTTTATTCCGCCGCGGCGCTGGCGCAGCCCGGCTGCGAAATATTCCTGGTGAACCCGGGCCGTATGGAAGATGAAATAGCCGCGTTAAAGCTTCTTGCCGCCAGGCTTCCGGTTACCCTGACCGATGCGACCGCGGATCCCTCACTTGGTGATGCCCTCCGTGGTGTTCCGGAGCTTGCAGCTTTGCTAAAGCGCTTTCACCTGCCGCCCGTGATCGATCCGGAGTTGCTGCGGGAGAGCTTCGGACCCCTCCGCGGTCTTGTCACCGCTTCGCAAAACGATCCCTCCCGCTGCCTTAAGGCGGCCGTGCTGGCGGTCCGCCTCGGCTATCATTTTTTACCGGAAGAAAACCTGGCCCTATGGCCGCAGCTGCCGGAAGGGCTGCCCCTGGTGCGGCTCGGGCCAGCTTCAGAATGTGACCCAATCTGCAGGGGCTGCGGCCCCTGCCAGCAGGCTTCCTTTATTCCCGACGATGCTGCGCTGGCAGATTTCATGGGGCAGCTGAAGCAGCCGCCCGGCTACCTGCTGCTCTACAACTCTGACGATATTTTTGAGCGCCCGGCAGCTTCTCTCTCCATGGGAGATTATCGAGTCAGGGGACTGAGCCTGCTCGCACCCCTCTGCGCCTCTTACCGCCCTGTCTTTCCCTTTGATGCCTGTACCGCCCGGCCGGACGCGCCGGCCATCGAAAAAGAGCTGAACGATTTTGTGGCCGGGACCGGGCTGCGGCCGGAATATTTGGCCATCCTCGCTTCACCCGGGGCCATCCCCTTTATTTATGACCGCCGCCTGGATATCGGCAGCCGCAGCGAAGTGGCGGTGCGCGATATTCATGTCCGCCTGAATGACGACCTTTTTTTTGATCTGGCCGAAGGGCGCCTTTTCCAGTCTACTCCGGGCGGCCTCTCGCTGCAGATAATCTCATCAAAGCACTACCACCGCATTAACGGCAATAAGACAGCGGAAAAAGGGAAAAAAGAGGTTCTCGTGGTGACCATGCCGCATGTGGAAGGCGGGATTATCTTTTCCAGCGATGGGCCCTTAATCGAGTGCCAGCTGAAGCCGCTCTTGCAGGAGGCGGGCTGCCGGGTCAATATCCTCGCCGGCGAGGAAGCCCATTATGCCGGCATCGCCTCCGCGCTGCCGCAGACTGACTTCTTCTTATACACCGGGCACGGCGGTCCCGAATCGCTCCACACTCACGGGCGCTTCCTTTCCCGGCGCGAACTGCCTCCCCTGCCCCCGCTGGTGGCTTTCGCCTCGGCCTGCTCCACGGCGGCGGTAGACGCGCACTGGTATTCAACCAGCGACGGCCTGGACTGGGACTCTATTCCCGTTTCCGCCCCCGGGGTAATCGGGCTGGCCATGGTTGAGCGGGGGGCAGTCTGCTACGTGGGCGGCACCACCCTGGAGGATCTGCAATACAGCACTTCCGTTTACGGTGTTTTCATGGAGGCGCTGCTGGTCAAGGGCTGCAGCGTCGGCGAAGCCGTGCGCCGGCTGCGCAATTTTGTCAGCCTCTACGCCTCCCTGCTGCAGCAGAAATCTCCCGAAGGCTATGCCTGTTACAAGCAGGGGACGGCCGCCGCAATTCACCAGCAGCTCCTGCTGGGAGACCCGGCCCTGGTGCCCTGCCCGCGGCGGGCGCCGGGAAGCGCCGCCCTGCCGCAGGAGGTAGAAGAGGAGGGGGAACGCTGCCGCCTCAGGGTGTCCATCCCTGAAAAGCGCTGGCGCCGCTCCAGAAGCGCAGTCAGCCCGCTGCCCCCCTCGAAGTATTATTACCGCAGCCGGGCCATAGAGGTGTACACCCCCTTCGGCGAAAATGTGGTCAGCTGGGGTGACTACTACCGCGTTGCTCCCGATGCCGAGGGGATTACTGAAGTGGCGGTGATGTCAAGTTATCTGCACCTGCATCTTGACCTTCCGCCGGGGTGCTACCCGCAGCGCCTTAAGCTGGCGGAGGCAAAAGCGGCCGGCGCCGAGTGCCTGCTCTGCGGCAAGGAAGTAGAGCCGCCGGCTGATCTCAAGGCGGCTTTTCAAGATTTTCGCATCCCCTACCTGCTCCTGCCGCCTACCCGGATGGATATGACTCCGGGATGGGCCTATGCCGTGGAAGAGCGGGGCCCCGGCCGGGGCCCGCGGGTGCACTGGCTGGTGCCGGCGCTGGTAATAGACGAGGCGGCCCGCACTGCGGTGAGGGCGGCGGAGTTCCTCTTTGAAGTGGAGACAGCGGCGGCGCAAACGGTAAGCGGCCGGGTTTGTGCTCCCGGTGACGGCGAAGCGGACGCCAGCAGAATCTATCTTGTCAGCGCCGCCGTCCCTGCGGCAGGCACAGAGCCGGCGGGGGAAGGCCGCTCCACAGGGAAGGCTGCGCCTGAAGCGCCGCTGAATATTGTTTACCAGGCGCTGACCCGCCCGGGCGGCGTGTTCGATTTCACCTGTGCCGAAGCGGCCAGTTTGCTCACTGTTTCAGAGCAGTTTCCCCTCTATGAACTGGCGGAGCCCTACCGGGCCTTTCAAAAAGAGCGGCTGCCGCTGCCGCATCCTGAAATCCGGCTCTGCCCGGCTGACACGGGGAAAATATCCGGAAGAGTTCTCGATTCGAGGAACGCCGCCCCCCTGCAGGGAGCCCTGGTCAGGGTCTGGCGCGGCCTGGAAGACCCGGTGGGCGATCCCCTCATCGAAGGCTTCGCCGGCGAAGCCTGCAGTGATGCCGCAGGCTTTTTTTCCTTTAACCTGCCCGCCGGCAAGTATATTCTTTCTGCCGTGGCCCGGCACGAAGGGCTGCAGTATAAATCGAAGACAGTTAATATAGAGATTTTCAACGGCGAGGAGCAGCACCTGTTGCTCCCTCTCGACGCCGCCGCAGTGGTCAGCGGCAGGGTTGAATATGGCGCCGCGCCGCCGCCCCATCCCGCTATCGTGGCGCTGATGCGCTACCCGGAAAAGGACGGCGGCGAGATGCTGGTTTCAACGCCGGTGCGCCCCGACGGCTTCTTCTCCTGCCTGGTGGGCTTCCAGGATCGCTTCTATATCTGGATTGAAGAGGAAGGCTGGCAGGCGATAAAGGATTACAACCAGGGTCACGGGTACAGGCTTGCCCCGGGTGAGGAGCTCTTTCTATATTACACCCTGCTCCCCGATGAGCCCTAGACAACTGCCCGCGAACATTATTTGGAGGTGCCTTATTCTATGAGCGAGTCAATCAAACTGATGCTGCTGTCGGCCCGGGATTGGCGGCGCAGCCTGCTGCTGGCTTCAGCCGCCCTTTCCAGGCCTGATCACGATATATTTCTGGTTGACCCGGAAAAGGCGCCGGATGAACTCTCGGCGCTGAAGCTGCTGGCCTCCAGGCTGCCGCTGCAGGTAACTGATGCTACCGGCGACGCCGCTTTCGGCGAAGCGCTGCGCGCCGACCGGGAGCTGAATCTAAAAGGAGCAGCCGGGGATGCGGCGCGGCTGCTCGAGGGCTTCGGACCGCCGCCGGGCCTGGTCTGCGCTCCCGCAGACGATCCCGCCTGGTGTATCAAGGGAGCGGTCCTGGCCGTTCGCCTGGGCTGCCTTTTTATTCCCTGCGGCGGTGCCGATAATTTCCTGGCCCTATGCCGCGATCTGTTCGCAGCATCGGGGGTTAAACTTGATCTGCCGCTTATCTGGCTCGGCCCGGCGGAGCCGCTCGCAGAGCTGTCCGCGGAGGCCGTATTAAAAAACTTTGCCTCCCTGCCCGATGACTTGGCCATGGCCCAGTTTATGCTCCGGCAAAAGCAGGAACTGGATTACCTGCTGGTCTACAATTCCGCCGATTTAAACAAAGAGAGCGCCGCGCCACGTTATCCGGGAGAGGCCTGGGTAAGAGGCTTGAGCCTGCTGGCGCCGCTATGCGCCTCCTACCGTCCCGTCTTTCCCCATGATGCCGCGGCGGAAGAACCGGAGCCGGCGGCCATTGAACAGAGGCTGCAGCGCTTTGTAGCCGGGGCGGGACTGCGCCCCCGCTACATGGCTCTCCTGGCTTCACCTGGAGCCATCCCCTTGATTTACGAAACCCGGCGCACCATAGGCAGCACCGCTGAAGTGATGGCCAGGGATATCCACCTGCGCCTCAATGACGATCTTTTTTTCGATGCGGCCGAAGGGCGCCTCTTTCAGTCAAGCCCCGGAGGCCTCTCCGCGCAGATCCTTACCACGAAATATTATCACCGCCTCCCCGGGACTCAAAAAGAGCGGCGCCGTGTGCTGGTAGCCGTCAGCCCCGAGGTGGATTACAAGATTATTTTTAATTCCGACGACCCGCTCCTGGAAACACAATTTACGCCGCTCCTGGAGAAGTGCGGACACAGGGTGACCATTCTTGAAGGCAAGGAGGCTTGCGCGGAGCGGGTTGCCGCAGCTTTGAAAGAAAGCGATTTTTTCCTCTACGCCGGCCACGGTACCACCGAAGCGCTGAAGACTTGCGGGCGCTTCCTCACGCGCCGCGATCTGCCGGCTCTTCCCCCGCTGGTGGCCTACGCGTCGGCCTGCACCACTGTGGGGATGGAACCTTACTGGACCTCGGCCTCCGACGGCCTGGAATGGGAGGCTATCCCGGTCCCCTACCGCGAACAGTTCGGCCTGGCCATGGTTGAAAAAGGGGCGGTCTGCTATGTTGGGGGGCTCACCTCCGAGGATTTGCAGTTTGCCACCTCCATCTACCCCCTCTTTTTTGAGGCTCTGCTGGTAAAGGGCCTGAGCGTGGGAGAAGCCTTGCGGGAAACCCGCAACTTTGTAAGCCTTTATGCCTCCATCCTGCAGCAGAAAGCTCCCGATCGCTGCGCCTGCTACAAGTGGTGGACCGCCGCCACGCTGCAGCAGCAGGCCCTGCTCGGCGACCCCGCCCTGGTGCCCGCTCCCCGCAAGGAGGCTGCAGATACGGCGCTGCCTCGCATAGTTGAGCCGGTGGGACCGGCGCGTGACCGCTTCCGCGTTACCGTCACCATCCCGGAGGAGAGATGGCGGCGCGCGCGCAGGCCGGTCCATCCCGGAAAGGCGACCCAGTATTATTACCGCACGCGCAATGTGGAGGTGGTTTCGCCCTACGGCGAGGATATTGTCAGCTGGGGCGACTTCTACCGCCTTGCTCCTGACGCCGAAGACAGCGCCGAAACCGGGGTGATGTCGAGCTACCTCCATCTTTATCTCGACCTGCCCTCCTCGCTGATGCCGGTCCACCTGGAGCTGGCCGGGGTCAAGGGAGCCGGCTGCGAATGCCTTCTCTGCGGCCGGGAGACGGAGCCGCCCCGCGATATTTTGGCCCTCTTTCAGGAATTCAGGATCCCCTTCCTGATGATGCCGGCGGCGCGATTTGACTACCGCGAAGGGTGGGCCTTCGCCGTAGAGGAGCACAGTGACTGCCACCGGGTGCACTGGCTGGCCCCGCTCCTGGTGATTGACGAGGCTACCCGCTCTGCAGCGAGGGCCGGCGAGCTCACCTTTGAATTGCAAGCCGCTCCCGCGCAAACCCTCAGCGGCAAGGTGGAATATGGAGAGCCGGACGGAGGGCGCTCATATCTCATCAGCGCGGGAACCGTCCGCGGCTCCGTAGATCCCGGCAGAAGCGGCAGGGGAGAGGGGCTTAATGTAATGGTTCAGGCGGTAACCCGTTCCGGCGGCTCCTTCAAAATCAAGTGTGCCGCTGCGGCTGATGCAGTTGCCGTGGATGAGCAGTTTCCGCTCTATGAAATCCTGGAGCCTTACCGGACTTTTCATAAAGAGCTTCATTCTATCTCTCTTCCGGAGCCCGTGCTCATTTATCCCCGCGAGCCCCGCACCGGCAGGCTCTGCGGAAGGGTGCTCGACGGGGCCACCGCGGCGCCCCTGAAGGGAGCGCTGGTGCGGGCCTGGCGAGGTGTTTCCGATCCCTCGGGTGACCTCATGGTTGAAGGTTTCGCCGGTGAAGCCCGCGCCGCTGCGGACGGCAGCTTTGAGCTGGCCCTTCCCCCGGGGAAATACCAGCTCTATGCGGTGGCCCGTGCAGGCGAATTGAACTATAAAAGCAAGGACTTTGCCGTGGAGATAGCCGCCGGCGAGGAGCACTACATGATTTTGCCACTCGACGCCGGGGCCCGGGTGAGCGGCCGGGTTCTCTTTGCCGGGGAGGCGCCCCTCCACCCGGTCGATATATGCTTGAAAAGATACCGGGACAGCGCCCCCGGGGAGACGCTCACCGCCGTGCCTGCCTGCCGCGACGGCGCTTTTGCCTGCCTGGTGGCGGCGCGAGAGCGCTTCTGCGTGGTCATCCGCGAAGAGGGATGGAAGGCAATTGAAGATAACAACTCCGGCCGCGGCTACAAGCTCCAGCCCGGGGAAGAGATGACCCTAAGATACACCCTGGAACCGTCAGAGGATTAACCCCGCGCTGGCACCTGTGTTTTGGGTGTAGGGGTACCTGTTTTTGGGGATGTATGGGAGGGGCATGCCCCGCCTGCATGTCCCGCTGGAGATGTATTTGGTGTAGGCGTAGGGGCGGGGTTCCACCCCCGCCCGATACTGGTTTCTACTCCCGCCCGCGGGAGGCGCATTTGGTGTAGACGTAGGGGCGGGCTTCCACCCCCGCCCGCAGCCGTAACTCCCTTTTCTCAAAGGACACCCACCCCCCTTTGCAAAAGGGACCCCCCCCTTTTCTAAAGGGGGGCCGGGGGGGATTTAAAGATAAAAGATAAAGGAGTGTCCTTATGCCCCTAGAAATAATCCAGGCTTCGGGGAACCATTATGATATCGGCTATACCGTGGGCCGCGCGGCACGGCGCCAGCTGCATGATGCCGTCAACTATTACAAGTCCGTACTCAAAGAAGAAGGCTGGACCGGCCCCTGGACCCTTCCCGGCGACTACCTGCAGGCTGCCCGGGATGCCTTTCCCCACCTGGTTGAAGAGATCGAAGGCCTTGCCGCCGGCGCAGGCTTAAGTTTTGCGGAGCTCTTCTTCTTAAACTCCCTGGAAGAGGCGCTGGATCCGGCGGCGCCGCCCGCCTGCACCGGCATAGCCATGGCGGCCCAAGGGTCTGCTTTACTCGGTCACAATGAAGACTGGTACTACCGCGACTGCCGCTCGGTAATCGTTTACCGGGCCCGGCCGAAGGATAAGCCTTCTTTTATCACCATCACGGCGGCTCCTTTTCTTGCCGCCGTGGGGATGAACGAGGCCGGGATAGCCCAGGGTGTCAACAGCGTCTCGTCAACAGACAACAAGCCCGGCATACCCCGGGTCCTGGTTTCCAGGGCCGTTCTGGAAGCGGAAAGCATTGAGCAGGCCGTCGAGATGGCCACGCCGCAGAATCGCGCCGGCGGCTATAATCACCTCCTGGCGTCAAGAGACGGCCGCATCGGTTACCTGGAAACTTCGGCCCGCGCCCACTGCTATGTTCCCGCGGAAAAGCTTACTTACCATACCAATCATTATCTTGCGCCGGAGATGCTTCGGCTTGAGCATGGGGCCGGCCCGGGATCTCTAAAGCGGCTCGAGAGGTTGAAAGAGCTCGCCGAAGGCCTTGCAAGGAGCAGCGAGCCCTTCCAGGCTATCGCCGGGTCGCTGCGGGACCACCTCTATGCCCCCCTTTCCATCTGCCGGCACCCGGAAGATGAAAGAGCGGCGGCCGAGGGGACCATCTTCTCGGTTATCTTCAACTTGCGGGAGCTCTCCGCCGCGGTAGCGATTGGCAACCCCTGTACCAACCGCTACGAGCGGTGCTCCCTGTAGAGCCAGGCCGGCCGCCGCCGTGCATGATAAATGATAAAAGGAGGACATCTCATGGTCCATGGTTTAGAGAAAATAAACAACATTATTGCTGCCGAAGAAGAGGCCCTGATGAGCCTAAGCCGCGAAATTCACAGCCATCCCGAGCTGGGAGACCAGGAGTTCTACGCCGTGCAGATTCTTTGCGACTATCTTGCCGCAAAGGGCTTTGCCGTCGAAAAAGAGATCGCCGGCCAGAAGACCGCTTTCATCGCCCGCCGCCGCGGCGGAGCGGGCGAAGGCGGCTTACACATCGCTTTTTGTGCCGAGTACGATGCCCTTCCGGAAATCGGACACGCCTGCGGCCACAACCTCATCGCCGGCGCCTCCGTTGCCGCGGCCGTAGCGCTGGCCGGAACCGATCCCGGGGTGCCTTTTACGGTTTCAGTGATCGGCACTCCCAATGAAGAGGGGCGCGGCGGGAAAATTGACTTAATCAGGGCAGGCGTATTTGAGGGGGTGGACCTGGCGATGATGTTCCACCCCGATTATATAAGCTGCGTCGATTATCCCAGCCTGGCCTGCCGCACCTTCTCCTTTACCTTTCACGGTGAAAATGCCCATGCCTCCGGCAACCCCTGGGACGGCCGCAATGCGCTTGACGCCGTAATTCTCACCTTCAACGGGATCAATGCCCTGCGCCAGCAGCTGCGCGACGATGTGCGCATCCACGGGATCATTACCGACGGCGGGCAGGCCATCAATGTCATCCCCGACCGTGCCGCCGCTGAATTCTGCATCCGCTCAATGGATAATCGCTACCTCGGGGAGGTGGTTGAAAAGGTACTCAACTGCGCCCGCGGTGCCTCGCTGGCCACCGGCACCGGGCTCAGCATTGCCGAAACCGAATACCCCTATGATGCCATGTTGACCAACCGGGTCCTGGGCCAGATCTTCTGGGATAGCTTAAAAGAGGTCAGCGAAGAGGAATGGAACGAACGGAAGGAGGAGGTAGGCGCAGGCTCGACGGACATGGGGAATGTCAGCCTGGTGGTCCCCTCCATCCAGCCGCTCGTAGCCATTACCGACCGGGAGGTGGCGGTGCACACTGCTGAGTTTGCCCGTCTTTGCGGCACCCCGCAGGCCTACAAAGTTATGCTCGAAGTGGGAAAGGCCATGGCCCTTGCCGGCTACAAGGTCCTTCGCAATCCTGCATTGCTGGAGCGAATCAAGGAGGAATTCGTAAAAAGGACCGGTTCAGTCCGGCAGCGGGAGTGAGCGGCGGTGCACGATCTTTATACCAGGATCAAGCAAAATATTAATGAAGCGGAGATCGTCTCCCTGGCCGAGGACATGATTCGCCTTCCCAGCTACCGGGGCATCGCGCAGCAGGAAACCGCGGTGGCGGCATATATCGACCGCTTCTTTAAGAAAGAGGGCATCGCTTCAGAACTGATCCCGGTAAAGGACGGCCGCTGCAATGTCGTGGCCAGGCTTCCTGGATGCGGCGGCGGCCGCACCCTTCTCTTCAACAGCCACCTCGATACTGTACCTCCCTACGACATGGCTGACGCCTGCCGCCCACGGGTGGAAGGAGGGCGGCTTTACGGGCGGGGCGCGGTCGATACCAAGGGAATTGTCGCCTGCATGATTGCCGCCTGCGCCGCGGTGCGCCGGGCCGGCATAATCCTGAAGGGAGACTTTATTTTTTCCGGGGTAATCGACGAAGAGGACGGCAGCGCCGGCAGCGTTGACTTGGTCAAGAGAGGGCTGCGGGCGGACGGCGCCATTGTGGGCGAGCCCACCGGCTTTGACCTATGCCTTGGTCATAAAGGGTTGGAATGGCTCGAGTTTTCCTTTCAGGGCGCCGACGCGCACGGCGGCAGCCAGGCCGGCAGCCGGAACGCCATCCGGATGGCGGGCTTGTTCATTGGAAAATGCGAACGGGAGCTGGCGCCCAAGTTGAAAGAAAGAATTCACCCCTTTCTCGGGAGCGCTTCCATGAATTACGGCTTCATCCGCGGCGGCTCCCAGCCGAGCACCGTGGCCGGGGAATGTATCCTGCAGGTTGACCGGCGCTGGCTCCCGGAGGAAGATTATGCGGCTGTGCTGGAGGAGTACGAGGAACTGCTGCGCTCGCTTGCCGAAGAAGAGCCCCGGTTTAAAGGTTCGATGAAGGTGATGGAGGCCAGCCGGATGGAGGAGGGCTACCTTCATGCCGGGTCGCTGCTAGAACCCTCCCACCCCCTGCTTGCCGCCGCTGCGGATAGTGCCTTTGCAGTACTGGGCGCCGCCCCGCAGCAGCGTGCCTTTACCGCCTGGAGCGATGCCGGCATATTATCAACCTACGGGGGAATTCCTTCCCTTATATTTGCTCCCGGAGAGATGGCTGTAGCCCACTCGGCCGGCGAATATATAGAGATCAAAGATCTTCTCCCCGCCGCCCTGATCTACGCTCTTACGGCAGCCCGCTTCTGCGGCCATGCCAAATAGATATGCTTCCTTGCTAAATCCTCCGGCCCCTCTATTTCAAGTGATCTTTAATCATACCTAACACATCTAATCGTCATCATCATAATCGCATTTCCACTTAAAATCCAAATTGGAACCGTTATTGAATTTCACCTTGATCTCAAATTCTTCGTAAAAACCTTCCCAGCCGAACGCCGTCACAACCCGGTCCATAACCTCTTGCTTGTCCATGGAAGCGTTAAGGTCCAGCTTCTTCAAGATGGGGAGCAGATATTCAAGCGCGGCGGAGCCTTTCAACTCGGTTTTTTTACCATCACGGCTGCTTTCCATTTTGGCGGAGATTTCGCCATCTTCTTGCTCGATTTCTGCCTTCAGCTTGCGCTTATTAGATTCAATTTCCAGTTCAAACTTTCTATAGGGCAGCGCAGTCTCCCGTTCTTGATCCTGTTCCCGCTCCTTTTCTCTATCCCGTTCTCGCTCCCGCTGCGCCTCTTCCCCTTTGGCCTTACATTTAAAGTCCATAAAGGATTTATCTGCGAATTTGATCTCGATCTTGAATTCTTGATAAGATCCCTCCCAGCCAAAAGCGGCCAGGACGCGATCGACAACCTCGTTTTTATCCAGGGAAGCGCCGAGATCCAGCTCCTCCAGGATGGGGAGCAGGTATTCATATGCATCGGAATCTTTCAGCTGAATATGTTTCTGCCCTTTTTGTTTGATCATCACTTTGGCGAGGTTGCCGAACTGTTTTTGCTTAAACTCTGCAAATAGCTCTCGCTCGCCTGATTTGATTTTCAGCTTGAATTTTAAGTAAAGCAGTGCTTCCGTATCGTTCTCTGCCTGCTCCAGGGACCTGATAACTTCCTTGATTTCGTCTTCCGTCAGGTTTGCTTTTAACAGATCAACGTAGTCTGCCGGTGTCAGCCCGAGCTCATCCAGGTAAGCAAAAAGCTCCTCGCTCAAGACAAAACTTTCCACCTGCACGATGATATTAAGCCGTATTAAATTTTCCTGCACCGTTTCTTTGGCCAGATTCGAAATTGCTGAAAGTTTATCCTGATCCGCATTGTCCGGGCCATGCACCATCATTGCCACCGTGCCCTCAGGCAGCAGATAACCCTGTTCGTACAAAATGGATGTTATTTCCGCAAGGGCCTCGTCCAATTTTTTACCTTGCAGGTCGGAGATAGTGATAATCTCCACCCCGTCTTCATTTTTCCCTTTAATGTCTATGACGGTATTATCATCGTCTAGAGTCATGGTTATTACCGGGTTAACCTGCAGGGTTAAGTTGGCCACGGCCTGGGGCGGAGAAAGCAGGGTCGATAAATATAGAACACCCAGCAACAAAAAGATTGACGGTATAACAATTGCCAGAGCCTTCTTCTTCAACTTGATCACCTCTACCAGTTTTCTGGGGGCTCTCGAGTAAAATTTGCCGGTTTCCCTTGTTTGCAAGTGTCTGCAGGTATAAAGCATCTCTCTGGTTTTTTTCTTGTGCGCCGGCATTTCCACTTGCGGCAATGTTAAATTTTCCAGCATCTTTTTCATGTCATCATGATCATGATATCGGCTCATTTTATCTCGCCCCTTAACCTTAATAATGGTTTTATTTAAAAAAGGTTGCACTATTTTTATCTTTTAGGATTATCTTTTTCAATTTTCGCAGGCCCCGATGAAGCAAGGATTTGACAGTACCCTCCGGCTTTCCAACGATTAGCGCGATTTCACTGATTTTTTTTCCGGCAAAATAACGCAGTGTAATTACGTCTGCGTATCTGCCCGGAAGTTCTTTTATGGCCCGGCTGCAGAGCAGTAACTTTTCGTGCTTTTGAAGAGCGTTGTGGGCGGCCATGATTTCCTCTTCCAGATCATACTGTGAAACGGGATCAAAACCACGGGATTGCAAGTATTCCATCGAAAGCAAATTGCGAGGGGTCTTCCGGTAAAAAGCTGCAATTTCATGTATGCAGATTTTATAAAGCCAGGCCGAAAAAGAGACCCGTCTCCATTTGAAGCGGCCGATATTTTTTAATGCTTTGAAAAAGGTTTCTGCGGTTATATCCCGGGCATCTTCGACGTTGCCCGTACGGCGCAGGATGTAATTAAAGATCTGGTCATAATATTCTTCGAAAATTACTTCGAAAGCATTGATATCGGTTTGAGCCATTTCCACCAAAAGCCGTTCGTGCTCAAGTTCGGGGTTCAATTCTTACCTCCATAGGTTTAGGCCTATATTTCCAGATTTCGCGGATGCCGGATTTGTTCATTTCAGAGAGGAAGGTTTCGCCGATCTGCTGTTGTGACAATCCATTCATCATGAAACATTCTTTTTAGTACGGAGGTCATGTTTAAGTTTAACACATTCAAGGCATTTCTGTCAGTATCGGGGTCTGAAGTAGAAAAATAGATCTATCCAATTATTTTGCAATGAGCAAAAAGTTCGCCGCAAATTAACTACATGGCAGGAATTTCGCCAAGGAGTGGCCAATTATTATATAAACACCAAAACTTAGATAAAAAATAACATTCCTCCGAGCTGTTTCGACCTAAAGCCAAGAACGGCCATGGCGGGCAGACGGTAGGGTTTGAAAAGAAATTTTCAAGCCTCCCTTTTGGAAAGGAGGTAAGTTTACCTGAAACTGCCCTCCGGCAGTTTTTTTAAGCCTGGTTGCCTCCTGGGGAGCCGGGTTTTTTATATATTCTGCGCAGAATGATTCAGTGTCAGGAGAGGAGGGGATGGCGGCGCCGGCTATTTAAATTCTGTTTTGTAGTTAAAGTCATGAAAACAAAAAAATGGGGGTGCTTTCATTGGACAGAAAACATAAGATATTTTTCCTGGCGTTAACTCTCATTGGTTGTTTGCTGGTGGCGGCCTCCTGTGGCGGCAACGGCGAAAGCGCGGGCGAACCTGTTGAAATCGAGCTGGTTGATCGTGACGGCAACAGCCAAACCGTAGACCTGGCCTCGCTGGATGCGGTGACCGGTGAGGGCGGGTTTGTCAAATCAACGGGAACAGTGGTCGGGCCGGCTGAGGTAACCGGTCCGAAGCTGCTCGACATCCTGGATTTGATCGGCGGGATCACCGCGGAAGATGCCGTTAAGATCACGGCGGCGGACGGTTACGAGATGACGCTGACCTATGATCAGTGCAACGGGGACGTCATGACCTATAATCCGGACGGAGAGCCGCTCCAGGTAGGAGGGCTTGAGGCCATCGTCGCCCTGAAGAGTTCATCCGAAGAGCTTGTGGATAAAGGGCCCCGCATCGCTTTCATCAAGGATAAAGAAACCCTGAGCGACGGCCATTTCTGGATTAAGGATGTAGCTGTGATCAAGGTAGTCCCCGCGGTGGCCGAATGGGAGCTTATTCTCAGCGGGATCGAAGAGACGACCATCGATCGCTCCACTTTTGAAAGCATTGCCACCTGCGGCAGATCGACCCATCCGGGACAGGAATATGTCACTACCGCTAAAGACGGTTCCGAGGTTACCTATTTTGGGGTACCGCTCTGGGTACTCGTCTCCATGATCGATGGAGCCGATGATGAGCATTACCGCTTCAACCGCGAACTGGCCCAGAAAGGATATACCGTCCAGGTGATCGCGGCTGACGGTTACACCGTGGAGCTTAGCTCGGAGGAAGTGGCTTATGTGGACGGCGTCTTCCTGGCTTACTTGAAGAACGATGAGCCGCTGGACGAAAACTCCGGACCGGTGCAGCTGGTCGGCCCGGCCCTGCCCAGCAAACAGCATTCCGTGAAGCAGGTTGCCGAGATCAGACTGGTCAATATCCCCGAGTAGAGGGCCTGACGCGCCCGAAAAAATCAATCAGGAGGTTCCAAATATGCCTGCCCTGCGCAAACGGCTTCTCCAAATGGTGATGATGGTCCTGCTGGCGGGCTTATCCGGCCTGTTGTCCTGCGCTCCGGCCCCGGCCGCGGTGGAAATTGCCGCCGACGGTGCGCTGCAGATCCCGGCGCGGGATAGCGAGATTCGCTTGCGGGCTTACCGCCCCGATGTCGAAATCATCCTGGCCTGGGAGGAAGAAGAGGGCGGCCCGATTCAAATAGTGGTGGAAAATATTGCCGCCTCTACGGAGGTGAAGGTGATACCGGAGGCGGGACAACAGGCGGCCTCCTGCACAGTTGTGTCTGAAACGACGGCGTGCCTGGCACTTTCGTTGAAAGGAAGCGGCCGGCAGCGGCTTCTATTAAGCCCTCCGGAGGAGGCTGCCGCTGGCACGCCCTTCTTTGCTGTGGTCGGGGACAGCCAGGGCCGCAATGAGGTCCTGGCCGAGGTTGTTAAAGCTGTAAACATGTACGAAGTTGACTTCCTGATCTGCCTGGGCGACCTGGTGGCATCGGGTACCGAAGAAGAGTACCGCGCTTTTCAGGAGACCATGGCGGAGCTTAACTGCCCCTACTATACCGTGTTGGGGAATCATGATATCAGGGGAGGCGGAGCCCTCTATTATCGCAGCCGGCTGGCCCCGGAAGAGTACTGCTTTGATTACGGCGGTTTCCGCTTTGTTTTCCTTGACAGTTCATCGCTGGGCCTCTCTGATGCACAGCTTTCCTGGCTGCAGGAGAATTTGACCGGTGCTTCCCCGGGATTTGTTTTTCTGCATGTTCCTCCCGTAGATCCCCGGGAGAAGGATCATGCCTTTTTGGACCCCGGCCAGGCGGAAGCCTTCGTGGAGATAGTCTCGCATCCATCCAGCCGGGCGGAGGCGGTCTTCGCAGGACATATTCACATGTTTCATCACCGGGTCATTTCCGGAGTGCACTATGTGGTCAGTGGCGGCGGCGGCGCGCCGCTGTACGCCGCAGATGACGAGGGCGGCTACTATCATTTTGCTCTTTGCCGGCCGGCCGCGGAGGGGCTGCAGATAGAGCCGGTGAAAATTGATGCGCCGCCCCGCCCTGAAGAGCTGGTCGTCAACGGTCCCTCCGGCGACTGTATCTTTTCGCCGGAGGAACTGGACCAGTATGCCGTTATGGAGAAAGAGCTCTCTTTTCAAAATCAGCTGGGAAATTATGCCGGGGAAGGCCTTTACCGGGGGGTGCCGGTAAGCACTCTCATCGAGCAGGCCGGCGGGATGAAACCCGGCGACACCCTGATGGTCTATGCCCTTGACGGTTATGCCCAGGCATTTGCTTATGAAAATGTTTACCCGGAAAGCTGCGTTTGGGAAGAGCGCCAGGGAATCATGGCCCTGGCCGTAGAGTTCAACGGCCTGCCGGTTCCGGAGTGGCAGGAGGGTTACCGGATTGCCTTCTTCACGGAGGACGGAGTGTATGATAATGAAGATTGTGCTCTCACTTCAGCCGAGGGGCAGGGGTGGCATCTTTATGAATCGGCCGGGGGCCGGTGGGTGAAAACGGTGGTTAGATTGGAGGTAATTTCAGAATGAAACCGGTAGCAACGGAAAACGGCCGGCAGAGGAGATATTACTTTGCCAACCGTGATCTGCTGGTAATGGCCGTGTTGAGCGGTATCGGCGGGGTGCTGAGCACTTATGTCGGTTACCTGGGAAATTTGCTGAACCGTCTTTTTGGAGTCCCCTTCGGCGCCGGACAGTTTGTCGCCGGGCTGCATGTTTTCTGGATCATCCTTGCGGCGGGGCTGGTCCGCCGGCCCGGCGCCGCCGCCATCGCCGGCCTTCTGAAAGGGGTGGTCGAGCTGCTTACCGGAAGCACCCACGGGATTGCCATCGTCCTGGTCTCCTTTGTCCAGGGGCTGGTGGTTGACCTGGTAATCCTGCTGATGCGGCGTCACGGTCCGGTGGCTTACTCCGTCGCCGGAGGACTATCGGCAGCCTCCAATGTGATTGTCTTTCAGCTGCTTTACTTTTCAGGGGCGCCGCTGGGCTACATTCTCTTTATCTGCCTGCTCGCCCTGGTCTCCGGGTGCCTCTTTGCCGGGCTTTTTGTCTCCGGTGTGCTTGACCTGATTGACGAAGCGGGGCTGCTGCGCCTGAGATCCGGCCGGGATACCCGGGGGGCGGAAGCCGGCCGGTCTCAAGGTGACGCGGGGGAAAGGCGGCCGGCATGGGTAAAAATCATCGTAGTTTCCATACTAATTTTCGCTTTTTCAGCCGGGGCCATCTATTACTACGCCGTGATCTTCGAGCCGCCCTGGAGCGGGCCGCAGTGCCGGGTCGAAGGAAAGGTTGAGCACGAGCTTTCCTTTTCGCTCTCCAGGTTTGCCTCTGTCGAGACCACGATCGAGGCCGAACTGAAGGGGCAGGTTACCTATGTGCCCCCGCAGGAATATACCGGCATCCCGGTAAAAGAGATCCTCAAGGAGGCCGCTCCCCTGCCGGAAGCAACCGCATTAAAGGTGATCGCCACCGACGGATACGAGGTCTCATTTGACCTTGCTGCGGTGATGGCTGACGATCTGATGATTTTGATCCAGGAAGATGACATGCTCCGGTTAATTGCCGGCAATTACGAGGGAGGCCACTGGGTCAAGATGGTCTCCCGCCTGAAGGTAGAATAAATAAAAGCAGAACGAGTTCGAGTTGGGAAAGGATCGTCACATATGCCAGAACCGGTCGTGCTGCTGGAGGGGGTTGGCTTCACCTATGCCGGGTCGGCGGAGCCGGCGCTAAGAGAGATCGATTTGACCGTGTATCCGGGAGAGTTTGTCACTATCACCGGACCCAGCGGATGCGGCAAGTCCACCCTCTCCTTTTGCCTGGCCGGTTTCATTCCCCAAAGTTTTGCCGGCACGATGGAGGGAAGGGCGATCATCGGGGGGAGGGATACCCGGTCAACTGTGCCGGGTGAACTGGCGGGTATTGCCGGGCTGGTGCAGCAGGATCCCGAGGCGCAGTTATGCACCCTCCAGGTTAAGGACGAGGGTGCCTTCGGTCCCGAAAACCTGGGGCTCCCCGCTCCGGAGATTGGGCGGCGCCTCGAATGGGCCCTGGCGGTTGCGGGAATTGCCGGTTTAAAGGAACGATTCTTGCACACATTATCGGGAGGCGAGAAGCAGCGGGTGGCCATTGCCGGAGTGCTGGCAATGCGGCCGCAGTTATTGATCCTTGATGAACCCACCGCCAACCTCGACCCCCGGGGCTGCCGCGAAGTGCTGGCGGTGTTGGAAAAGCTGCGCCGCGAGCAGAACTCGGCCATTATCATCTTCGAACACCGTTTGCAGCGCCTTCTGCCTCTTGCCGATCGCCTGATCATCATGGAGCGCGGCCGGCTCATCGCCGATTATCGGCCGGAAAAGGCTATGCAGAGTGGTCACCTTTATACGGGTTTCAATTGCCGGGAAGAGCGGGCCACGGCCCTCTTAACCGGTTCTTCCGGGCCAAAAGAGGCGCAATTGAACCAAATGGAAGAACCGCTCCAACAGGGAAAGCCGGAACAGCCGGCACGGCTGGATGTGCAGCTACATCGAAAGACAGAGGCTTCGCCGCTCCTCTCGGTGGAGGAGCTCACCGTGAACTACGGGCAGAAGGCGGCGCTGAAACGGCTCTCTTTCATCCTCTACCCGGGGGAGACGGTAGCCCTGATGGGTGATAACGGCTGCGGCAAGAGCACCCTGCTGCTAACCCTACTGGGCATTGTCCAGCCCGGCGGGGGGCGGATCTGTTTTGGCGGAGGCGATCTCACCGGGGTTAGGGTAACCCGGCGGGCCCGGGAGATGGGCCTGACCTTTCAAAACCCCAACCACCAGCTTTTTGAACAGAGCGTGCTCAAAGAAGCACGGCTGCCCTCGCTTTTTTTGGCCGGCGGCCGGCAAGAAAACCTGTCGCGGGTGGATAAACTGTTGCTGCGCTTTGACCTGGAGCGATACCGGGAGAGGCTGCCGTTTTCTTTAAGCATTGGCGAGAAGAAGCGACTCACCCTGGTATCGGTGCTGGCCTACCAGCCCCGTATCTTGCTTCTGGATGAACCCCTGGTGGGGCAGGACCAGGACCGGCTCGATCTGCTCAGGGAGGCCCTTTTCGAGCACAGCCGCCGGGGAGGTATTACGATCATGGCCTGCCACGAGCCGGGCGTGGTGGCGGAATGCTGCTCGCGGGTGCTATTCCTGGAGGAGGGCGAGCTCTTGATCGATGCACCCCCCGCGGAGGCGTTTCGGGAGCTGGCCCGGCGGGGGTACGAAGATTACCTGCCCGGCAGCACAGCTTTCCCCTTCCACTTTGGGAAAGGCCGTTTTTCTCCCCCCTTTGCAAAAGGGAAACGGGGGAATTTAAACCAGGAAACAGGAGGGCCAAATAAATAGCAAATCGAGACGAAGAATTAAACCAGGCCAGGCAGTTCCCAAAAGGTAAACGTCCCTCGTTTGCAGGCGTCACCAGCAACTTTCGCTCTTTCCTGCCCGGCCTGAGCTACCACCCGGCGGATACGCCCATGCACCGGCTGCACCCGCTGCTCAAGCTGGAGATACTCCTTTGCTTCACCCTGCTGGTCTTTGGTCTTTCGCATTACCTCTGCGGATTAATTCTGTTTACGGCTTTACTGGCAGGCTACCGGTCAGCCGGGCTTACCCTTTCCTTCTTCTGGCGCAAGCTCCGGTTCATCATTATCTTCAGCGTCCTTATCTTCCTGGTGCACCTGATCTTCGTTCGCGAGGGGATACTGCTCTGCCAGAAAGAACTGGCATTTTTCCGGATCGAAATCTGGTCTCTGGGATTGGCCCACGGGCTGCTCCTGGTTTTCCGCTTTCTCAATATCATCGGTTCAAGCTATCTTTTTGTCGCCACGACCGATCCCAACCGCCTGGCTTACGCCCTGATGCAGGCAGGATTGCCCTATCGCTACGGTTTTACGCTGATCACGGCGCTGCGCTTTATTCCGCTCTTTTTCCTCGAGCTCGAGCAGGTCCGTTATGCCCAGATGGCCAAAGGCATCGATATAGAGAAGATTTCGCTGAGAAATTTTATACCGGCGGTCCGCTATCTTTTTGTGCCGCTGGTTCTCTCCGCCTTGAGCAAGGTCGACACCCTGACTATCTCCATGGAGAGCCGCGCCTTCGGCCTTTACCGGCAGCGGAGCTACCTGGAAAAGCAGCCCTTTACCCGGAGGCATCGCCTGGCAGCGGCGGCTGTGCTGATTCTGTCGCTGGCTTTATTCCTCTTTTTGCGCCGCTACAGCCTGGAGTCCCTTTTTTAGACCATTAAAATCCCACGTCCCCCTCTTTTGCAAAGAGGGGAGTATTGAGATTCTTCGCTCCGCTCAGAATGACAATAAAAGGAGGCTGCCCCGATTAAGAGTTGTAGGGGCGGCTCATGAGCCGCCCGTGAGAGAGGGACGGCATGACTTTGACTCACGGACAGAGGAGAATCCTGCATGAGGGCGGGCGTGGAAGCCCAGCCCTACGGCTAATGCGGAGGCAGGCGCAGATTACCCAATTTCGGGGGTAATTAAAAAGTCTCCCTTTTTTAAAGGGGGATTTAGGGGGAT
>FZPS01000066.1_pt69 | contig 118116 bp, 95 predicted proteins | sample 1817821 | NCBI WGS metagenome assembly FZPS01 (sample SAMEA104158645, study PRJEB21678) | metagenome | place: Germany | collected 2015-04-21
CCATAGCAAGATTGTAGGGACCCTTAACGGGTATTAATTTCAAAATGAGCTTTGCGATGAGGTCCGTATCAATCACACATTCGGCTATCAGGCGTTGGATTCTCCTTAAAGAAGAGCCGGCAGTTGCGTCGGTATCGAACGCAGATGCAAGTTTGGTATATGCCACCCGCTGCACCTTGCAGAGGGCACATATCATCAGGCTCATAGCCTTGATTCTTGCTAGATTCATACTTTTTCCAAAATGCATGTTCAGAATCGGATACAATTCGCTACTTTTGTAGTGGGTCTTGGAGCTTCGCAACATGGTAGTAATATGGTGGTCAATACCTTAAAGTTACGAAATTCCAAGGTCTTTTGCAAATATATTTAATTGATAATCAATATATTATACTATAATTTTCTAAAAATTGTCATATACTTAGACGTAAAATACAAAATGGAGTAAATATGAAAATAACATTTTATTTAATGACACAAAAAGGCTTTGATGTATTAAATGCCTTAATAGACAGAAATCTTAAATCTGTAATTTCTGAAATTGTAGTAGGTAGAGATAAAAATATTGACAACGACTTCGCAAATGAGATTATATCTGTTTGTAAAAAAAACAGTATTAAATACATGGAAAGAAATGATGATTTTAAGGTAACATCAGATTATTCCGTTGCAATTTCTTGGAGATGGTTGATACCTAATAATGAATCGAAATTAATTGTCCTTCACGATTCACTTCTTCCAAAATATAGGGGTTTTGCTCCATTAGTAAATATGTTATGTAATAAAGAAAATGAAATAGGCGTCACGGCAATATTCGCTTCAGAAGAGTATGATAAAGGAGATATAATTGCACAGTCCAAAACAAAGATAAATTACCCTATAAAAGTTTCTGATGCAATAAATTTAATTTCTAAAAACTATGTTGAATTAGTGGTAAAAATATCGACATCTCTGGATAAAGGAGAAGGATTAATTGCTGTTCCACAAGACGAAAATCTTGCAACTTACAGCTTATGGAGAGACGAACAAGATTATACAATTGACTGGTCAAATGATTCAAATGATATTTTGAATTTTATTAATGCAGTATCAAGTCCATATAAAGGAGCTTCAACTTATATTAATGGACTTCAAAAAATTAGAATATTGGAAGCGGAATTAGAAAGTGACGTGCAGATAGAAAATAGAGATGTTGGGAAAGTTATATTTGTTAAAAATAAATTTCCTGTAATTGTATGTGGTGTAGGTCTTCTTAGATTATTAAAGGTTATTGACGATAAAACACAAGTTGACTTATTACCCTTGAAAAACTTTCGAGTAAGACTAACTGGCTACAACAAAGTGTATATGCCATAAGGGTTTAAGTGGTAACAAGCATTCTGCTACGCTCAAACTTCGGTGTAGGCGGACAGGAAACGGCCCCGCAATCTCTCACGGCATATACACTCGGACGTTGTGTGCAATATTAAAAAGACAAAAATTCTACACCTATGATTGAATTTGAGGTAGTATCCCAAAAAGTGTGGATACTGTTTCAAAAAGGGTAGTATCCCAAAAAGTGTGTAATTTCTATCCTTGATTGTTGCAAATATATTCATATTTATTGATATCAGGGTGTCCGTAACGAAACTGTTTGCTATTCTTCCCAATTAAATTTAACTTGTTCATAATCTAGCTTTGGTACTTTGCGCCCATAAGCCTTTCTATTCATACTTACGCCTCCTAATAACAACAAGGAGGCTTTAGGATTAGGTAAAGCCCCACGCATTCGTGTAGTTCGTTTATAGTCCCTGTTAAGACGTTCTACCCAGTTGGTGCTATAAACCATTGAACGAATCCGGTAATGATAGCCCAAGTAAGTGAAATATAATGAAAACTAATACTCCGTTTCTATAATAATTGATAAAGAATTATTGGATAGTCTCTTTGAGCAGGTAAAAGGAATCCGAGATTTAGAATCAACATGGATTTGCGTACTACAGATAAAGATGGTTCTCAAAGAATGCTGCCAACAATTGGGTGAACTATAACTGCCTGCTCAATAAAATCCGGGAAATCCTTGATTGAACTTTGAATTATCATTATATTTGCGACCGATACTTTGAATTATCATTAAATACACCAGCTATGTCAGAATATAAAAGAATTCAAAAGTTAATTGATGCACAGGAAGATAGCCTGTTTTTATGGGGTGCGCGACAAGTTGGAAAGAGTACATTGGTAAAGACCTTGTACCCGCAAGCCAAAATATATGACTTGCTGATGAGTGATGAATATTCACGATTAATACGCCGCCCGCAGTTGCTGCGCGAAGAATTAGAACATTTGGGTAAAGAGAGTTTGGTAATTATAGATGAGATACAGAAGCTTCCTCAGTTGCTCGACGAGGTGCATTGGTTGATTGTAAACCGGGGTATCAGATTCATTCTCTGCGGTTCCAGTGCTCGAAAACTGAAACGTATGGGTACCAATCTGTTGGGAGGTCGTGCAATGTCTGTTCATTTGTATCCTTTGGTAAGTGCTGAAATTCCCGATTTTGATTTGCTTCGTGCTGTCAATCAGGGGATGATACCTCGTCATTATATGGCTGAAAATGCCGGGAAACGCTTGCAGGCGTATATTGGAGTTTACCTAAAAGAGGAGATACAGGACGAGGCTGTGATTCGTCGGTTGACTTCATTTAATCGTTTCCTCGATGTGGCTGCTCAATGCAATGGTGAAATGGTAAACTATACCAATGTGGCTCAGGATTGTGGTGTGAGCGCAACTACCGTTAAAGAGTATTTTACCATTTTGGAACAGACGCTTATCGGTTACATGGTGCCTGCATTTACAATGTCAAAGAAGCGTAGAGCCATAAGCACTTCAAAATTTTACTATTTCGATGTGGGAATAGTAAATCATCTGCTTAACCGTTCAAATCTATTGCCGGGTTCTGCTGATTTTGGGCACGCATTTGAACATCTTATGATACAAGAGATAATTGCCCGGTTGAGTTACTCGGATAGCAACGAAAAACTTAGCTATTGGCGTACATCAAGCGGTTTTGAAGTGGATGCAGTAATCGGTGCCGGTCGTGTTGCTATTGAGTTTAAGAGTTGCGATGAGGTGCAATCGAAACATACCAGGGGATTGAAGGCATTTGGCGAAGATTTCCCCGACGCCCGACTTATTATTGTTTCTCTCGACCGCAATCGTAGAATGTTAAACGGCATCGAAGTATTGCCGGCTATAGATTTCTTGCGTATGATGTGGCAGGGAGAGATTTTCTAAAGAATGTTGGGATTTTGCCATACTACTGATTATTTCGGCTAAGACCACCCACTTAAGTTAGCGGTACTGCCTGGTGCGGCAATATATATTTGTTTTCTCATACTTTCACCTTTAAGCTCGTAGCGATACGGTGTTTTGACCATTTTGTCGAGTATCGCATCAGCAATCGTTGCGTTTTTTGCAAGGACTTCGTAGCAGTTGTCAACAGACGGAGAACCTGTTTGATTTTGCTCATTTCTTTACATTTTCCTGCCATGGCATACCTCATTTAATAACTATGAGGTGCAAAGATACCGAACAGAGTGGGTGGCAATGCTCCGAAAAGAACTACAAATCAGCCTCTTGGATACCTGAAGGTGGGTGGCAATGCTCCGAAATAATCATACAGTCCAAAAAGTGAGTGAAGCGCGCATTTTATTTGATACTGTTCCAAAAAGTGAGTGAAGCGTGTTTTATTTTCTGCTATTTGTGTGAGGGAACAGATTTTTTTCGTAGATTTGCTAAAATGTGTTTTTAACGCTTTTAAAATAACACGTTATGGATAAAAGAACTATTAAATTTAAATATATTTTTGATGATAGTTACAATCCTATTTATATAAATGGGGCTCAAGGAGGAATAAATCCTCATGGCGAAATTATCTCAAATTTTTATTTAGAACGTCTTGCGCTTCCAAATTCCCAAACACAAGAACTAAATGCTGAAGGTGTTCCCGGAAATATCATAGACTCCGAGCCATCGGATTTGAATCAGTCCTTTGTTCGTGTCATTAAAGTAGGTGTAATAATGAATCTTCAAACGGCAAAAAGTATCCATACTTGGCTTGGAGAGCATATTGAAACATTAGAGAAATTACAGATAGAGACTCTTGAAAAAAAGGATCACGCCAAAGATTAGAAGCGTCATTCACAGAGGCTTAGCTGAATCTCTTGAAACATAAAGTGATTATACATACGGTGCGGCAAGAACGAAACGAACGAGGGACATCATTTACCCTAAAAACATATTAAACAGCAAATAAAATGAACCCAGGTGTTACTTTTTTGAATTATTCAGAACCTTGGACATGCACTCCTTACAAGCAGAAGGCATTCACTTCTATTCTAAATCCTATGGATTCACAATTTTATGATATCCCAGAACAAAACAATACATATTATAGCGACTTAATAAACAGAACATTTATGCTATTGGTGATTGGAGATAACTACAAAAAACTTCAATCGTTCAAAGAACTTAAAAAGGGATGGAACGGCTACGATGGCGAAGAGATTACTGATGACGTTATATTTAGAACAGAATCTTTTTTATTTAAACTCGATTTCTCCCCTAAAATATTTCCTACAGGAAGAAACTCAATACAGATTGAACATTACCGGGATGATGACAACCTGATAGAGCTTGAAATATTTAGTGATAAATACAGCATATACCTGGTCGAAAATGGAGAAGAGCGAGAGGAGAATGTTTCTGAAGAAGATGCTTTGAAAATTATACATGACTTGGTTGAGAAAAAGAGCTGATATGATCCCTGAGATAATTGAAGATAAAGAGTATCTCTACAGAGGCGTGGTACCCCAAAACTGGGACAGCGAAAATAAACGTCCGAGTTCTGCAACATTTAAGGATTCTAGTGGCACTTCGGTTGATAGAGATGCCGGGAGGAACATGGATGAGTGTATTAAATTCTTGAGTAAGAAAAAGAATTTTAAAGCAATCTGCAGAATAACTGCAAAGGATGTTCGCTCCGTAAACGCAGAAGCTATATATAAACCTACTAAAGAAAACAAATACCATTCCGAAATTCATGATTCTGTAGTAAAAGTACAATTGTCAAGTGGAAAAGCAAGGAAAGTTAGAGACTTGTCGGACACAGTCTGGCTATCAACTATAATCCAACAGAACATGGGTTGAAACAACCACGTGGAACTAACCCAATTCGTGAAAGACAAACTCAGATAGGGTTATAATGAACTGTTTCAAAAGTAAAAGGAATGATATAATTTTGTGGATGGAAAAATTGCATTTGCTAGTTGAATCTACTTTAAACTATTATTTTGCAGCAAGGCCAATTGAGAGTTTAGAATAGAGACATACTAAATGTAACACTACCAATTAAAAGAGAATAATAAACATAATACTCACTCAAAAAAGCATCAACATTATGAAACCGGAAGTTACACAAAGGAATACAAAATCGCAGATACTGGAGGCTTACGAAAAGCTGTTGGACAAGGTAAAAGCAAAAACGGAGGATAACCCCAAGGAGGTACAGCAACGAAAAGAGAAGACCCAAACGGTGCAAAGCGCTGCCGAGACATCCGAAAAGAGTATCATTGAAAAGATTGATACCATTCGGGAGGAGTTCGTGAAATCCTTGGAAACAGTCGCTTCCGAATTGGTAACGGAACGGAGGAAGCTCGAAACGATACAAAGCGCGATAGAGATAGAAGAGAAACGATTGGAGGAGCTCTACGACCTTTCTGTAAACGCCGATACGTTCTCGGCGTTGATACTGGCTCAAAAAGAGGAAAAGGAGCGGTTCGAGCAAGAGATGAAGGAGAAGAAAGATCAGCTGGAACAACAGATCGCGGAGACACGCGCTCAATGGGAAAAGGAGAAAGCGACCTACAACGAAAACCTGAAAGCAGAAAAGGAGAACACGCTGAAGCTCCGCAAACGCGAAGAGGAAGAATATAACTACACTACCCAACAGAAGCGCGACAAAGAGCAAGATACCTATAACCGCGAAAAAACACGCCAGGAGGCTGAGCTAAAAGAACAACGCGAAGCTTTTGAAAAGGAGGTCGCCGAACGGGAGAAACACCTTCTGGAAAGCGAAAAAGAGCTAAACAACCTTAGGAACGAGTCGGAAACCTTCCCCGCCCGACTAGAGGAAGCTGTGCAGGCGGCTAAAGCCGAGACGGAGGAGCGACTCGCCACCCTGTACAAATATGAAAAAGAGTTGTATGAAAAAGAGACGCGCGGCATCATCGACCTCAAGGAGCAACAGGTGAAAAGCTTAGAGACGAAGGTGAAAGAGATGGAGATGCAGGTGAAGGAGGCCGGCGTCAAGGTCGAGAACTCCGAGAAAACGGTAAAAGATATCGCCTTGAAAGCGATAGAGAACGCGGGCAAACCGCACCTCATCGAACGGGAGCGCTTGACCGGTAAGGTTGAATAGGTTCATGTAACACTACCAATTGCCATTGTTGCCTTTCTTAGGAATCTAACGGTTATTTATTATTTTGTCTATCCACTGGTTAAATCGAGGAGACTTGGCTCTTATTTTATCAATTCCTATTGCCTCGGCCAAACAAAGTCCATAAACTAGTTTGTTATAACCCTTTATAATCCTTTTAAGCCTATGACTTGGTGATGTTTCTTTGTTATTATTAATCATTTCAGGGTTATTGTAGTCTGCAAAAGTTTTTTCCAGTTCATCAATATCAACCAGTTCGTATTCTGGAACATGGTCGCGAAAAATTTGAATGTCGTTAAATAAGAGACCTTCAAATTCGTGTAATTGTAAGTATGGTATGTACCTATGTCTTACTGACTCATCAATATCTTCTTTCATAGCATTCTCCAGAAAATCCATACGCTGGTTTTTGTCTTGGATATTTTCACCTTCTACCCAACCGGGAAAATTATATTTTTTACATAGTCCGTAGTAATCAATTAGCATTGTTACGATTACGTCTTTTTCAGATGATAAATGTCTTTCGATTTCCTTTTTTAATATAGGCCATCGCACTATACCGCCCATGGACCTTTTTATGAGTGGCGACTGAATATTAACATTACGATGAATCAAATATGGAGCTAAAACTTTTTGGCAAAATTCTCTTTCCGTTTCACCTTCGCAAATTATGATAACTCTCTTCATAGATTATAGTTTGGCTGTCCTCCTGTAATTATGTTTCTCTTCCACAAATCATCTATTGTGTAATCTTCTAACCATTGGTTTAGATTATCACTGCTAAGTCTGTTAAATTTTGTTTCCCCATCTACCAGGTCAACGGTTATTATATCTTCAGGAAGGAAATGGCTGATTAAATCAGTTGATTGAGTTGCAACAATAACCTGACATCCTTTATCTGCCACAGATTTTATCATCCCCGATAATTTTGCTATTGCAGTAGGATGCAAGCCTAATTCAGGTTCATCTATAATTATTGTGTCAGGTAGTGATGGCTGAAGGAACAATACTGATAAAGCAATAAATCGAAGCGTCCCATCGGACAAGTCATTCGCACCAAATATTACATCGCTATATTTGTCTGTCCATTGTAATCTGATATTGTTTTCTTTATTTGGAGCAAAATAGAAATCCGAAAAATATGGTGCAATAGATTGTATGTTTTTGATAATTCTGTTGTATACTATTTTATCTGTTTCTTGTATGTGATACATAAATGAAGCTATATTCATTCCATCTTGATAGAAATAATATATATCATTTTCAATATTGCTGAATTTTAAAAATGGTGAATTTGAACTAGTGTCGTGAAAATGATACTTTCGAAAGCCATTCAGATATTTGATAACACATTTCGCCATGGAATTGTCTGTAGTTTTTATTTGCGCTTCTGAATCTGACCTGCTGATATCTTTAGGGTTACCTTTGAAAATTAAATTTTCCTTTAAAAAAACAAAGCCTTCTGTTCCCGATTTCAATTTAGCAGCATAACCGTTCTGCCCATTGTTAAATTCCATTTGGAATGAAATAGTGTCAGTGTTTTTCTTTCCCTTATGTAGGAACTTGTTGTCTCCTCCTTTTAGTGCTATATATGCGTTTAGCTTTCGGTTATATAATCTGTTTAGAAAGTCAAAAAATGATATAAAATTACTTTTTCCACTTCCGTTTGCACCTATTAATATATTTATTGGAGCAAGATCAATCCTTGCACTCTTAATTGACTTATAACCGTTGATTTCTATGTAATCCATATGACGAGTTGTTTTTAATACTGTCTGAAAATGAGACTGTAAACTAAACGTTTTTTATTTATATTGCAAAATTTTTTCAAGATTAACTGCGACCACCCAACGAACAACTTACGCAACAAATATATATCATTTGCAATTATAAGATGTGGAGGTATTCCCAAAAAGTGTGCAATTTCTATCTTATTTGGTGCAAATGTGTTAACGTGATTGGTAACGCTTATAACCTATCAATCGTCTTTTTATTTTATAATTTGTTTGGAATTTATATTCTTTTTATATTTGCGGACAGATTGAACTAAAGTCATCCGAAAATGGAATTGTCAATTTCAGAAATATATCGTTTTAGATTTACTATAATTGAGTTGTTATTTAGGGTCTGCTGAAAGTTCTTTGAAATAGTTATGCATTAAACACCCATTCATAGAAGGGCACAATTTCCACATCATCTACCCGTTCTTTCTGATTGTAGGTGATAATGGTTTTGGATGCTATGTTCAGCAATGGCTCAATCACGTTAAAACCCGATAATTCTCGAGAGCGATTTAAGTCAGTAAGTTCGTAACAAACCTGAAAGGCATGCCACACATCTTCTCGACAAGCTACGAAATCACACTCGCCCGACTTGCGAACAAAAGCAATATTACTGTACCCCGCGTATAGGAGTTGATTATACACGGCATTTTCCAACAATTTACCCGAGTTAGGCAAAAAGCTGAGTCCCACGGCGTGAATCAGCCCGTTATCGGCACAATACACTTTCCGTTCGGGACGGGTACCCTCTTTCACCGAAAAAGAGAAGTTGCTCACATCGCTTAAAATATAGGCCTGCATGGCATACAGGATGTACCTTTTTACCGTATTCTCACTGTTCCCGAGTGCCTTTCCTAAATTGTTGTATCGAAAAGGGGTTGCTGTATTGGTAAGCAGGTAGTACATAGCGCGGTAAAAAGCGTGTGTATCACGCACGCCGTTATAAGCGATGCAATCTTTCAGCACGATAGAATCATAATAGCTGTGCAACAGCTCGGTTTTTAAATCGTCGGGAAGTCCGCCGATGACTATTTCGGGAAATCCACCAAAGACAAGGTAGTTGTTCAACAGGCTTAATGCTTCGGTTTTTCGCGCGTTTATCGCGAGCAAATCTGTCATCTCGTTTATTGAAAACACTTCTTTCAATGAAAGCGGGCGCACCACATTGGCAACGTACCGCCCCGACAATAACGTGGCAAACTGTCGTTGCAACAGATCAGATGTTGAACCGGTAACGTATATTTTCTTGAATCGGCGGGTGTCGTAAGCACCTTTTACAAACAACTCCCAATTGGTTACTTGTTGTACTTCATCCAGAAAGAGGTAGCCTACTTTCGTCCCGGTGAGCACTTCGGCTTGTTCAATTACACGGTATATCTCTGCCGGAGTACTCCAAACAGGGGTAAACAGTGGCTCGTCCATATTGAGCAGAAGTATCTCACGCGGGTTAACCCCGCTGTCCATCAGGTGGTTCACGATCAGTCGAAACAGTGATGATTTCCCGCTACGACGTATACCCGTGAGTACATGAACATGCGGAAGAACTAGCTTTTTCAATAGTTCGGGCAATAATTCACGGAAGTGTAAATCGGTGTATTTGCCAACACTCCAGTGCGGATTTAAACGGATAAGCGTGTCGTTCATATTTCATTTTTATAGTTATGAACAACAAAGATACAAACATACTTTGAATTATTCTCACTATACTGCGGATAAATATGAGATTATTCGCAGCATAGTGAAAGATTGGGGCGAAATGAGCAACACATAACTGAAAACATGTTTCTCAAAAGATGAAAAATGAAAAAACATCTCATTTAACCCCTAAAACTACAATTAGATAGATGCCCGTAATTTGAAAAATCTCGGATACGACCGATTCTACACAGTTATCAAACAAAGTAGAATAATGACAGAAGGAGATATAGAGAAATACGGCACAGATTTTTACCTCAACTCAACAACCACTTCAATGCCGGCATCTTAACAATTCCATCAAAATTTTGCTCGGGCAATATTTCATCCATGGTCAGTAATAACTTGGAATAATGATCTTTGATGGCTTGTAAGGGTTTGAGTTCACGCGTTAAGGTGGTTTCATTTTCCGTGTTGTGTGCTACCTGAATATACAATCTATCTCCCTTTGGATCAATCGCTAAAAAATCAACTTCCAGATTATCTACCATACCCACATATACTTGATACCCACGTCGAAGCAATTCAAGATAAACGATATTTTCCAATATATGACCTAAATCTTCTACCCTGTCGCCTGCAATAAATTGACGCAATCCGTTATCTACGGCATAATATTTAGCCGTGCCGGCAAAAACTTTTCTTCCCTTCACATTATACCTTTCGGCTTTGTAGATAAGCAGGCTATCTTCAATACCTTCCATATACCGGGCAACGGTTTTATGGGTGATTTTATTTCCAAAACTATTCATAGTGTTGGTTATCTTGTTAATATTCTGAAAACTACCTATTTCTGCATACAAATAGCGTATGATGTTTTCAAGCGTAGCGATATCCGTTATCGTCAAGCGTTGGACAATGTCTTTTAAAACCACTGTAGAATAAATACCTTCCAAATACTGTTTTTTTTTGCTTGAATCTAATGAAATGGCATAGGGGAAACTGGTTTGCAGGTATTCATTGTAGTATCTTTTCAAATTGGATTTATCTGCGTCTTTTGTTGATACAAATTCCTGAAAAGATAATGGAAGCATTTTCAATTCCACATATCTGCCCGAAAGAAATGTAGCCAGTTCACCACTCATAAAATAAGCATTGGGGCCCGTGATATAGATATCTAAGTTTTTATTGAGGTGAAGACTGTTGACAACCCTTTCAAAGTCCCGAACATTCTGTATTTCATCTAAAAATATGTAATACTGTTGCCCGGGCTGTATCTTTTCTTTGATATAACTATACAGCACGGTTGGGTCACACAAATACAGGTAATCAAATTCTTCAAAATTGATATTGATAATTTGTTCTGCTTGTACACCTTCAGTCGTCAACTGATTTCTGAACATTTCGAAAAGTGTTGATTTTCCGCATCTGCGTACACCGGATACAACTTTAATGACATCTTCATTTTTCCAGGCAGTAAGAAATTCCATGTATAACGGACGTTGAATAAGTTGTGTCTTCATATCTGAAATATATAAAATTGTTTTAATTTTTGGAATTGACTACAAAAATAGAACATTATTTTGATATAATTGGAATTGAGGATAAAATTTTATGGTTATGGGATGCGGGGTGCGTGTTCCGTGGCACGTGGTCACGTGGTTGTGGAGTAAATCTCCCGCGGATTACGCAGATGAACGCAGATCGCAACAACCCTTAATTCAGTGAGAATGACCGACCTTGTCCGGCTGGGAGAAAAATGAAGCGGATTTTCAAACGAAATATTGGGTGCCTATGCTCCGAAATAATCAGTTTAGCATTCCGCTAATTAATGCGGTTAAAGTAGAAAGAGTGGTGGGTAAATCGGCAGTTTCTGCTTACAAATTAATTTCGGACATGGAAGATTTAGGGATTTTGAAGGAAATTACGGGTGGACAACGAAGAAAAATGCACATGTTTGAAGAGTACGTAAAATTATTTAAATAGTTGGTATATATCTCCGATTTACTTTTTTTTGGAATTGACTCCAAATAAAGTGGGTTATTTTGACATAATTGGAATTGAGGAGATTTTTCGGGCGAAGCGGGCGCAGTCTTGATTTTTTTGCTTCATTTTTTTATCAAGACAAAAAATAAAATGGGGGTTTGGGGCAATACTCCGATTTCAAAAAATCGAATATTAATTATGGAAATTTCAAAAAACTGAAATAAGGTGGTTGCTTATTTAAGTTTTTCCCGCAAAACTTAAATAACACAAGCCCAATCAATACATAATATTTGCTACTTTTGCATCTGATTCATGCCTATTTTCAATGAGTAATAAATTTTTATCAGGAAATATTATCGACCAAGGCTATTATAAAGCATTTATTCCCAACGAAAAACAGAAAATGACAAACATCAACATACTTCATCTTATATCCACCGGTGAAAATGAAACCTGTGAATTTAAGAGCAGTTTCAATACAGAAACCATTGAGACTTTGGTGGCTTTTGCCAATACAAAAGGTGGAAGTGTATTGGTGGGTGTTAGTGATAGTGGAAAACTTATTGGTGTTACAGTTCAAAAGGAAACAATTAGGCATTGGCTTAATGAGGTGAAAAGCAAAACATCGCCTATGCTTATTCCGGATGTGGAAGCCATAACCGTGAACAATAAAACAATTGTTGCATTTTCTGTAAAAGAGTATCCGGTTAAGCCCGTAGCGGTTAAAGGGAAATTTTACAGAAGACTTGCAAACTCTAATTCCCTGATGACGGCAAGCGAAGTAAGTGAGCTATATATGCAAACCATGCAGTATTCATGGGATACATATCCATACCCCGGTGCTTCATTGGATGATTTAGATAATGAGAAAATTGAGAGTTTTGCACGTAAAATAAATGAAAACGAACGACTTCGTATATCGGGAACGGTTATGGATATTTTGCATAAACTTTCGCTTATCAAAGAAAATAAACCCACAAATGCTGCCATGCTTCTATTTGCCAAAGAACCTTTGATGTATGATATTCACGCCGGTAGGCTGAAAACGAAAGATTATATTTTGGATGATACTATCATCAGAAACACACTGTTTGAAGCAGTGGAAGAAACTATGAAGTATATTATCAGTCATTTAAAGGTTGCTTATGAAATTTCCACTGAAACCGTTAAAGAGAGTACACGCCGAAAAGAGATTTTTGAGTACCCGCTCGAAGCATTGAGAGAAATGGTATTGAATGCTGTTATACATCGTAGCTATAGCAATGCCGGAGATATTCAAATTAAAATTTTTGACAATAGTATTTCTATTTTTAATCCTGGAAAACTTTATGGTGATCTAACAATCGATGACTTAAAATCAGATAACTACCATTCATCGGCAAGAAATAAACTTATCGTGGAGGCTTTTTTCTTAACAGGTGATATTGAAAAATATGGCACAGGTTTTCATCGTATCCGAACGGCTATAAGAGACTATCCTGGAATGGAGTTCAACTATGAGGAAATGCAAAATGGGTTTGTAAGTGAGTTGAGATATGTGCCTGTAGATAAAAATAAAACTAATGTCCCCAATGATGTCCCCAATGATGTCCCCAATGATGTCCCCAATGATGTCCCCAATGATGTCCCCAATGATGTCCCCAAAAATGTAGAAAGGCAGGAAAAAATAATCGAGTATTTAAGATTAAATAAACAAACAAGTATGAATGAACTCGCAGGGTTGTTGAATGTAACGAGACGAACTATAAAACGGGATATTGCTGAATTAAAAGAGCAAAATAGGATAGAACGAGTAGGTAGCCCACGAACCGGCTATTGGAAAGTGTTGGATAATAAGTAGCTGCGGATTACGCAGATGAATGCAGATTGCAACAACCCTGAACTCAGTGAGAATGACCGACCTTGTCCGGTGAGCCGAAAAATAAAGTGGGGGTATGGGGGATACTAGCGGAATAATAAATTAAGAAAAACGGATGAATTAATTATTTTTGTGTATATTTGCATTCTGATTGCATAAATGTACACAAAATGATTGAGAGACAACTTGTAGATATTCTTAAAAATCGCTTAGAAAAGTTTCCTATACTTACGCTTGTTGGACCCCGCCAGTCGGGGAAAAGTACTTTGCTTAGAAACTATTTTCCTGATTATGAGTATATTAATTTGGAAAGACCGGATTATCGTCATTTAGTAATGGATGATCCTATAGGCTTTTTAAGCAGCCGGGAAAAGGGTGTTATCTTTGATGAAGCACAGCAAGTGCCGGAGTTGTTTAGTTACTTACAGGTGGTGTCTGACGAAAAAAACCGGGCGGGACAATATATTCTCTCCGGTTCTCAAAGTTTTTTGATGAATGAACGCATCTCTCAATCGCTGGCAGGACGAACAAGTATAAACCGACTTTTCCCGTTTGATATATCGGAGATTGGATTGCGAGAAACGGTTTTCGAGACCATTTACACCGGTTTCTATCCAAGGATTTATGATTTTAGTATCGAACCGAATGAGTTTTATCCCCCTTATATTCAGACTTATATAGAGAGAGACGTAAGAACATTAAGGTCTATTGAAAATTTAACTACATTTACCCGATTTCTTGCTCTGTGCGCAGGTCGGATAGGGCAAACGCTAAATCTTACTTCGTTGGCAAATGATGCAGGCGTGTCGGTAAACACGGCAAAATCATGGCTGTTGCTCCTGGAAGCGAGCTTCATTCTATTTCAACTACAACCTTACTATAAAAACTTCAATAAACGACTGATAAAATCACCGAAGATTTATTTTTATGATACCGGTGTAGTTTGTTCTTTACTCAATATTCGGTCGGCGGAAATGATCCAATCACACTATTTATACGGTGCTTTATTTGAGAATTTTGTTATCGCTGAAATTATTAAGCTGCAATCGCATAAAGGATATAATAAAAGAAACGTCTATTATTGGCGAGACAATCACGGAGTTGAAGTAGATTGTATATTGGAAGGCGCGGGTGAAAAGTTGCACCTGATTGAAATTAAAGGTGGTGCAACCATGAACACAGACTACATGAAAAATTTAAAATCTTTTCCCGTTAAAGGAGCGGAAGTTGAAAGACACATCATATACACCGGAGAAAATTCTTTAACAACGGGGGATGTAGAGATAACGGGTTGGAATAACCTGAGCAAAGTGCTTGGGGAATTAGCCGAAAAATAAGTGAAACTTATTTCCTGACCGTATTCCGGCTCACGCTTTGGCAGATAAGAGTTTTGTTACAAAGATAAAAGCCGCCTCTGCCAAATCACGGCACAGACCGCTAGAAAAGTGCGGAAGACAGGACTACTGTGTGCAAACTCTTTCGTGCGATAGAAGTTATTCCATACATTATGCATATAGCTTAAATAGTTAATAAGAGTTAAAATCTAATTATTTCAATATTATAATCGAAAATATCAATTTGCTATTATTATATTTGTGCAGTTTTATACAAATAACCAAATAAGACATTGCTATGATTGAGGAATTCAGTTTTGAGAATTACAAATCGTTTAAAGAGATGAATACGTTGAATATGACAGCTGCTAAGCTGAAGTCAAAGTATTCCAGGGTGGATGTTGATCCAACTATTCAGCTGGGTGATGATGTTACACTATTGAAGTCGAAAGCCATTTACGGAGCGAACGCATCGGGAAAGAGTAATATTGTGAAAGCATTCGGTAGTTTTATTCGGATTGTACAACATTCAGTGAAGGATGAGCAAATTCTGGAGAAGCACATGGCACCTTTTTTTCTTTCAACTGAAACTTTCGACAAACCTGTGTTCATGCAACTCGTTTTTCGGTGCGAAGGAGTTCGTTACCGCTATGGTTTTCAAGCTGACAGAGAGAGAATTCATAGTGAGTGGCTCTATGCAACACCCGGTAAAAGAGAACAGCCCTATTTTATCAGAGATAATGATACCTTAATCAAAATCAATAAAAAGAACTTTTCGGAAGCTGATGTGGTAATGAAGTTGATTGACAATGAAAAAGGTAACCCTATTTTTAGAAAGAACTCGTTGTTTTTGACTTCATTGGCTGCATTCGGAGTAGGTAAGATATCCAAAATGCTGCTAAATGAGATTGCTAGATTTATGGTTGTTGATGGGTTGAAACACCCGGGTGCATTCGATCAGACTACTGCGTCATTAGAAATGCCGAGTATGAAGAAACTTGTACAAACGTTTCTTGCTATGGCCGATGCAGGTATAAATGAATTGAAAACCATTGAAGTACCTGATGAAAATGTTGGGGAGAGTGGCAATTTGGCAAAAAAAAGGAAGATTGTCGTTGCTGTGAAAGATGTGTATGACGCTAATCATAAATTATTTTCAACGATGCCATTTCCCTTTAGCTTGTTCGAATCGGAGGGAACAAATAAGATGTATGAGATCAGTACGTTCATTATCAATGCACTCAGAGAAGGAAGAGTTTTGGTGATTGATGAGTTTGATGCCCGATTTCATCCATTGATTACCCAAAAGATTGTTGAGTTGTTTAATTCTCAGGGCAATAAGAATGGACAATTGATTTTTGTGACGCATGATACTAATTTGTTGTCGGCCGACTTGCTTCGCAGAGATCAGATTGACTTTGTTGAGAAAGATACTTACGGCGCCAGCCACCTATACACTTTAGTGCAATTCAAAGGTGTCAGAGATAATGATCCCTTTGAAAAAAACTACATAAAGGGTAAATATGGTGCCATCCCTTTTGTCGGTGATTTTAACAATCTTTTTGCCCATTTTGAAGATGCCGAAGCGTAAAACATATACAAAGAAAACGGATATTGAGAGGGCTTGGAATAAAAAGAAGAGTCCTTCTCAATATGCTGTTGACACACTTGAAATGAGAAAGACGTTTCTCATTGTTTGTGAGGGACAAACTGAAAAGTGTTATTTTAAATCATTTCCTGTTCGTACTGTTAAAGTGGAGGCTATTAATCTCGAGGGCCAAAGCAAACTTAAACTGGTGGAATGTGCTCAAGAGATAGCCTGTGGCGAAGAATACGATGAAGTTTGGTGTGTATTCGACATGGATGACAACAAAGGACAAGATCAATTTCAGGCTTTTGATAATGCTATTCATAAAGCTCATTCACTGAACTTTAATGTTGCCTATTCCAACGATGCTTTTGAACTATGGTTCTATCTTCATTATCATTACACGGATACTGCTCACCGACGAAATTTTTATTACGAACGGTTAAGCAGACTGTGGAATATTAATTATGTGAATGATGGAAAGAGATATTCATTTTGCACAGGTATCTATGATAAGTTGAAAAATGATAATCGGGCCTCACAACAACAAGCTATTGCAAGAGCGGAAAAACTCTTTTTAGACCAACAGGACAAACCGTTCCATGAACAAAACCCCGTTACAGCAGTTTACCAGCTTGTAAGAACGTTAAATCAGCACATTATTGATGGACATGGTTGACTCCACAACACCAAAACACCGGGTTTTGCGTTCGGGCTACAAAACTTCAAATTTGCATGTCACCCCGCTTGACGCAAAACCCGCATTAGCAGTTCGCCCATTTATGTTTTAATACTTGTCGCTTTTGAGATGAACAAGTCATCTTCAATTTTCAACATTGTCAAAAATAGTAATTTCAAATATGTAAAGTATGCATATTCGTGTTTTTGTGTTTCGTCCGGATTTGCTTGCGTGCCGTGCAAATAACTATTTTTTAAATCTAAACCATTAGTAAACTCGCTCTTGTTCAAGAAATAATTGAAATATGATTGTTCTGGCTTTGAAAACAAAGAACTCTCAAAAAACACAATGTTTTCATTTTCCATTTTCATAACTTCTACTTGAAAGTCTGTTGGATAGTGATAGAATGAAGCATAATCATTATCGTGTAAGTCTTTAAAAATTAGTAATCTCACAACATTCGAAACTTGAATACTATAATATTCCCAAAAATCAGACCGGTTGTTCGTCTGCTAAGATAGGCTTTTCTTTTCAGTTCTTTTTTGTTCACAATTATCGGTATCACACAAGGACTGCGTGCGATTGGTTTTCGTGCGATTGGTTTTCATGCGATTGGTTTGCGTGCGATTGATTTTCAGCGAGTGACCCCGTTGGGACTCAAACCCAAGACCTGCAGAACCGGAATCTGACGCTCTATTCAACTGAGCTACGGGGCCTGATCAGGGCGCGAAGTTAAGCATTTTTTCGGGAATTGTTTTTGTACTGAATTATATTGGTTTATTTTTGCATAATAAATAAACCGATTCAAATTTAATCAAATGAAAAAGATTCTCTTTACTTTGTTTGCGCTGGTATTTACAGGCGCTCTGTTTTCACAGGACAATATGGTTGCTTTCAGGCATCTGTCGTTTGACGTGGAGGCCGGTCTGCATGGGCTTGGGGTTGAGGCGGCGATTCCCGTCTCCCGAAATCTGGTTCTTAAAGGAGGGTATAACTGGGCTCCGGCAGGTGAATTGTTTAACACCGACTTCAGTGTGAATACCGCCAAGCTGAAACAGGCTCAGCAGGACTATTCTGCCGCAACGGGGCATCAGTTCCAAAATTGGTTTGCCGATGAGTCTGTCATAAATGCCGGTATTGAGATGGGTCTTAGCAATTACAAGCTCATGCTCAACTGGTATCCTGTTTCAAATGGCAGGCTGTATCTGGCCGGCGGAGTCTATTATTCGAAATCGGAAAAGGAGGAGTCGCTCATCTCTTTGATGGGCAGGACCACTGCGAACGATTGGGCTGCCTTGAAGGAGCTAAGGGAGGAGACCGGCAAGGATGACTATAATATTGAGGTTAAGATAGGTAACGAGACATATCCTGTTCTTGAGGATGAGAAAGGACGCGGCACTCTGCAGGCCGATTTGAGGATTGATCCCCTGAAGTACTATGTGGGTGCGGGTCTGGGCAGGTGCGTTCCGAACGGTCATTTGGGCCTGCAGCTTGAATTGGGCGTTATGATATGCCGGAACTCCACTCTCTATTGTCAGGATAGGGAGGTTAAGTTTGCCGATGTGCTTGACGGCTCAATCGGCAATGAGATGAAGGAGATAGTAGAATATATCGATAAATATCCTATCTATCCGCAATTGACCCTGCGTATGTGTTTCAGACTGTTCTAAACATAGGGAACCCACAGCGAACTTATAGGGAACCCATAACGAACTTATATGGAATCTATAGCGAACTTATATGGAACCCATAGGGAACTTATAGGGGATCTATAGCGAACTTATAGGAACCACATTGATAAACCGTAGTATCATTGAAACTTATTGAAAACTTATAACATTATAAATTATGAAAGGAAGAGTATTTATATCGGTTTTGCTGGCGGCCTTGATCTGTATGCCGGCCATTGGTCAGAACGAGATTCCCGATGTGAAGAGTCCCGACGGACGTCTGGTGGTTAAGCTGAATCTGGCCGGAGTGAGTAATCCTACCTATTCCATCCTGTACGATGGCAAGGTGATGCTTGAGGATTCGCCTATTGGCATTATGCTTGATATGGGTGCAAGGCCTACGCTTGAGGGTCTGCCTCAGGGCCGTGAGGCCGGGAACGGTGATTTCACGAAGAACCTTACCGTGTCTGATGTCACTACGGGTACCTTCAAGACGGAATACTCGCTTGACCGCATTAAGCAGGCTCATATCAGCCGGGACTATACCAAATGCGTCGTGACGCTTACCAATGAGGCGCGTCAGAATATTGAGTTTGAATTCCGTATCAGCGACAATGATGTGGCAATCCGCTACAACATACCAAAACCGCAGCAGCGTGCCAGCACACGGGTTCTGTTTGAGAACACGGGCTTCCGTTTCCCCGATGGCACCACCACTTTCCTGACCCCGCAGAGCGATGCCATGATAGGATGGCAGCGTTCCAAGCCCAGTTATGAGGAGGGCTATTCGCATGACGGCGAGATGAATGTGCGCTCGGGCTATGGCCACGGCTACACCTTCCCCGGACTGTTCCGCGTGAACGATGACGGCTGGGTCCTGCTGTGTGAGACCGGCGTAAGCAGCAAATACTGCGGCTCGCGTCTGGGTGACTGTGTTGACAACACTTACAAGATAGAGTTTCCGATGCCCGATGAGAATAACGGTATAGGCACGATCCACCCTGCACTGCGTCTGCCGGGTTCAACCCCCTGGCGTACCATCACCGTGGGTGCCGACCTGAAGCCGATAGTGGAGACCACCGTTATGTGGGATTACGTGGAGCCGCTCTATGAGCCTGCGCGTGACTATAAGTACGGTCGCAGCACATGGAGCTGGATTGTATGGCAGGATGCATCGTGTAACTGGGACGATCAGGTCAAGTTTATAGACCTGGCATCGGAGATGAGTTTCGAATATATCCTGATTGATGCCGGCTGGGACCAGAACATCGGATACGAGCGTATGGAGGAGCTTATCAAGTATGCCAATTCCAAGAATGTGGATGTCTTCCTCTGGTACAGCTCAAGCGGCTATTGGAATGATATCGTGCAGAGTCCCATCAATAAGATGGACAATTCGATAATCCGCAAGAAGGAGATGGCCTGGCTGGAGAAGGTGGGCTGCAAGGGAATCAAGGTTGACTTCTGGGGCGGCGACAAACAGGAGACAATCCGTCTCTACGAGGAGGTGCTGAGCGATGCCAACGACCACGGACTGATGGTTATTTTCCACGGATGTACTCTGCCCCGCGGATGGGAGCGTATGTATCCCAACTTTGTGGGCTCGGAGGCTGTGCTTGCATCGGAAAACATGATCTTCGGACAGGGCGCATGCAACGAGGAGGCTTTCAAGGCCACCATGCATCCCTTTATACGTAACTCTGTGGCCTGTATGGAGTTTGGCGGATGTTTTATGAACCGTGTGCTGAACCGCAACAACAGTGGACGCGGCTCGCAGCTCAGGACCACTCCGGTATTCCAGATATGTACTCAGGTGATTTTCCAGAATCCCGTGCAGATGGTAGCTATCTGTCCCAATAACTTGGAGGATGCTCCCGAGATCTGCATGGACTGGCTGCGCGATATGCCTACTACATGGACCGAGACCCGTTTCCTGGACGGTTATCCCGGCAAGTATGTGATCCTGGCACGTAAGTCAACAGACGGCCGCTGGTTCGTGACCGGACTGAACGCTACGGATGAACTTATCAGGTCCGATATCGATTTGCAGTTCTTGGGTGACGGCGATGTAGAGTTCTATACCGACGATAAGAAGACGATGGAGCCTTCGCTGAAGACCGTCAAACTGAAGACCAATAAGCCTTACCGGTTTGAGATTCAGCCCAGCGGCGGTTCTATGATTGTGAAATCATTTTAATATACAATTTGATTATGAAGAAAATATTTGGAGTTCTTGCTGTAACAGCGTTATGTCTGTTTGTAAGTTCATGTGGTGTTCTTGGCCTGGGAACAGGTACCGGCATGGGTTCGACAAACGGACAGGCTTCGGGTGCAGCCCTGAAGAGTCTCTATTCGCAGTACAGTACTGACGGTAGGGTTGATCTGTCCAATCTTAACAATGTTATCAGCATGGCTCAGCTGGTCAACGGCATACAGGGTCTTAAGGGAATTGACGACAAGAGCAGTTTTTACAGGGATTTTGCCGCAGGTCTGATTCTGGGATCGGATAATCTGGTCACTCAGGCCACTTCAAATCCTGTAACCGGCACATTGGCAACGCTTGTCAATGGAACCGATCTGTCGGCTTTGGCAGCTGCCGGACTTGCCGCTGCCGCACAGTCATCGGCGGGCAATACCGTTACAAATACCGCAGCGGTTTTATCGGAGACGACAACCGGTGTTGCCAACACGCTGCAGTCGCTCTCGACCATATTCAATATGTTCGGCGCCGAGTGATTCGCCGTGTGACCGGCTCTCCCCGTGGGTGGCGACCCTCGCTATGAGACCGGTTCCGATTGGGTGACTGATCTCGTTAGACGTAACCTTCGTAGGAGGGAAACCCCGTGGAAGGTTGATCCTTGCCGGACGACCGGTGTTGATGTAATAATGGTGGCTCATGGTCACCATTATTTTTTTTATTACTATCTTTGCTGTTTGTTATTATCCAACAACAGTCAATGGAATTAAACGATCAGGAACAATTCAGGAGAGAGAGTTTGAAAGAGTTGCGCAACATGGGCATAGACCCTTATCCTGCTGCAATGTATCCGACAAACGCTTTCTCAAAAGAGATAAAGGAGAATTTCAGGGATGATGCCGAGCCGCGGGATGTCTGTATTGCCGGCCGCATGATGAGCCGCCGCATAATGGGTAAGGCATCGTTCATCGAGCTTATGGACTCCGAGGGGCGCATACAGGTTTACATAACCCGCGACGATATTTGCCCCGAAGATGACGAAAACAAGGAGACATATAACAAGGTATTTAAGAAACTACTTGATATAGGTGATTTTATAGGCATCGAAGGTTTTGTATTCCGTACTCAGATGGGTGAGATTTCGGTCCATGCAAAAAAGCTGACGGTGCTATCCAAGTCGCTGCGTCCTCTGCCTATTGTAAAGTACAAGGACGGGGTGGTCTATGACAGGTTCGATGACCCCGACCAGCGTTACCGCCGGCGTTGCATTGACCTGGTGGTGAACGAGGGGGTGAAGGAGACATTCCTTAAGCGCACAAAGGTGATACGTACCCTGCGCTCGGTGCTCGATGAGGCCGGCTACACAGAGGTTGAGACACCCATATTGCAGCCTATTCCCGGAGGCGCCAATGCCCGTCCCTTTGTTACGCACCATAATACGCTGGATATGGCTCTCTATTGCCGTATAGCTACCGAGCTCTATCTGAAGCGTCTTATTGTGGGCGGTTTCGAGGGGGTCTATGAGATAGGCAAGAATTTCCGTAACGAGGGAATGGACCGCAACCACAATCCAGAGTTTACCTGCGTGGAGCTCTACGTGGCATACAAGGATTACAACTGGATGATGGATTTTACCGAGAGACTGCTGGAGAAGATTGCGCTCGAGACGAACGGTACCACGAAGGTGAAGATAGGCGATAATGAGGTTGATTTCAAGGCTCCCTACCGCCGTCTGCCCATTCTGGATGCTATAAAGGAGCGGACGGGTTATGACCTGAACGGTCTGTCGGAAAACGAGGTGCGCGATATTGCAGAGAGATGCGGCGTTGAGGTTACGCAGGCGATGGGTATGGGTAAGCTGATAGACGAGATTTTCGGCGAGACATGCGAAGGTACTTTTATTCAGCCTACTTTCATCATCGACTATCCGATAGAGATGTCGCCCCTGACCAAGAAGCACCGCTCAAAGCCGGGTCTTACCGAGCGTTTCGAGCTGATGGTGAACGGCAAGGAACTGGCCAATGCCTATAGCGAGCTGAATGATCCGATTGACCAGTACGAGAGGTTCCAGGAGCAGATAAAGTTGAGCCAAAAGGGCGACGACGAGGCTATGCTGATTGACCGCGATTTTGTGCGTGCGCTGGAGTACGGTATGCCTCCCACAAGCGGGATAGGTATAGGCATAGACCGTCTTGTAATGCTTATGACCGGACAACAGGCCATTCAGGAGGTGGTCTTTTTCCCGCAGATGCGTCCCGAAAGTTCCATGCAGGGACGGTCGGAGTGTTCTTCTCAAACGTGTTCTGCTGAAAGTTCCTCACAGAAAAGTCCCGAAAATAAAGATTAAATAATAGGTGTCATGGCTTTTCCACAAGGTAAATTAGCTATAATGGGCGGCGGCAGTTGGGCAACGGCGATTGCCAAGATCCTGCTCTCGACCGAGGATTCCATAAACTGGTATATGCGTCGCGAGGACCGCATTGCGGAGTTCAAGCGTCTGGGCCATAATCCGGCATATCTGCCGAGTGTCCAGTTCGATGTTAACCGGATAAATTTTTCATCGGACATAAACGAGGTGGCCGAGATATCGGAGGTACTGCTGTTCGTCACCCCTTCGCCCTACTTCAAGTCTCACATGAAGAAGCTGAAGGTGAAGATCAAGGATAAGTTTGTAGTATCGGCTATAAAGGGTATTGTGCCCGATGATAATCTGCTTATGTCTGACTATTTTCACCGTTTCTACGGCGTTCCGGTCGAGAACATTTCGGTCGTAGCGGGTCCCTGCCATGCCGAGGAGGTGGCCATGGAACGCTTGTCATACCTTACCGTAGGTTGTCAGGATATTGAAAATGCAAAGATGATTGCCCGTAAGCTGACCAATTCGTATGTAAAGACTTCGGTGTCGCAGGATGTGGCCGGCATAGAGTTCAGTTCGGTGCTGAAGAATGTCTATGCCATAGCCGCCGGGATATGCAGCGGCATGAAGTACGGTGACAACTTTCAGGCAGTGCTTATGTCCAATGCCATACAGGAGATGAACAATTTTTTGGCTTTGACGCGCCCCATGCCCACGCGTGCGGTGAACGATTCGGTCTATCTCGGAGACCTGCTGGTGACCTGCTATTCTAATTTCAGCCGTAACCGCATATTCGGTACGATGATAGGCAAGGGCTACTCGGTGAAGGCCGCTCAGCTTGAGATGGAGATGATTGCCGAAGGTTACTACGGCACCAAGTGCATGAAGGAGGTAAACGAGCATTACAGAGTGAATATGCCGATTCTGAATGCTGTCTATAATATACTTTACGAACAGATTTCGCCGGTGATCGAGATCAAACTGCTCACCGATTCATTTAAATGATTTTACCGATGGTAGAGATTAAGTTACCGGCCTATACAATTTATTAAGCGACCGATATAGTTAAAGTACAAACCGATACAATTAAACATACCTACTATGATTAAGATTGACATTTCGAAGATTCTGGATTTTGTTTCGCAGGACTATTTGAAGGCTCTGGAGCCGGAGGCTGAAGCGGCTCTTGAGAAGCTGGAAAAGGGCACGGGCGAGGGTAGTGAATATACCGGTTGGATGGACCTTGCGTCAAAGACCGACTCGGGACTTATTGCCGACATTAAACAGACCGCCGACCTGCTTCGTAAGGAGTGCGATGTGGTGGTGGTGGCAGGTATTGGCGGCAGCTATCTGGGCGCCCGCGCCGTGATTGAGGCTCTGTCGGACAGCCTTGCACAACTGAAGAACGACGGAAAGGATCCTGTCATACTCTTTGCAGGTCACAATATTAGCGAGGATTATCTCTATGAACTTACCGAATATCTGAAAGGTCGCCGTTTTGGTGTTATAAATATCTCCAAGTCGGGTACCACTACCGAGACTGCACTGGCTTTCCGTCTGCTCAAGAAGCAGTGTGAGGAGCAGCGCGGTAAGGATACGGCCCGTCGCGTGATAGTGGCTGTTACCGATGCCAGTCGCGGCGCCGCTCGGGCGTGTGCCGATAAGGAGGGCTATCGCAGCTTTATCATTCCCGACAATGTGGGCGGCCGTTTTTCGGTCCTCACTCCGGTAGGGCTGTTGCCCGTTGCAGTCGCCGGCTTTGATATTGAAGAGTTGATAAAGGGAGCTGCCGATATGGAGTCGCTTACCTCAAGCAAGACCGTGTTCGGTGATAACATTGCGGCCGTCTATGCCGCAGCCCGCAATGCTCTGTACCGTAAGGGCAAGAAGATTGAGATACTGGTAAATTACCAGCCCAAGCTGCACTATTTCAGTGAGTGGTGGAAGCAGCTCTATGGCGAATCCGAGGGTAAGGAGGGCAAGGGTATCTATCCCTCATCGGTTGATTTCTCGACCGATCTGCACTCGATGGGGCAGTGGATCCAGGAGGGTGAGCGCACCATTTTCGAGACCGTGCTTTCGGTTGACAAAGTACAGCACAGGGTGTCGGTACCATCGGATGCGGATAATATGGACGGTCTGAACTATCTGGCCGGCAAGCGCGTGGATGAGATTAATAAGATGGCCGAGCTGGGAACGCAGCTGGCTCATGTTGACGGCGGAGTGCCAAACATACGTATTACAATCCCCGAACTTAAGGAGTATTGGTTGGGACAGCTTATATATTTCTTCGAGAAGGCATGCGGCATAAGCGGCTATATGCTTGGAGTGAATCCCTTTAACCAGCCCGGTGTCGAAGCCTATAAAAGCAATATGTTTGCCCTGCTCAATAAGCCGGGCTATGAGGAGGAGTCAAAGACGATTTTTGCCCGACTCAAATGAGGATTTATTGATATGGAACTTACACTGAAAGGAAAAAAAGTCGTCATGTTTGACATGGACGGCGTTCTGTATGATTCTATGCCCAACCACGCGAAAGCCTGGAATGAGGCTATGGAGCATTACGATATGACTATGACCAAGCGTGATGTCTATCTGAATGAAGGGGTTACGGGCAAGGAGACCATTTCGCGTATAAGTATGCGCGACCGCGGCCGTCCTGCCGAACCCGATGAGATTCGGGAGATTTACGACCATAAGGCCAGACTGTTCAAAAATCTTCCGGAGGTGCAGGTGATGCCCGGAGCGCTTGAGGTGTTCAGTAAGGTGAGCACCCTGGGGCTTGATATTCTGATTGTTACCGGTTCGGCACAGAAGAATCTGATTGAGAGAGCACAGCGTGATTTCGAGGGTTACATTACCCGTGAAAGTATGATCACTGCTTTCGATGTAAAGCGTGGCAAACCGCATCCGGATCCCTATTTGAAAGGTCTTGAGATAGCGGGAGCCGAGGCCGCTCAGGCAGTTGTGGTCGAGAATGCACCTATGGGGATACGCTCGGCCGTTGCAGCCGGAATAGATACCATAGCGGTCAACACCGGACCGCTTGAAGACAGTCTGCTGACTGTCGAAGGCTCAAAAATGCTGCTTCACTCCATGGCCGCCCTCGCCGACTGGCTGGATGGCCAGTCCGTCTAACAGCTGCTGCAGCAGCCGCCGTTTCCGGGGTTGTCGTCGTCATCGCAGCCATTACTGTCACCGCAGCCGCTGCAGTCGCCGCCTCCGCAGCTTGCACATCCGGGATAGAGTACTTCGTTGATCTCCTTATCGGTAGCGGGACGTGATTCAATAATAACTCCGCGGAAAGTGAGCTCTTCGCCTGCCAGCGGGTGGTTCAAATCAACGGTCACCTTGTCTTTGTCGATATCCTTTACCACGGCATTAAAGGTCTGCTCACCGTCGCTCAGGGGTATTACGGCTCCAACAGTTACATACTCGCTGTCAAATTTGCCGTCGCGCATGAATATTTTTTTGTCAAGATCGACTACGTTCTCTTCGTCATACTCTCCGTAGGCCTTGGCGGCAGGTATGGAAAACTCGAACTTATCTCCCGGAGCAACATTTATTACGTTTTCTTCAAACAAATCGAGGGCATATCCTATGCCGGTGATGAACTTGAATGGTCTTTCGCGCGGTGCGCTCTCATATTTGTACAATTTTCCTTCGTCATCCTTAAGCATAAGGTCATATGAAAGACTGATGTATTTTCTCTCCATTTTCTATTACTTTTTAGTTTATACTCTGTTTTACTGTTTTTTTATTTTATTTCCTTTTTACCACGTTCTACTTTTGTCTTATAAAAGTCCAATTCGTTTTTCTTCATTTCACTATCTTTCTACGCCACTCAAATTCCTCCACTCATTCACGTTTCTCCATCCATTTACGTTCCCCTCGTTCCTTCCATCCATTCCGTTTCTCCATCCACTCACGTCTCTTTTCCTATTCCGCTTCTCTGTTTCAATATTTGATGTTTCTGAGCGGGGGGTGGGTGGAGGCGTTGGGGGCTGCACATCCGACAATATAGGCTACCGTGGGGGCGATGATCCCTGCCGATACGGGTTCGTGGTTGACCTCGGCCCTGACTCCGTTGCCGTAAAAGAGAATGGGGAATGACCCGCTCACAGGCTGCCTGTAGTAGGTTACTTCGTTTCTCTCATCCTCTATTTTCCATCCGGGGAGCGCCTCCAAAATGAAGTCGCCCGAACAGTTTTTGTGAAACATATTGCGCTTGCGGACCGATTCGGCATCGGGCACGGTTGACATCAGGTTGCGCAGGGAAATTACGTTTCCTATTCCGCTTACCTGAACAAGCAGGTCTATGCCATTTTCAATCACTGTATGCATGGGCAGGTTTTTCTCCTCAATGAATTTATGGTTGAGAAAGATGTGGTTCTTGTAAAACGTCTCTATATAGTTGCCGCTCCCCAGTTTGGCCGAGAGATAGAGGTTGAGCAGAGCGCAGGCGCGTTCCATGCTTACCGTCCCGTTAGGGATACGGCTGGTTTGCGGTACGGGTTGGACAGGCTGCCCGTATCCGGTAGAGGTGAGGAAGAAGAGTACGTTGTTAAGTCCTATCTTGCCCGAAACGGTCTCAATAAGTTCGGCTACATTGCGGTCAAGACGCATATAGATGTCCTGATTCTCGAATGAGAGAGCCGAGTTATCCGGCATTCCGCTGAACCGTCCTCCGTAGAGTGTCAGCATGAGCAGGTCAGGGTGGTCATCGGAACCCAGCTCCATGGCGCTGACCGCCTTGAGCGCCATCTCCGTGACGCGGTCGTTGGCCAGCGGTGTGGTGCGGTAGTCTGCCATATCCCTTTTTCTGAAGGTGTGGGTAAAGAGCCTCATGTTTTCGTATGATACCGGCAGATAGACACCGGGCGAATAGAGCGCCCTCCATTCGGGATTGCGCCACGTGCTGTCGTTCTCGGCGAGTACCCACTGCGGCATCTCGCCATAGTAGTTGGTGGAGCACCATCCGGCATCGGTCTCGCTGAGCCAAAGCACCGCATCGGCCTCGTGTCCGGCAGCCAGTACTGCTGCATCGCGCTCGATGGCCACCGAGACGATTTTGGATCTTCCGCCCGACATGAGTTTGATCTGGTCGGCCAGATTGGAGGCCAGCAGCCTGCCGGGCGAGGTCGGGTCAATAGTGCCGACCCCCGCGTGGTTGTCGTCATCGACTGCCGATACGGTCATGAGTGTGCGGCGGTTCATCCATCGGTTGCCGGTGATCCCGTGTTGGAAGGGTGTGGCTCCCGTATAGATTGAGGCCACTGCCGATGAGCGGTCGGGGGTATCGAAGTCGAGCGTGGCATTTGTCCTGTTGTAGCTGCGGGTCCACATCATTTTAAGGCCGTCATCGCCTAAAACAGGGAGCATGCTCTCCAGACGGTGACCGTCCATCTGGTCAATGACTATTCCGACTACAAGTCTGGGTCGGTGTTCTGTGGAGAGCTTCTGTGCCCTAGCAGGTACGGATGCCGTGATCAGAAACATCAGCAGTACAAATATCGGAGATGCGGCTATTTTACTGTATTCGACTCTATTCTGTACGCTGTTGTTACTAAATCTGTTGTAGCTTTGTTTGCTCTTGTAGTGATACCCGCTTTTGTAGTACCTGCTCTTACTGCGTGCACTCTTACTGCGTGCGCTTTTACTGTGTCTGTTTTTACTGCGCCCGCTTTTTTTCTGTCCGCCTCTGTGGAAGAGCGACTGCAGTGTGCTGCTGAGTGCTCTGAAGGCAAATATGGCTAACATGATGAGTGCCGCCGGCTCAAAATACTGTGGAATGATCCTTGCAAAGAGCAGGAAGGCAGTGCAGATGATGAAATTGGCAATCAGGAAGAGGTCGGGGCGGCCGCGGCGCAGGTTGCGTATGGTGAAGGGCATAAATATCAGGGGCAGGGGATTGAAACATATCACAAGCCAGTTGGTGTTGACCGATGCATGCTCGGAAAAGAAGTAGAATGTTGCTATTACCAGCCCCGTCACTCCCTGGGCGCTTAACAGTATGATGTCATAAAACAAGATCTGTCTCTTCAGATACCATCCAATTAAACTAATCATAATAGTTATGACAAGCAAAATCCACATGGCCTGTTCGGGGGTAAGGAGAGGGTCGCCGAAATCAACCTGATGTTCGGGCTCTACCACTACTTGGGCAGGCATGGCCAGCTGACGTATGGTGCCGGCCGTATCGGTTATGAAGGCGTTGGCGGTAAGTTCCATAAGCCGCGTGGGCGAGAAGGCCTCTTCGCGGTACTTCAGGGGCAGGTCGGTAAGCGCACCCATGGCCATATTGACGGCAAAGCGGCTCCATGGCCTGACATCGGTCTTTTCGATGAGCAGTTTCCTGAAAGTGAGGCCGGGAAGGGGTGAAATATAGCCTACGGTGCCGTCAACGCACTCTTCGATCTTGTCCAAAGCCATAGTTGAGCAGTTGTTGAACAGCACGTTGTAACGGTAAACACGGTTCTCGGGTTTCATATTCTCAAAGAGCAGATCCCTAAGCCGTAGTTTCTCCTGTAGAGTGAGGTTAAGCTCCTGACTGTAGATTTTCGAGCCCCGGCTCATATACTCTTCTATGAAAAAATCGTAACGGCTGCCGCCCAGAATGTAGTCGGTCTGTCCCAATGTGAAACGCCAAATGAAATGGGGGGTGTTGAAGTCGAAGAGGCCGTAGTTGAAGACAATATCGGTACCGGTGTCATAATCCTGATACCTTAGGGCCGTATGTCCGAAAAGTTCGTAAATCTGCCGCCCCGGCTCGCAGGTGAGAAGACTCAGGCTTATGCTGTCACGCTGGGCATTTGCACCGGTGGATGTAAGTATCATGCACACGAGCAGGGCCCGCACCAATCTATTCATAGATAAATACGCTTGTATTTTTGGCAAAGTTAGCTAATTTTGCGGTTATTATGAAACTGTTTGCCGATATTGGCAATTCACTTATGAAGGCCGCCGTCAATGACGGGAGTGCGCTGCGTGAGGTCTATTATGGTCCTGCAGAAATCGAGCCTTTCAGGGATGCCCTGAAAGGGTTTACGATTGATGGGGGGATGTGGTGTACGGTCCGTGAAATCGACACCGATTTAAGCAGTTTTTTGAGTTCGATGAGTATGGTGCAGCTGACCCATGAGACACCTGTTCCGCTTAAAAATCTCTATTCAACGCCACAGACTCTGGGAATGGACAGGCTCGCCGCTGCCGTGGGAGCATGGTCGCTGAAGCAGGGGCATGACCTGCTGGTCATTGATATGGGTACTGCGGTGACTTTTGATCTGGTGACGGCGGCCGGGGAATATGCAGGCGGAAATATTGCGCCAGGAGTGGCTCTGCGCTTCAGCTCTCTCAATGAACATACAGGCAGACTTCCGCTGGTTGATGCCGACGGCCCGACACCCCGTTTCGGACTCAGTACGACAGACTCCATAAGGAGCGGGGTCATCCGTGGCATAAACAATGAAATTAACGGCTATATTTTAGATTTAAAAGAATTTTTTCCCTCTCTTTTTGTTTTTTTAACCGGCGGAGATATCAAATTTTTTGATATGAATTGTAAAAGTGGTATTTTTGCAGTCGCCAATCTTGTTTTAAAAGGTTTAGCTTGCATTTTCGATTATAATGAAAAGAGCTGACAGGATAAAAAGATATTTTTCTACGGTTGTGTTGGTATGTTTGTTGACAACGATTCGGCTAAGTGCACAGAACGGAATCAATACGCCTTATTCAAGATACGGACTTGGAGTTCTGACTGACGGAAGTACTGCATCAAGTAAAGCTATGGGCGGTATCGGTACCGGTATGCGTATTGCCAACACAATAAATCTGCATAATCCCGCTTCCTACTCATCGGTTGACACGCTCACATTTTTAGCCGATATGGGTATGTCGTTCCAGCACGGTAATTTTCGTGAGAAAGGGTTTAAGGTAAATGCACGCAACACCACCGTCGATTATATGGCAATGCAGTTCAGAATTCTTCCTAAGGTGGGTCTTACCGCTGCATTCGTACCTTTTTCAAATGTGGGTTACAACTTTTCGTCAACTACGGTGATCGACCGTAATGACCGAGAAATTCTTACACGCACCGACCAATATTACGGCACGGGCGGAGTCAGGGAGTTTAAGGCCGGCTTGGGCTGGGCTGCAACCGGATGGCTTTCAGTGGGAATGAATACGGCTTTTGTTACCGGCAATCTGTCACATTATGTGATTGACAGTTATTCGGATGTTCAGATAAAATCGAGACCTTTGACATACTCTGCCGATTTGCGGGGGGTAAAAATTGATTTAGGGGCGCAGACCACCATGCCGCTGAAAGAGGGCAGGCTGGTTTTAGGTGCAACCTGGTCACCCGCCACCACACCTGATTGTGATGCCATGCGGATTGAGCTTGGAGGTGACACTATAAAATATGGCGCAGACGGAGCGTTCAGTATGCCTCATCTCTTTTCGGCGGGATTCTCATATGCCGCCGAAAAACTGATCTTTGGCGCTGATGTTTCATATCAGACATGGTCCGATGCCGCGTTTTTTGAGAGTAAGTATGGGGTTAACAGCGTTAAAGCATCGGCAGGAGTGCTTTATTGTCCCGACATTTCGGATAAGAACCTGTTCCGTCACAGCACATACCGTGCGGGTATTTCGTACAGACAACCCTATTATAAGATTGACGGATACAACGGCCCGACCGAGTATTCGGTAAGCGCCGGAATATCGATTCCGTTTGCTCTTGCATATGACAGCAGGTCTTTTCTGCACATATCGGGACAGTTTGTAAGGGTTCAGCCCGGAACAGAGGGCGTGATTACCGAGAATTACTTTAGGCTGAATGTAGGACTGTCTTTTATGGAACGCTGGTTCAGGAAGATACAGGCCGATTAATTTAACTTTTATGGTGCCGGCAATATCTTAAAAATAGAGAGAAACAATTTAGAATATATACAGTTATTTACAATTATGAAAAAATTTTTATTTGTGACCCTTGCAGCTTTGATGGCAACGGGTGTTTATGCACAGAAGGGCGTAGAAGACGGTTCACGTTACGGTAGGGGAGAGGACAGTATTGAATGCCTCAGGAATATCAGTATCTATACCGAATACGTCAAGACTGAAAACTACAAGGAGGCATATGAAAACGGATGGAAGGCTGTTTTCAACGATTGCCCTACTGCACAGAATGCCACCTATACCAATGGTGTAAGGATTCTGCGTGCACTCTATAAAGAGGAGACAGATCCTGAGAAGAAGGCTCAGTATTCCAATGAACTTATACAGGTTTATGAGCAGAGACTTAAATATTTGCCCCAGCTCAATGCGTTAGCCAGTAATCCTGTACGTGAAGGTGAGGTTGTTGCACTCTATTCACATGATTATCTTACCTATAATCCCAAACCGGATCTGGCCAAGGCTTATGAACTTTTACGCAAAGCCGTAACAATGGAGAAGGATCAGTGCCTCTATTATGTACTGGCCGATCTTATGAATATCTCTTCACAGAGATACAGGTCTAATATGGACAATGAGCAGTACAGGGAAGATCTGATTCAGGACTATATTGACTGTGCGAACTACATCGATCCGGTTATTGAGGCTCAGACTGACGATCGGGTTAAGCAGGCAGCTATCACGACTAAGAGTAATATCGATGCATACTTCATAAACAGCGGTGCCGCCGACTGCGATGACCTGCAGAAAATTTACGGTGAGAAAATTGAGGAGCACAAAAACGACCTTGAATATTTGAGTAAGGTACTCGATCTTATGCAGCTCTTTGACTGCACACATAGTACTGCTTACTTCGCTGCTGCCGAGTATGTCCATGCAGTTGCTCCGACAGTGCAGACTGCAAAGGGTCTGGCTAATCTTTATATTTTACAGCGGGACGATTATGAAACGGCTCTTGATTATTACGGTCAGGCAGTTGAATTGGAAACCGACAGTGAGAGTTTGTCGGATCTTCACTTCAGGATAGCTCAGGTATGGAACATGCTGGAAAATGACGATAATAGCCGCTCGGCTATCCAGAAGGCTCTTGCTGCCAACCCCAACAACGGCAATGCATATATACTTCTTGCACAGCTCTACGCCAGTAACTACAAGTGGACTGACGACCCGGCTCTGAACCGTTGTGCCTTCTTTGCTGTCATTGACAAACTGGAGCAGGCCCGCAGGGTTGATTCAGACTCGACAGTCATTGACCGTGCCAACGAGCTTATCAGAGCATATAATGCGCAGACCAACAATATAGAAGAGGATCTTTTCATGCTTGGAATCAAACCGGGTGACAAGCTTGAAATCAAGGGCTGGATAAACGAAACAGTCACTATAAGATAAATGAAACGTAAGACGGGAGAATATCCCGGAAAAATACGACAGTGTACGGCAATCGTCTTTATGGCGATTGCCCTGTCGTTTCTGTCTCTCTCCTGTCGTAAAAACACCCGTCAGTTGGGTGAGGCGGTTACGAGCCGTGATTCCATGTCGGTCATGACTACTCTTGGCGTTGATATGCTTATCTCCGAGGAGGGTATGATCCGTTATAAGGTCGAAGCCGAGGAGTGGAAGATATTTGATAAGATGGACCCTCCGTTTTACGCCATGGAGAAGGGGGTCAAGCTGGAACTGCTGGACAGTCTCAAACAGGTGGAATCTATGATTCAGGCCGATACTGCATACAATTTTTACAATAAGGACCTTTGGGAACTCAGGCACAACGTGCATGCCGAAAATATCAAGAATGAGAAGTTTGATACGCATCTGCTCTTTTGGGACAATCGCAGAGGTGTGATCTATTCCGACAGCCTTATTCGAATTGAGCAGGAGAATCAGGTGATAATAGGCCATGGCTTTGAGTCTAACAGTAATATGACGGACTACACTATTCGTAAGACCGAAGGTGTTTTTCCCATTCAGGAATAATGAACCAGACTCTGCTCATACTGCTCGTGGCGCTCTGCTTTTCGGCACTCTTTTCGGGGCTTGAGATAGCTTTCGTTTCATCGGACAAACTCCGCTTCGAAATGGATTCGGCGCAGAATACCTTCTACTCCAGGATTTTGGGAAAGTTTATACGCAATCCGAATCTCTACATTTCGACAATGCTTGTGGGGAACAATGTCTCGCTGGTCATATACAGTACGATGATGGCCCGTGTCATTGACGCTCTGCTGCCGCCCGGCCTGATAACCAATGAGTTTGTGATGGTGGTTATCACAACTCTGGTCTCGACGTTAATTGTAATTGTGCTTGGTGAATTTGTCCCTAAAATCATTTTCAGACACAATCCCAACGGTAAATTGAACTTTTTTGCCGTTCCGCTTTATCTCATATATATTATACTTTATCCGATTTCTATGATAGCCACCTGGCTGTCCCGTATGATGCTGCGTGTAGTCGGGATAAGGATTGATCGCGAGAACAGTAAGAAGGCCTTTTCGAAGGTAGATCTGGATTTTTTTGTACAGTCGAGCCTTTACGGTGTTCCAAATGACGAAGTTTCCGATCCGGAGGTGCGGATATTTAGGAATGTGCTTGACTTTTCCAATGTCAAGACCCGTGATTGCATGATCCCGCGCAATGAGATCTGTGCCGTCGGTATTGACGTTTCATCGGATGTTTTGCTGGATGCCTTTATCGAGACCGGATATTCTAAGATCCTTGTCTATGAGGGCGATATGGACCATATTGTAGGTTATATCCACTCATCGGAACTGTTCCGTCACAAAGATGATTGGAAAGAGTATATCCAAACCGTACCGTTCGTTCCCGAAACCCTTATGGCACAAAAGCTTATGAATCAACTAATTGCCCGCAAAAAGAGTATCGCCGTGGTGCTGGATGAGTTCGGAGGGACATCGGGCATAGTTTCGTTGGAAGATATTATTGAGGAGATACTGGGTGAAATTGAGGATGAGCATGACGTAAACCAACTGGTGGCAAAAAAGACCGATGACGGTTATATCCTGTCAGGCAGGATGGAGATTGACCACGTCAATTCCATGTTCGGCCTGGAAATACCCGAATCGGATGAATACATGACAGTAGGCGGGCTTATACTGGAGAGTGTAGGCGGTTTCCCGAAGGTAAACGAAACGGTTGAGATAGGGGATTATACATTCCGCATACTCAAAAAGGGTGAAACCAAGATTGAACTGGTAGAATTAAAGGTTGATTCGCGATGATAGTAGAATATCTTCCGTAAGGCGGTTATACAAAATTCATGTAAACAAATTGTTATGAATTAGTCCGATTCGGACTTTTTTTTGTACTTTTGTGCGTTTTTATCCCTATCGGCTTACGGCAGGGCCAAAACAGGATTGAAAATATAAGATAAAACTATAAATTAAATGGCAACATTACAGAAAATCAGAAGCAAAGGACCACTGCTTCTTATCGTTATCGGCATTGCTTTGCTGGCTTTTATTCTTGGTGACGCTTGGAGGCTGATCCGTCCCAACCAGGGTGTTCAGTATATCGGATCCATTGATGGGAAAAAGATTTCTGCCATGGATTTCCAGAATGAGCTGGAGAGTTATTCCGAAGTGGTACGTTTCAGCACAGGCTTACAGGACTTTACCGAAGAACAGAATAACCAGATTAAAGATGAGGTCTGGAGCGTCATGGTACGTCGCACCATAATCGAAAAGGAGACCGAAGCCATAGGGCTTAAGGTTACCGATGCCGAGATAAGGGAAATTATTGCTCAGGGCACTGACCCTATTTTACAAAATACTCCGTTTAACGACGAAGAGGGCAGGTTTGACGTGGACTACCTTATGACTTTCCTTGCCGTTTACAATGATCTGGACCAATCTATGATGAGCGCTCAGGATATGAGACAATACGATGCATTGTATAGATATTGGCTCTACATTGAGGATAACATCAAGTCAAACCTCCTTTACAGCAAATATATTTCATTGGTAACCGCCGGTCTTGTGCCGAATCCTGTGGCGGCTAAGAATTCGTATGAAACACGTGTCAAGAGAAATGATGTCCTGATGGCTTCCATACCTTATTCGTCTGTTGCCGATTCGACCGTGAAGGTTACGGCGGCCGACATAAAGAAGGCCTATATGGAGAATAAGGAGCTTCTGTTTAACTATACAGAGAATCGTGACATATACTACATTGATGTCCCTATCTATCCTTCAACTGCCGATAGTGAAGCTCTGCTTGCCGAAATGCAGGAGTTGACCGTTCAGCTTGAGGAGGCTCCCGACGATACCGATTTTGCATCTTTACTGCGTCGTGCCGAATCGGAGATCACCTATAGCGATGTTCCCCGCTCGGCAGCCACTCTGCCTGAGGATGTAGTGGAAAGATTGGATTCGGTAGGTTCAAACGGTATGTTCGGACCCTATTATAATCCTTTTGATGACTCTTATAACTCATTCAGGCTGTTTGGAACCTCTATGGGTTACGACTCGATACAATTCAGTGTCATTCAGGTTGCTACCGGAAATCAGGAGGAAGACATAAGGATCTCCGACAGTATAACCGCTGCTGCAAAGAGGGGTGCCTCTTTCCAGGAACTGGCTGCCAGATATATGCAGTCGGGTCAGCCCGAATGGTTGCCTGCCGAGGCCTATGAGCCTGCATCGATAACGGGTGACAACGCTCTCTATCTGAACAGACTCAACTCTATGAAGAAGGGTGAGATTGCCAATGTAAGGCTTACCGGAGGTAATCTGGTGTTTAAGGTGGATGATGTCAGGAACTCCGTAAAGAAGTATGATATGGCGATAATTAAGCGTCAGATACAATTCAGCGACGAAACGAGCAATAAGGCATATAATGAACTAAGCATGTTTGTTGCATCAAATACTACACTTGATGATCTCAAGAAGAATGCCGAGGATTCCGACTACCATTTGCTTTACTATCCCGGTTTTGAGAGTTATATGTACAATGTAGGTGGTGTGCCCAGAACACACGAGGCTTTGCGCTGGTTGTTTGAGGCCGGTGAGGGCGAGGTTTCACGTATATTTGAGGCAGGTTCGGCTAACGATCATCTTATGGTGGTGGCCGTTGACAAGATCAATCCGCAGGGTTACCGTCCTATCGAGGATGCCGCTTCGGCGCTTAACCGTAAGGTGCTTAATGAAAAGAAATTCGAGACATTGAAGAGCCGTTTTGACGGAGCCGCTTCAATTGACGAACTGGCTAATGTCCAGGGCATAAATATTGATACTATCCTTTATGCGAACTTCAATAATCCGGCTTATCTCTCATCGTCGGTGAACAATGAGGCTACAGTGGGTCCCGCAATCAGCATTCTTGAAAAAGATGTGATGACCAAACCCATGAAGGGGGAATACTGCATATATGTAGCTCAGAAACTGACGGAGGATAACTATCCTACGGAATATGACGATGAAGCCGAGAGAGCACGTATTATCTCTATCGATTCGCGTCAGATAGCCAATTCGCTTCTTCAGGAGCTCTATTTCCAGGCCAACATCGAGGATACCCGTTACAAGATATTCTAATCCGGTCTGCCGGTCTGAAGTCGAGAATAACTACAAATTTAGGCAATAACAATTTTTATTGCCAAATAATGTAGTATATTTGCAGATGTATTTTGTAACAACTAAAGAATGAGTATCAACAATGAAATACAGAATTTTGCACTGGAGAGGTCAGTGTTTTCGCGTGCGGAATTGTTGGAGAATTTTTCCGATTTTGACGAAAAAACACTATCTCAGCAGCTCTATAGGCTTGTGAAATCCAAAAATCTGGAACGTGTCGGGCGAGGTGTTTATCGCTTGACGGCTTCGATATTTCCCGTTTCAGATGAGATGCGGCAACTTAACAATATGCTGAAAAAACAGTTCCCATTTGCTGTTTTTTGTCTGTGGAACAGCGAAGCACTCATGCCTTTTATGCATCATATACCTGACCTTGATTATATTTATATTGACGTGGAGCGTGAAGCAGCGGAGTCTGTTTTTAATTTCTTGAAAGGCAAGCACCGAAAATTTGTTTTTTTTCGTCCGGACAAGGAAGAATATCAACGTTACGTCGCAGGGAGTTCTGCTATAATCATTAGAATACTGGTATCGGAGGCGCCATTACAAAATGTTGGAAACATCTTGATTCCGACTATTGAGAAGATGCTGGTTGATATTGCCGGCGATGTGGAATTTGATTTTCTACAGGGTGCTGAAATTTCGTATTTCTACCGTAATGTGTTGGACAGACATAAGATCAACAAGAGAAAATTAATTCGCTATGCGACCCGCAGGGGGCGTAGCGAGCAAGTCAAACAGCTTTACAATAATGCACTATGATACTTCCGGAAAGCCGTTCCATGCAATGGTTGCAACAGATTGCCGATGAAAACCATTTCCAAAATATCACAATGTTGGAAAAAACTGTTCGGGCATTATCCTTATTGGAAGCCCTGGCGTTGTCGGGATGTCCGTTTGTTTTTAAAGGAGGAACTGCGTTGATGTTACATTTGGATAGTTCAAAACGTCTATCTGTTGACATTGATATAATATGTCCGCCTAAAACGGATATTGAGAAATATTTAGGTCAAAATGTTGAGCAATACGGGTTTAATAAAGTTCAACTTGTAAATCGTAAAACGACAAATGTCGTTCCAAAAAGCCATGCAAAATTTTACTATCAGGTAACTTACAATACGAACAATGCTAACGATTGTATTTTACTTGACGTGCTGTTTGAGGACAACTACTATAACGACTTGGTGTCATTACCTATCAAAAATAAATTTTTGAAAACGGCAGGCGAACCGGTTTTTGTACAGGTACCGAGTTTAGCCGATATGCTGGGTGACAAACTTACGGCATTTGCCCCGAATACTACGGGAATACCCTATTACAAAAATGATAAGCTGTGCACAATGGAAATCATTAAGCAGCTTTATGATATTGCCTCATTGTTTGACCATATAAACGATTTAACCGTTGTCGCTGATACCTTTCACAAATTTGCAAAAGTTGAACTGGCGTATCGGCACCTAGATACTGCCAATATTAAACAGGTTTTGGATGATATATACCACACTTCACTTTGTATTTGCCTAAAGGGACAAACAGATAAGAAGAATTTTAATCTTCTGCAGGAGGGTATAAAACGAATACAAAATTTTATCCACAGTGAGAGGTATGAACTTGATAAGGCTATTATTGATGCTTCTAAAACAGCCTATCTATCCGTGTTGATTACCAATAATTTGACAGGAATAGAATATTTTGACAGGAGTGATATTTCGGATTTGCAGCATGCAATCATAGAGAGTCCTCTGCCGACAAAATTAAACAAGTTGAAAAAAACAAACATTGAGGCATTTTATTACTGGATAAAAATCAATGAAATCATGAAAGATAAATGAAAAGGGACACAGAAGATAATATCTGCTATAAAAAACCTGTCGAATTCACGACAGGTTTTTCTGTTAGAAGAGCTGCTGAAGTAGTGTTTATTTTTAAAATTTCAACAGCCGGCAGATGTAGGTTGGGGTCAGTTGTTTTCGGGACGAAGTTTGCGTACCACGGCGCCGGTCTGCCACATCTCGCTGTTGCGCAAATCGGCCAGCTCTTTTGCAAGGCCTTCGCGATAATCGGGCCTGGAGTTGCTGTCGATTGAGATTTGGGCTTCGTTGCCGCTCTTTACGCTCTCGTAGAGTTTCTTAACGACAGGCTTGATGGCATCGTGGAACGGTCCCATCCAGTCAAGAGCGCCGCGTTGGGCAGTGGTTGAGCAGTTGGCATACATCCAGTCCATACCTCTCTGTGCAAACAGGGGCATAAGGCTCTGTGTAAGTTCTTCGACTGTCTCGTTGAAGGCTTCGGAGGGGGTATGTCCGTTTTCGCGGAGCACCTCGTATTGGGCCAGCAGCAAGCCCTGTATGGCACCCATCAACGAGCCGCGCTCACCGGTAAGGTCCGAAATGGCTTCCCGTTTGAATGTGGTCTCGAACAGATAACCGGAGCCTATGCCGATTCCGAATGCAAGAACTTTATCAAGTGCCTTGCCCGATGCATCCTGATAGACGGCGTATGAGCTGTTCAGGCCGCGACCCTCAAGGAACATGGTACGCAGTGATGTGCCTGAGCCCTTGGGAGCAACCATAATTACATCGACATCCTTTGGAGGAACAACGCCGGTACGGTCATTCCATGTGATAGCAAATCCGTGTGAGAAATAGAGAGTCTTGCCTGCGGTAAGATGGGGCTTTATGTTGGGCCACTGCTGCATTTGAGCGGCATCGGACAGGAGCATACAGATGATTGTTCCCTTCATGGCAGCCTCTTCGATTGAGAAGAGAGTCTTGCCGGGCACCCAACCGTCGGCTACAGCTTTATCGTAGGTCTTGCCCTGACGCTGGCCGACAATTACATTGAAGCCGTTGTCACGTAGGTTACAGGCCTGACCGGGGCCCTGTACTCCGTAGCCGATCACTGCTATTGTTTCATTCTTGAGTACCTCGCGGGCTTTCTCCAGCGGGAACTCCTCACGTGTCATAACCTCTTCTATGACACCTCCAAAATTCATTTTCATATTATCTTAGTTTTTAGTTAGAATATTATTTTCCTCATTTTGACTGTTACAACCGTTTTGACTGTTACAACCGTTTTGACTGTTATTATCGTTAAGGCTGTTACTGTCATTTGAATTACTTCCGTTCGGGTTGCAACCTTTTGGGTTGTTGCGGCCGTTCGGGTTGTTATTACCGTAGCGGCTGGCCATATTGTCCAGATACTCGCTAACGTGTTCAATACGTGCGCGGGTGATGGCCACGCGGCCGGAGCTGACGAACTGGAGAATGGCTCCCTGAGCCGACAGCTCTTTGTTAAGGGCGGTGATGTCCTCGGTGCGTCCGGTCTTCTCGATTACCGAGAAGGTGGAGTTGACCTCAATCAGCTTGGCGTCATACTTGCGGATAATGGACGAGATCTGAGGGTTATCCGTGAGGACTCCGGTAACAACCTTATAGAGCGCTACCTCCTGCATGAATATCTCACTGTCGGTGTAGTACTGGCACTGCAGTACATCGACCTTTTTTTTAATCTGTGCGGCAATCTTGGCAACACTTTCGCTGTCGGTCATAGCGGTAATGGTATAGCGGTGTATGCCGGGGATTGACGATGCCGATACGTTCAGGCTCTCGATATTGACCTGACGGCGTGTAAATACCGCAGTAACCTGATTGAGGATACCGGCGATGTTCTCTGAATGTACAATAAGAGTGTACAGCTTTTTATTGTTATTGTTCATGTTCATTCAACTTCGTTGTTTTTTCTGTCGTCACTCGGTAAAGATTAAGCAAGCTTATCTTTGCGCTCGTTCCTAAGAAAATTGTTAATTGCCTGCAAGGCTGAAAATCATGTTGTCCACCGAATTTCCCGGAGGGATCATAGGCATGACATTCTCCTCGTCCATAACTATAACTTCCAGAATAAATGCACCCTTAAAGTTAATCATTTCGGCGATACTGTCTTTAAGTTCCTCACGTTTTTCCACTCTTTTGTAGGGTATGCTGTAGCCGGCAGCTACCTTGCTGTAGTCGGGGTTCATCATGTGGGTGCAGGAGTACCGGCAGTTAAACATCATCTGCTGCCACTGGCGTACATTGCCGAGGTAGGTGTTGTTCAGCACAATCATCTTGACGGGGGCGCCGGTCTGCATTACGGTGCCCAGCTCTTGAATGTTCATCTGGAAACCGCCGTCACCCTGAAAGGCGAATACCATGCGTTCGGGAGCTCCGAAAGCGGCACCTATGGCGGCAGGTAGGCAGAAGCCCATGGTTCCAAGTCCTCCCGATGTCACTATGCTCCGTTTGGAACGGAATTTGAAGTACCGTGCCGAAAACATCTGATTCTGGCCTACATCGGTCACCAGAACGGAGTTGTTGGGGGATTGGTCGCTCACGGCCTTGACAACTTCGCCCATCTTGAGTGGACCGGAAGCGGGATATAGAGCGTTGTTTATGACTTTATCAAACTCTTCTTTGTCAAGCGGTTTAAAGCTCTCTATCCATTCTTTGTGGTCAGCTTTGGTCATACGTTCGGTTATCAGCTTCAGAGTTTTGCGGCAGTCGCCAAGCACTGCGACATCGGGCTTGACATTTTTACCGAACTCGGACTTGTCAATGTCCAGATGTATTATTTTGGCCTGACGGGCATAGGTGGAGAGGGTTCCGGTGACACGGTCACTGAACCGCATTCCCACGGCTATGAGCAGGTCGCATTCGTTGGTTTTGATGTTGGGGGCTAGATTGCCGTGCATTCCGAGCATACCCATATTAAGCGGGTGGTCGGTGGGCAGGGCGGCAAGTCCCAGAAGGGTGCGTGCTGCGGGCAGACCGCCCTTCTCGATGAACTCCCGGAGCTCCTTTTCGGCCTGACCCAACTCCACTCCGTGTCCTACGAGGACAAGCGGCTTGCGGGCTTTGTCTATGAGGCTTACGGCAGCTTCAATCTGCCCCATGTCGGGGTCGGGCGAGGGTATGTAGCTGCGTATATATTCTATATGTTCGGGCTTGAAATCTATCATGCCTGTCTGTGCGGTCTTGGAAAAGTCCAGCACCACCGGACCGGGGCGTCCTGAGCCGGCTATATAGAAGGCGCGGGCGACGGCCCATGCTATATCTTCGGCGCGACGTATCTGATAGTTCCATTTGGTGATGGGCTGGGTGACGCCTACCAGGTCAATCTCCTGGAAGGCATCGGTACCGAGGGCATCGGTGCCTACCTGACCGGCAATCACCACAATGGGGGTGCTGTCGAGCATGGCATCGCTTATGCCGGTTATGGTGTTGGTAGCGCCGGGTCCGCTGGTGACAATGGCAACTCCGATGCGCCCCGAGACGCGTGCGTAGCCCTGGGCGGCATGCGTGGCGCCCTGTTCGTGGCGTACCAATATCTGGCGTATGTCACAGCAGTGGTCATACAGGGCATCGAATACCTTGATTATTGAGCCGCCGGGGTAGGCGAATACCGTGTCAACCCCTTCGGCAAGCAGTGCCCGGAGCATCGCTTCGGCTCCTGATATTTTATTTTTCATTTTGTTCAGTCTATATTTTTAATACCTATTTTTTATAGGCTGTGCTTTATATATCAGCGCAGGCCCTGAGGCTGTTTTTATTCTATAAATTAAGATGTCTTTCAGTCTGTTTTTCAGACTCTTTCAACTATAATTTAACGTTTTTAGTCTATTATTCTAACGCCTCCCTTATCGGCTGAGCTTACCATCTTGGCATAGGCCCTGAGACTTTTGGGTACTATGCGTTTGCGGGTAAGAGGACGCATGGGGCGGGCCTCCAGCTCGGCATCGGAAAGGCGTACGTTTATGCTGCGCGCGGGTATGTCTATCTCTATTATGTCGCCGTCCATAACTTTGCCAATGGCGCCGCCGGCGGCTGCCTCGGGTGAGATGTGGCCTATGCTCAGGCCCGATGTTCCGCCTGAGAAGCGGCCGTCGGTTATCAGGGCACACTCTTTGCCCAGATGACGCGACTTGATGTATGAGGTGGGGTAGAGCATCTCCTGCATTCCGGGACCTCCCTTGGGGCCTTCGTGGGTAATGACGACCACGTCGCCGGCCTGTACCTTACCTCCGAGTATGCCCTCTACGGCATCTTCCTGTGAGTCGAAGACGCGGGCGGGGCCTGAGAATTTCCAGATGCTTTCGTCCACACCGGCAGTCTTGACCACGCAGCCGTCAAGGGCTATGTTGCCTTTAAGGATGGCCAGTCCGCCATCCTTGGAGTAGGCATGCTGCAAATCGCGTATGCACCCTTCGGTGCGGTCGGTATCAAGCACCTTATAGCTGTTCTCCTGGGAGCCCAGCTCGATGTTGAACCGGCCGGCAGGAGCGGTTGAGTAGATGCGCTTTGCTTCGGGGTCTATATTAGCCCCGGTTATGCTGTATTTTTCAACCAATTCGCCGTAGGTGAGGCCTGTTACGCTGAGTGCATCGGTATGGAGCAGTCCGCCCCGTGAGAGTTCGGCGAGTATGTTGATTACGCCGCCGGCACGTCCTACATCCTGCAGGTGATATTTTTGGGTGTTGGGAGCCACTTTGCAGAGGCAGGGTACTTTACGCGACAGTCGGTCGATATCCTCCATCTTGAAGTCCACACCGGCTTCGTATGCAATGGCAAGCAGGTGCAGTATGGTGTTGGTGGAGCCGCCCATGGCGATGTCCAGATTCATGGCGTTCTCAAAGTTCCTCTTTTGGGCTATGCTGAGGGGCAGCACGCTCTCATCGCCCTCCTCGTAGTATTTAAGGGCATTGCGGACTATGAGTGCCGCGGCATCTTTCATGAGTCTGATGCGGTTCTTGTGGGTGGCCAGGATGGTGCCGTTGCCGGGGAGCGCAAGTCCCAGGGCTTCGGTCAGGCAGTTCATCGAATTGGCGGTGAACATTCCCGAACAGCAGCCGCAACCGGGGCAGGCGGCACGCTCGATGGCCTCGACCTCCTCATCGGAGATGCTCTCATCGGCCGAGCTTACCATTGTATCAATCAGGTCCAGTTGCTTATCACCCAACTGACCGGCCTCCATGGGGCCGCCGCTGACAAATACGGTGGGTATGTTGAGTCTCATTGCAGCCATAAGCATACCCGGAGTGATTTTGTCACAGTTGGTTATGCAGATAAGGGCATCGGCCTTGTGGGCATTGACCATATATTCTACACTGTCGGCAATTATGTCGCGCGAGGGCAGCGAGTAGAGCATGCCGTCGTGACCCATGGCTATGCCGTCATCTATGGCGATGGTGTTGAATTCGGCGGCAAAACAGCCCAGACGCTCTATCTCGGCCTTGATCAGCTGGCCGGCCTCATGCAGATGGGTGTGGCCGGGTACAAATTGTGTGAAGGAGTTGGCGATGGCTATTATGGGACGTCCCATCTGGCTGCGTTTCATGCCGTTGGCTGTCCAGAGGGCTCTTGCTCCCGCCATGCGCCGTCCTACCGTACACTGATCACTTCTTAAAGGAATTTTCATATTCTGTTTTTATTGCTTTTTTCCTGTTTATTCCTTAGAACCGATTCTGTTTTTTGAAGTCGGTTTTTAACTGTTCAGTTTAATTTTTCCGGTTTTATTATTCAAAAAAAGACCCCTCTCCTGTGTTATGGAAGAAGGGCCTGTATAGTTATTGTCAGGTAAAACCTCTCCCTTAACGCGACGGAATAACCACCACCACGCAAATAGAAAAGGGTAGAACTGACAGGTTATACATAGGTATCTCTTTTTAATTATCGGCAAAGATATTTTATTTTATGCTTAAGTCAAACTATTATATAAAAAAAGTTTTCACATTATGCAAATTATACTAATGCTTGTGAAATAGTATAGCTTTTGACTGATAGTCGTTTTTAGAGAAAAAAAATAAATTATCTTTGCATTTCGGAATGGATCAGGCATGGATTTTGCGATTAAGAATAACAGAACAATAAATATAATAACGGATAATGGGTTTTAGTAAATTTATAGGTAAGCTTTTTGGAAGTAAGCAGACACGTGACATTAGGGAAATCCAGCCGTGGGTTGATAAGATAAAAAGGGTCTATCCCCGATACGAAAAACTTTCCAATGATGAATTGCGTGCCGCAACATTAGAGATAAAACAAAAGGTCAGAGATTTTGTTATACCTGAAAAACAGCGTATTGAGGAGCTGAAGGCTACGGTCGAGCAGACTGAGCTGGAGGACCGCGAGCCCCTGTTCAATCAGATAGACAAGATGGAGAAGGAGGTCATGGATCGCTACGAGGTGGTCCTGGATGAGGTTCTCCCCGATGTTTTCGCAATTGTTAAGGAGACCGCCCGCCGCTTTACGGAAAACGAGGAGGTGGAGGTTACAGCCACCGATTTTGACCGCGACCTGGCGGCAAAGCATGACTTTGTACGTATTGAGGACGATAAGGCCCTGTGGCAGCAACATTGGGTTGCCGGCGGAAATGACACGGTCTGGAATATGATACACTATGATGTGCAGCTGTTCGGCGGTGTGGTTCTGCACAAAGGCAGGATCGCCGAGATGGCGACCGGTGAGGGTAAGACCCTTGTGGCTACGCTGCCCGTGTTCCTGAATGCATTGACAGGCAATGGCGTACATGTGGTTACGGTGAACGACTATCTGGCCAAGCGTGACGCCGAGTGGATGGGTCCGCTCTATATGTTCCACGGTCTTTCGGTGGATTGTATTGACAAGCATCAGCCCAACTCCGAGGCCCGCCGCAACGCATACCGTGCCGACATAACCTTTGGAACCAACAATGAGTTCGGATTTGACTATCTGCGTGACAATATGGCCGGCCATCCTAACGAACTGGTACAGCGCGGTCACAACTTTGCTATTGTGGACGAGGTTGACTCGGTGCTCATTGACGATGCCCGTACACCTCTTATCATATCAGGTCCCGTACCCAGAGGCGAAGACCAGCAGTTCGAGGAGCTCCGCCCGCAGGTGGAGCAGCTCTTTGAAGCTCAGAAACGTCTGGCTACGAAGTACCTTGCCGAGGCCAGAAAGCTGGTTATGTCGGAAGATCAGGAGGAGGTGGCCGAGGGATTCCTGTCGCTCTTCCGCAGTTTCAAGGCTCTGCCCAAGAATAAGGCGCTTATCAAGTTTTTAAGTGAGCCGGGGATCAAGGTGGGTATGCAGAAGACCGAGGAGATCTATATGGAGCAGCAGAACAGGCGCATGCCCGAGGCTGTGGCGCCCCTATACTTTGTCATTGACGAGAAGCTTAACAGCGTGGAGCTTACGGATAAGGGCGTTGAACTTATCAGCGGCACGCAGAAGGATCCTCAGTTCTTTGTTATGCCCGACATTGCATCGCAGCTTTCGGAACTTGAGACGCAGACGGAGCTTACATCGGAGGATAAGCTTGCGAAGAAGGATGAATTGCTTACCAATTTTGCCGTAAAAAGTGAACGTATTCATACTATAAGCCAGCTGCTCAAGGCATACTGTATGTTCGAGCGGGATGTGGACTATATTGTCACCGAGGATAATAAGGTGAAGATTGTCGATGAACAGACGGGACGTGTAATGGAGGGCCGTCGCTGGTCGGACGGTCTGCATCAGGCGGTGGAGGCTAAGGAGCGGGTTAACATTGAGGCCGCTACCCAGACATTCGCAACTATCACACTTCAGAACTATTTCCGAATGTATCATAAGCTGGCCGGTATGACCGGTACGGCCGAGACTGAAGCCGGTGAGTTTTGGGATATCTATAAGCTGGATGTGGTGGTTATTCCTACCAACAAGCCTATAGCCCGTATAGACCAGAACGACCGTATATATAAGACCAAGCGCGAAAAATACAAGGCTGTTATTGAGGAGATTGTCAAGTTGGTTGATGAGGGACGTCCGGTACTGGTGGGTACGACATCGGTTGAGATAAGCGAGCAGCTTAGCCGTATGTTGTCCATGCGCAAAATAGAGCACAACGTTCTTAATGCCAAACTGCACCAGAGGGAGGCCGATATTGTGGCACAGGCCGGTCAGAAAAGTGTTGTGACCATTGCCACCAATATGGCCGGTCGTGGTACCGATATTAAACTGTCGCCTGAGGTACGTAAGGCCGGAGGTCTTGCAATCGTGGGCACTGAGCGTCATGAGAGCCGCCGTGTGGACCGTCAGTTGCGCGGTCGTGCCGGCCGTCAGGGAGACCCGGGTTCATCGGTCTTCTTTATTTCGCTTGAGGACGACCTGATGCGTCTCTTCGGCTCGGACCGTATAGCTCCGCTCATGGACAAACTTGGACTTCAGGATGACGAGATGATTGAGAACAGCTTCATAACCAAGCGTATTGAGCAGGCTCAGAAGAAGGTTGAAGAGAACCACTTCGGAGTCCGTAAACGCTTATTGGAGTATGATGATGTTATGAACAAACAGCGTACCGTGGTCTATGAAAAGCGCCGTCACGCCTTGATGGGCGAGCGCATAGACATGGATATTGCAAATATGATATGGGATCGCTGTTCGGTGATTGCCGAGAACTGCGCCGACTATGACACCCTGCAGATGGAGATATTCCGCGTGCTTGCCATCGAACTGCCGTTCAGTGCCGATGAGTATGACAACATAAAGGCCGATGAACTGCCTGATATTCTATTCTCGGCCGCCATGGGCAACTTTAAGCGCAAATGCGACAGGATGGCTTTTATAGTGAATCCGGTAATAAAGAGGGTTTATGAGGAGCATGCCGACCGTTATGAGAATATTCTTATTCCAATAACGGACGGACAGAAGGTCTATCAGATTCCCTGTAATCTGAAGGAGGCATATGAGTCCGAGAGTAAGAGCGTTGTGACGGCATTTCAAAAGGCAATACTGCTCCATACGGTCGATGACTGCTGGAAGGAGAATCTGCGTGAGCTAGACGAATTGAAGCATTCGGTACAGACTGCCAGCTACGAACAGAAAGATCCGCTGCTTATATTCAAACTCGAATCGGTGAATCTGTTTGATAATATGGTTTACAAGATGAATGACCAGGCGGTCTCAATACTGATGCGTGGTCAGATACCTGAACCCGATCCCGACAGTGTGCGTGAGGCTCCGCCGCAGAACCGTCAGCAGCGCCGTCAGTACACGGAAAACCGTACCGATTTGAGCGACCCGAACCAGCGTGCCGCCGCAGCCCGCGACACACGTCAGCAGATTCGCGAACCTGTCCGTGTGGAGAAGACTCCGGGACGGAACGACCCCTGTCCGTGCGGAAGCGGAAAAAAATTTAAGAATTGTCATGGCCGGAATGTTTAGTCATAGGTCGTGAAGTCTAATTTATATAAAGGCAATAACTATAATAATATAAACGTTACTATATTTGGCAGAACGGATAATAGTTTTTAGTGATGACCTTAATGTGGACATAGGTGTGATGGTTTTCCACGAAGGTTTGAAAAAGTAAATCAATAAAATTTGGAATGAAAAGAGGATTTTTAATCAAAACAGGCTTTCTGATAGCGGCTGCTTTTGTTTTAGGACAGACAGTATGTGCTCAAGATGCCGGCACCGATAATGTTCTGAGGGTCAGTCTTGACGATGCCTTGCGGATAGCGCTTAGCGACAATCCCACAATCAAGATTGCCCAACAGCAGATAGAAGTCAAGAAGGTTAGTAATAAAGAGGCGTGGCAGGCGCTTCTGCCGACCGCCGACTTCGGTGGGACTGTACAATATACCCTGCTGGCTCCGATGATCAGTCTGGGCGATTTCGGAAAACATAAGATGGGTATGGATAATACGAGTACCTGGAGCGGTCAGTTTCAGGTGAGTCTGCCTCTGTTCGCTCCTACTATCTATGCCACCATGAACCTGACCAAGAGCGATCTTGAGAATGCGATGGAGCAGAGCCGCAGCTCCAAACTGGATCTGGTGAATCAGGTGACAAAAGCCTATTATCAGGTCATGTTGGCACAGGACGGTTACGATGCGCTGTTCAGCAGTTTTGAGCAGGCACGGGAGAACTTCTATATGGTGAGCAAACTCTACGAGCTGGGCGGCACGAGCGAGTACGATAAGATAAGCGCCGAGGTGCAGGTGCGCAGTCTGAGCCCTACCTTGATTCAGGCGCGCAATGCCGTTGCAATGGCTAAACTACAGCTTTTAGTTTTGATGGGTGTTGACCCTGAGACAGAGATAGAGGTGGAGGGCGCCATTAAGGATTATGAGGATCGGATCTATGCCGAAGTCATGGAGTTGGACAGCTACTATTCGCTGGAGGATAACAGCAATATGCGTCAGCTCAAGTTGAACGAGACGATGTTGAACCAGACTCTCCGTATTCAAAAGATGAATTTCCTGCCTACACTTGCCCTATCGGGTAACTATTCATTAAACTCGCTTCAAAATAAGGATTGGAATATCGGACAGTACGAGTGGGCCAAGAGCTCATCGGTGATACTGTCGGTCTCAATTCCCATTTTCAAAGCAGGGAATTTCACCAAGCTGCGCAGCACTAAGTTACAGATAAGTCAGCTCAGCGAGAGTATAGATTATACGGAGCGGCAACTGGGCTTGCAGGTGAGGAACTATGTGGATAATATGAGGGCGAGCGCCGAGCAGGCAGCCAGCAACAATGAGGCGATCCGTCAGGCCGAAAAAGGTCGCGAGATAGCCGGAAAGCGTTATGAGACAGGTAAGGGCACGATACTGGAACTGAATAATTCCGAGGTTGCGCTTACTCAGGCCAAACTTACTTACAGCCAGTCAATCTACAATTATCTGGCAGCGAAGGCCGATCTGGATAAGGTGCTGGGGAGAGAGTAATGAGCAGAAATAAAATAATATAGATAAATATGAAGACTTTGAGATTTTCAACAATCGCAATCTGCACGGTGCTGATTTTTTCAGCCTGCGGACAGAAAAAACAGACAGCCGCTGTGACGGAGGCCGTAAGTGTTGTTGAACCGGCAGCCAAACCGTTGGTAAGACTGGCTAAAGTGGTTGAGGAGCCTGTGCCGCAGAAACAGGTCTATTCAGCCGCCATCGAGAGTGAGGTGAAAAATAATATTGCGACGTCAGTACCGGCAAGGATCAGCAATATTTTGGTTGAAGTGGGAGATAATGTGCGGACCGGACAGATCCTGGTAATGATGGATGCCACTACGCTGACACAGCAGGAGATGCAACTTCTGAATCTTGAGACGGAGTTCCATCGTATAGACGAACTGTATAAGGTAGGCGGCGTTTCAAAGTCCGACTGGGAAAATTTTAACATGCAGCTGGAAGTTGCCCGTAAGTCCTGTCTGACGCTCAGGGAGAATACCATTTTGCAGAGTCCCATTGACGGTGTGGTTACAAACCGCAACTATGACAACGGCGACCTCTATAGCGGTCAGCCTATTCTGGTGGTGCAGAAGATTGTCCCCGTTAAGCTTATCGTAAATGTTTCCGAGAAGTACTACTCACAGGTCAGTATAGGCGATGAAGTGAGTGTCGCATTGGATGCCTATCCCGGGGAGACGTTTACCGGCAAGGTGTCGTTGATATATCCCACTGTCGATGCTATGACTCACACTTTCCCGGTTGAGATTGGTGTGGCCAACACCGGCCGGAAGCTGCGTCCGGGTATGTTTGCACGTGCGACCCTGAATTTTGGCACGGAGAACCGCGTTGTGGTACCTGATCTGGCCATTGAGAAGCGCGCCGGCTCAGGCGACCGGTTTGTCTATATCTATGAGGATGGCAAGGTGTCATACAGGAAGGTGGAGCTGGGTCAGCGTTTAGGCGATCGCTACGAACTTATATCGGGGGTGCCTAACGGTGCGCAGATTGTGATTGCAGGACAGTCCAAGCTGTCTGACGGTGTGGAAGTTGAAGTTGGAAATTAAATTCTGAAAGTAAATCATGAGTCTATACGAAGGATCGGTTAAAAGACCAATTTTTACGGCGCTCTGTTTCGTGGCTGTGGTGGTGTTCGGCCTGTTCTCATACTCCAGGCTGCCGATTGACCTGCTGCCCGACATTGAGTCCAACACCGTAGTGGTGTTCACATATTACACGGGTGCAAGCGCATCGGACATCGAGAATAATGTGACCCGGCCGTTGGAAAACGTGCTCTACAGTTGTAATCATATAAAGCATATAACATCACAATCATCGGAAAATGTGTCGGTTATAACACTCGAATTCGAGTACGGCCATTCAATAGATGACCTTACAAACGATGTGCGGGATAAACTGGATATGGTCTCCAACTCGCTGCCCGACGGAGCTGGTTCGCCCACCATATTCAAGTTTGATACCGGCATGATACCTATCATGATACTGTCGGTGCAGGCGGGCGAGAGCCGGAGCGCACTCTACAAGATCCTTGATGAGAATGTGGTGAATCCGCTGGCACGTATTTCGGGCGTGGGTGCAGTGTCGGTAGTCGGTGCACCTGAGCGTGAAATATATGTTTACTGCGATCCCGTTAAGCTGGAGGCATACAATCTGACAGTTGAGGTTATTGCGGCGCTGATAGGAGCCGAGAACCGCAGTATTCCGACCGGAACGATTGATGTGGGTAATGAGTCATACTCCTTAAGGGTGAATGGCGAGTTCAGGGATCCCATGGAGATGGGCGGTCTGGTAGTGACCTCGATAGGGGGCCGTAATGTCTATCTGAGCGATGTGGCCAAGATTGTTGACGGAACTCAGGAACGGGCGCAAGAGTCATATAACAACGGTGTACAGGGCGCCATGATGGTTGTTCAGAAACAGTCCGGAGGTAATACCGTAGATATTTGCCGCAAGATAAATGCCGCACTTCCCGAACTGGAGAAGAATCTGCCCGGCGATGTAAAATTGGGTATGATCTCTGACAGTTCCGAGGATATTATGCTGGCCGTCAAATCCCTTGCCGAGACTATTCTGTATGCTCTGCTGTTCGTGGTGTTTGTGGTTTATCTCTTCACAGGCCGCTGGCGTGCCACTCTGGTTGTGGCCATAACGATTCCCCTTTCACTGATAGCGTCGTTCATATATCTGTTTGCGACCGGCGGTTCTATTAATATAATCTCGCTGAGTGCTCTGATCATATCGATAGGTATGGTGGTCGATGACTCTATTGTGGTATTGGAAAACGTGACAACCCATATTGAACGAGGTGCCGATCCCAAACGGGCTGCTATACACGCTACCAATGAGGTGGCCCTGTCGGTTGTAGCATCCACATTGACCATATTGGCAGTCTTCTTCCCACTCACTTTGATGTCCGGCATGACGGGAGTCATGTTCAGGCAGTTGGGCGCTATGATGTGTGTGATCATAGCAATTTCGCTCCTGGTGTCGCTCACTCTTACGCCTATGCTGTGTTCGCGTATGCTGAGACTGGAGAAAAAGGGCAGCCGCCTGCATACCTTATTATATACTCCGATCCGGAGGGCTCTGGATGGACTGGACCACTGGTACTCACGCCGTATCAATCAGGCGGCACGTAACCGCAAAAAGGTAATTTTTGCCTGTTTTGTAATTTTTGTCGCATCGCTCTTTTTGATTGGCTATTTGAAGTCCGAGTTTTTCCCTTCCGATGAGCAATCACGCGTATCGGTAACCATATATATGCCTATTAACACCAATATTGACCGCTCCCGCAGCGTGGCGATGGAGCTCTCCGACCTCTGGATGGAGCGTTATGCCGATGACCTTGAAATGTGTAATTTCCGTGTAGGTACTGCCGATGAGAACAATATGTTTGCATCGATGCAGACCAACGGAACACATATCATATCATTTACCATTGCGCTCAAGGAGCTTAAGGAGCGCACCGTATCATCGGATCAGGTGGTAGCCGAGATGCGTGCCGACCTTGACGCACGTCCGGAGATTGAGAGGTTTACGGTTAGGACAAGTGACGCAATGGTCATAGGAGGAGTGTCAGCGGTCGAATTCGAGATTTACGGTAATGATTTTGCTGTGACCGATGCCGTGGCCGCCGAGTTCCTGAAAGCCATGAAGGATGTCGAGGCCGTGGGCGAGGCTTATGTGAGCCGCGACAACTACCGGCCCGAATACGAGGTGGTGTTTGACCGCGTAAAGCTGGCCCAGCACGGATTGAATATGTCAACCGCGGCCACATATCTGCGTAATCGTATTTACGGTGCTACCGCATCATTTTACCGTGAGGACGGTGAGGAGTATAATATTAAGGTACGTTACGCTCCTGAATATCGTACTCAGTTGGAAGACATTGAGAATATCTTGCTCTATGGCGCCGGTGCCAATGCCGTGCGTGTGAAGGATGTGGGTCACATAGAGGAGGTGTTTACACCGCCCACCATAACCCGTAAGGACCGCCAGCGTATTAATACCGTGACCTGTGTTGTGGCCGGAGGCTCGGTACTGAGTGAGGTTGTCGAGGCCGGCCAGGCTATAATTGCCGGTATGGATCTGCCCGAGGACGTTTTCATACAGATTGCGGGTGATTACGAGGTGCAACAGGAGTCGTTCAAGGATATGGGACTGTTGGCTCTGCTTATAATTATGCTTGTCTTTATTGTCATGGCTGCCGAGTTTGAATCGCTCAGCCTGCCCTTTATCATAATGTTCTCCGTGCCGTTTGCGCTGAGCGGAGTGCTCGCAGCCCTGTGGCTTACTAACACCTCGATCAACCTTATGAGTATTTTGGGAGCAATAATGCTTATAGGTATTGTGGTAAAGAACGGTATTGTGCTTATAGACTATACCAGGCTCTGCCGGGAACGCGGTATGTCGGCCATAACCGCTACGGTGGCTGCCGCCCGCAGCCGTCTGCGTCCGGTGCTTATGACCACGCTGACTACCATTCTGGGTATGGTTCCCATGGCTGTAAGCCAGGGACAGGGTGCGGCTATGTGGCGTCCGCTCGGCATAGCGGTAATAGGTGGTCTTACCATATCGACCATACTGACACTGGTGCTTGTACCTACTCTCTATTGCTCTATGCAGGGAGCGGGGATCAAGAGGGCCCGTCGTAAGCATCGCAAGCAGTTGGAGCTTCAGGCAATTTGGGCAAAAAACAAAACACAGTTCCTGCGCGATTAAGACGTAAAAGTAAAAACAAAATTAGAATGAAATCAATCTTAATAACATTCGATCAGGCTTATACCGAACGTGTTATAGACATACTGACCACAAACAACTGCCGTGGCTTTACTATGGTTGAAAGAGTGCAGGGCAGGGGTTCAAAGACCGGTGAGCCGCATTACGGAAGCCACGCCTGGCCCTCTATGTGCTCGGCCATAATATCTGTGGTCGATGACGATAAAGTGGATATAGTCCTGGAGAAGCTACAAATAATGGATAAGGCTACCGAGAAGCTGGGACTCAGAGCTTTTGTTTGGGACATAGAGAAAACTATCTAACCTCGTTGAGATGAAAGTTCGTGACTCCGGCGGGTTTTATTAAACCGGCGGGGTCTTCGAACGGTGTTTCTTCGGGGGAACAGCGGGTTCGTTACACCGGTGGTTTTTCGGACGGTGATTTTCGGGGAACGGCGAAGTCCGTCACGCCGGCGGTTCGTTGGATAAGCGGGTTATTCGGGCGGGATCAACGAGCGGGACGGTTACAGGTTGGAGGTCCAGCCCTGAGCCTTGAGCTCAATTTCTTGTCCCGAATCGGTAATAAAGTGACGTCCCTGTTCGGGAGAGGTCATGTGACCTATGAGCTTCACATCTTTCAGACGGATTACCTTGTCGTGGTCGGCAAGGGGTACGGTAAAGAGCAGTTCGTAATCTTCTCCTCCGTTAAGGGCACATGTGAATACGTTCATGTTCAGATTTTCGGCCATGACTGCGGTTTGGTAGTCAATGGGGATGCGCTCCTGATAGACGCTGCATCCGGTATTACTCTGTTTACATATATGTATGAGTTCCGATGAGAGTCCGTCGGATATATCTATCATGGCGGTGGGCTGTATGCCGGCCTCGCGCAGCTGCTTGATTATGTCGCCTCGCGCTTCGGGCTTGAGCTGTCTCTCCAGAAGGTATTCCTTGCCGGCGAAATCGGGCGAAAAGGGGACTCTGTAGTCGTGAGATATACTGTTGAAGACAGCCTTTTCCCGCTCCAGCAGTTGCAGACCCATATATGCTGCACCCAGATTGCCCGATACGCATATCAGGTCGTTCTTGCCGGCTCCGTTGCGGAATACGGCTTTGCCTTTCTCAACCTCGCCTATACAGGTTATGCTTATGGCAAATCCCGTGAGTGACGATGTGGTGTCGCCGCCTATCAGGTCAACCCCGTGACGCTTGCATGCAAGCATGAGTCCGGCGTAGAAATCCTCCATATCTTCGACCGAGAACCGTTTGCTCAACGCTATTGAGACGGTCATCTGCCTTGGAGTGCCGTTCATGGCATAGATGTCGGATATGTTGACAATAGCCGATTTGTAACCCAGATGTTTGATCGGTACGTATGTCAGGTCGAAATGGACCCCCTCCATGAGCATATCGGTGGTTACGAGCACCTCTTTGTTCTCTCCTGAGTAGTCGAGCAGGGCACAGTCATCGCCCATACCGTATAGGGTGGAGCTGTTTTGCGGTATGCAGTTTTTGGTCAGATGATCAATGAGTCCGAACTCACCCAGTTCGGAAATTTCAGTACGTTTGATTTCAGGCATGTCGGTTTTGTTTTTTTCTGAATGATTCGATGTGTTCAATGATGTTATCTCTGAACAGGGCCTCGTCACGCAGGAACCGGATTGTGACCGGGAGTGCGAAGAGCCTCTCTTTAAGCTCAGTGCTCAGATGGCATGACCTGAGGCGGGCAATATCCTTTTCGGTTGTTACAATGACGGCATCGGGTCCCATACTTTGGACCTCCCGTTCTATTCTGGTTATGTCACGGGAAGTAAAGCGGTGGTGGTCTTTGAATGAAAGGCGCCGGACATTGTCGAAAAGGTTTTCAAGTTTGGACCACATGGCTTCAGGTGAGGCTATTCCGGTTATTGCCAGGACCTGTCGCCCCGGCTCCGGCACAAGTGTGCGGGATGTGAAGGGGTTGTAGATATCGCCATACTTGACGGTCGAGAAGAAGACCTTTTGGGACCGATGTGCCATGAGTTTTGCTGACATTTCATCCATACGGCGGCCGTCCAAAGTGTCAGGACATTTTGTAACTATGATGATGTCGGCCCGACTCCGGCCTGCGGCCGTTTCACGCATCCTTCCGGCCGGCATGACGCAGTCGTTCAGGATGTTTCTGTTCAAGTTGACCAGCAGTATGTTAAGTGACGGCTCTATTCTGCGATGCTGAAACGCATCGTCAAGGATCACAACCTCGGGCCGAACCTCTTTCAGCAAGCGTTTGATGCCGCGTACACGGTCCTCATCGACAGCTACGTATATTTTCGGCAGACGGTTGTGTATCATTAACGGCTCATCGCCCAGCAGGTTGCTGTCGCTCTTCTCATCGGCCAAAAGAAATCCTTTCGACAGACGGCCGTATCCCCGGCTCAGAACAGCGGTTGTAACCTTGTCCTTAAGCATAGAGGCTATGAACAGGGTGTGGGGAGTCTTGCCCGTACCTCCGACCGTTATATTCCCGACCGATATTACAGGTATCGGAAAACGGGTGGCAGGGAGTATGCCTCTGTCATACATCATGTTTCTGACAGAGGTAAATAAGGCGTAAATCCAACTGAGAGGTTTTAACAGATAATATGTCCTGAATTCTCTCTTCATGAGTGATGCAAAAGTATGAAAAAAGAGGAAATATTCAATGTTTTGGGGACTACGACAGGCAATTTGAAGGAAAAACATAATTTTTTTACATGTTTTAATAGCGTTTGGTTGTTATATTCAACAAAAATGTTGTAATTTGCGCAGGTTTTGGACCTTATAAGGAGAAAGTGCCTTCAGGGAAAGATGCTCGAGTGGTTGAAGAGGCACGCCTGGAAAGCGTGTATGCGCCAAAAGCGTATCCGGGGTTCGAATCCCCGTCTTTCCGCCCGAACGTAAGGCTAGAAATAAGACGCGGATTTTAGGTCTGAAACTTATAAATAAAAAAGAGCAAATCATTTTAAATAAAAAAAGTATATACTAACATTTAAAAACAAATTCAAATGAAAAAGGTATTTGCATTCGTTGCAATGACGGGATTCCTTATTTTTGGAGTGAATCAGACAATTCAGGCTCAAGATGCAGCTCCTGCTGCTGATGAGATGACTCAGGTAGATGCTGCTGAACTTGCTGAACCTGCTGTGGAAGAGGCTGCCGATGAAATCATTACGATGCCTGAGGAAGAGCAGGAGAGTATGCACAAACAGCTCAAGATTAAATTCATTGAAGGTGATGCAGGCTTTATGTCATCTATTGCCATCGCTATGATCTTTGGTCTTGCTCTATGTATTGAGCGTATCATTTTCTTAAGCCTTAGTGAAGTTAACAGTAAAAAGTTGCTTGAGGACATTCAGGCTGCACTTGAGACAGGTGACATTGAGGGCGCCAAGAAGGTTTGCCGTGATACCCGCGGTCCGGTCGCTTCGATCTGCTATCAGGGTCTTATGAGAATTGACCAGGGCATTGACGTAGTTGAACGTTCGATCGTTGCCTATGGCAGTGTTCAGGCTTCCACTATTGAGAAGAACCTCTCATGGATTACGCTGTTTATAGCAATGTCTCCTTCACTCGGATTCCTAGGAACCGTTATCGGTATGGTTATGGCTTTTGATAGTATTCAGAGACAAAATGATATTTCACCGACAATTGTTGCCGGCGGTATGAAGGTTGCTCTTATTACAACCATTTTCGGTATTATTGTTGCTCTTATTCTTCAGGTGTTCTATAACTATATTTTGAGTAAAGTTGAGGCTTTGAACGTCGATATGGAAGATTCAACGGTAAGCTTTCTTGATATGATTGTGAAGTATAATCTGAAGTTTAAAAAGTAAATATATCCCTGTTATGAAGAATAATAACAAGATTGACGAAGTTAAGGAAATAAAAATAAAGGCGTCATCATGGGCATTGTGGATACTTCTGTTAATCTCGGCTGTGATTCTCGTATTGTTTTATGGCGTTGGATATGACGTTACGGAGTTTCACAATAATGAGAATTTAACTGCGCCTACCCATACAGGAACGCTACTCGTATGGTTATATGCCCTCGTGGCGATAACTATTGCAGTGATTTTCCTTTTCGGTGTCATAAACGGTAGTAGGAATTGGAAATATAGGCGTATTGTGAAGAAAAGACCTAAAAGCGAGGAAACTGCTATGAAGGATGGCAGGAGCGGCTATGTGGCTCCCGTTTTCCTTTTCACTGCAATCGCTGTAGCGGTCTCGATTTTCATGTCAAAAGGTGTTCCTGTGCGCCTCGATGGTGGTACAACTCTTTTTGATAATGAGACTTTGCTCAAGTTGACAGAAGTTTGTCTCTATTCAATCTATGCATTGTCAGCGGCCACATTGCTGAGCCTTCTTCTGTCAATGCTGGGAGTTTTTAAGAAAAAATAATTATATTGAAAGAGATTAGTTATGGGAAAAGGAAAAAGAAAAGTTCCTGGACTGAATCAATCTTCGATAGCTGATATCTCATTTATATTGTTGATATTCTTCCTTGTGACTACCTCGATGGACACTGACACGGGTCTGCCTCGGCGTCTTCCCGAGTGGGACCCCAATGCCGTGGAAGAGGAGATTATGATCAGGGAACGTAATATAATGATAGTGAACGTAAACAAGTTCAATGAGATATACGTTAAGCATGGTGCTTTTAACGGACGGGTTGCTGTTTATGAACTTAAGGATATAGCAAAAGAATTTATCGCAAATCCTCATGACAATATCAATCTGCCTGCTAAGGAAGAGTATGTTATTCCGGATTTTAAAACTGTCGTTACGACGATAAAACATGTAATTTCACTGCAAACAGACCGTTCTACAAGCTATGAAACATATTTTCAGGTTCAGAACGAGCTGACAAGGGCTTACAACGAACTTCGTGATGAATGGTGCAGACAGACATTCGGTAAAGGTTGGGTTGATGCATCTGAGGATGAGCAGACCTTTGCCAAGGGTATGTACCCGTCTAAGATCTCGGAGGCCGAGCCCAGGCAGTATGGTACCACAGTGGTAGCACCACAGTAAAAAGATAAGAATATGGGTAGATTTAAAAAGAGTTCAAGGGAAATGCCGGAGTTGAATACTTCGTCTCTCCCGGATTTGATTTTTACAGTTCTGTTCTTTTTCATGATGGTTACAACCCTTCGTGATGTGGAACTGAAAGTTCAATTTACCACTCCATCGGGTACTGAAATTGAGAGACTTGAGAAGAAATCTCTGGTATCATTTATTTATATCGGTCCTCCTGCAAGGGCGTATCGTGCGGTTATGGGTTCAGCGCCACGTATTCAGTTAAATGATAAGTTCTCTGAGCCGGAGCACATTCGCGACTTTATAGTTACGGAGCGTGAAAATATGTTTGAAAGAGATAAACCTTTCATGAAAGTATCTCTAAAGATCGATAAGGAGACCCACATGGGTATTGTAACGGACGTGAAACAGGCCTTGCGTAAGGCATGGGCATTGAATATTGTCTATTCAGCCAAACTGGATGAAGGAAGGTAAATAGTAAGAAGTAATTCTGAATAACACTGAAAAAAAGAAGAGGCTCTTTGTTTTAGAGAGCCTCTTCTTTTTCGTATGTAAGGAAGGAGTAGGCAAATGGATTCCCTTCATCGGGGCCGTGGTCTTCACGTGCTGTGAGCCGCCATTTAGGGCAGCTGCGGAACTCGGGAAATGCGGTATCGGCCCTTTCCGGTATGTCGTGGACAAGTGTTATCTCCAGTCTGTTGGCAAGCGGCAGCGCCTGTCGGTAAACCTGAGCCCCGCCTATTATATATACATGTTCATTGGGGGAGCACCGGGTAAGTGCTTCTTCCAGTGAGCCGAATGTTTCGGCGTCGGCAAAACTCACTGATCTGTCTCTTGTGAGAACTATGTTTCTTCGGTTGGGTAGCGCTCCTTTGGGCAGGGACTCAAATGTGTTGCGTCCCATAAGCACCGTGTTACCGGTAGTGAGAGCTTTGAAACGCTTCATGTCGGCACGAAGATGATAGATGAGACGGTTTTCAAATCCTATGGCTCCGTCTTCGGATATGGCAACGATTATGGTTATCATACTGAGACTTCGGCTTTGATGTGAGGATGCGGATCATAGCCTTCAATTCGGAAGTCTTCAAATTGGAAGTCAAAGATGCTCTTCACATCGGGGTTAATGATTATTTCGGGCAGCCGTCGCGGCTCGCGTGTCAGTTGCAGGCGTGCCTGCTCCAGATGGTTCGTGTAGAGGTGTGTGTCACCTGTGGTATGGATGAAGTCGCCGGGTTTGAGTCCCGTGACTTGAGCCGTCATCATGGTAAGCAGAGCGTATGAAGCAATATTGAAGGGAACGCCAAGGAAGGTGTCGGCACTGCGCTGGTAGAGCTGAAGGCTGAGCTTTCCGTTTGCTACATAGAACTGAAAGAAGGTGTGGCAGGGCGGCAGATTCATATTCTTCAGATCGGCCACATTCCATGAGCTGACTATGATACGGCGTGAGTCCGGATTCTGTTTTATATTATCTACCGCTTCCGATATCTGGTCAATAAAACCTCCTTCATAATCGGGCCAGGAGCGCCATTGATAGCCATATATGTGCCCCAGATCACCGTCGGGGTCAGCCCATTCGTTCCAGATGCGCACGCCGCGCTCCTGAAGCCATTTGGCGTTGGTGTCGCCCCTCAGAAACCAGAGCAGTTCATATATTATTGACTTCAGATGAAGTTTCTTTGTCGTCAGGAGCGGGAATCCCTCCTCCAGATTGAAGCGCATCTGATGTCCGAAGATGCTTATGGTGCCTGTACCGGTCCGATCGACCTTCTCAACACCCTCTTTTAGGATCTTGTCAAGCAGTTCAAGATACTGTTTCATGTTCAGTTAATTTTAGCTGTCTGCGAATATACTGATTTTTTGGCTTAATTTTGTCTTAACTTAAGATCAGGTTATAGAACTGCCGTCAGATTTTATCAATATGTTGTCCGGACTGTTGCCGGAGGGTGAGGTGGCCGAACTGCTTGAGGCGTTGCGGGAAACCCCTCCGCCGGTCAGCATCAGGCTGAATCCGGATAAAGTCGGTCCGGGGGAGGTTTTCGACTCCCTTGGATGCAGTACAGATGGAGCCGTGCCTTGGGCATCGGACGCCTTTTATCTGGACCGCCGACCGCTCTTTACCCTTGACCCCAAGCTGCATCAGGGCGTTTACTATGTGCAGGAGGCATCGTCCATGTTTATGGAGCAGGCTGTCAGGAGCTGTGTAAGCGGACCGGTCACATTCCTTGATCTCTGCGCTGCTCCCGGAGGCAAATCGACTCATATAGCTTCGCTGCTTCCCGAAGGCAGCATCCTTGTGGCCAATGAGATCCAGCGGGGAAGGGCGAATATTTTGGCGGAGAATATTATAAAATGGGGACGCACCGATGTGATTGTGACCTGCAACACGTCACGGCAGATTGGTGAATCGGGGCTGATGTTTGATGTTATTGCTGTCGATGCACCCTGTTCGGGCGAGGGTATGTTCCGTAAAGAGTCTCAGGCGGTGGCCGATTGGAGCCTTGCGACGGTCGATATGTGCGCCGCCCGTCAGCGTATGATACTGGCCGATATTTGGCCAGCCCTGAAGCCGGGAGGGTTTATGATCTACAGCACCTGTACCTTCAATCTGTCCGAGGATGAGGATAATGTCCGATGGCTGATTGGGGAATTCGGAGCCGAACCGGTGCCGATTCAGACCGAACCGTTGTGGAACATTTACGGGGCTTTGGACGGCAGCGACATTCCTGTAAACAACTTTATGCCCTACAGAACACGAGGTGAAGGTTTTTTTATTGCTCTGTTGCGCAAGCCCGGCTCATGGAGTCCGTCGAGTAGGTCAAAATCTGCCAAAAGGGCGGCCGAAGTCAGATTCCCGGAGCTCGAAAGGTGGGTTGCCGGAGCAGACGGTTTCCGGTTTTTCATGGAGCGCGATTCTATCTATGGCCTGCCTGCAGCGTTGGCCGATGATATGCTTGAGATAGGCCGTCTGCTCTATCCGCTGGTGCGCGGTATGGATGTTGCCGTTAAGAAGGGGCATGATTTGATCCCTTCGCACGCTCTTGCTATGTCATGCGCTCTCTGTGCAGACTCTTTCAATAGGGTGGAGGTCTCAAGGGAACAGGCTCTTTCGTATCTGCGCTGTGAAGCCGTGCAGTTTGAGAATGCCCCCAAAGGGTTTCTGCTCCTGACCTTTATGGGGAGGCCTTTGGGTTTTGTCAAGAATTTGGGAAACCGCGCCAACAACATGTATCCCAGGGAGTGGCGGATCCGCATGAGCGTTTAAAACCTTCGAAGTATTCGGGGAAGAGTTCGAAGCGTTCCCAATGTTCGGGGTATCTGAACTTTCGAGGCGTTCGAAACGTTTTAAAATGGAGTCCGTCCGGTTCCCGAGGAGTGTTCGAGACGCTTCCAGGGGGTGTTTGATCAGTGTCCGAACAGGCCGTAGGTAGTCCTAATGACCCTGAATTCGGTCCTGCGGTTAAGCTGGTTGCAGATTTCCTGCTGTTCATCGGAGAGTTTGAGAATGAACTCTTCGGTAAGAGTATCACCTTCATTCAGGAAATCATGCTCTTCGGCAATTTTCCGGCTTATGACCTTAGGCTGGGTTTCGCCGTATCCGTGTGCGGTCAGCCTCTCTTTATCTATCCCGTGGGCTATCAGGTATTGTACGACACTTTCGGAACGCTGCTGTGAGAGCCTCCGGTTATAGTTGTCGTCCCCCTTGTAGTCACAATGGGCTCCAATTTCAATGGTGACTCCCGGATTGTTTTCAAGCAGCATGACAAGTTCGTCAAGCGATTCTGTCGATTCGGGACGCAGTGTGGCGCGGTCAAAGTCAAAGAAGATGTTGTCTATCAGTACCGGCTTGGAGATGGATGAGAGCGGAAACTGCAAAACATACTCGCGGTCCTGCTCGGTACTGTCGGCAGTCATCTCCTGCATATAGTTCATGTAGCCTTTTGATGTGCCTAGCAGCAGATAGCTGACGCCGGGCGTTATGCGCTGTGTGAATGAGCCGTCATTTCTGACGGTTATTTTCATGTTGGTACCGTCATTACCAACCAGATGCACTATGGCGCCGGGCAGTTCATAACCGTCCTTTTCATAGACCCAGCCAATCAGGTTGTGGACTGTCTCGGGCAGTTCGAATGTCCAGATATGGTCGCGTCCGCGGGCGTCGCCCCGGTTCGAGGAGAAGAAGCCGCGGGTATAGTCGCCCTCGAAGGTCATCCCGAAATCATCGTATTGGGAGTTGAGAGGCGCCCGCATATTGGTTACGTTCCAGGTAGTGTCGCTTGTCGCAACAGCACGGAAGATATCGAGTCCTCCCATGCCGGGATGTCCGTCGGACGAGAAGTAGAGTTCACCGTTTCGGCGGAATGTGGGAAACATCTCATTGCCGGGGGTGTTAATGTCAGGTCCCAGATTTTCGCCTCCAAGGAGACGCTCTCCAATAGGTACCCGCCAAAGGTCCATGCCGCCGTATCCGCCGTCCATGTCCGAGACGAAGTAGAGCCATTGTCCGTCGGGTGAAACGGCAGGGTGGGCGTAGTTATATAGTGAATCTTCGACGTCAGAGTATGGAGAGGCTGTTGACCAGGAGGCATCGCTCCTGGCGGATTTCATAATTGTTGCGGGACGGGGCAGTTGAGGGTCGGTTGGACAGTATGTGAAGTACATGACTGAGAAATCGGGGCTTAGGGCACAGCTGCCGTCTTCAAATTCGCTGTTAGGACCGTTCTCAATAACTTTAGGCTTGGTCCATTTTCCGTTTTCGTCCTTTACGGATAGAAAGATGTCACAGCTTTTCACCCCTGTAATGGGGTTTATGTCATCACCCATAGCCTCTTTTCGGGTCGAGGTGAAATAGAGCTGTCCCCAGTCGTTACCGACCAGGACAGGCGACCATTCGCTGTATCGGCTGTTCATAACGGGGTCTCTCTTAACGATAAATCGGGTGGGATTAGCGGCATATTCGACTGCCAGACTGCATGAGAGCAGGCCGTTGTGCGACAGGATATCCGTTGAGTTGTGTTCTAACGCTATTTTATAGTTCTTCTCGGCCTCTTTGTAGTTGCCGCTCATAAGTTGCATGTCGCCCAGATACCTGTAAACAGTTGTATCCTGATAGCTGTAGCGAACCGCATTCTTATATGCGGCAAGTGCGCGGGATACAAAATTGATGCGTCGGTACGATTCGCCCAGTTTGAATGCGGTGGCTGCACGGATTTCTCTCTCCTTGGAGGGTGTGCCGGAATAGCCGCGCCGGTAGTAGTTGGCCGCCTCCTGATATTCACCCAGTGCAAAACTCTGATCACCCTTGCGTATATGGATTTCAGCCCCGCAGCCGTATAGCAGCAACATCAGGGCCGACAGACCAATCCATTTGCCGGTACGAATAGTTTTCATCAATATAATAACTGATTCAGACCCTCTTTATTGTTTTAAACGGCTGAGCGGTCAATCGGAAAATGTTATCTTTCCTTGGACTCTTTTCTTGGAGGAAAGATTTCTTGTTGCCGTTTTATGGCCGTAAAAGGTAAAAGAGGTTAGAATATTTTTTTACAGGTCATCAAAAAGCGGTTACTTCATCTTTATCCAGGCCGCAAGGTCTTTCCAGGTGGGTCTTTTGCCATGCATGAATACACCCACACGGAATATGCGGGCGGCAATCCATGTCATTATGAAGAATGAAATGAAGAGCACAATGATTGAGACTATCACCTGCCATGTGGGGATGCCGAAGGGTATGCGGGCCATCATCACTATGGGCGAGGTGAAGGGGATCATGGAGCACCAGAAGACCAGACCTGAGTTGGGGTCGTTCATTATGTTCATCATAACGATTATGGCCAGAATGACCGGCATCATGATGATGCTGTTAAACTGAGCGGCATCCTGGGGGGTCTCAACGGCCGAGCCTATGGCAGCATACATCGATGCGTAGAAGAGGAAGCCTCCTACAGCGAATACGAGCAGTTGCACAAACAGACTAAGCAGGAATCCTACATCGGTAAAACTGCTTATGGCTGAACCCATCATGGGGTCCGATATTGCCTGTACGGAGGCGGGGTCTATCAGCAGCGGCATTACAAAAGAGCTGACGCCTATTACAAGGACAGCCCAGATTACTATCTGCAGGGCGGCGACCAGAGCAATGCCCAGGATCTTGCCCATCATAAGTTCAAACGGGGTGCAGGATGTGATTATCACGTCCAAAACACGGGTCTGTTTCTCGTCAATGACCGACTGGAGTACCTGTTGCCCGTAAACTATCAATATGAAGTAGAGCAGCATACCCAGAGTAAGACCAAGCAGCCACGACATGGTGGTGGATGTTGCCTCCATGGAGTCTTCATCGACTGCAAGAACATTGTTTTTGAGAGTCTGGACGTTGACGCGTATGCCGGCATCGGCCAGGATCCGGTCTATGTTCTCAATCTCATAACGGCTCAGGCGTTCAGTACGTAAAATATCCTGGATCTGGCCGTTGATACTCTCTTCAACACTCATTGATGATGCATCGTTAAGTATCAATTGCAGATTACCGGGGTTGGACAGTATGTCGCTGCCGATGATAAGTATGCCGTATGCCCGGTCGGCATTGCTGTATTGTGCACGCGCTTCTGCTGCTGTGATGCCGGTATCGAGCAGCCGGAACTCGACAGTAGAGCCGGATTTGAGCTGACGGCCTACAAATCGGTCGGGGCTGTTGTCAACCACCACTACTTTTTTTGTGGATGTTTTGCCCAGCATCATGATAAGGGTGGGGGCCGCCATAAGGGTAATCATCAGTATGGGCGTGAGCAGGGTAGTGATTATGAACGATTTTTTGCGGACACGTTCAGTGAACTCACGTGACAGGATAAGATTTATTTTGCTCATTATCTTTTTGTTTTAAAGCGTACCGTTCACGGCACGGATAAATATATCGTTCATGCTTGGTATGATCTCCTGGAAGGAGCGCAGGTTGACACTCTCGTTCAGAGCGCCTATGACGGGACGTATGTCTTTGTCAAGCTTAATATGGAGTTTGTGTTGCGTGTAGCCGCCAATCAGATTTTCAGGTTCGCCTATTAGTTCGGCCTTGTCGCTTATGGCTCTTGTGAATTTATCATATTCACCGCTGAAAACCACCCGGAAGGTGTTGCCTCCGGCTTTACGGCGTATCTCCCCGACAGAGCCTGACAGCACGTTACGGGATTTGTTTATAAGGGTTATGTTGTCGCATAATGCCTCCACGGATTCCATATTATGGGTGGAGAATATAATAGTGGCGCCACGGTCGCGCAGGTTCAGTATCTCATCTTTGAGCAGGTTGGTGTTTATGGGGTCAAAGCCGGAGAAGGGCTCGTCGAATATGAGCAGTTTGGGTTCGTGAGCCACGGTGACTATGAACTGTACTTTCTGGGCCATGCCTTTGGAGAGGTCTTCGACCTTTCTGTCCCACCATTCGGTGAGTTCCATGCGGTCGAACCATTTGCGCAGACGTTTGATTGCTTCGAACTTGGAGAGGCCGCGCATACGTGCAAAGAATATGGCCTGCTCGCCGACCTTCATCTTTTTGTAGAGTCCGCGTTCTTCGGGCATATAGCCAATCCGGTAGATGTCTTCGGCGGTAATTTCACGGTCTTCGAAAAAAACTTTTCCGGAGTCGGGAAGGATCATGCGGTTAACCACGCGTATAAGGGTGGTCTTTCCGGCTCCGTTCGGGCCTAAAAGGCCGTAGATAGAGCCGCGGGGAATCTCCATTGACACATCGTCAAGTGCACGGTGACCGGTGTAGGTCTTGGAGATGTGTTCGATTTTCAGGACAGTATCCATTATCTGTTTCTTATCGTTTTTTTGCAAAGATACGGTCAAAAATGATTTCGGCAATCAGTTTCTCACCATCTTCATTGGGGTGTATGGTATCGGGGAAATATTCTCTCTTGCCTTGAAACGGGGTGTAGAGGTCAATGACGGGCAGATCCTCCTCTTGAGCGACCTCTTTTATATAGGGTATGACTCCGTTGAAAATGACGCTGTCGTTTATGTTCCATGCACCGCCCATGGCCGGAACAGGCAGGCATAACCATATTTCAGGCTTGCTCGGCAGATTGCCGAATGACTCTATCAGGGTTTTAAGGTCCTGTTTGAAATGTCCGCTCTCTTTCCAGTTATAAGGTTTGCTGTCGTTGGTGCCGAGTTTTATGGTGACTATATCGGGACAGAATTCCAGAGCATCCTTATAGGCCTGTTCGTTCATGTAGGGCTTGTCTGTACCTGTCATCATGGTGCTGCCGCTCACTCCAAAGTTGCGGACCTCATATTTGTCGCCCAGCATTGCGCCCAGCACGCCCGGATAGGCGTCGTTCAAACGGTCTTGTATGCCGTGTCCGTAGGTTATGCTGTTACCCACGCAGGCTACTCTTACGGGCTCGCTCTTGCAGGCGGCCAATGTCAGCACCAGTGCCGACATGAGTATCAATCTGATCTTTTTCATATAGTCTGTTTTTATTGTTTGCTTTTGTCCGTTCGATGTTTGTTTTCGTTTGTCCATTCTATATTCTGCTTAATTGTTGTTTTCGTTTGATTGTTTAAGCTTCCGGTTCTCTCTTTTTGTTGTATGCTTCCAGTTGGTTGTGTATGCTTTCGGCATGTATGATCTCGAATATGGAGCGTACGAATTCTTCGTCCAATCCGTATTTGCAGCCTTCGGCTATCATCTCATCAATCAGGCTCCGGTAATGGCCGGGCTGAAGGACGGTCAGATTACGCAGACGTTTGAGGTCGCCTGTCAGACGGGCGGCTTCAAGACGCTCGGCAAGGGTTGCCGTGAGTTTGCGGTCTATGGCCTCTATCTGTTCCCTGTACGGCTGCAGTACGGCGAGGTCCTCGTCATCGGGATCTCTGTGACAGACAAGGCTCTCCGTGAGCTGTTTGAACTCGGCGGGAGTGAGCTGTTGAGCCTTGTCGCTGAGCGCCTTTTCGGGGTTGGGATGTACCTCGATAAAGAGTCCGTCAGACTTCATGTCAAGGGCCATCTGTGCCACGAGTCCTACCAGATCGCTGCGGCCGGCAATGTGACTCGGGTCACACAGAACAGGCAGTCCCGGAATACGGCGGCGCAGCTCAACGGGTATCTGCCAATGGGGTGCATAGCGATATATGCGTTCTCCGTAAGAACTGAATCCGCGGTGGATGGCGGCAAGACGTTTGACACCTGCTCCGGCAAGCCGTTCGAATGCTCCCAGCCAGAGGTCCAGTTCGGTATTTATGGGGTTTTTGACAAGCACCGGGATGTCAATATTCCGGAGGCTGTCGGCTATCTCCTGCACGGCAAACGGGCTGGTGGTGGTGCGGGCTCCAATCCACAGTATGTCTATACCGGCCTCTAAAGCCGCCTCAACATGGCGGGCGTGGGCCACCTCGGTAGTCACCGCCATTCCGGTCTTCTCCTTAACCTCCTTAAGCCACTTGAGGGCCGGCTCGCCGACACCTCCAAAGCAGCTTGGGCGGGTACGCGGTTTCCAGACACCGGCACGGAATATGCCTATTCCCTGAGCCGAGAGCTGAGTTGCACAGTCAAGCACCTGCTCGCGCGATTCGGCGCTGCAGGGACCTGCAATCAGCACGGGCTTTTTATTATGAGTCTGAAGCTTCTCTATATTTTTAAGTTCAATTTGAATTTGGGTCATTCTACATTATTTGAATTTGGGTCTATTTTATATTTGTTCAATCCGGATATTTGTTCAATCCGGATCGTTTTAAATTGTTTCAATACGATTTGTTTTATTTCGTTTCAATCTTAGTCATTTCATATCGTTTCAATTTGAATCGTTGTATGTCAGTTTAATCCGGATTATTGTATATTACGGTTCCATTTTCTATTTTTATCATTCCTTCATTGACCAGTGAATGGAGTATGATGTCAATTTTTTTCTTGGGATAGGGCAGGGAATAGACCTCTCTGGGGTCCCCGTCCTCTTTAAGAAGTTCCGTGACGGCATTGGTGATTGTCTCTTTCTCACCGCGTGTCATGTGTCCGGAGACCTTTTCCTGACACAGGTCACAGTGCATACAGGGCCTCTTCTGAGTCTCCCCAAAATATTTCAGCAGCATGGCGCTGCGGCATCCGGTGGTCCGGGTTATGTATTCGGTCATGGCGCCTATCCTCTCTTTGAACTCCTCCTTGCGTAAACGGTAAACTTCGGGGTCAAACCGGAGTTTGTCGGTATCGACACGCTGCCTTGTCCAGGTTATTAGCGGTGTCTTACGTTCGGGGACATAGCGGACTATACCCTGATTCTGCAGATTGGTGAGTACGGTGTATAGAGTTCTGCGGTCTGTGCCTACACGCGAGCATATCAACTGCTCGTCAATGAATGTGTAGTCGGCGAAGATCCCGCCGTACAGCCGTAGTATGACATTCATTATCTGTTCGGTGAGGGTGTCCTGACGCAAAAGGTAGAGTTCGTCGCGTCGGGCAGTGAAGAGCAGTTTGGCTGAAAAGTCAGCCTCCTCGGAATATTCGATATAGCCCATTCTGGTAAGGATGCGCAGGGCACTGTCCGTAGGGATGACGGGCAGCGAAAAGTGCCGGCAAAATTCTCCGAGTGAGAATGAGTAGGAGCAACCGCGGCCGTCGCCGACAGCCATCTCGTGATAGAATCCCAGCTTCTCGTATATATTTCTTATAAAATCCTCTTTGGGAAAGTTGTCCGATATGCGTTTGCTGATGATCCTTTTGTCTCCGGGAGAGAAGAGCAGTACGGCGTATGATCTTTTTCCGTCTCTTCCGCCGCGTCCGGCCTCCTGAAAGTAGGCTTCAACAGAATTGGGGATGTCCATATGGATAACAGCTCTGACATCGGGTTTATCGATTCCCATTCCGAAGGCGTTGGTTGCCACTACGACGCGATATCGGTCTTCGGTCCACGCTTTCTGGCGTTCATCCTTCAGGATCGGGTCAATTCCCGCATGATAGAAAACCGATGGAATGTCATGAGAGTTAAGAAAATCGGCAATTACCTTGGTCTCCCGCCTGTTCCTTACATATACGATGGCCGAGCCGGGTACATTGTTCAGGATATGTTTCAGCTCCTGGAGTTTGTTTTCGGTGGTACGTACCACGTATGAAAGGTTCTCGCGGTAGAAGCTCATCCTGATAACGTTCTTCTCGGGGAATCCCAGTTTGTCCTGGATGTCATCGGCCACACGCGATGTTGCCGTGGCGGTCAGCGCCAGCACCGGCACACCGGGCAGGAGTTTGCGTATTTCGGCAATCTGAAGGTACGACGGCCGGAAATCATAACCCCATTGGGAAATGCAGTGTGATTCGTCAACAGTTATAAGATTGACTTTAATGCTTTTCAGTTTGGATTTGAAGAGGTCGGAGGAGAGACGCTCGGGGGAGACATAGAGGAATTTGTATCCGCCGAATATACAGTTCTCCATAGCTGAGATGATCTCATCACGTCTCATGCCGGTCTGGATGGAGATTGCCTTTATTCCGTAATCCTTCAGTATGCGCACCTGGTCCTTCATGAGCGCTATGAGCGGAGATATGACCAGACAGACACCATCGGTTGCCAGGGCCGGAACCTGGAATGTGATACTCTTACCGCCTCCGGTAGGCATCAGTCCAAGTGTGTCTCGCCCGCTTCCTATGCTCTCGATTATCTGTTCCTGAACACCGCGGAAACTTTCGTAGCCCCAATAGTGTTTGAGTATCTCTCTATAGGTCATTGTCTCGTCTTGTCAGACTTGGCATCGGGTAAATTGGGTTTGATGCTTTCAATCTGGAGCAGCACATCGCCCTTTTTAAAATTATTCTCCTCAATGGTATAGCAGATATCGAAAGACCTTTTAGTTTTGATGTGGGTCAGGTATTCGCTTTTTCCGAAAGCTATTCCTTTCATGGAATGGCTGCTTTTGCTGTCAATGAGTTCCAGTTTGATATGTTCATGATCGCGTCCCACGACTTTGCTGGTCCCGTAGTCATAAACGTTCCGTGTGCAGAATATGGGTTTGCTGTTTTCGGGGCCAAACGGCTGGAACCGTTTCAGGTCCCTGAAGAATTTAGCTGTGATATCTTTGAAATCAATCTCGGCGTCAATGTAAATGGTGGCTTCGGTCAACTCCGGTTCAATATTCTCGGAGACATACTTTTCAAAACGTTGTTTGAACTCCTCGACATTCTCCACTTTGAGCGAGAGCCCGACTGCATATGTGTGACCTCCAAAATTTTCAAGCAGGTCTCTGCAACTTTCGACAGCCTTGTAAATGTCGAAACCCGGTACTGACCTGGCTGATCCGGTGGCCATGTCGTCACTTTTGGTCAGTACTACGGCAGGTTTGTAGAAGACCTCGGTCAGACGCGATGCCACAATGCCTATAACGCCGCGTTTCCAGTTCTCGTTGTAAAGGACAATGGAATATAGGTCCTCGCCATGTTCCAGGCCGGTTACTATATCATTGGCCTCCTTGGTCATCTCTTTGTCGTCTATCTTACGGTCATCGTTTTCCTGGTCTATCTCTTCAGCAAGCTCAAGGGCACGTTGGAAATTCTTTTCGACTAAAAGGTCAACTACTTTCTGGCCGCTGCTCATGCGGCCGGCAGCATTCAGGCGGGGACCTATCTTGAATATTATGTCGTTTATGTTCAGCGTCCTGTCGCTAAGTTTACACACTTGGATCAGTGCTTTAAGTCCGGTACAGGGTTTGCTGTTGAGCTGTTGAAGGCCGTAGTGTGTCAATATTCTGTTTTCACCCATGATAGGCACTATGTCCGATGCGGTACTCACGGCCACCAGGTCCAGACTCGGCAACAGTTTACTGAACGAAATACCGTTCTCAAGAGCATAGGCCTGCATCAGCTTGAAGCCGACTCCGCACCCCGAAAGGTCTTTGAAAGGATAGGTGGAATCAAAGCGTTTGGCATTCAGAATTGCTACAGCCGGAGGCAATTCATCGTCAGGGACATGATGATCGCAGACAATGAAATCGATGCCTTTCTCTTTGGCGTATGCTATCTCCTGAATTGCTTTGATACCGCAGTCAAGCACTATGATCAGCTTGGCTCCGGTTTCATAGGCATAATCGATACCCTGTATTGACACTCCGTACCCTTCGTTGTAACGGTCCGGAATGTAATAGTCCAGATTGTCGTAATCTCTTTTCAGAAAGTTATAAACCAACGCTACGGCTGTCGTACCGTCAACGTCATAATCGCCGTAAACCAGAATGCGCTCACCGCGTTCAATTGCACAGTTGATACGTGCTACCGCCTTGTCCATATCTTCCATTAGAAAAGGATTCAGCAGTTCGTTTAGCTGTGGATTGAAAAATTTCTGTACTTCGGCTTTGCTTCTTATGCCCCTTAGAATGAGCAGTCTGCACAGTATGGGACTAAGTCCTGTAGTTTTTGATAGTGCATAGGCTTCTTCGGAAAGCTCCTGTGTAGGGGGCTGATAGTTCCATACGAAGTTCATTATTTATGTTTTTTCTATTTTTTTTCATCGTTGTTTAAGAATGTGCGGATTATATAAATTACCTCCTCTTCGAAGCTCTGTTCGAGGTTCATTCCAATACCATTTTCAAACTGTCTTCGAGTTTTTTTAAGTTTCTTCAAGAATCCCTTTGAAAGTCCCTTTAAGAGCGTCTCCGGTTGTTTTTTCGGGGGTTTTTCCGAAGTTCTCTTGAATTGATTTCCGCCTGTTTCCTATAAAAAAACAAAGATATAAAAACAGCTCTTTCAATGGAAGAAAAAACTGCTAAATTATTTTTTAAATAATGTGAATTCTATCTATTTTATGCCAATTTATGCCAACTTTATTTCGATATCAATTCAATATCAATTCGATACCAATTCAATACCGTTTCAATCTTATTTCAAAGCCACGCACTCCATTTCAACCAGCCATGCGGGACGGCATATGGGCGCCAGCACTATCAGCCATGGAATATCGGAAAAGGTTTCGTTGAAAATATCCCTTACAACGGCATAATCGGCCGTGTCACGCAGGTAAACGATCATAGTGCTGACATCGTTGAATTTGCACCCGGCCTCTTTCAGAAGCATTGCAACATTCTCAATCATGCGGGCGGTCTGTTTTCTGATGTCTCCGGGTGCCACTACCCGACCTCTGTTGTCGATGCTCGCCGTACCTGAAATGAAGACGCGCCGCCTGTCATCATAGTCAAGCGCAACTCCTCTTTCAAACCGCACTCCATACTGTGAGGTGCGGTTCAGGTGAGTTTCGGCATAGAGGTATCGGATGCCGGGTTTTAGGGAACCGGCGATGGCCATGGCATCCATCATCACGATGTTTTCGGCCGATGCTGTGGCTCCGTCTATTCCTGTACTGGCTATAAAATGGCTTCCGGCGGTCAATCCCTGTCTGTCAAAAACATTGTTGCGTCCTGTAACGAATTCCCGATAGTTGGTATCTATATCACGCACAAAAAACCAGGTGCGCATACAGTCGGATTTAAGGGTCAATCCCCGTCTTTCAAGTGTTTCGCACCATTCGTCAAGCAGTTGTTCGGCCTGGATGAGGGGCGAGCTGCCCGCGGCTGTTTTTGATACCGTCCAAAGTTCGTGATACCGTCCGTCATGGATCTCGAACAGACCGTCTTCGGCCGCGCTTGTTGTCACACCTTCACGGAGCCATGCCCAAAGAGCTATCTTGGTGCCGTTAAGCGGAGGTTGGCCAATACAGGATATGGCGCAGTCCCTATACAGGGCCGATGCTTTGCCGTGCGCCTTTTCCTGCTGTGCGGCAGGGTCGCTCAGAAACAGACGTATGAAAACGGGAGCGGCATGGGGAGCATAATCACGGCTTGTTTTTCCCAGGGCCGCTAACAGCGCATCCATCTGGGCATCGAATGTAAGGGTAGGGTCGGTCAGAGAGACTGTTATTCCGTATTCGGAATATCCGTCTGCTTTATCGGGACTTTTATCACTTTCGCTTTTGCTGTCGTTCCCTTTCCCGACTCTTTTGTCGCTATCTTCCTCGAATCCTCTATAGGACTCCTTATCGTCTGCTCTACAGGTTTCCCTATCGGCTCCTTTGTCGCTATCTTTCCCTAACACCTTCTCGGGCTCTTTCCCAGGTACTTTCCCGGACTCCTTATCGGGGGAAAAACGGCTTATTGTTACACTTGTATTGTCGTTTTCAAATCGGCGGAATTCGGTCATAACTAATTTTTTTGTAACGCGAAGATAAGACTTTTTGTGCTTTATTCTTTGATGTGTCATTCAAAACCGATATTTTTGAAAAAAATTCGCAAAACAAAGTTTTCCAAATATGACAAAATACGCTTATCTGGCGCTACTCGTAATATCGTGTGCAGCCGTTTCAGGCAGAGCTTCAGCTCAGGCTACAGAAGGGAGGTATATCTTTACCACAGTCGATTCAGTTCCTATAACATCGGTCAAGGATCAGGCAAGTTCAGGCACCTGTTGGTCCTTCTCGGCACTGGGTCTTTTCGAGTCCGAACTTCTTCGTATGGGCAAAGGGGAGTATGATTTTTCGGAGATGTTTGTTGTACACAAGACCATGTTGGACAGGGCTAAAGCGGCGGTGAGGCTTCACGGTGACATCTCTTTCGCTCCGGGAGGCAGTTTTTACGATGTGGTTTACTGCTGGAAAAATTACGGTATAGTCCCCAACGAAGTTATGCCCGGGATAATGTACGGAGGTGAAAGGCATAACCACGGTGAGCTGACGTTAGTGGCAACAGCTTATGCCAATGCCATAGCCAAGGGGAATTTAAGGAAACTTTCACCGGTTTGGACAGAAGGCTTTTCGGGGATATACGACGCATATCTTGGCGAGTGTCCGGAAAGTTTTACCTACAACGGCAAGGAGTACACTCCGCTTTCGTATGCCGGATCGCTCGGCCTTAATATGGATGATTATGTCTCGCTTACCTCATATACCCACCATCCTTTTTATGAGCAGTTCGCGCTTGAGATCCCGGATAACTGGCGGTGGGCCATGTCCTATAATCTTCCCATTGAGGAGCTTGTGGAAGTTATGCGCAACGCCATAAAGAGCGGTTATGCGTTTGCATGGGGCGCCGATGTGTCGGAGACCGGTTTTATACGCGGGACAAATGCCGTATGTGTGGTGCCTGTCGATGGTGAAGAGGGGGCAAAGGTAACGACTCAGCCGGGTCAGGAAAAGGAGATCACCCAGGAGATGCGTCAGGAGGCCTACGATAACTGGGAGACCACCGATGACCACGGCATGATGATCTATGGCATTGCTACGGATCAGACGGGAAAGGAGTTCTACCTGGTGAAGAATTCATGGGGCACCGGCTCCGGCCGTAACGGTATGTGGTATGCCAGTGAAGCATATCTGGCATACAAGACCATGAATATTCTTGTTCACAAAGATGCCCTGCCAAAGAGCATAAAAAAGAAGCTGGACATCAAATAATCCGAATTCGTTATTATATTCTTCTCTTTTTATTGTACTTGTTCGGGACTACAAAAAGTACAATAAAATTTATTATTGCGACAAAGGCATAAAATGCGTTAAATTGCAGGGTTGGCATTATGAGGAAGACGATTAATTGATTAACTTTGCAACCTGTGAACGCGCAGGTATGCGGATGCGTTTAATTAAAAAAAGACTATAGAAAAAAACACAATTATAAACTATGGCAAAAGCAAAAAAATTTATCACTTGCGATGGTAACGAGGCTGCAGCTCATGTGAGCTATATGTTCTCTGAGGTAGCCGCTATCTATCCCATCACCCCGTCATCACCTATGGCGGAATATGTTGACGAGTGGGCTGCCCGTGGTCGAAAGAACCTCTGGGGGCAGACAGTCACAGTTCAGGAAATGCAGTCGGAGGCCGGCGCTGCCGGCGCTTTGCACGGCGCACTTCAGGCCGGTGCATTGACCACCACCTTTACTGCATCACAGGGTCTATTGCTCATGATTCCCAATATGTACAAAATAGCCGGCGAGCTGTTGCCTTGCGTATTCAACGTATCGGCACGTACGCTGGCCAGCCATGCTCTTTGCATATTCGGCGACCATCAGGATGTTATGGCCTGCCGCCAGACCGGTTTTGCCATGCTCTGTGAGGGTTCGGTACAGGAGGTTATGGACCTTACGGCTGTGGCACACCTTGCTTCACTTGAGACATGTGTTCCTTTCGTCAACTTCTTTGACGGATTCCGTACTTCACATGAGTACCATAAGATAGAGCTGATGGACCAGGAGGATATCCGTCCGCTGGTTAATGAGGAGTATATAAAGCGTTTCCGTGACCGTGCCATGAGCCCCGAGCGTCCTGTCACACGCGGTACCGCCGAGAACCCCGAGACCTTCTTTGCACACCGCGAGGCATCGAATGCCTACTATGACAGAGTACCCGAGGTGGTAGAGAAATATTTGGGTGAGATTTCCAAGATAACCGGCCGTAAGTATGAGCTGTTCTCATACTACGGTGCCAAGGATGCCGACCGCATGGTAATCCTGATGGGTTCGGCTACCGATACTGCCCGTGAGGCTGTTGACTACCTGAATGCCAACGGTCAGAAGGTGGGTATGATCTCAGTTCATCTGTATCGTCCTTTCTCGATCAAGCATCTGCTTGCTGCGGTTCCAAAGTCGGTAAAGCGTATTGCCGTATTAGACCGTACCAAGGAGCCCGGCGCCGGTGGAGAGCCTCTCTATCTGGATGTTAAGGATGCATTCTACAATGTTGAGAATCGTCCTCTGATTGTGGGCGGCCGTTACGGACTTGGTTCATACGACACCACTCCTGCTCAGATCATCAGCGTATTCAATAATCTGGCTCTGCCGGAGCCCAAGAATAATTTCACCATCGGTATTGTCGATGATGTCACATTCACCTCTCTGCCTCAGGTTGAGGAGATAGCTCTGGGTGGCGCCGGTATGTACCAGGCCAAGTTTTACGGTCTGGGTGCCGACGGCACTGTGGGAGCTAACAAAAACTCGGTAAAGATTATCGGTGACAACACCGACAAATATTGTCAGGCATATTTCTCATACGACTCCAAAAAGTCGGGAGGTTTTACCTGCTCACATCTGCGTTTCGGTGATACTCCCATCCGTTCCACCTATCTGGTAACCACACCTAACTTTGTGGCTTGCCACGTTCAGGCCTACCTGCATATGTACGATATGACACGGGGTCTGCAGAAGAACGGCACATTCTTGCTTAACACCATATTCGAAGGCGAGGAGCTGGAGAAATTCATACCCAACAAGATAAAGCGTTACTTTGCCAAGAACAATATCTCCGTTTATACTATAAACGCTACTAAAATAGCTCAGGAGATAGGTCTGGGTAATCGTACCAATACAATATTGCAGTCGGCATTCTTCCGTATAACGCGTGTCATTCCCATTGACCTTGCGGTTGAGAAGATGAAAGAGGCAATTGTAAAATCTTACGGCTCCAAGGGTCAGGAGATAGTCGATCGCAACTATGCGGCTGTTGACCGTGGTGTTGAATATAAGAAGTTTGAGGTTAAGCCCGAGTGGGCAGACCTGCCGGACGATGAGGTTAAGGAAGACGATGCTCCGGCATTCATCAAGGAGCTTGTCCGTCCTATCAATGCTCAGGCCGGTGACCTGCTCAAGGTAAGTGACTTTGTCAAGCATGGTACGGTTGACGGTTCATGGATGGTCGGTACGGCTGCATACGAGAAGCGTGGTGTCGAGGCATTCGTTCCCGTCTGGGAAAAGGATAATTGCATACAGTGTAATCAGTGTGCCTATGTCTGTCCTCACGCTGCCATACGTCCGTTTGTTCTGACCGATGACGAGCTGAAGGGCTTTGACAACATTGACAGCATTGAGATGAAGGCACCTGCCGCAATGAGGGGCATGCACTTTATCATTGAGCCTTCGGTACTTGACTGTCTGGGTTGCGGCAACTGTGCCGATGTCTGTCCTGGCCATCCCAAGACGGGTAAGGCTCTTGCCATGATCCCGTTCAATCCCGATGCACCCGAAATGAAGAAGAAGGCTGCCGATTGGGATAAACTGGTCAAGATACCTTCCAAGCAACATCTGGTTGATATCCGCTCTAATGTGAAGAACTCACAATTTGCAACTCCGCTCTTTGAGTTCTCGGGCGCCTGTGCAGGTTGCGGCGAGACTCCTTATGTCAAGCTCATCTCACAGCTCTTTGGTGACCGTCAGATGATTGCCAACGCTACCGGTTGCTCGTCAATCTATTCGGCTTCAATACCTTCCACTCCTTATACCAAGAACGAGCAGGGTCAGGGTCCTGTGTTCAACAACTCATTGTTTGAGGACTTCTGCGAGTTCGGTATGGGTATGGCTCTGGGCAACAAGAAGATGAAGGAGCGTGTAGCCAAGTTGCTCACCGAGGTGGCCGGACATGAGAAGAGCCCTGCCGAGTTCAAGGCTCTTGCCGAAGAGTGGATTGCCAACAGCGAAGATGTTGACAAGACCAAGGAGATTGCTCCCAAGCTGCGCGAGCAGATCGAGGCCGGAGTTAAGGCCGGTTGCGAAACCTGTAAGGAACTTAAGACTCTTGACCACTATCTGGTCAAGCGTTCACAGTGGATAATCGGTGGCGACGGTGCGTCGTACGACATAGGATACGGAGGTCTGGACCACGTGATTGCATCGGGCGAGGATCTCAATATTCTTGTCCTTGATACCGAGGTTTACTCCAATACCGGCGGTCAGGCATCGAAGGCTACTCCTCTGGGCGCCATAGCTCAGTTTGCAGCCCGCGGCAAGCGTACCCGCAAGAAGGATTTGGGTCTGATTGCCACCATTTACGGATATGTATATGTGGCTCAGATTGCAATGGGTGCTGACCATGCACAGTGTCTCAGGGCTATCCGTGAGGCCGAGGCGTGGCCCGGTCCTTCACTGATAATTGCCTACTCACCCTGTATCAACCACGGTCTTAGAAGTGGTATGGGTAAGAGCCAGGCCGAGGAGAAGAAGGCTGTTGAGTGTGGTTACTGGCACCTGTGGCGCTATAATCCCGCTCTTGCCGAGGAGGGTAAGAATCCCTTCATTCTTGACTCTAAAGAGCCCGATTGGGATAAATTCAATGATTTCCTGATGGGTGAAGTACGTTATTCTTCGGTTAAGAAGGCTTATCCTAAGGAGGCCGATGAGCTTTTCGCAGATGCCAAGCGTATGGCTCAGCTCCGCTACCAGAGTTATGTTCGCAAGACTGAGGAGGACTGGAGCAACGAATAACGGATATTAATTGTCTTCATAATTCGGAAGAGGCCGGGTAACTTTTTTACTCAGCCTCTTTTTTTGGTTTTTATCCGGATGCTTATTCCCTCTATTTCGCTATCCGGCAGACGGGGGGGCGGTTTTTAGACGCGGCGCTCTCGGTTATAAACGGGAGGTGTTGTCGGCCAGGACGTCTTGTACCAGGGTGGCAACCATCTGCTTCAGTTCATCTATGAACTGCGCAGGGCGGTATTTGCCCCGCTCTATCTCGCGCAGACGCTTCTCCCAGATCCCGGTAAGTTCGGCGCTCTTGAGCATGTCCTCATGGATAAGGTCTATCAGACCGGTGCCGGTGGCTGTGGGGTAGAGATTTTTTTTCTCCTTACGCATATAGCCGCGTTTGTACAGAGTCTCTATTATGGCGGCACGTGTGGAGGGACGGCCTATGCCGTTCTCCTTCAATGCGTCACGCAGGTCTTCATCACTGACCAGCTTGCCGGCGGTCTCCATGGCCCGCAACAGGGTGGCTTCGGTGTAGGGTTTGGGCGGTTGAGTCCATTTCTCCTGTATTTCGGGCAGGTGAGGGCCGCTCTCATCTACCGTGAACCGGGGCAGGACACGTTCTTCGTTATCGGACTTTTCATCGGTATTTTCATTTGATTTATCATCTGAATTTTCATCGGATTTTTCCTTTTCAAAGAGTACGCGCCAGCCCGGTTTGAGTATTTCGCGGCCGGTAGCCTTAAATTCGGTGCGGCCGGCCTTGCCAAGCACTGTTGTCCGGGCATATTGGCAGTCAGGGTAGAATGCTGCTATGAAACGGCGGGCTACGAGGTCGAATACCATGTGCTCCTGCCGGGAGAGGTTTTGAGAATAGACACCTGTGGGTATGATGGCGTGATGGTCAGTGACTTTGCTGTTGTCAAACACGCGCTTGCTTTTGGGAAGTCGTTTGTTTTCAAGCGGAGCGGTAAACTGCTCATAATCTTTGAGTCCTTTCAGTATGCCGGGACATTTGGGGTAAATGTCATCGCTCAGGTATGTGGTGTCAACACGGGGGTAGGTGGTGATCTTCTTTTCGTAGAGCGATTGGATGAGTTTGAGGGTCTCATCGGCCGAGAAGCCGTATTTACGGTTACATTCGACCTGCAGCGAGGTGAGGTCAAACAGGCGTGGAGCATATTCCTTGCCCTCCTTTCGGGTTATGTCGGTAATAACGAAGAGCAGAGAACGTATCTCCTCAAGGATCTTTTCCGCGTCTTCACGCTTGTTGAATTTACCTTTGGTGCAACTGAAAGCGGTGTCGCGGTAAACGGTTTTGAGTTCCCAGTACTGTTCGGGCTTGAAATTCTCAATCTCTCTCTGACGGTTCACCACAAGGGCCAGAGTGGGAGTCTGGACACGTCCGATGGAGAGTACCCGGCGGCTGTTGCTGCTGCGGTACTTCAGAGTGTAGAGTCGGGTGGCATTCATGCCGAGCAGCCAGTCGCCTATGGCACGGCAGAGTCCGGCCTCATACAGTGAGTCGAAGGCCTTCTGATCTTGCAGACGGGCAAACCCTTCGCGGATAGATTCCTCGGTCAGCGATGATATCCAGAGACGTTTGACGGGACAGCGGGCGCCGGTTTTCTGTATTACCCAGCGCTGTATGAGCTCACCCTCCTGACCGGCATCACCGCAGTTGATGATACCCCGGGCATTTTGCATAAGGGATTCTATTATTTTGAACTGTTTCTCTATGCCTTTATCCTCCAAAAGCTTGATCCCGAAACGGGGCGGTATCATGGGCAGGCTGCTCAGACTCCATCTTTTCCAACTGTCAGTGTAGTCGTGCGGTTCTTTCAGGGTACATAGATGGCCGTAGGTCCAGGTTACCTGATAGCCGTTACCTTCAATATAGCCTTCGTGTCTTTTATTTGCTCCCAGAACATCGGCTATATCTTTGGCAACGCTGGGCTTTTCGGCAATACATACTATCATTGGTAAGATGAGCGAATCTGTTCATCGTTTTCGCCAATAAGGGCGCGTCTGATGAACGAGTTTATTCATCCAGCAGTAACTCCATCATTTTACATGCTGACTTTGCAACGCTGGTGCCGGGTCCGAATATGGCCGCTGCACCGGCTTTGTAGAGGAAGTCATAGTCCTGAGCGGGAATGACGCCACCCACAATTACCATGATGTCTTCACGTCCCAGTTTCTTTAGTTCTTCGATGACTTGCGGAACCAGAGTCTTATGACCTGCTGCAAGTGACGATACTCCAAGGATATGGACATCATTCTCAACAGCGTCACGGGCTGCTTCGGCAGGAGTCTGGAACAGCGGTCCCATATCGACATCAAAACCGCAGTCGGCATAGCCGGTGGCCACTACCTTGGCTCCGCGGTCATGTCCGTCCTGTCCCATCTTGGCTACCATGATGCGGGGGCGACGGCCCTCCAGCTTGGCAAATTTTTCGGTAAGGAGGCAGGCTCTCTCGAAGTCGGCATCCTTCTTGCTTTCTGATGAATACACGCCTGATATTGTTCTTATTTTTGCTTTATAACGACCTACAACTTTTTCACAAGCATAGGAGATTTCACCCAATGTTGCACGCACCTTAGCGGCTTCGACTGCAAGAGCAAGCAGATTGCCCTCGCCGCTATCCACACATTTGGTAAGATTGTCGAGAGCTCTGTTGACATCGGCCTCATTACGGTTTGCACGTAACTCTTTGAGACGCTCGATCTGCTGGTTCCGTACAGCGGTGTTGTCAATCTCAAGGATGTCGATGGGAGCTTCGTACTCAAGACGATATTTGTTGGTACCCACTATGGTCTGGACACCTGAGTCGATACGCGCTTGTGTGCGGGCGGCAGCCTCCTCAATGCGCATCTTGGGCAGACCGGTCTCAATGGCCTTGGCCATGCCGCCCAGCTTTTCAATCTCCTGAATATGTTCCCATGCCTTATGGGCTATTTCGTGTGTTAGCGATTCAACATAGTATGAGCCTGCCCACGGGTCAATCTCGCGACATAAGTTGGTCTCTTCCTGTATGTAAATCTGGGTGTTCCGGGCAATACGCGCAGAGAAGTCGGTCGGCAGGGCAATAGCCTCGTCAAGTGCATTGGTATGCAGTGATTGAGTGTGACCCAGAACAGCTGCCATAGCCTCTATGCAGGTACGGCCTACATTGTTGAAGGGATCCTGCTCGGTGAGTGACCATCCTGAGGTTTGGCTGTGTGTGCGAAGAGCCATTGACTTGGGGTTCTTGGCACCAAAGTCCTTGGTGATCTTAGCCCATAGCAGACGTGCTGCACGCATTTTTGCAATCTCCATAAAGTGGTTGGTACCCATGGCCCAGAAGAATGAGAGACGCGGTGCGAATGCGTCAATATCCATACCGGCATTCATACCTGCACGCAGATATTCTATACCATCGGAAAGAGTGTAAGCCAGCTCAATGTCGGCGGTGGCGCCGGCCTCCTGCATATGGTAGCCGGAGATTGAAATCGAGTTGAACTTAGGCATTTTCTTCGATGTATATTCGAATATGTCGGCAATTATCTTCATGGAGAAGCTGGGCGGATAGATGTAGGTATTACGCACCATAAACTCCTTGAGAATATCGTTCTGGATGGTACCTTGCAGTTCGGCCAGTGTGGCGCCCTGCTCAAGACCCGATACAATGTAAAAAGCCAGAACAGGCAGAACGGCGCCGTTCATAGTCATGGAGACGGACATCTTGTTAAGCGGAATGCCGTCAAAAAGCACCTTCATATCCTCGACCGAGCAGATGGATACTCCGGCCTTACCCACATCGCCTACTACGCGCTCGTGGTCAGCGTCGTAACCGCGGTGAGTGGCCAAGTCGAATGCTACCGACAGACCTTTCTGACCGGCGGCCAGATTGCGGCGGTAGAATGCGTTGGACTCCTCGGCTGTGGAGAATCCGGCATACTGACGGATAGTCCAGGGACGCATGACATACATGGTTGAGTAGGGTCCGCGTAGATAGGGAGTTATGCCGGCAGCATAGTTCAAGTGTTCCATTCCCTCCAGATCTTCTCTGGTATATACGGGTTTCACTTCGATATGCTCCGGAGTTTTCCAAATCTTTTCAACATTGCCTTCATCCCTATAAGTACACTGATCTTTACAGGGTGTAGCATCCTTTATGTTTATATTTTTAAAATCAGGTTTCATATCAGGGATTATTTGATGTTAAGCTTGTTGTTAAATTCTTTCAATGTCTCAAGTACATTGCAACGTACGTGTACGTAGTTTTCAACACCTATGGCCTTGAGCTCTTCCATACAGGCCGGAGCGCCGGCTATCACGAATATGGCGCTGTCGCCTACCGCCTTGAAAGCAGAGGGACCGAATTCGGCATATTCATCATCGCTCGAGCAGAGCACCACGATGTCGGCACCTGCCTCGCGGGCAGCCTCGGCACCCTCCTCAACAGTATCGAAGCCCAGGTTGTCAATGATCTCGTAACCTGCGCATCCAAAGAAGTTGCCGGAGAATTGGGCGCGGGCCTGACGCATGGCAAGATTGCCTATGGTGAGCATGAATACTTTGGGACGAAGACCGGAGGCCTCGGTAGCCATACGCAACTCCTCAAATCCGGATGCTATGCGTGACATGTCAAGTGTGGCAATGGTAGCTCCCTCCTGAGCCTTGTCATAGGAGCACTGTCTGGGTGCGCGGCCTTTTGAGACCTCTCTTACATTCGGGTATTGGTTGGTTCCTACCAGTAACTCCCTGCGTTTGGCTGCGGCTTCCCGGCGGGCGGCGTTGGTGGCATTGACAGCCTCCTGAACCTTACCGCTTTTGACAAGCACCATCATGCCGCCCTCCTCCTCGACCGACAGAAACAGGTTCCATGCCTGTTCGGCAAGAGCCTCGGTCAGGTTCTCAATGTAGTATGAACCGCCGGCGGGATCGACAACCTTCTCAAAATGCGATTCCTCCTTGAGCAGCAATTGTTGATTACGTGCCATCCGCTCGGAAAAGTCATCGGGTTCTTGGTAAATGCTGTCAAACGGAGTGACAGTGATTGAGTTGACACCTGCAATAGCTGCACTCATTGCTTCGGTCTGTGAACGCAGAAGATTCACATAGGGGTCAAACAGTGTCAGGTTGTATTTCGATGTTGTGGCGTTGATACTCATCTTGCATGCAGAGAGGCAGTTGCTGTCATCAGCATCTTTGTCGTTATATTCGGGTTTATAGGCTTCGACTATTTTAGCCCAGAGCATACGGGCTGCACGGAATTTGGCAATCTCCATGAAGTAGTTCGAACCTATGCCGAAGTTGAAATATATCTTTTTGGCAACAGCTCCGGCTTCGACTCCGGCCTCGGTCAGGGCACGCAGGTATTCGTTACCCCATGCCAATGCGTAACCCAGCTCCTGATAGCAATATGCTCCCGAATCGGAGAGCAGGCGCGGAGTGGCGGTCAGGCAGCGGAAATTCTTAAATGGAGTGAAGATCTCAACCAGACGCTTTGCATCGGCAAGGTCACGCTTGACGCCGTGCCTCATCATTGAACCCATGGGGTCGTATGAGAGTGAGCCGCACAGTTTGGCAGGATCATAGCCTTTTTTGTTGAAGTACGAAACAAGGGCTTCGGCTTGCCGGTAAGCCAAATCGGGTGAGATGCTGAAGTTAAGCTCAATACATTCGGCACAGATACCTTTAAGAAGAGCTTCGAGGTCTGTTCCCTCAATCACTCTTTTAGAACAGCAGAAATCAATTGAATCAATACCTTTGTTCAGAATGTCAAGAGCTTTGGTGTTGGCTTCTTTTATATCTTTTGTTCTGATTGTCTGACGGACAAACCACTTGTTGTCAGATTTTGTTCCGCGCCTGTAGGGGAACTCACCGGGTCTGGTCTCCGTATCAATGCCTTTCAGATCCTCCTGACGGTAGAACGGCTGAACCTTGAATCCTTCGTTTGTTCTCCAAACGAGCCTCTTTTCGAAGTCCGCACCCTTTAAATCAACGGTAATCTTCTCCATCCACTCTTCAGTGGACACGGGAGGGAATTCAGAAAAGAGTTTTTCTTTTTTGTTATACATAATATTAACTTATTTGATAGGGTGATTTTGCCTGTTTATGCTTAGTTAGTCCGGTTATGAAATTTTTTTGTATAAAACTACGCAAAATTACATATTTCAACTGATTATTCCTATTTATATTGCATTGAATAAAAATAGTTTTCAAGAATGAAATAAAGTTAAGGTTAGTTTGCTTAACTCTTAAATGTAAGTAAATTTGTAACCCGAAAAACAGTTAAACAACGGAAAACATTGAATAGTAATGGAATGGCTGAAATCTTTGCTTTTTGATTCGGAGTCGGTAGCGCATATATTGCTTCTGTATGCTTTTGTGATTGCTGTTGGCGTGTTTTTAGGAAAACTCAAATTTCGTGGTATTTCACTGGGAGTGGCATTTATTCTCTTTGCGGGAATCACGGTGGGACATTTTGGGTTTACCGGTAACCTTGACACAATAAATTTCGTACAGGATTTCGGTCTTATTCTCTTCGTTTTCAGTCTCGGACTTCAGGTGGGACCCTCATTCTTCACTTCATTCCGCAAAGGTGGCATGAAGATGAACCGTCTGGCTGTCTTTATGATAACGCTTAACATACTTGTTGCCATAGGAGTCTATTTTCTGCTTTTTGATAGGAGCAATCCTGACAGTTTTCCGATGCTTGTAGGTGTGCTGAGCGGTGCCGTAACCAACACTCCCGGACTGGGAGCAGCCGAGGAGGCTCTAAGACAGGTAGGCAGGGAGGGTATCGATATTGCCAACGGTTACGCCTGCGCCTATCCTATTGCCGTTCTAGGTGTTATTCTTACACCTATGATCGTGAAGTTTATATGTAAGATCAAGGACGATGTTGAAAATGAGGAACTGGCACGTCTGGAGCAGCAGGATACAAGTGTTAAACCGGTACGTCAGTATATAGAGATGCAGAACGAACGCCTTTCCGGAAAGAGTGTTCTGGAGATAAGAAAAATTTTAAACCGTGAATTTATCCTTTCACGTATTCTGCATGAAGGCGATGTGGTAACTCCTCATCGTGACACAAAGGTCTATACGGGCGATCAGTTATGTGTGGTGAGTTCTGAAGATGATGCCGCGCCTATTCTTGCTCTACTGGGTTCAAAGGTTGATGTTGAATTGGCCGATATTAAAGGTTCGGAGCCTTTGGTTTCGCGCCGTATAGTGATAACCAAAGACAAGGTGAACGGCAAGACTCTGGGACAGCTTCACTTGGGCAGCATATTTGACGTGACAATAACACGTGTGATCCGTTCCGATACCGAACTGTTCGCATCGTCCAGTCTGGTGCTCCAGATGGGTGACAGTCTTGTTGTAGTCGGTAAAGAGAGCAATGTTAAGGCTGTAGCCCGGCGTGTCGGCAATGAACAGAAGCGGCTCGATGCGCCTAATATTGCGACGCTCTTTGTGGGGATCGTACTGGGCGTTTTATTGGGATCCATTCCTTTCAATATTCCCGGTATGCCGATTCCCATAAGACTGGGTCTTGCGGGTGGTCCGCTGATTGTGGCTATTCTGATAAGCCGGTTCGGATATAAGATAGGATTGGTTGCCTATACCAGGACCAGCGCCAATATGATGCTGCGCGAGTTGGGTATCTCACTGTTTCTGGCCAGTGTGGGCATTAAGTCCGGCTCCAGTTTCGTCGAGACCCTGACATCTGGTGACGGTCTGACATATATGCTTGCAGGACTGCTTATAACTGTTATTCCGGTATTCATAACCGCGTTGTTGGCACGATTAAGGCACGGAATGAACTATTTCAGTATAATAGGTCTTGTGGCGGGTGCCAGTACAAATCCGCCTGCATTGGCTTACGCAAACGGCCAGACCGATTATGATGCTCCTGCTGTCGCTTATTCGACGGTCTATCCGCTTACAATGTTCCTTAGAATACTGACCGCACAACTTATGATCCTCATAGGCTGTGCGGTAGCATAGGGTTTACATCCCTGAATGGGGAAAATATTCTGTTTTTTCGGTTTAACCTGCGCTCCGGTTGTTTCAGCGTCCGGCAGGCTCTCCGTTTGGTCGGTTTAAGCTTCGGTCAGCCTAACCTCCGGCTTAGCGTCCGGAATACATCCGCTCGTAGTAAGTCTGATAATCGCCGCTGGTCACCTGGTTGACCCAGTCTTGATTGTTCAGATACCATTCAATGGTCTTCACTATACCTTCGGCAAACATGGTTTCGGGCTGCCATCCCAAATCGGCTTTTATTTTGGAGGGGTCTATGGCATATCGATGGTCATGTCCCAGACGATCTTTGACAAAGGTTATCAGATCTTCATTTATCCAGTCAATCTTTATCTGACCGTCATCGTCGTACTCCTTTTTCTTGAGTACCTTACGGTATTCGGGTCTCTCAATCATCATTTGCCTTATAGTGTTTATAGTCAGCTTTACGATGTCAATGTTTTTCATCTCGTTGTGACCGCCTACGTTGTAAATCTCTCCTGCACCTCCCTTGCGTACAACCAGGTCGATGGCTTTGCAGTGATCCTCAACATAGAGCCAGTCACGTACGTTGCTGCCGTCACCGTAAACGGGCAGTTTCTTGCCTTCCAGAATGTTTTTTATGATAAGCGGAATAAGTTTTTCGGGGAAGTGGTAGGGCCCGTAATTGTTGCTGCAACGCGTTATGCTTACAGGCATGCGGAAGGTGTCATGATAGGCCATTACGAAAAGGTCGGCGCTGGTCTTGGAGGCACTATACGGACTGCGGGGGCTAAGCGGTGTCTCTTCGGTAAAAAATCCTTCATCTCCCAGGCTGCCGTAAACCTCATCGGTAGAGACCTGATGAAAACGTACTCCCTGGCGCCATAGGGGATATCCCGTACTGTCTTTGCCCGTAACCCATGCGCGTTTGGCGGCATCGAGCAGATTTTGAGTTCCCAAAATGTTTGTTATCAGGAAAAGTTGCGGGTTTTCAATGCTGCGGTCCACATGGCTTTCGGCTGCGAAGTTGACAACATAGTCAAAATTATACTTGCCGAACAACTCGTCGGCAAGAGCGCTGTCGCAAATGTCACCTTTAACGAAAAAACATCGTTCGTTATCGATATCCTTCATTATGGTCCCCAAATTACCGGCATAGGTAAGCAGGTCTAAAACCACGACACGTATATCGTCATAACGGGAAAGAATGTACTTGATGTAATTTGCGCCTATGAATCCGGCGGCACCTGTAACTAGATATGTTTTCATATTAAAATTTTATCTTACAAGTGCAAAGTTACTAATATTTTGACATTTCAGGGCTAAAAATCCGGTAAAGTAGAAGATGCTCTATTTAAAGAGTATCCTCTATTGATAGGGAGCACGGGCGCCTGCTTAGTAAACGCGACCGCCTGACAAGGGCATGGTCGTCCGGCAAAGGATATGACCACTTGATGAAAGAGTATAGCCGTATGAAAAAAGGCTGCCCGCGGGGACAGCCTTTCGATTTTCACTCTATGTTGCCGGGAATCAGTTGTTTACCGGTCTGTTGCCTTGAGGAGCGCCCTGACCTTGGCCACCCTGAGGAGCGCCCTGGCCTCCACCGAAGCCGCCGAAGCCGCCACCCTGGCCGCCCATGCGCTGACGACGCTCTTCTTGAAGCTCATCATACTTTTTCTTTTGTGCGTCGGTCAGGAATGATTTGATCTTGGCTTCCTGAGTCTCACGCTGTCTCTGCATCTCCTGCATTCTGGTCTGCATGTCTCCCTGTGCGGCCTGACCCTGGCCTTGTCCTTGTCCCTGACGCAGACCTTGTCCCTGACCTTGACCCTGACCTTGACCGGCACCGCTCTGCATCTGCTGGCGACGTGCTGCCTGCTCCCTGCTGTTAACAAGATACATGTTGTAGATTGAATCGTACTGAGCCTTGTTCAATGTGAGCTGCTCATTCAGACGGTCAGCCTGACGCTTGGCCATCTCTTCCGGAGTTGCGTTCATACCCTGGCCGCCGCCGAAGCCGCCGCCAAAACCCTGTGCAAAGCTCAATGTGGAAATCATAAGAGCTGCAACTGCAAATAGTAATTTTTTCATTTTTAATTAATTATATAGTTAGAAAATATATTGCCAACATAGACAAATTCCTTTTAAACGAACTAAGGGTAATTCCGCAGTCAAAGTCAAAAGAATGTCAGCACAAGTAAGATATGGCAAAATCGGAAAAGTTTAATTTGAAGTCGGTTTTATGCAATTATTTAGCGTTACTATACGTTTTTTCACGCTTCTTTATTTTTCAGGCGATTTCCCACTCTTCTTTCCGTTTTCCGAGTCACTTAACGCTTTCCCGATGGAACTCTGTTCTTTCCGGTGTACTCTCTGTTACTACGGTAAGTGAATGGCAGTTTTTTGTTAAAGGAAGAGGTTTCAGCTCTTTATTTCATAGACTTCGAGGTTTTTGAAGCTTTTGCCTTCTATCTCCAGACGGACAAGCGTACGTACATTCTGCCACCCTTGAATTCCGGCTGCACCCGGATTGATGAAGAGCATATTCAACGTTTTGTCATGCATAACTTTGAGGATATGCGAATGGCCGCAAACGAACAGGTCGGGCGTTTCAATCAGCAGTTGCTCCCTGACCGAGTGGTGGTAATGGTTGGGCGAGCCGCCTATATGTTTAAGCATGATGTTGGCCTCTTCGACCTTAAAGCGGTATATTTCAGTGGTTACGCGGCGCACGTCCTGCCCGTCACAGTTGCCATATACGGCACGCAGCGCGGCTATTCGGGAGAGCCTCTCCATGATTTCATACGAGCCTATGTCACCCGCATGCCAAATTTCGTCGCATCCGTTAAAGAATGCGGCGTAACGATCATCCCAGTAGCTGTGGGTATCCGATATAATCCCTATCCGTTTCATATTCCCGACCTTCTCCTCTTTATTTTATATCCAACCGCTCTTTTGCTAAAGCGGTTATCAGGTTCACACATTTTTCATAACCCAACACGCTGCTGTTAAGACAGATGTCATAGAAATCGGGATCGCCCCATACACGTCCCGTAAAGTAGTTGTAGTAAGCAGCCCTTTTGCGGTCATGCTCCCTGATGATGGATCGGGCTTTTTCGGGTGATATTCCGCCCTCCTTCTTACATATACGGTCTATGCGGTCATCCATATCGGCCGCTATAAAGACTCTGAGCAGGCGGTTGCTGTCACGCAGCACATAGTCGGCACATCGGCCGACAAACAGACAGTCTTCCTGTTCGTAGATACTCTTTATGGTTTCACTTTGCATCTTGAACAGCGACTCGCTGGTAAGATAGTTTCTGGAGAGTCCATATTCTGTCAGATGGCTCATGAAGAATGAGCGCAGGCCACGGCGTGTCTTCTCCTCATCGGCCTTATCGAAAAACTCCCGGCCGAACCCGGTCTTTTTTGATGCCGTTTCCAGCAAGGCTTTGTCATAGACTTTGACTCCGAGTCTGTCGGCTGCCATTGTGGCTATTTCAAGGCCTCCGCTTCCGAATTTGCGTCCTACGCATATAGAGTAATGCTTGTCCATAATTCAAGAGTTTTTAGCGTTTTCGAGTTTAAGTTTTCTTATCTGGGGTATGAGCAGCGAGAATCCCAAAATGATTGCAAGGAGATCGGCTGCAGGCATGCTGTACCATACTCCGTTTATTCCGTAATGACGGGGCAGTATAATAAGCAGAGGGATGAGCAGGAGCAGTTGCCGTGACAGCGACATGAGTATTGATTTGCCGGGCATGCCTATGCTCTGAAAGAAGTTACCTATGACTATTTGGGAACCGACGAGGGGGAATACTAAAAAGTAACAGCGCATACCCATGCGGGCTATCTCGGTGAGTTGTATATCACTGGTAAAGATGCGTATGCAAATGTCCGGCATAAATACACCGACCACAAATCCCAGCGTGGTTACGCAGGTGCCGCAGAACATCGTAAGGTAGAGAACCTTTAACACCCGGTCATTCTGTCGGGCACCGTAGTTATATCCGGCTATGGGTTGCATGGCCTGATTGAATCCCACGACTATCATAACGAAGATGAAGCCTATACTGTTGATGATGCTGTATGCTCCTATGGCTATGTCGCTGCCGTATTTAAGCAGGGCGCGGTTGATGATAAGTACCACCAGACTGGCGGCTATGTTCATAAGACAGGGGGAGAGACCTATTTTCAACATATTCCCTACCAGATCCCGGCGCAGTCTGTATATCCCGCGCTTCAGATGTATGATCTCGCTCTTGTCAAACAGTTGGGTGCTCTGCCATGCAAATGCCACAATCTGAGAAATGACAGTGGCTATGGCGGCTCCGCGAATTCCCCAATGGAAAACCATTATAAAGAGGTAGTCCAAGACTACGTTGAGGAGCACCGCGCTTATGGTGGCTGTCATAGCCTTCTTAGGATGTCCGGCTGCCCGCAGTATGCAGTTAATTCCCAGATAGAGGTGTGTGAAGACATTGCCTGCCAATATTATAATCATATATTCACGGGCATAGCCTATGGTTACATCGGTAGCGCCAAAGACTCTCAGGATAGGGTCTAAGAATATTATTGACAAAGCCCCGAACAGTATGCCTGCCACTATGTTCAGGGTTATGGAATTACCCAGCAGTTTCTGTGCACTTTCGTAGTCCTTTTGACCCAGTTTGATTGAGATCATGGTGCCGGAGCCGACTCCCACCATAGAGCCGAGGGCTGCCGAAAGATTCATCAGCGGAAATGTTACGGCCAGTCCTGAAAGAGCCATGGCACCTACACCGTGGCCTATGAAGGCACGATCCACAATATTATAAAGCGATGATGCCAGCATTGCTATAATTGCAGGTACGGCATATCTTATCAGCAGTTTTCCAATCTTTTCCGTACCAAGCTCCCTGGGTGCCTTCAATTCACTCATATCTCATGTTCTGTTTTACGGTTGCAAAATTACAATGTTTTTGCCTTATTTGCTATGTCTGTTTTTTATTCCGGCGGGAATTTTCCGTATAATCCGGCGGCAACTGTTTTGTGTAGTAATGCGAATTTTATTTTATAAATGAAAGGAGTATATTTGTAGAATCAAAATAATCTATTCACAATATATGGTATGAAAAAATCACTTAAGAGATTACTGATCATTGCGGTAGCAACCTCTTTAATTGGAGGGACGCTCACTGCGCAGGAGAGTATTCCGGTGTTTAGAAACACCAGTTATTCATTCGAAGAGAGAGCGGTTGACCTGGTGTCGCGTCTTACTCTTCAGGAGAAGCAGGCTCTGCTCGGCAACAATATGGCCGCAGTTCCGCGTCTTGGCATACGCAACTATAATGTCTGGAGCGAGGCTCTGCACGGGGTAATGTCGGGTGCCAATCCGTCGCTTGGTCTGCAAGGCCCCACATCGTTTCCCGGCAGTGTGGCGCTGGGCGCTACATGGGATCCCGACCTGATGGAGCTGGAGGCGTCGGTCATAGCCGATGAGGCCCGTGCCATATTCCAGACCGGCACCAAGGGACTTACCTTCTGGAGTCCGGTTGTAGAGCCAATCCGCGACCCGCGTTGGGGCCGTACGGGCGAGAGCTACGGTGAGGATCCCTTTCTGGTTACAGCCATGTCGGGCGGATTCGTGCGCGGCATGATGGGCGATGACCCTGTTTACATGAAGGCCGTGCCTTGTGCAAAGCACTATTTTGCCAATAACAGTGAGTTCGACCGCCATGTGAGCAGCTCAAATATGGACAGCCGTGACATGAGAGAGTTTTATCTCTATCCCTATAAGGGGCTTATCGAGAATGATAATCTGCCCTCTATAATGTCATCGTACAATGCCGTTAACCATGTGCCGACATCGGCCAGCGTCTTCTATCTGGACACTATAGCCCGCCGTACCTACGGCATGAAGGGTTATGTGACGGGTGACTGTGCCGCGATTGAGGATATATATACCGGACACTACTATGTGGAGACCGCCGAAGAGGCCACGGCTGCCGGACTGATAGCCGGCGTGGACTCGGACTGCGGCAGCGTCTATCAGCGTTTTGCTTTGAGTGCGCTTGAAAAGGGACTTATAACCGAGGCCGATATGGATCGCGCACTTGTCAATATGTTTACCATACGTATGCGCACGGGCGAGTTTGATCCTGTTACAAGGGTGCCTTATGCACTATTCCCTCCAAGTACAGTCAACTCCGAACGCAGTCAGGCCATCGCTCTGGAGGTGGCAACGCGTACCCCCGTTCTGCTTAAGAACGATATTGTAGCCGGTTCTGAGGCGGGCAGGAAGGCGCTTCCCATTGACCTTAAGGAGATTAAAAGCATTGCTTTGATAGGACCGCAGGCCGATGAGGTTGAGCTTGGACCCTATTCAGGCCGTCCCGAAGCATCTAGCCGCACAACTCCCTACCAGGGTATAACCAATTATATTGCCGATAAGGGTCTTGATATTGATGTGGTTCTTGCATCGGGCGGAAGCACCAAGAGTAAGAGCAATCTGCTCTATATAGCCTGGTTTGAACTGGAGAAGGCCGACGGCACCACGAGCCGTCACGATGCCACGCAGTACAGTCTTGCATCGGAGGGTATTACAATAGGCTCGGGTATGGGCACCGAGGAGCAGGTACGCTCTATCGACGACGGCTCATGGACCGCCTACGAAAACATTGACCTGATAGATGTTGAAAAAATCACCGTAGCTGCCAACATCCCTACCGAGGGCGGTATAATTGAGGCGCATGTCGGCTCGCCCGAAGGCAATCTGATAAGTACCATCGAAGCTACCCGTGCATCGGGTAAGAGGGTAGGCGGCGTTTATGGAACCGGTACGCCTATGGAGGCCAGGGTGAACAGATTGGGCTATAACGGCCCGCAGACTCTCTACCTGGTCTATAAGGCTCCTGCCGATGAGGAGATTGCTCAGGAGGTGCTTGATGCAGCCCGTGAATCGGATGTGGCTGTTGTCTTTGTGGGAACCGATGAGAATACCGCGACCGAGGAGGCCGACCGCTTGACGCTGGATCTGCCGGGCAATCAGGTCGAACTTATCAAGGCTGTTGCCAAAGAGAATAAGAATACCATTGTGGTCATGCAGACGCTGGGTTGTGTTGAGGTTGAGGAGTTCAAGAATCTCGAGAACGTTCCCGGCATACTCTGGACAGGTTATAACGGACAGGCTCAGGGCGCTGCCATACCTATGATACTATTCGGCGACGTGACTCCCGGAGGTAAGCTCAATGCTACATGGTACCGCTCGGTCAATGACCTTCCGCACATCACCGACTACACTCTGCGTGCCGGGGACGGCAAGCCCGGTCGTACATTGTGGTATTTCACCAAGCCGGTCTCATACGAATTCGGCTATGGGATCAGTTACACCACATTCGAGTATTCGGACTTCACGATAAGCAAGAGCAACATTACCCCGAATGACGTTATAACCGTAAGTGTAAACGTAACTAATACAGGTAGTTATGACGGTGACGAGGTGGTACAGATATATATGACCACTCCTGACAGTCCCGCATCATTGCAGCGTCCCATAAAGCGTCTGAAGGGATTCAGGCGTGTTGCCATACCTCGCGGCCAGACCCGTCGCGTCGATATTGTGATTGACTGCTCGGACCTCTGGTTCTGGGATATGGACAATGAGCGTATAATTTACGATTCGGGACGTTACGTCTTTGAGATCGGCTCATCGTCAAAGGATATACGCGGCCGGGTAAGCGCCGTTATGGACGGTCGGTTCACACCCGAACTCAAGACCGTTGTGGCTGACTGCCGCGTGTCGGTGCTTAAGGTAGGAGAGACGGCGCAGACAATGACATCGGCCTGTCTCAGCGATGACTCATTCATCGGTATAGAGAGGGCTCAGGTCAGGTATGCGAGCAGTAATCCGCAGACTGCCTCGATCGACGCTTCCGGGCTGCTCACCGCCAAGGCTCCGGGTATAGCCACAATCACCGTCAGCGTCACTTACGGCGGTAAGACCGTGAGCGACACCTATTCGGTCAAAGTGAATCCCGACTTCTCGTTGGCAAGCCTTACGAGCGGCGGAAAGTCTATATTGAAGGCTGGTCGCAGACAGTACAGCGTACTGGGCCGCGCGGTATCGCAGGTTGCGGCCACAGCCAAGTCCAATCAGCTTAAGGTAAACGTGGAGCAGGCTCCCGCGATACCCGGAACAGCCGTAGTGAAGGTATCGGAACCCGTTATCGGCGACGAGCAGATCTATCTGGTGAATTTCGGGACCAAGGGTGTCTCCGATGAGTTCAAGAGCGGTGCACTGGGAAGCCATTGGAACGTGATACGCCGTGATGATTCAGGCCTATCGATAGCCGACGGGCATCTGCAGATTGTTGCTGCAAGCGGTGATATAAACGGTGCTGCCGACAATGGCGCCAATATTGTACTGCAGAGCGCCAACACTGACTGGACCATAGAGACCAAGCTTCAGACATCGGCCGTTCCGACTGCTCCGGCACAGAATGCCGGACTTGTGGTCTATCAGGATGATTCTCATTTTATCAAGCTGGTCTATGCTATGCCTGCATTCCGCCGCGGCGCCCAGGCTGCCGAAGCTCCTGCTGTAGGTGCTTTGCAGCTCTACGTCGAGGAGAACGGTACAGCCAAAAGCACTGCCAATGTCAATTTGGCGGAGGCCGGCGTAAAAGATAACACAATATGGCTGAGGCTCGTAAAGGAGGCCGACGTTTACACCGCCTATTACTCGGTAAACGGCAGCAAATGGGTAATGGCCGGTCAGGTCGAAGTGCTGTTGAAAGATATTCAAGCAGGCATGATAGCCTGTCAGGGTGCTGTGAATGTGCGTGCCGGTGCACGTCCCAATGTCGGTGCTCAGGCTCAGGCTCCTCAGCCTCAGGCCGAAGCTGCACCCTTTATAGCCCGGTTTGACCGGTTCGGGATCAAGAGCAGGTAATCCCTCATGTTCCCGGAAAGAAAAAATTTTGAAAGACTGTTCCTGACCATTCTCTTGCTCTGGTCGGGAGCAGTCTTTAGTTTTTTTTCTGCGCAGGCTGAAACGGTGGACATAAAGCCGTACGATGACGGTTTCGTCATAGCCCGCAGCGACGGCATGCTGTTTTTTACCGATATTGAAGGCACGGCTGCCGACAGCATCAAGATCCGCTCCGAGATTGCAGGGATTGCCGTAAGCGGTTCCGATGTTTTGGCAGTCGCCCCCGACGGACGTGTAACATCTGTGGAGCGTGATGGAAAGAGCAGGATACTGTGCCGCAGCCTGAATGTAAGCGGCAGTATGGAGGGTATAGCCTGTTTCGACGGTAAAGTATTCATACTCAGCTCTCAGGGAATACTGATGAGCACCTCCGACTGGAGATCATTCACAACGTTCGACTTCAACAGCACCTACAGCGGTTATTACGAATATGTGAGGTTTACCTCAATATGTGCATCGGACAACGTGATATTTTTAGCCGGAGTCTTTGACGACGGAATGCCGGCAGTATTTACATCGGCTGCGGGCAATATATGGAGCGAACGTATTTTATACTATAATGAGGGCCGCAATGTTTTGATGCTGGAGCAACAGCCGCTGGGGATAGGCTATGATCCCCGCACCGATGTTTTTGTGCTTGCCTGCACCGACGGCTGTCTCTTCTTCATGCCGGGCTGTTCCAACTGCAATTACATTGAGCGTAAGGCTATGCATGACCTTAATGCCGTAGCATTCAACTCCGGCCGCCTTATTTTCCGTTGATTTTTGTGTATAACCAGTCATATTATTCTGTATATTTGACATACTTAGCCGTTATATGATGATTTGTGTGTTAAATAACAGAGGCGTAGGATTTCGTTTTGTTTTTGTTTGAATTTGTTCAGTAATGAGATATTATCCTTTGAAGTCATATCTGGTGGAGGGTCGTCTGGAGGCCGGTTGTGACGAGGCCGGACGCGGCTGCCTGGCCGGTCCCGTCTTTGCCGCTGCCGTCATTTTGCCGCCGGACTTCAGCAATGAGCTGCTGAATGACTCCAAACAACTTACCGAGAAACAGCGTTACGCCCTGCGTCCTGTGATAGAGCAGCAGGCACTGGCCTGGGCAGTTGAGATGGTGGACAACAGACAGATAGACAGGACAAACATCTTAAAAGCTTCATATTTGGCCATGCACTTGGCCATTGACCGACTCAAGGTGCGTCCCGAACATCTGCTCATAGACGGCAACCGTTTCATTCCCTATCCGGGCATAAAGCATACCACGATCGTGAAAGGCGATGGCAAGTTTATGTCCATTGCGGCAGCATCGGTTCTGGCAAAAACGTACCGTGATGATTTTATGAAACGCATAGCCGAGGAGTATCCGCAGTATGATTGGGCGCAAAACAAGGGTTATCCTACAGCCGCGCACAGGAAGGCCATAAAGCTGCACGGGACATCTCCGTACCACCGTATGTCGTTTAACATCTTAAACGACGGCCAATTGTACCTTGAGGGTTTCGAGCAGGGCGCTGATTGAGGAGAATTCTGCCGGCGACTTGCCTTTGGTTTTGAGGATCAACCTGTCTCCCGATGCCTCTATCTCTATGTCGGATTTTGTTGCTGTCTCCGAGTTTATGCCGTTACGGCGCAGCGCTTTAGCTACAAGCGAACGGAGCGGTTCATCGCCTTTTAGGCTTACTTGACGGGTGTACTCGTTCTCAATACAGAACAGGCCGCTCTGCATATCGAACCTTATTCCCTTACGGGTAAAGAAATTACCCAGAGTACCCTTTATGGCCAGATCTTCGGGGGTACCTATGGATATCTCCTTATCGCGGGCCATAAGCCAGATAATATCGGCAATCTGCAGTGCAAGCTCCAGATCGTGGGTGGAGAGGAATATGGTCTTGTCGGTGCTGCGTGTCAGACGGTGTAAAAGCTGCATGATCTCCACCTTGCTTGGGAAATCAAGGAATGCGGTAGGTTCATCGAGCAGAATGATCGGGGTTTGCTGTGCCAGAGCCTTGGCTATCATCGCTTTTTGGCGCTCACCGTCGCTAAGGGTCTGGATCATACGGTCCTTAAGGGCGGTTATGCCTACCATCTCGATGGCTTCCGCCACGATTTCACGGTCTTGATTATTAAGGCTGCCCCAGAAACCAGTGTAAGGACTTCTCCCTAAGCCAACCAGCTCCTCCACACTCATATTGCGCAGGTCGTTCCTCTCGGTCAGGACTACGCCTATCAGTCTGGAGAGCTCCTTGTCGGAATAGTCACTTATACTGCGTCCCAAGATGACCACATCGCCCTTTACGGGAGGCAGGAATGCCGACAGGGTACGCAGCAGGGTGGATTTGCCGGCTCCGTTGGGACCAAGCAGGCAGGTCAGCTCGCCGCTGCAGATGGCGGCATCTATTTCACGGGTAACAACTGCTATGTTGTTTTTAACGCGGTATCCCGTGCTCAGAGATTTTATTTCGATTGTGGGCTGTTTCATTCCGTTCATTCCGTTCAAACCGTCTCATTCCGTTTGGATTGTTTCGTCCGGTGCGGGTTACTTTACCCAATTTTGGATTATTCCGTTCAGTATGGGCCGTTTCCGTCCGGTGCAGGCCGTTTTTATTCAGAATGCGAATATACGTTTTTTTAATATATATTGGAAGAAACTGTAACAGTGCTTTTGCCTTTTTTCAGTACCTTTGCCAAATAAAATTGTAGAATCTTTTATATGCGACTATAATATGGTAATGACTAAAATAAAGACAATAGGAGTATTGACATCGGGTGGCGATGCGCCGGGTATGAATGCGGCAATTCGTGCGGTAACACGTTCGGCCATTTATGCGGGATTGAGGGTCTTCGGTATCTATCGCGGTTTTAACGGACTTATAAACGGCGATGTAAAGGAATTCACGACCGAAAGCGTATCCGGCATAATCTTTGCAGGCGGAACTATTCTGCTGTCTGCCCGCAGCAAGGAGTTTCTTACTCCCGAAGGTCGTGCCAAAGCCTACAAGACGATCAAGAGCAATGGAATTGATGCTCTTATAGTAATAGGAGGCAACGGTTCTCTGTCAGGCGCGCAGGCGTTGTCAGCCGAATATGACATCCCTGTCATTGGGCTTCCCTGTACCATTGACAATGACCTTTACGGCACAGACAATACCATAGGTTTTGATACGGCGCTTAACACCATTGTAGAATGTGTTGACAAGATACATGACACGGCAAACTCACACAACCGTATATTCTTTGTCGAAGTTATGGGACGTGATGCCGGTTTCCTTGCCATGAACAGTGCAATAGCTGCCGGCGCCGAGGCTGCTATCATTCCTGAAAGCAGTACCAATATTGACCAGCTTGCAGCTTATATCGATCGAGGTATCCGTAAGTCCAAACGAAGTTCGATAGTTTTGGTCTCCGAAAAGGATGGCGGCGCCATGCATTATGCCGAGCGTATGTACAAGGAGTATCCCGAATTTGACGTCAGGGTATCAATCCTCGGTTATTTGCAGCGCGGAGGCCGTCCCAGCGCGATGGACCGTATTCTGGCCAGCCGTATGGGAGTGGCAGCCATCGAGGCTCTGAAGGAGGGGCAGCGCAATATAATGATAGGTGTGGTAAATGATCAGATGGTAAACGTTCCCATAGCCAGGGCTGTCAAAAAGGACAAACCTATCAATGAGGAGCTTATAAATGTACTTTCCGTCCTCTCCATTTGATGGTTTGGCCGCTGAAATATGTTTGGCCCGTTTATCGTTGAAACAAGTTGATAGTATTTTATCAATAAAATTAATTTGATAGTTTTGTCATAGAAATAAGCCTTTCCATTTTTTTACTTTGCCGGCATATAATGAAATAACAAATTTGAGCAATAGGGGACGCTGGAAAAATATTTTCCTGCGTTTGCTTACGGCAGGTGTTCCGGGAAGAAGGAGGTACCTGCTTTCGGTAATTTTATTAACCCTGTTTGCCGGACTCAAGGCACAGGATTGGACTACACCCGAAATCGAGTCACTGTTGCGCACCTATATAAAACAGTGGTATGAGGTAGAGGGCAGGGTGTTTGGAATCGATGATTTTGAACCTGAACCCTATCCGTTGCAGGGAGCCAACATAAAGGTGACCTGCATGGGTGACACCACTGTTTTTGACGGGACGGCTGCCGATAAGGATGGAGGTTTCTGGGTTAGTATGACACTCCGGAATCGACTGAGAGATACCCGTCTTAGAGTAACCATCTCCTATCTGGGTATGCAGACTCTGGATTCAGTCTTTGTTACCACAGAGGGAAGGAGTGACGGCGTCAGCCATTATACGGTTGTGCTCGACTCCATTGTTCTGCGAAGCCATCCAATCACTACCGAGGAGGTTGAAATCATAGCCGAACTGCAACGTATGTACCAGCGCGGTGACACCATAATATTTAATGCCGATGCCTATGAGATGCCTTCCGGCAGCGTACTGCTCGATCTGGTGCGGCGTCTGCCCGGACTGAAATACGAGGAGGGTAAAATGAGATATCTCGGACGCAACATTGAAGAGATAAGACTGAACGGCGAGTCATTTTTTGAACGGGACATGAGCATTGCGCTGAACAATATGCCGACAGACAAGATTAAGAACCTGAAGGTTTATGAGGTACCCGATGATACGCTGAACGTCATGAGCGACAACCATCTCATTATGGACATGGAGACCAAGGAGCCTATGGATCGCACCCTTTTTGCAAATATAAGCGCCGGAACCACGGAAAAGTTTGACCGGTATTCGTTGTTGCTCAACGGGTCGGTATGGAAGACCGGCGGTTCGGAAATTTACGGCAATTTCAATCGCAGCAACATCCCCGATGAATATACCGATGCAATAAAATCCGAGAACACCAACAGCTATTTCTATGTTAATAAGAAAATCGGAAAAACATCGGTAAGCGGCTCCGTATCATATAACGATGATTACAGCGAAAGTAAAAATTCGGTTTACAATAAAACGTTTTTGCCTTCATACACACAAAACAGAATCAACGAAAATACCGGTACGCAGAGTAGTAAGGGATGGACCGGTTCGACAAATTTGTCCGGACGGATAAAAGAAGACAGCAACTGGAATTTTAATTTTAATATGTCACGCAATACCGGAAACAGCGCTACCGGTTCGAGCGATTCGATATTGAATGAGGGTGAAGGACTTATCAGTGTTACCCGACAGTCGGGCAAAACCGATACCGATAATCGTTCATTTAATATAAACAGCTCATTTACAAGCAATTTTGGTGAGTCAAAACGTTACAATTTGAACTTCTATCTTAACGTCACCGGTTCCAATAATGAAAACACCACCCTGAACAGCTCGGAGAACCGCTTCTTGCAGTTGGGCGACAGCGTCCGACTTGTCAATCACAGGATACTCACACCATCGGAACAGACCAACTGTTATGCATCATTGAGTCTTCAGCGGGATCTGAGCGGTTCGGGCTATGCCTCCATATCATATAATTTTTCCCGGTATCAGAGTAAAAGTATCCAGAATTACGAAGATATTCTCTACGGCACTGTGAGAAGGGTTGACAGTCTGTATTATGAAAGGCGAAACGGCAGTGTGGAGAACTCATTGAGTCTGGACTATTTTTATAGCGACTCATTGATCAGGACGAACATCTCGGGACAGGCTTCGCCTGCTGTTATGACGGCCGATAACGATCAGTTCGGACAGAATGAACATATCCGTTATTCCGGAATCAGGTACAATGCCTCTGCCAATTTCCGTGCCAGAGTCTTTAAGAAAAATCAGCTGGGAATTAACTATAGATTCAATAACCAGTTGCCGTCTGCAAATCAGCTGTCAACTGTTACCGATTATCGTGATCCCATGAATATCAGTGAGGGCAATAAGAATCTTAAGAATGAATTCAGACATAATTTCGGTCTGGAGTTTCAGTTCAGATCCTGGATGAGGGCCACCGTGAACTACGGCAAGAGATACAATGCAATCACCAGTTTGACACGTCTTGAACGGGAGACCGGAGTGCGTCGTACTTCTCCGGCCAACATAAACGGCAACTGGAATATGAGTGAATACCTCTATTTGACCTATCCCTTTTCCGATATCTCCGTAGGATTAACATTTAACCACTCTTTGAATCATAATGTAACCTTCGTACAGAGTTTTACCGACAGCGAACCTAAAAAGAATGCTATGGACTGGAATAGGTTCAGTACGGGGCTGGATGTGGGATATTCGAACCAGTACTGGCTTACCAGTTTCGACGTGAACTACAGCATAGAAAAAAACAAGAGCAACTATATTGATAATAGAAGTGGCGGCAAGCGAATTACGGCCAATGCCGAAGTTTCATATGAGACACCATTCGGTCTGGGGGCCTCCACGACATGTCGTTTCAGCAAACCCTTCGGGTATGAGATGGCCAGTGCCAACCAAATGGAGTGCATTTGGAACGTTTCGGCGAGTTACAAATTCCTTAAAGAGAAGCGGGCTACTTTAAGTGTTACGTGGCGTGATATACTGAATTCATATAAGGGATTCTCGGCATACTCTTCGGGGACAAGCTGGTATGAAACGCGCTCATTCCGTGAATCGTCTTTATTTGTCATTTCGTTCCACTACCGTTTCAGTGCATTTAACTGATACGCTGCTTTGCCTGCTTTTCAGGCTGTTGTGAAATGAACTATGTAACATATATCTTAACAGAGCATATTAATAAATAATGGAACAGGTACTTGATTTTTTGAGAGAATTGAGCTGTAACAATGACAGGGCGTGGTTTAACGCCCATAAGGACCAATATAAAGAGGCGCATGACCGTTTCTGCGCCTTTGCGCTTGAATTGCTCGAGTCGGTGCGCAGATTTGACTCTGCTATAGGTCCGCTTACGATTAAAGATATAACCTACAGGATTTACCGCGACATACGATTTTCGTCGGACAAATCGCCTTATAAAACCCACATGGGCGTAATTATCTGTCCGGGCGGTAAAAAGTCCGGCTACAGCGGTTACTATTTTCAGGTGAGCGGAGCTCAGGGCGAAAGCTGGACCGGCAGTCATATGGTAGCTGTAGGCAGTTATATGCTTGAACCGAAGGTGGCGGCTGTAATTCGTGAGGATATCGAAAACAGCGGCGGCGAATTCCGGCGCATACTCTCCCGGGCCGATTCCCGTTTCGAAATTGACTGGACCGATGCTTTGAAGAGAGTTCCCGCCGGTTTCCCGACCGATTCGCCCGATTCGGATTACTTCCGGCTGAAGGATTTTCTTATTTCATATATTCCCGATGACGGTTTCGTGACAGCTCCCGACCTTGTGCCGCGTCTTACCGAGATGTTCCGTACTGCCAAGCCTTTCCTGGATTTTGTAAACAGAGCCATAGGCTGGAGCCGTGAGGAGGCACGTTGATTATCAAATAGCACGCTAAACGATTATAAAATAAGTTGAATGATTATCGAATAGAGAATTTCGTATGACCTGTCTTGAACTGCCTCACGAGGAAAAAATAAAACGGCACAGGCTGGTATTCTGGTTGGCGCTTGAAGAGTGGGCGGTGGAGAATGCACCTGACTCATTCTTTCTGTGGAATGTGGAGCCTACGGTAATATTCGGCCGCAATCAGGATATGGAGGCCGAGATCAATATACCTTACTGCCGGGAGCACGGGATCCGAATGTATCGTCGCAAGAGCGGCGGCGGAGCGGTCTATGCCGATCTCGGCAATCTAATGATATCCTACATAACAGACTGTCCCGATGTAAATGCGGCGTTTGAAAGATATCTCTCAAGCCTGGCCGATGCCCTGCGCGGCATGGGATTCGATGCCGTCCGAACCGAGAACAACGATGTGCTGGCAGGTGGGCGAAAAGTGTCGGGCAACGCCTGTTACGCCACAAAAACCGGCTGTATAGTCCACGGAACTCTGTTGTACGATACCGATTTTGCCGAAATGGAGCATGCCTTAACCCCATCGAAAGAGAAACTGGAGAGCAAGGGGATAAAATCGGTAAGGCAGAGAGTGGCCAATCTGAAGAGTTTGGGAACAGAATTGGATTTCGATGAGCTGAAAGCCAAACTAATTCACTATTTTTGCAAAGATACAGAGACCTTAACCGCAGAGCAGATGGAAAAGGTTTGTGAAATCGAGAAAACCTACCTTGACGAAAATTTTATAAAATATGGTCGAAGAAATTAAAAAGACCTGCCTGCACGACAGCCATCTGGCTCTCGGCGCTCAGATGAGCCCGTTTGCAGGCTTTGATATGCCCATTCAATATGCAGGCATAACACCTGAGCATTTGGCAGTACGCAATAAGGTCGGCATGTTCGATGTGTCGCACATGGGCGAGATATTTGTCAGCGGACCCGATGCCGAAAGATATCTGAATCACATTTTCACGAACAATGTCAGCGGCTGTAAGCCCGGCAAGATCCTCTACGGCATGATGCTCTATCCCGACGGAGGCTGTGTAGATGACCTGCTGATCTATTGTGAGTTTGAGAAGGACCGTTACCTGCTGGTAGTCAATGCCGCCAACACAGACAAGGACTTTGAGTGGATGCTCAGTCACAAAGAGGGTTTTGACGTTAAGATAGAGAACCGTTCCGACGAATGGGGACAGATAGCGGTACAGGGACCCGAAGCCGAGAAGACGCTCATTGACGTGCTTGGTCTGACAGAGGCTGGGGAGCTTGGGTTTTACGAATACTGCAATTCCGTATGGAAAGGCAGCCGTCTTATCATAAGCCGTACCGGATACACGGGTGAAGACGGTTTCGAGCTCTATACAGATCCGGCCGGCACCCGTGAAATTTGGGATATGCTGCTCAAGGCCGGCGTACAACCCTGCGGCCTGGGCTGCCGTGACACTCTCCGTTTTGAGGCCGGTCTGCCGCTGTACGGCAACGAGCTTTCGGACAAGATAAGCCCCATTGAGGCCGGTCTTGGAATGTTCTGCAAACTCGATAAGGCCGAATTCATAGGCCGTGAAGCTCTGGTTACGCATAAGGAGCTCGGAGTTGAAAAGAAACTTGTGGGAATTGAGATAGAGGATCGTGCCATACCCCGTCACGGTTACCCCGTGGAGCTGGAGGACGGCACTCAGGTAGGCGAGGTTACAACGGGCTATCACAGCATAACGCTCGAAAAGAGCATCTGCTTTGCACTGGTCAAACCGGAGTATGCCGCTCTCAATACCCCGCTATGGATACGCATCCGCAAGAAAACATTCCCCGGCAAGGTCGTAAAGAAGCGTTTCTATCAGGCAAACTATAAAAAGTAGGTTTTCCAATTTAATTTATATCGGATTAAAATTATTTTAAAATATGAGCAAGATAATAGAAGGACTCAAGTATTGTGATACTCATGAGTGGGTTAAGGTAGAAGGTGACATTGCAGTCATCGGAGTGACGGATTATGCACAGAAAGAGATGGGCGAGATAACCTATGTCGATTGTCCGGATGTTGATGATGAGTTTCAGAAGGGCGAAGAATTCGGAGCTTTGGAGAGTGTGAAGGCCAGCAGCGACCTATACAGTCCGGTAAGCGGAACAGTGGTAGAAGTGAACGGGGCTGTTGTTGACGGTCCGGAACTGGTCAACGAGGATGCATTTGCAAACTGGATAATAAAGATCCGCATGAGTGATCCCGCCGAACTTGACAGCCTGATGGATGCATCGGCCTATAAAGCAATGATAGAGGAGTAATGTCGAGTTTTCACTATTTCCCCCATACCTCACAGGATATAAGCGCCATGCTGAAACGCATAGGCGTAAACAGTATTGATGACCTGTACAGTGATGTTCCGGCCGATTATATGTACAAAGGCGAGTACGACCTGCCGGAGGCTATGACCGAGCAGGAGGTACGCGATTTCTTTGAAGGTCTGGCTGCCAAAAATCCCAAATTGAAGGTTTTTGCGGGGGCGGGAGCTTATGACCACTACACGCCTGCCGTTATACCCTATATTACTCAGCGCAGTGAGTTCTTGACAGCCTATACCCCTTACCAGTGTGAGATTTCACAGGGTACGCTGCGTTACATATTCGAATATCAGAGCATGATATGCGCTCTTACCGGAATGGATGTGAGCAATGCCTCGATGTATGACGGTCCTACTGCCGCAGCCGAGGCTATGCGCATGTGCGTGGCTCAGACCAAGAAGAGGAATACCATACTGATATCGAACACCCTCTTGCCGCAGGTAAGGGGAGTGATAGCCACCTATGCAAAGTATTACGGAGTGACCGTCAAGGAGATAGCCCGGGAGGGCGGACAGACTTCAATAGCCTCGCTCAAGACGCTGATTGCTCAGGGCGATGTAGCCGGAGCCATTGTGCCCTCGGTAAACCGTTTCGGAATAATCGAGGATTTGAGCGGGTTTGCCGATGCCTTACATGCCGATAAATCCCTGCTTACCGTCTATTGCGACCCCTCTGCACTGGCGGTTCTCAAGACACCTGCCGAGTGGGGAGCCGATATCGCCGTAGGCGACGCGCAGCCGCTTGGCATACCTCTCTCTTACGGAGGCCCCTATCTGGGCTTTATGTCCTGCTTAAAGGAACATATGCGCAAGCTGCCCGGACGTATAGTGGGTCAGACGCTTGACAAGGAGGGACGCCGTGCATTCGTACTCACATTGCAGGCCCGCGAACAGCATATACGCCGTGAGAAAGCCACCAGCAATATCTGTTCAAATCAGAGCCTTATGGCGCTTTGGGTAACAATCTATCTCTCGTTGATGGGCCCCGTGGGGCTTAAACAGGTCAACGACCTCTCTTACCGGCGTGCTCACTATTTGCAGCGCAGACTGTTGGAGACAGGCAAGTTCGAGGCGGTATTCCCCGATTCGCCGTTCATAAAAGAGTTTGTCTTGAAACCTCTGGTGCCGGCAGCCGAATTGCAGCAGAAACTGGCTGATTCGGGATTTTTCGGAGCTCTTGAGACCGAGGACGGTTACGTCAGTTTTTGCGCCACCGAGAAATGCTCCAAAGCCGATGTTGACGCTTTTGTGAATGCACTGATTTGATTAAGGCCAAAACTAAAGAGAACAATGAAATATTACGATAAACTTATATTCGAACTGTCCAAACCCGGCCGCATAGGTTATTCCCTGCCGCCGGTATGTGAAAAATGTGCCGGAACCGATTCCATACCTGCTTCCTTAAGGAGAGAGGTGCCGCCCGGCTTGCCGCAGGTCAGCGAGGTCGATGTGGTGCGCCACTACACCAACCTGAGCCAGATGAATTTCGGCGTTGACACCGGATTCTATCCGCTGGGCAGTTGTACAATGAAGTATAACCCCAAGATAAACGAAGAGATTGCCTCTATGCCCGCATTCGCGGCTCTGCATCCGTGTCAGACAAATCTTACGGGTGTAGATGAGATATTTAAGGGTATAGACAAGGCTCTGTGCGAAATAACCGGTATGAAACGGTTCACCTTCAAGCCCTGTGCCGGTGCACACGGCGAGTTGGCCGGACTGATGATAATGCGTGAGTACCATCTCTCGCGCGGCGACACCAACCGCACCCGCATAATAGTGCCCGACAGTGCTCACGGCACCAACCCCGCCAGCGCCGCAGTCTGCGGACTTGATGTGGTGGAGGTAAAGTCCAATGCACAGGGACTGGTCGATGTGAATGACCTCAAGCCTCTGCTCGATGACACTGTTGCCGGAATAATGATGACCAATCCCAATACACTGGGACTTTTCGAGAAGGATATAAAGGAGATAGCCTATCTGGTACATGCCGCAGGCGGCCTGCTCTATTACGACGGAGCCAATATGAATCCGCTCATAGGAACGGTGCGTCCCGGCGATATGGGATTTGACGTGTTGCATCTGAATCTTCACAAATCTTTCTCTACGCCTCATGGAGGCGGAGGCCCCGGAAGCGGCCCGGTGGGAGTCTGTGAGAAACTGACCCCCTTCATTGACGTTAACGTATCGGGATTCCACGGTAATTTCGGGGTCATTCTGCGTGCCTACGCCTATATTCTGATGTTGGGACGCGAGAATGTGAAGATGTGCGGCCGACTGGCCACCCTGAATGCCAACTACATAAAGGAGTCACTCAAAGACCTCTATAAATTGCCTGTAAAGACAATCTGTAAGCATGAGTTCGTCTTTGACGGACTGATAAACGACGGAGCGCGCGATGGCAAAAAGGGCGCCACTACTCTCGATGTGGCTAAGCGCCTGCTTGACTTTGGCTATCATGCACCCACCATCTACTTCCCCCTGTTGTTCCATCAGGCCATGATGATCGAACCTACCGAAACCGAGTCGAAGGAGACCCTTGACGGCTTTATAGAGGCGATGCGCAAGATTGCCGCCGAAGCTGCCGAGGATCCCGATATACTTCATGATGCGCCTCATAACACGCCGGTATCCCGACCCGACGAAACCGGCGCTGCGCGTAATCTCATACTCAAATTTCAGGACGCATGCGGCTGCTGATAATTGGAGGAGGTCCCGGCGGTTACGAGACCGCTCTGGAGGCTGTGGAGTGCGGATTTGAGGTGACTCTCATAACCGAAGGACCGCTGGGAGGCACCTGCCTCAACGAAGGCTGCATACCCACCAAGACACTCTGCCATTATGCCGAATTGATTGAGCGTAACCGCAGAGCCGGATTGGATGTCAAGCCCGATTTGACGCAGGCTATGGCCCGTAAGCAGGCTGTGGTGGAGCAGTTGAGAGGCGGTGTGGAGATGTTGCTCAAAAAGGTGCAGGTGATATACGGCAAAGCCCGTTTTAAAGATCCCTGTACCGTTATATGCAATGATACTGAATACAGCGCCGACAAGATAATCATAGCTGCAGGTTCGGTGTCGGGCTCGCTTCCCGTACCGGGTGCCGGGAGTTGTCTTACATCGAAAGAGATGCTGGAACTGACCGACCTGCCTAAGAGCCTTTGCGTGATAGGCGGCGGCGTTATAGGACTTGAGTTCGCCTCGATCTTCCGCAGCTTCGGCTGCGAGGTGACGGTTCTTGAGTTCTGCCCCAACATTCTGCCGCGTTTTGACTCCGATCTGGCAAAGCGGCTCAGACAGACACTCTCAAAACGGGGCATAAACATTGAGGTGCAGGCCGAGGTTACAGGCATCAATGACGGCAGAGTCACCTATATCAAAAAGGAGAAAGAGTTTACCGTCAGCGCCGACAAGGTGCTTATGGCTGTAGGCCGCCTTCCCAATGTCGAAGGGCTGAACCTTGAAGCCGCAGGTGTAAAATATACCCGCCACGGCATAACCGTTAACGGAAAGTTTGAGACATCGGCTCCCGATATACTGGCTATAGGAGATGTTACGGGAGGCACAATGTTGGCTCACGCCGCCATATTCCAAGGCTGCCGTGCGCTGAACGCCATCTGCGGAAAATCTGACAACATACGGTTTGACCTCATTCCGGCGGCAGTCTTCACCATGCCCGAAGTTGCTTCGGTGGGCCTGACCGAGGAGCAGTGCAAGGAGCGGGGTCTTCAGGTACGCTGCCTCAAGTCCTTCTATCGCGCCAACGGCAAGGCGGTCTCAATGGACGAGACCGACGGCTATTGCAAGCTGATAGTCGGGGAGGACGGCACGATAGAAGGCGCTCACATTATGGGCGCCCATGCATCGGACCTTATCCATGAGTTTGTCACGGCGATGAATGTCGGAGCGACACTGGAAGATATGAAGGCTGTCATTCATGCGCACCCCACTCTGAGCGAGGTCCTGCAGTCGGCAATCCACAGCAGCTAAATTTTACCTGTACGGTCGGACTTCTATGTCCGACGGGGTGATCTGAGTGCTTTCGCTTTCTGTCCGGCGGGATTGGTCCGTACGCTTCCCTGTTTTCCTTTTTCCACATAGAGACTCCCAAAAAATTAAAACCGAATAACCATGTCAGGGCAACTATAGGGTTAAATAATGTTAAAGTTGTATCGAAAAAATAAGAAACGTATCTCTAGATTTAAATAATTATTTACGTTTGCAAAGGATAGATAGTTAAATGACATTGCATTATTGCTTGTTCATCTGTGAAGATGAGTGCATATGATGCCGGTCATTAACTTAACAAGTAAACCTGATTAATAACCGACGTAGGTCCTTGAAATTATTATACTGATGAAAAAACACATTTCGGCCATAGTGCCGGTAATCACGCTTATATTCTATTGCTGTACATACAGTACAGAGCTAAAACGTAGTCTTGAGTCGGTCGGCAGTAACCGTGCTGAACTAGAGGCCGTGTTTAGCCATTATCGCACTACTGACCCCAACCCTCACAAACTTTGGGCTGCGGAAGATCTCATAGATAACCTGCCTGCACACTATTCCTATGCAGGCACTAAGATTTACGACTACTACTCCTATGCTGTCCGTATCCTTACTGATATGTTGCGTAATGAAGCCAAGATCAGGATGCAGTGCTACGACCGTCCTGACTTTAAGGATGCCTTAAACCTTTACACCATCGAGACAACTGAAATACCTGATAAAATCACGCTTATTCCATTCCGTTCTTATCGTTACCGGTGCTATCTGAGCTCGAATGGTTCTTGGGGCAGTATAGCCGGGCTCTCATTCTATGGTAATACGAAGACCAGACTGAATGCTGGCGGCATAGCTAACCCTGAAGCCAATCTCTCGCCCCGCGGCGACAGCAACGAGCGTCTGTTCATAGTCAGTGACAATAGTGAGATTGAGTGGTGGTGATGAAAGGAAGGAAGAAGAGAGTCAATAAAAGTTTGGATATAAAGAATGGGGGCACACATAAACCTCCCTTGCAAAGAGTAGATGAACGCCTCCATTCTATCCAGATTATAGTGTTTAACTTAAAACTGAACGATGCAAAAATATAATAAAATTGTGGAATAGCATAACCCTCATCTCATTATGTCTATTTTCAAATAAGCTGACCTGTTGAGCTAATTCCGGGTCTCGGGATGAAACAACTTTTTTAATAATTATTTTGATTATTGTAATTTTAATTAAAAAACAACTATGAAAATTAATTTTTTTAAATCAACAGTTATGGTAGTCGCTTTTGTGGCATCTTGCTTTGGCGGTCTGAAAGCATTTCAAACCTATAATCATGTAGGCAGTAGTCTTATGATGGAGAATGTAGAAGCTCTGAGTAATTCAGAATCAAATTATTACGGTTATGGAAAAGACTATGAAACCGGTATGGGATTGTATGTTACGGAAATCATTGGAAGTGTTGGCGCAGATATTTCTATAGGAGTGAGAATATCCAGTAGTCTAGCAGCAGAATTATCGGGTTCTATTAGAGTGGAGATGCTGGATGAATGGAAAATGACATGCCAACCAAATATGGGTTGCTATACCTTATGCAACGATGAAGATTGGCATGCCGGTACCAAAACTGATGGAATAGTAAGAGGTTGCTAATATGTAACCCCGATTAATAAATAATACCGTTGTTTCTGTTGCTAGACTAAAAACGTGAAAGAATGTCTGGCAACAGGGCAATGGTACATATAATATTAACTAAAAGTTTCAAATGAAAAAAACATTTTTCAACGCAGGTCTGTTATGCTGCCTTGCTATGGTATGCAGTTGCAATAAATCAAGACCGGAGTATGCTGTTGATTTTGAGCATAACATTATCATGGGTGACACCCTCGATGTTCCATCGTGGAGCAGTCTGGTTGATTCGGTCTGCTATATCCCTCTAAAGACAGACGATAATGCCATTATGGATGAGGTGGAGCAGTTGGTTGTCAAAGACAATCTGATTTATGTCTTGGCAAACGGTGTCTATTGTTTTGATATTGAGGGCAACTGCAAGTTCAAGATTGCCAACAGGGGGCGTGCCAGGAATGAATACATAGAAGCAACCACATTTTCTGTTTCAGACGGTAATGTATATTTGTATGACAAGATGAAGCAGAAAGTGCTTGTTTATAATGCTGAGACAGGCAAATATATTGAAGACATAGATACTCCCGCCGGCGGTCGCAGAGTCTATTTCATCGGCGATACATTTATTTTTGATAATGTTCAATCAGATGCTCCTCAATATGCCAGATTTAAGGTATATTCGAAGAAAAAGCCTGATCGTGAAAAGGCCGGATATTTTACTGAAAATGAACATATGGGATCAAAAGGCGGCACGTGTTCGTGGTCAAATGACGGCTTGTTATATTCTTCTTATCTGAGAAATCTTGCATGGAAGATAAATGGGACAAAATGTATTCCGTACATAAAGGTAATTATTCCGGAAGAAAAAAGACTGTCCGATAAGAATATTAGAGATATGATAACTGATAATACGATTAATAAAGACGGATATAACTCGTCAAACGCCATATATGGATTAACTTATTTAGCCGAGTGCGACGGTTTTATCACAGGGCGGTTATTAGGCAGTCACAGCTTTATATTTTTCGTATATGATAAGGGCACCGGTAATGCTAGGTTTTTCAGTTCATATGCTGACTCGGAGCCATGGAAAAAACTTCCTGTTGGTGAAGTTTCCGCCGGCGATGCAAGTTGCATCTACTCCATTGTGACCTCAGAAGATGTGATGTTAATTAAGGCAATTTTAGGAGGTGTCGGCAATGAACCGACTGAAGAGAAGTTCCGTAAGGCATATAACGTGATCAACTCTATAAAGAAAGATGACAATCCCATTGTTGCCAGATTCTGGCTTAAAAGACTATGAGCAAATGGAGTAGAGGTATTAAGGTGGTACTAATATCTTCTTTGGCGTTAAATTCCTGCACTCAGGGAAAGAGAATTGAGAGCCAGATTTCACAGATGTATGAAAGAGTGATTCAAATTGACACTGACGGTATGGTTGCTTGTAATGAATCGGATTCTGTGCTGATAAATGTTGATAGTAGTTGCGCACTTAAGATGGTAATATGGGCCGATTCGACAGAGTGTTCACAATGTTATATCAGGCATTTGGATCTATGGAAAGGATATGTAAAGCTGGAACGCGAGAATCCAAACGGAATAAAGTTCTTCTTTATTCTTGAAATAGCTCCGGATAAATTTGAAACAATGGCCACAATGATACAATCCATACAGTTGAATAGCATTATTTACGTTGATACAACCCAGCATTTCAGACGGCATAACCCTAACATACCGTCAGATGTTATGTTTCATACGTTCTTGTTAGATTCGGACAATAAAGTGATTCTTGTAGGTAGTCCAATTCAGAATAATAGGATACAAAATCTTTTTAAAAAGATTATAAAAGAGGAATTGGCTATCAGCGTGAACGATGAGGACAGTCAATGACAAAACAGCAATAAATAAACTATCTGTAGTCATACAGATAGTCGTTATAGCGTTTCTGAAATATCTGACACTTATGCCAGTTGAAATCAGATGGGCCCAAGCTGATCTGTTATTGATAAGGATGATACCTTCCATATGTGTGTTAGGTGGGCTGATGTTGTTGCTACGCAGGGAAAAGGTATGTGTAACGGTGGCAGACTTGTTGCTGACATTGTTTGCTTTGTATTATGGATATAATTCATGGAAAGGAACTGAATATCCATGTGCTACGCAGTGCCTGAAGGTAGCCAGTATATTTTTACTATACATAGTCCTTAGAATGTTATTCAGTGCCCGAAACGTCTCCCAGTGGGTAATGGTGGCGATATTGCTTCTTTGTGGAAGTATTGAAGCAATTTGGGGAATAATTCAATTGGCAGGTGGAGGAAATCCCACTCAGGTTTATCTGATCTCAGGTAACTTTCTTAATCCGGGTCCCTATTCAGCTTATTTGACTATTGGAGCAGTGACAGGACTCGCCGTGCTGGCCGACAAGGGTCGGAGCAGGGTAGTATTTACGGTTGTAGCATTGATGCTGACAGTTCTGCCATCAACGTGGAGCCGTGCAGCATTTATCACTGTTGGTCTATTGATGTTGTGGTTGTTCAGAGCTAAGCAATGCAGATACAGGTTTTTAGTATGGGGAATATTTGTGGTAATTGCGGCTGCAGTATACTTTGCTAAGAAGGGATCTGCAGATGGGCGACTTGTAATATGGACGGCAACTATCCTGTCATGGAGACATTGCCCGTTGACGGGGGTAGGAACTGGCGGTTTTGCACATGGCTGTTCAGAGGGAATAGCAGAGATGTACAATAGTCAGATATTGCCTTCTTTTCTTGATTCCGCTGGAGTTGCAGACAATGCCTTTAATGTATTCTTGAAGATTTTGATTGAGCAGGGATTAGTGGGGCTGATACTGTTTGCCATGATATTGGTTGTATTTATTAAAGGATTGTACTCATCGAGCAGGCCGTTGTTTTACGGGATGCTGGGCCTAATCATTTTCTCAATGTTTTCCTATCCTTTAGAACAGCTCCCATACAGGATTATAGCTGTAATGATTGCCGCGTGGAGTGAGTCCAACAGAAAACAGACAATTTCCTTTTGGGGAACGAAGATTATTACTGTACTTGCATTTATTTTAACTATTATGGCAGGTATGTTTATAAGAGAAGAGGCATACAACAGATTTAGAGCAGACAAGGATGCCAAGATGTTATCATGTCAGAAGAGTGAAGATCTCATTGATGATTTTTTTGAGCTGCTTCCGCTGGAGGAAGATAACCCACAGTTCCTTTATGATTTTGCGATGACGTTAAGTGAAAACGGACGTTTCAATGACAGCAATACTATCCTTTCGAAGGGTTGTATGATTAGCGCAGACCCAATGTTCTATGTTTTGAAGGGTAACAACTACTATAGCATGAATCAGCCCTATCAAGCGGAGAAGACTTACGTAAAGGCCTTTTCGGTATTACCCAACAGGATATACCCTCTTTACAAGCTAATGTTGCTCTATTCAGAGACAGGACAGGATTATAAGGCTTTAATGATGGCTAAAGCAATTATTGATATTAAACCTAAGGTGGAATCACCGGCAACAGAGGAAATGAAGGAAAAAGCACATAGGGTATTATCAGAATGAAGACATTTGGATTTTTTAGAGCCATATTTTGGGTGTTTTTGCTACTTATAATTCATTGCGTTCGTCGAATATTCATAGTCGGGCGCTTTAATATACCGGCAGATTCAATGCAGCCAACGTTAGTTCCGGGTAACCGTATGTGGGTAAATAAATTGCTCTTTGGCGGCAGGATATACTCATCCTTCAATTTCGAGGACCATGCAACACCTAAGTGCTTCCTTAGGAATAAGAAAGATCAGTCCGGAGCAATGTTATCTCTTTCAAATATCCTTTGGGTCGTGACGAGTGGACCGAAATAGAGTCAGTATAAAACAGGTGGTTGGCTGTCCGAGTAATCGACCAGTCATACCTTTCAGAACGGTTGCTATTTTGCCTTAGGCAATAACAGTCTTGAATCCAATGATTCCCGCGATTGGGATTTTATACATGGGGATTTGATCATATGTGTTGTGGGTGGCAGACGGAAAAACAATTCCTTACTATGTGCGAAAATGCAAAAAAATAGGTCCAATGTTAGTTTGAGCCTATTTTTTTAGAAGTGTGGTGTTGTGTAAAGGAGTATCAGAACCCTCCTCCAAATCCGCCGAATCCGCCGCCGAATCCTCCGAAGTCGAAGTCACCTCCGAACCCGCCTCCAAAATCACCACCGAATCCGCCCCCGAAGTCGCCGAATCCGCCCATGTTCACCTCTTCGACCTTACAATCTTTTGGAAGCGTGAAAATGGATTCGGGGATGTCGGTATCAGGCTCAAAGGCTATGGCTGTCTGACTGGTGGTTGCCCAGTCGCTCTCACTGATTGTAGATAAAGGGATGCCTTCGTAGATGCATACTGTTATGTTCTGAGTGAATCCCATGCTGTTGCTCGGAGTCATTGAATATTTCTTGCATGTAACGCCGGCCACCTGCTCCTCGCCAAGCTCCTTGATCCTGTTTCGGCGTATGGTCTTCTTGTCAAGATTCATCCAGTCAATTTGACCTAAACGGCCTATCTGGGTGGATATTCCGGCACCCATGCCGCTGAATCCGCGGCCGCTGCGTCCGGCGCCGCCAAAGATAGGCATTACAGTTGCTGTGTTCTCCTTTTCATTGATGGTGTAGGTCGAGTCGCCTATGGCAACCGTGCGGGTCACGTTTTCTCCGTAGGCATTAACGGTTGCGGTTTTGCGTCCGTAGTCATCGAAAAAGATCCTTTCAGAAATTTCACTCATATCCAAACTGTTTATCATGTTCAGCATGGCAGTGTCATTGAAAGCGGCAAGCCCTCCGCCGCCCAGACCAAAAGCTGAAAAATCGGGCATCTCGCCCATATCGGACGAAACGGTTATTATTCCTGACTTAACTCCGAAAAGGACCTCTTTAGTCTCCTTCTTTTTTGCGTTGGCCGATACGCAAACTGCCGATATTAGGAGTACGGCAATCCAAAATCTTTTCATGTTGATTATCTGTTTTTTTTACATTGTTCTTCAATAAATATATATAAAGATAGAATGTAAAAGTTAAAATCAGGGGTGGAAGAGTTTCGGTATCAGGTCGGAGCGGCCTATGCGCCTTAGTTCGGCTGTCAGGCTGTTGCGCCGGGCAGGGTCGTACCAGAAGAAGAACTGCCGTTGAGCCTGCTTTTCGCGGTCGGTGCGGGCGCTATAAACGGGTTTCATGGTGTATGGGTTGATACCGGTGTAGAAGATTTCGGTGCTCAGGGTCATGGGAGTGGGTGTGAAATCCTGAACCTGTTCCAGACGGAAATTGAGCCGTTTGGTGATTATGGCAAGCTGGGCCATATCCTCTTCGGTGCAGCCGGGATGGCTGCTTATGAAGTATGGTATAAGCTGCTGGTTCAGCCCGCACTCACGGTTTATTCTGTCAAAAGTTTTCTTGAAATCTTCGAACCGGCTGAACGGCGGTTTGCGCATCAGGTCCA
>FZPS01000201.1_pt97 | contig 117131 bp, 98 predicted proteins | sample 1817821 | NCBI WGS metagenome assembly FZPS01 (sample SAMEA104158645, study PRJEB21678) | metagenome | place: Germany | collected 2015-04-21
CAAATGCAGAGGCTATTGAAATGCCCGAAAAATGTCCTTCTGAAGAATATCCTTATTCCTCAGAAGACAAAGCGTTACTTCAAGAATTCACGTCTGATTATGATGAAATAATGTTGGCATTGATAAGCGAAAACTACGGTGCTTCATTAATAGGTATGAAACTTCCCCAAAAAGTGCAAGAATTATATAGTGCAAAGTGGAGTTCAAAATCAGACGCCTTCCTTGACCCGATCTTAAAATCGTATGTGTATGGATTGCTTGGAGAATTAAACAAATTAAGTAATAGTTTTTTCAACGACTCCCATGCAGCACCTTTTATGAAGGATACAAGGACAAAAATACGAAATTTGTATGTTAAACTCCATCCCGATTTATTCGCTGGTGCATTTCCTTATGATGCCTTTATAGATGACTGGGATGAAGGAGAATTTTAGCAAACAGGAAGGTGGTATTGATGCCTAAGATTGATGACTCCATCAGAAAAATAGACAGCGTTATATGTAGACACTTGGACAGCATCGAAGATTCATCCCGCGGTGCTATATCCCAGGACATTTTAGAGCAGTTAATGAAATTCGTGAACCATATCATGCTTAAGTTTTATGCTAATGGCTCTGATATTGAAGTTAACGAAGAAAACATCAATAAAGCCGCTGAATTTGCTCAAATAAACGGCAGGCTAAACACATTATATAAATTCCGTAAGTTTTTACAGGTCGTAACTACCCAATTTACCCTGGACGAGGATGGCTCTGAAAGATTGATGCTTAAGTATTATCAATACTTATTAGAAGCAAAAATCTTGCTAAGCCAATATTACGGAATACAGATACTGCACAATTTAGAGAAATTTCCTTTGCATTTGGATGATACCCTGCAGGAGTATTATGCGAAAATCTCTGAAAAAATTGAACAGTATCCTATCAAACTAAATGGGGATGGAAATAACAAATATTACATTCAGAAGATAAAACCCCTATTTGTAAACGGACGAATATACCGTGAAATCACATTCACTCCCGTTGATGACAGGAAAAATAAATCTAAAGCAAACAGAGTAATTGCTTTTACAAAATTAGCCATTACCAACAGCTACGCATCTAAATTTCACTTGGTGCAGGAAACAATCGAAATACTCGGCAAGACCATGCCAATCATTATTATTGATGGTTGGGAAGTAGCTATCCGTGATTGTGAATTTCAGAATTTTATCTCTGTAGTTAAAGGCGAAAAAAAGAAAGTCCCTTATCCGGAACAAAAAATGATTTGTGAGTTTCTTACGAAGAATAGATACTCCTTAACCGAGTTAATCGATTTTCCGGATTACGCTTACAAAAGAATTACAGAGAAATGGAAAAGCGAACTTAAAGCACCTACATTTATTCCTGTTTTGGATTACTGCAGAAATATTATCCAAAGCGATGTCCCAGGACAGAATATACTACGCTACCTGCTCCATAACATGAACAATGTTATTATTCGAAATCAGCGTGGACACACACCAAATGGAAACCTATCTAACTTATATTTGTCAAACGGATGCAAGCAATTTGATTCGCTTCCATTCAATAGGTCTCCTCTTGGACATAATCCAAAGTTAAGTGCTGTATTCGATTGCATTCCTCACAACGATAGAAAGCCGGAGCTGTTTGCACGTTTTATAAGAAATAACACTGAAGCAAAGGGGCAGTTGTTCACTGCCGTTGATGATATTGTTAGTTACAGCAATATCGAGGAATTAATAAAGAAATATAACAGAAGTTTGTGGTATGGGCATAAGCCGAGAAGTAATCTTATGCTCGAAAACGGTCACGTATTTATAAACGAATATAAGATTGACACCTGCACCATAATCAAAAAGTTGCAGGAATTAGCCACATCGGGCATCGAGGATTACCACGATGACGTGGAGTTCTGGTTGATGCTTAGCGACTACGAGATAGATTGCCCTGAAAAAAGGCATATAATCAGCAGCATTTTTTCAAAGTCAAAAGTCGGTGTAATATACGGTTCTGCAGGTGTTGGAAAATCAACACTAATAAACCATGTATCGCACTATTTGAACAGCGAAAAGAAGTTATACCTCACACAAACAAATCCTGCAAAAGAAAACTTAATGCGAAAAATCGATGCTGAAAACAAAACATTTTCAACGATTGCAAGTTTTCTAAATCAAGAAACAAGCAATACAGAATATGAATTGCTTGTCATAGATGAATGCAGCACTGTCAGCAACAGTGATATGGTGGCAGTGCTGGAAAAGGCTAATTTCAAAATGTTGCTGTTGGTTGGAGACACCTATCAAATCGATGCCATTCAGTTTGGCAACTGGTTCTCCGTGCTTAAATCCTTCTTGCCGAAAGATGCTGTTTTCGAACTTACAAAGCCTCATCGTACACAGGATAAGTATTTGCTGGAACTTTGGGATCAGGTAAGAAATATGGACGAAACAGCAAAGGAAATCATCGAGCGTGAAAGCTATTCTTTAAAGGTTGACGCATCATTGCTTTCTTCTGTTGAAGACGATGAAGCTATTCTCTGCTTAAATTATGACGGTTTATATGGCATCAACAACATCAATCGATTCCTGCAGGAAAGCAACCCCAACCCGGCTATTAAATGGGACATCCAGCAGTACAAGGTCGGTGACCCTATCCTCTTCCTGGAATCGGATAGGTTTTATCCTGTCATACATAACAATATGAAAGGCATAATACGAGGAATTCAAATCATCGACGGTGGTACTAACGAAGAACGAATTCAGTTTGATGTGGAAATTCCGAAAGCAATCGATGAAAGCGATGTAATGTTCTGCGACCTGCAATTATTGGAATGCTTTGAGGAAGAAAAATCACTGATTAGATTTTTTGTTCACAAACTAAAAAGTGTGGATGAAGACGGGGATGACCAAACTTCCAGAACCATCGTTCCATTTCAAATTGCTTATGCGGTGTCGATACACAAAGCACAAGGCTTGGAGTACAACTCCGTAAAAATAGTCATCACAGATGAGGTTGAAGAATTAGTAACACACAATATTTTTTATACCGCTATTACAAGAGCCAGGGAAAAATTGAAAATTTATTGGACGCCGGAAGTGGAAGAAAAAGTAATCCAGAGAATCAAACCGCGTGACATAAATCGAGATGTAGAACTTTTGAAAAAATATCTAAGCTGATAAAACTATCAGAAATGTAAGGAGGCAAATATGCGTATAAGCTACAACAAGCTATGGAAAATGCTCATAGATAAAAATATGAATAAGACCGCCTTAAAGATGCGGCCAAGATTAGTGCTTCTTCTGTGGCCAAATTAGGTCGATGCGAAAATGTCACAACAGATGTGCTTCTTCGAATTTGTGAGGCTTTGGACTGTCGCATCGAGGATATCATTGAAACAATTAAGGATTAACAGGAGGTATCAGTATGGCTTTCACAAATGCAGACAAACAGCAACATGGACAAAGCGCCCAAGATAGCCTTGAAAACATATTAAAGAGATGCGTTGACATCGGATATTTAAAGTGTTTACACGGCAACTACAGAGTTGGAAAAGAAGGGTATTCAAACACAACCCAGTTTTATACCCCTTTTCTTATAGAATTTCAAGACGATACTAAATGGGCTTTATTCACCACTACTTCTATGCGTACCGACAGAATAAAAGGTCAGCAATGGGATGCTCTCAATCTAAAAGAAATTGATAATAATATTGTCGGCGTATATTTAGTTTATCCAGATGGAATTTCAGACTCTGGAAAAGCCGAGTTTGTTCGTCAGAACAAGAAATACATCAATCGTGAAGAATATTCCGCTATTGATGCGGTTGTTTCACAAGATGAAATTTGTAATATGATTGAAGAGTATGCGATAAAAGATTTATCAACAGGACAAATAAAAGACATACAAGGAAATAGTTTTGAAAGTCGCATTGCTGCCATATTAAGTTATGCCCAGAACCTAAACAAGTGGAAAAACGGTGCTGCCACAATAGAAGGAATGCATTATGATGTCTTTGAAAACATTGTAAATTGTTTCGAACTGGATACTCTTCATACACAGTCTATTTCCGCTACATCTGACAAGAAGACAATAGGAAGATTGCCTTCCGGAGGAAATCCCAAAACAGATGTATTGGTTACTGTAGAAAAAGATGACGGGACAACCGAAAAATTTACGATTAGTTGTAAACGCAGTAGCGATAAAAGCGTAAGTGTTCATCAATATACCGCAGACGCCTTTGCAGATGTATTAGACCGACAAAACGAGCGTCTTCGTCAGCTACTTAGGTTATTTCAAGAAAGTGGTAGTTTATCTGCTTTCGGTGAGGAAAATTGCAATGCCTTAACGCTTGAATTACAACCTTATAAAGACAAACTCTCGTTATGGGTATTAGGCGGACAAGGCGGTGATGGCAACCCTGACACGCAATGTGCTGATTATATCCTCACATACGATAATAACGACAGTTCTGCAACCATCCATAGAATCCAACATTACTGTGAGCAGATTTCTGCCGCTTCTAATGGTAGTTTTGGGACACCATTCAGTTGGACATACCCATCCAAACGAAGGGGTGAAAGCATCCAACTTAAATGTAAGATACTGAAATAAAAAAAGGGTTAGTAATCATTCTTTTCGAGTGACTACTAACCCTTATTATTTATTCATGTTTTGGAAGGCATTTTACAAATTGCTTACCAATGGCGCAAGCTAACAGTGGCGGAATAGCATCCCCGATCTGTTCATATTTATCTTGTTCTTTTGCTCCGTGGAATTGCACATATGGACCCGCAAATTGATACCAATCCGGAAAACTCTGCAAACGTGCTGCCTCTCTTGGTGTTACTGCACGATTGAGTGTTGGGTGTAATATTTCGTCCAAGCAATGAGACGTTACAGTAAAACTCGGTTCATCATCCAACAACCTTCTATTTCTGCTACCGTAAATGGTATTCGGGAATAGATGTCTATATTTATCTATTTCACCGCTTTCTGTAAGTTTATCAAATGTTGAACGCATACTTTCACGCTCTTTAATTAAAGCCAATAATTCTTGTTTCCTCTTAATATGACCAGGGCCTTTATGGCAGCTAATACTACAATCATCATAAAGTCCCTTATCAATCAAATGCTGGGGAACAGATGACTTTATACCATCGCCTTCAAAATGACCTCTCATAATTGATACAAACCATTCTTGATTTGCATTTCGGAATGTCGAAGGATATTTATATTCAGTAGATTCCTCTCCCATTTCCACTTTAGGCAAATCAGAAATTGCATCCCCTGCCGTTACAAAAGGCTTATCACATTCGCCACCATGTGTTTTGGACGGATACGAAAAATCTACATTCTCCAAGTCTCTTCTTATAGCAACCAAGAACAATCGCTCTCTTGCTTGAGGAACACCATAATCACTGGCTCTCAACAAGACCTCATCTGGCTTTCTTGATACAAGTTTGTAACTCGGTGTAATATTTTCGTCTTCAAAAGTATCGCATATATACTGGAAAATTGCACCCTTGACTCCGTTTTTCGCTTTTGAGAACATACCTTTTACATTCTCGAAAAGAATTGCTTTTGTATTTACAGTACGAGAAATTCTAATGATGTTGCTGAACAAGTCATCTCTCTCATCACCAGCTGTTCTTGTTCCTGCAATACTAAAACTTTCACAAGGGGCTCCACCAGAAACAATATCAACCGTTTCGTTTTCGGAGTCAATACCGTATCGAGCCATCAACAACTTCTTAATCATTTGGCTGCTAACCAAATTGATATCTCCGTGGATGAGTAACGTCTGAACACTCTCATGCATAAACGATTGCAAATAGTCTTCATCAAATCCGTCTTCAGTAGCATATTTTGATAGTTCAAACACTTCAGCGTTATGACTCACTGAATAAGTCTCTACTGTTGTATCAGTCCATTCAACGGCTACAAGCGGAAGAATTCCAGCCCATTTAAAACCTGTGCAAAGTCCTCCTGGACCCGAAAACAAGTCAATGCTAACTAACTTGTATCCTTCCTTTATCATCCGAGTAGCTAAACTTTTATTCATGATTTCCTCCTTCGTCCGAAGCAGATTTAGTCAACTCCAAAATATCGCATATATCACATTCCAGTGCGGTGCAGATTTTCACGAGGATGTTTGTGTTAACATTTTCATTTCGACCAAGTTTCGCTATACAGGTAGAACTAATTCCAGCCATTTCGCTTAGGTCTTTTTTCTTTAAATCTCTATCAATAAGTAATTTCCATAATTTCTTATATGAAAGTTGCATAGTCTACTCCTTTCTCGCAAATTTACATTCTTTATTATACATCAATTTGCTCCAAAAGTCAATCTCAAAATCAAGCGTTCGCATAATTTTTTATTAAATTCCCGGTTTTTAACCGGGTTTCGTTTTAAGTTTTATGCTTTCGTAAACCATCGCACAATCACCCTATCCACTCAACCCTACACAAAATCATCTTGTCAACTCAACCTTGCCCATTTTCAACCTGTCAACTCAACCCTCGTTTCTGCCTGGCTGCAAGCATCCCAAAACAAAAAAATCCGAGAGCCGGAAAAGAACCCCCAACTCTCGGAAATGCCTTGTTTTCAAGCCTTTTTCGGTATTTACTTCTGTACTTTTGACATCAAGACTACGCACTCGACGTGCACCCCATGGGGGAACATATCCACGGGCTGCACTTCCACCACCCTATATTCATTCCCACACAGGAACTTCAAGTCACGAGCCAGAGTTGCTGAATCGCAACTTACATAAACCACTCTTTTAGGTTGCATTTTTATTATCGTCCATAGTAGTTTTTCATCACAGCCTTTTCTTGGTGGATCTACTACTATGACGTCAGCTGTCATATGATTGCCTTTTTCTTGCTCTCTTGCGTAGAAGTCTGGGAGGACTTCCTCTGCTTTTCCTACGAAGAATTCGGCGTTGCCTATGTTGTTTATTTTGGCGTTGTTCTTGGCATCGGCTATGGCCTCAGGGATAATTTCGACCCCGTAGACTTTGCCCGCAAGTTTTGCTAGGAATAGGGATATTGTTCCTACTCCACAGTATAAATCCCACACTATTTCTTTGCCTGTGAGGGCGGCATATTCTAGGGCTTTGCCGTAGAGTATGTGAGTCTGGATTGGGTTTACCTGATAGAATGAGAGGGGTGATATATGGAACTTTACAAGTCCTATGTAATCCGTGATATAGCCTTCTCCGTATAGATCTATTACCCTTTGACCCAGGATAACATTTGTATTTTCAGTGTTAATGTTTATGGAAATGCTTGTCATTCCTGTTATCTTAAGGAGTGACTCTACAAGTTTTTCTTTGTTTGGGAGATTCTTTCCATTTATAACTAGGCACACCATAATCTCGCCAGTTTTGAATCCTTTGCGAATGAGTACGTGGCGAACTAAACCTTTGCCTGTGGTTTCATCGTAAGGTGTGATGTTATTTTCTTTCATAAAACTCTTCACAATGTTAAGAATATCTTTGTTTATCTCATCGCCGATGACGCAGTCATCGCAAGGAATGATTGAGTGAGTACGTCCTGCATAAAATCCCATAACGATTTCGCCATTTTTATCAAGTCCAACTGGATACTGAGATTTGTTGCGATAGCGAAATGGGTTGTCCATACCGATGGTATCGTGAATTTTGAAGTCCGTTATACCACCGATGCGTGTAATATTATTGAATACCTTGTTGCGTTTAAATTCAAGCTGAGCCTTGTATGACATTTCTTGAATTTGACAGCCTCCACATGAACTAGCTACAGGGCACGTCGCTGCCACTCTATCTTTTGATTCTGTTATAATATTCTCAACACGAGCATATGCATAGTTTTTCGTAGGCTTGGTAATGCGAGCATTCACCACATCACCCATAATTGCACCTTTAACAAACAGCGTATAGCCATCTACTTTTCCTATGCCTTCGCCGTTCACTCCACAATCTTCAATTGTCACTTCAACTAAATCATTTTTCTTAAAATTCATAAGTTCTCTCTAATATCTCTTCAATGATATTGTGTTTCTACTTACTCGTCCTTCTTATGTTTGTTTCCAAAAATCTATTATAACCAAGCCACTGTGTACCTTCTGCTGGCTGAGCGCTTGTAAGTAATTCTTTCATGGTCTCTATCTTTGCATCTGTGTTGTCTGCAAAATTTAAGGCAATAGCTTCTATTAGAGCTGGCTTTTTTGGTGAACCATATTCTAATTCTCCGTGGTGTGATAATATACAATGTTTTAATTCATTTCCCATCTTTACTGGAAAATCCGGGATTTTGCCAATGGCCTCTGTTACACGCTGATATCCGATAACAATATGGCCTAAAAGCTGACCCTCATCTGTATAATCATTAATTGGAAATGTGGAAAGTTCTTCTGTTTTTCCAATATCATGAAACATTGCCGCTGTGATTAAAAGGTCTCTATTTAGTATGGGATAAAGTTTTGTATAAGCATCACAGAGCTTTGTCACTGACAATGTATGTTCTAAAAGTCCACCAATAAATCCGTGATGAACACTTTTTGCTGCTGAATGTTTTTTAAATAATTGGATGAAATTCTCATCCTCCACAAAAAACATTTCTAAAAGTGTCTTAAGATATGTATTTTCAACGGAATTAATGAATCCAATAATCTCTGAGTACATGCTCTCTACATCTTTATCTGATGCTGGTAAGTATTCCTTTTCATCATACTCTCCTTCTTCAGCCTTGCGAGCGCGTTTAATACTTAGTTGTGTAATGCCGTTAAACACGGTAATATCACCAACTATATCCACGTAGTCAAGAGCATCAAAGTCATCTATTCCAAGAGAATTTGGATCCCATATTTTTGAATCTATAGTTCCCGTTTTATCTTGTAAAATCACAGATTCATATGGTTTGCCATTCTTAGTAACTGCTGAGGTTTTCTGCTTACAAAAATATACTCCTGTAACCTTTTCGCCTTCTCTAAATGTCTCAATATATTTCATTTTAATTCCTCCAATATTATCTCTCACCGAGTTTTACATCGATGGAGTAAGTGTTATATTTTGATACAATATTTCTATAAATGTAAATGGTAATGATATCACCAACATTTTTCTTATCAATAAGCCCCCTTATATCGCTAATGCTTCTAATAGAAGTAGCTTCTGCTCTGTGGATAATATCTCCAACCATAATGCCTGCTTTATATGCTGGCGAATCCACCGCCACATCGGTCACGTATACGCCATCTGGCATATTGTGGCCTACTAGTTTTTCAACCTCGACAGACACCTTTTGACCTGTTATTCCGATAAATGGAACCTTCTTTTCATCGATAACACTTTCAATAAGGCTATTAATACCTGTTAAATCCTGTATGGACACAATACTTCCATCTCTCTTTAGAGGCATATACATACCTGTTAAATTGCCTGCGTTATCAAACAAAAATCCATCTTTATTGGCATTCCACGCAATATTAACCTTGTAAATGCTGTAGTCTACATCTACGCCATAGTGTTCCTCTCCTGTGCTAATGACTGAGGCCTGAACTATACTGCAATCTTTATCTCCCATCATTCCTGAGAAATATACTTGATTGCCTATTTCCGCTTGGCCATTTTTAGAGATGATAGCTTCCCCAGTTACATTATCAATCGCTCCACTAAGCCCCTTGGCTGGAATTTTTAAAATGGCAATATTGGTATCTATATCTTTGTAGCAGATGTCAGCCTTTACCTCATACTGTCCTCCAAAAACTGCATAAATAGCATCCCCACCTGCAACACTATCTATATGTGTAAGTATAAAAAAGTCATCTGACTTTGAAATAATCACACCGGAATACTTTCCAATTATATGACCTTTGCGTAATTCTTCTGTTGTTTCCTCAGTAGTAGACGGCGTTTTGTTTTCAGATGTAGATTCCATCCCATCAAGCATAGACGCCAAGTCATCTGTGGTAGAATCTATGTTATTTGCTTGATTTCTCTTGATAGTAATATCTGATTCCGTATCTATTCTAGCGTCTTCTACGCTTTCATTTTCATATACATCACTGTAGACACTCAACATAACCACCGAAGAAATAATCCTCTTCTGCAATACTTCCTCAGGTGTTGGGACGTATTCATCGGTAATATTCTCGCTAGTGTTGGTTTCACTTGTAGGGTCTTCCGTTTGACTAGGGCTCTCGTCATTACTTGATATAGTATCCGAATCTTTAGAATCGTCATCACCAATATGACTCCTTCCTCCCACAATAAATGCTACACAGGCAATAAGGGCCACAGCTAAGAAGCCTGATAAAATCTTCATCAAGTTCATCTTAAGTTTCGCTCTTTTATCGATAATAGTCTCTTTTACAAATTTATATTCAGGTTGACTTCCCCCATCTAATATCGTACTTTCCCTATCCTGATTTTCTAAGTTAGTACTTCCTGTTTTTTCATGGGATTTGTTTTCTGAATTAGTATTCTCATCATTTATATTTGATTGGTTTTCTACCATGGATTTTGTATTTTCTTCTTTCATCTGACTGTGTATTTTTTTGTTTCTATCTTTACGACTTTTCATTAATTGTGCTCCAATTCAATGTGAATTAAAGATTATATACATATCCCTTGAATTTCAAGGCTACTCTATATTATAATGTAATTTAGTGTTAAATGCAAATAGATAGGAGTTTTTTGTTATGAATTTTAAAGTTCTAAAAACACTTGAATTTACAAGAATTGTGGAAACCCTTACTAGTTATGCTTCCTCACCTCTTGGAAAGGATATGTGTGCAAACATAAGTCCTGTTACAAATATAAATGAGATAATGATAGCGCAAAAAGAGACCTCGGATGCACTTTCTAGATTATGGCATCATGGTAGTATTTCTTTTTCTGGCACCAGAGATATTAGGGCATCCCTTAAAAGACTTGAAGTAGGCAGTTCCCTAGGTATCACAGAACTGTTAGACGTCAGTTCCGTATTAAATGTTGCATTACGCATTAAATCATTTTCCAAAAAGGACGACAGTGGTGAATACAATGACTCTCTTACAGATAGATTTATGTTAATAGAGCCTCTTTCTCCTCTGAATAATGAAATTAAAAGATGTATTGTTTCTGAGGACGAAATAGCCGACGATGCTAGTTCTGGACTCAGTTCTATTCGTAGAGCTATTAAGCACACCAATGACAAAATCCACTCTCAATTAAATTCATTAGTTAATTCTCAGCGTACCTACTTGCAGGACGGCATTATAACAATGAGAAATGGTCGCTACTGCTTACCTGTTAAAGCAGACAGCAAGTCTATGGTCCCTGGTATGGTTCATGACCAATCCTCTACAGGCTCCACTCTTTTCATCGAGCCTATGAGTGTTGTAAACTTAAACAATGAATTACGTGAGCTTGCCATTAAAGAGAAGGCAGAAATCGAAAGAATTCTTGCAGAATTAAGCAATGCTGTTGCCGAAAACCTTTCTGCTCTTGAATGTGATTTCAATGTACTATCGGAGTTGGACTTCATTTTTGCAAAAGCTGCATACTCAAAATCCTTAAAGTGTAGCGAGCCTATATTCAACACCGATGGTATAATTAATTTAAAATCTGCAAGACACCCTTTGCTAGATCAGCAAAAAGTGGTGCCTACTAATATCCCCCTTGGAAAAGACTACGATTTACTAGTTATTACTGGTCCTAATACTGGTGGAAAAACTGTGTCCTTAAAGACTGTTGGACTACTCCAGCTTATGGGACAATCTGGACTTCACATCCCAGCTGATGAAGGTTCTACACTTAGCGTATTCGAAGAAATTTACGCAGATATTGGGGACGAGCAGAGTATCGAGCAAAACCTTAGTACTTTCTCCTCTCATATGAAAAATATTATTCACATCATTGAACATGCCGATGATAAGTCCCTTGTCCTCTTTGATGAGCTTTGTGCTGGTACTGACCCTGTAGAAGGTGCTGCTCTAGCAATCAGTATTTTAACTTTCCTTCACAATATGAAAGTACGCACTATGACTACTACTCATTATAGTGAGCTCAAAGTATTTGCTCTATCTACTGAAGGCGTTGAAAATGGATGCTGTGAATTCTCATTGGAGACTCTATCTCCAACATATAGGCTTCTCATTGGTGTTCCTGGTAAAAGTAATGCTTTTGCTATTTCCGGCAAATTGGGACTTCCCGATTTTATCATTGCTGATGCCAAAAATCATATTACAGAAGAGAGTAAATCTTTTGAAGATATTATTACAGACCTGGAGGAAAGTAAACTTGAAATAGATAAAGAACAGGCTGAAATCAAGCGTTATAAGGCTGAGATAGAAGAACTTAAAATTAGACTTGAGAAAAAGTCTGAAAGTCTTGATGACAGACGGGAAGGTATTTTAAGGAAAGCGAACGAAGAAGCTGCAAGTATTCTTGCAGAAGCTAAAGCATTTGCAGACGACACAATCAAAAATATGACTAAACTTTCAAAGGGAGGCCACTCCTCCCTTAAAGATATGGAACAGGCCCGTAATAACCTCCGTGGAAAAATGAAGGCTGCCGAAGGAAAACTTGCACTTAAAGCTAAGAAAAATCAATCACGCAGTTATTCACCTAAGGATTTCACTCTTGGCACTGCTGTTAAAGTTCTAAGCCTCAATCTAAATGGTACTGTTTCTTCCATACCTAATGCAAAGGGCGATTTATTTGTACAGATGGGAATTCTTCGTTCACAGGTTAATATGCGAGACTTGGAAATTATTGACGATACCCAGATTACCTCCCCCGCTCTTCAAAAGACAGGGTCAGGCAAGATTAAAATGTCAAAATCATTTTCTATTTCCCCTGAGGTAAATCTTATCGGCATGACTACGGATGAGGCAGTTTCCGTTTTAGACAAATATCTTGATGATGCCTATCTTGCACATATGAACACTTGCAGAATAATTCATGGACGAGGTACAGGCGCATTAAAAAATGCAGTTCATTCACATTTAAAGAGACAAAAGTATGTGAAGGATTTCCGTCTTGGCTCTTTTGGCGAAGGCGATACTGGTGTAACTATAGTAGAATTCAAATAGAAGGATGATTTTATGCTAAACAGACAGAAAATACTTATTGTTGATGACGATACCAACATTTCAGAACTAATTGACCTATATCTCACAAAGGAATGTTTTGAGGTGAAATGCGCAGAGGACGGAGAATCTGCACTAGAGGCAGTAAAGTTCTTTGCCCCTGATTTAATTTTATTAGACCTTATGCTTCCTGGCATGGATGGATATCAAGTGTGTCGTGAAATTCGTAAGGAATACTCTACACCTATTATTATGCTTTCAGCTAAAGGTGAAGTGTTTGACAAGGTTCTGGGACTAGAACTAGGTGCTGATGATTACATTATTAAACCTTTTGATTCAAAAGAGCTTGTTGCCCGGGTAAAGGCTGTTCTAAGAAGAACTATGAACTCCAATTCTACTTCTTCTGCTACGAATTCAACGAAAGCTGAACTTGTGAAATATGAAGATTTAATAATAAACAAAACCAATTACTCTGTTACCTATATGGGTTCTGCTATAAAGATGCCACCAAAGGAAATAGAACTTTTATACTTCCTTGCAGCATCTCCCAATCAGGTTTTTACTAGAGAGCAACTTCTAGATCATATTTGGGGATATGAATACATTGGTGATACAAGGACCGTAGACGTACACATAAAGAGAATCCGCGAAAAGATTTCCGACCACAAAAACTGGGCCCTCACCTCTGTATGGGGCATTGGCTACAAATTTGAAACTAGGTAGATATAATGAAACAAAGCATTTATTTTAAATTGTTTTTGGGCTATGTTTCCTTTGCAGTAATTACTCTGCTTTTAATTACTACGTTTTTGGAACCAAAAGTATATGATTACAACGAAAGAAAAATTGGAAATCAATTATACAAGCAAGCCTATTCCCTATCACAAAGATATGGAAAATACCACTATGATATTGTAAATAATAACTACAACTATGCCAATGAGATTACCACTCTAGCATATGCTACAGACAGCATTATCTGGATTACCGATAGCAATGGTAGAATTGTAAGTTCCTCTGAAAATTACTTTTCCCAAGACAATATAGAGGGCCTTGGCGAGTACTTTGGTCACGGTTATTATACTGTAGGAACTCTTGATAACTTCCTATCCAACGAGTGTATTAGCGTAGTTGCGCCCATTGTAAACGATTTTACCACTTACGGTTACATTCTCATCAGCAAACAGACCTGCTATGTCGAGACTGATACCATTTATGCCATGAACAACATTTATTTCGTTGCAGCATTAATATTATCTTTCTCGCTTATTATCGTTATCGTATTTACTATAACCGTATATATTCCATTAAAAAAGATTACAAGAGCCTCGAAAGAGTTAGCAAAGGGTAATTTTGATTATGATGGTCTTAAGATTAAAACTAATGATGAAATGGGACTTCTAGCTGCCAATATGAATTATATGGCTGGTGAATTCAAGACCATTGACGATAAACAACGTAAATTTATATCCAACTGCTCCCATGATTTCCGTTCACCACTTACATCTATAAAAGGCTATTTAGAGGCCATGTTGGATGGTACTATCCCACCAGAAAAGTACGACAAGTACCTCAATATTCTCTTGTCAGAAGCCGAGCGTTTAAATCGACTAACCTCTAGCCTACTTACTCTAAACACTGGTAACGGAAAAGGTCTTAATCTTGATATGAGTGAATTCGATATAGTAACAGTAGTCAGAAGTAGTCTACTTTCCTTTGAGGGTCAATGTAACCGCAAAAAGATTACTTTGGATGTTACATTTGGTGCTAAATCCTATATGGTTATGGCTGATCAAGTGAAGATTCAGCAGGTTTTATACAATCTTATTGACAATGCCATAAAATTCAGTCACGCAAATTCTACTATTACAATTAATGTTTTAGATAAAAATGAATTGGTTTTTGTTTCTATTAAAGATGCTGGTATTGGTATTCCAAGAGAGTCCCTCAATAAAATTTGGGATAGATTTTATAAGACAGACATTTCAAGAGGCAAGGATAAAACAGGCTCTGGTCTTGGCCTTTCTATAGCCAAAGAGATTATAACCAGCCATAATGAAAACATAAATGTTATCTCTACTGAAGGCGTAGGTACAGAATTTATTTTCACCTTGCATAAATCAAAGAAAAATATTTTACCTATTATTCCTTCGTAGGAAAGAGTCACCACATAAAAAAGTCCCCACTCGCTATCTAGCCACTTATGGCAGACACGCGAGCAGGGATTTTATTTTGTTTAACTTCGCTCTATTATTTCCAATCGTACTTTCTTAAATGCCCTTCAAGTTCCATTCCCGAAAAGTTATTTTGTCTCAATGCTTCGTATAAAACGATGGCAGCTGAATTTGATAAATTGAGGGAGCGAATCTGGGGATTCATTGGAATTCGCACGCAGGTTTCCTGATTATTCACCAGAATATTCTCTGGAATACCGCCACTTTCCTTGCCAAACATAATGTAACAATCCTCTTCATAACTCACATCAGAATATACATTAGGTGCCTTTGTTGTGGCAAAATAAACTTTCGCTCCAGGGTTCTTTTCTCGGAAGTCATTATAATCATCATAAACTGTAACGTCTAGATGTTCCCAATAATCCATTCCTGCTCTCTTTAATGCTTTCTCACTAAGTGAGAAACCTAGAGGACCAATTAAATGTAATCTAGTTCCTGTTGCGCAACATGTCCTTCCTATGTTACCTGTATTCGCCGGAATTTCAGGCTCATGCAAAACAATATTCAACATATTCTTACCTTCTTTAAAATACTATTCTCTAGTACTATTGTTGATTTTCTTCTAATCTCTTTATAAATGCTTCTAATCTTGCTATAGCTATTTTTAGATTTTCCAGGGAGTATGCATATGAAATTCTAAGGAACCCTTCACCACAATCTCCAAACGCGGTTCCTGGAACAACTGCAACCTTTTCTTCTTGAAGAAGCTTTGTTGCAAATTCCTCTGAAGTAAGCCCAAATTTCTTGATGCTAGGGAAAATATAAAACGCACCATATGGTTCAAAACATTCAAGTCCCATTTCTTTAAATGCATTCACAAGATATCTTCGTCGCTGATTGTATGCAGTACGCATCTGTTCTACATCGCTGTCGCCATTTTTTAAAGCCTCTACAGCAGCATATTGGCTAGTTGTAGGTGCACACATAATAGCAAACTGATGTATTTTTATCATCTGACCAATTATTACGCTAGGTCCACAAGCATATCCCAATCTCCAACCTGTCATTGCATATGATTTAGAGAATCCATTTATTACAATAGTCCTATCTTTCATACCTGGAATAGATGCTATAGAAGTGTGACGACCATTGTAGGATAATTCAGCATAAATCTCATCTGACACTACATAAATATCCTTTTCTATACAAATAGCAGCGATTTTTTCAAGGATTTCCTTTTCTAATATCGCCCCTGTTGGATTATTAGGAAATGGCAAAATAAGTACTTTTGTCTTGTCTGTAATATGTTCTAGAAGCTGTTTAGGAGTGAGTTTAAACTCATTCTCTGCCTTCAATTCAATAGGTACTGGCTTGCCATATGTAAGTTGTACGCATGGTAAATACGAAACATAACTTGGCTGTGGAATCAACACTTCATCACCTGGATCTATCATAGCTCTCATAGCAAGGTCAATAGCTTCACTACCTCCTACTGTAACTAAAACTTCGTCCATATAATTATAGGAAATATTAAATCTTCTTTCCAAATAGTTACATATCTCTATCTTTAAATCCTTTAATCCTGCATTGGAGGTATAAAATGTTCTACCTCTTTCTAGCGAGTAAATACCCTCTTCTCTAATGTGCCATGGTGTATCAAAGTCTGGTTCACCAACACCCAAAGAAATAGCATCCTTCATCTCACTTACTATATCAAAAAACTTTCTAATGCCCGAAGGCTTTATATCCGTTACTATATTTGATAATGGGTTTCTCATGGGGTCACTAGCATCCTTTCGTCTGTCTTTTCTTCGTTAAGAATAATTCCATGTGCCTTATACTTCTTAAGCACAAAGTGAGTTGCTGTTCCTCTGATTTCCTCTATTGGTGATAGCTTATCTGAAATAAACTGTGATACTGACTTCATAGTCTTCTCTTCAAGAATAACCATAAAATCAAATCCACCAGACATAAGGTATACTGATTGAACTTCACTAAAGTTATAAATGCGTTCAGCAATCTTGTCAAAACCTATACCTCTTTGAGGAGTAACCATTACCTCAATCATAGCAGTTACTTTTTCTTCAGTGGTATTCTCCCAGTTAATCATAGTATGGTATCCGCAGATAATGTTTTCCTTCTCCATATCACCAATGGCATTGGCCACTTCAATTTCTGAAATTCCCAAAAGAATCGCTAATTCCTTCATATCAATACGACTATTTTTTTCAATGATTCCTAAAATTGTTTTTTTGATTTCATTAATTTCTATCATTTTTCCTCCAACATCTCCTTTACTTTATTGTTTAAACCATCTTTTCCATCTTCGGTGGTTCTAAATATCTTCTTTCTTCGTTATTTACTATTACTTTGTCATTTCCCAAGGTAGTAGTTCCTATTACTTGCGCATTAATACCAACAGATAAATATTTCTCTTTCAGTGCTTTACCATCGTCAGTAATAATAAGTAAAGCTCCTGAAGAAGGCATCTGATAAGGATTAATATCAAAATATTCGCAAAGTTCAATGGTTTCTTGATGTACTGGGATATTGCGAAGATCGATTTCCACTCCACAGTTTCCTGCCTCACCTATTTCCCATAACGCTCCGAATATTCCATTTTCTGATAAATCATGCATGGCCGTCACTCCATGCTTACTGGCGACTGCAGCCTCATTGTATATAGATATTTCATTTATATATTCTAGTATATTATCAATATAGCCAGATGAAAACTTAGTTTTAAAAAATTCCATCTCTTTCATTGCTAAAATAGCAGAACCCTCAAGTCCAATATAGTTTGTCACTACAATATCTTGACCAGGTTTGATATTTTTTAAGCTCAAAGCGTCACCTGTGTCTGAAATCACTGCAGCCATTGTAGTCACTGTAACTACTGGTGTTTGTACATAGCTAGATACTTCTGTGTGTCCACCACTTATAGGGCAATTCAGTTTTTCCGCAGCAAATACCATCTCTTCCATTATATTCTTAAGTCCAGATTCTCTCATGTTCTCGGGAATCACAATAGATACTTGCGCTGAAATAGGTATACCACCTTTTGCAAGGCAATTATTCACACTGCGAATAAATGCTCTGGCTTTCTGGTATTCTTTCTTGTCTGTAACTGTCTCAGTAGATGCAAGAATCTTTCTGCCTGCAACGTCAATAAGCGCTGCATCATTACCCACTGCGGCGCCTTCTAAAATGACATCATTTTGTTTTTTGATAGGTTTAATTATCGACCTGATAAGTACTGGTTCAGATACTTTTCCTGGTTTCATAAAATCATCTTCTTTACAACTTGTAGTTTTTAACTTATTATAGAATGTATGAAAGTACCATTGGCACTATCATGGCCAATACTAATACTATAGCTACGATTGCAGTAAGTTTTTTTCTTTGCTTTCTGTTGTATATATTAAACATGGCGACTCCTTCCGTAAAATAACTATTATATTTGAGAGGACAATAAAAATGAATTTCTATTTTCCAATATTTGGCTTATTTTTAATCTTTGTAATTTGGCAGACCTACGAACGCAAAAAGTCTGAAAGACAAGCTACCACTCAGTCCAATGACTTTTGGACTAAAGAGTCCGAAGCAAACAATGTTAGACGTAAATCTTTAGATAACGAAGATTATATCACAATATCTGATAATTTGCTCATAAAAAATTTATTACCAAACGGACCTTATGATGAAGAGCTTATCGAACTAAGCGATACCCTCGAGGGACTAATCCCAAAACGCATCCTCAATCTCACAGGAAAAACCTCCACTGACCTAAAAACTATCTATGGTGTTGCCAATCTAAATGAAGTTACATCTTATGATGATAACTACACTCTTATGGCTACTACCATTGCAAGATATGGTTCAAAATTAATTGAATTAGGGCTTACCAAGGAAGCAACCTACGTCCTTGAGTTTGGCATTGATAGTTTATCAGATGTAAGTTCCAATTACAAGCATTTGGCTACTCTTTATATGGCACAAAATCAACCCGAAAAGATTGATTACCTCATTGAAACAGCTAAAAAACTCGATTCACTTATGAAAAACTCCATAATAAGAAATCTCGAATCTATAAAAGAAGATAATGCTATTAATTCCACATCTTCCCATACTCAAGAATAATCTTATCTATGTATCTGGAAGCCTGACTTTTTGTGAGTTGCATAATTTCTACATCTAATTTAATATTGTGGAACTTCACAAGGCTTCTCAAATATTTTGCTTGCTTCTGTGTAATTGGCATATTTCTCTTTACTTTGTATTCCAAAGACACCGGCTGTATCTCTTCCTTGACATATCTCTCACAAAGTAGTTCATACAGCTTATATGCTGCTCTTGCATCATTTTCTGCCCTATGATGGTTTTCATCCTCTATCTGGAAATATTTGCATAAATAGTCTAATTTTCTACTTTCTAAATCTTTTAAATATTCTCTGGATATTTTTAGGGTATCAATAGCTGTACATTTAAAATCATAACCATTATTTATGGCATTTGTTTTTATAAAGCTATAGTCAAACATAATATTATGTCCAACTATACTATACCCTTTCATAAATTCTACTAACTCCCCTATTACTTGGCTAATGTTAGGGGCACTCCTTACCATTTCATCATCTATACCTGTAACCTTCGTTATAAATGGTGGGATTCTTCTTGCAGGATTAATAAATGTAGAAAATTTCTCTACCTCTACTCCATTTACTACTTTTATAGCACCAATCTCTATTATACTGTCATTCTTTGGATTTAATCCCGTGGTCTCAATATCTAGTGCAATATATTCATAAAGCATTTTAATCTCTTATCTGTGGTCATTATTTGACTTTATCTACTTTCTCATGCCCAGGACAGTAGTCATACAAAAAACATTCTTTACATTTTGGACTTCTAGCAGTACATATGCCTCTTCCATGGGTAATAATTTGAATATTAAAAAGTATCCAATGGTCCTTTGGTAGAACCTTCATTAAATCATACTCTATTTTTTCAGGATCTGTTTCCTTCGTGAAACCGAGCTTTCTGGAAATTCTCTTTACATGAGTATCCACAACTATACTAGGTTCTCCATAGACATTTCCCCTAATTACATTGGCAGTTTTTCTACCAACGCCTGCTAAGGAGGTCAAGTCTTCAAGTGAACTGGGAACCTCACCATTAAATTCTAAAAGTAGTCTCTTGGCACATAATATAATGTTCTTTGCCTTATTATGGTAAAATCCTGTAGGTTTTATATCCTGTTCCAATTCTTTAAGATCGGCGTTTGCAAAATCAAAAATAGAAGTATACTTTTTGAATAAATCTTTCGTCACAATGTTTACTCTAGCATCTGTACATTGTGCACTGAGCATCGTTGCAAAAAGTAGCTGCCACGCATTATCGTGATTCAGATAGCACTTATACTCTGTTGTATAATGCTCGTCTAGTAATTCTAGTACCTTTTTGACATTTTTTCTTGCCATAGCTTTCCTCCTAAAGTTTTTGTATTCACAATTCTTTATCTACTAATTCTAGATAATATTTTTATCTAATACTTTCATCTATTTTTAAATGCTACTTTCTATCTGTTATTATACATTTACTATTAGAAGTTTGCACTGGTAATTTAATGGATTACGATTGGTATAATCAAATATAGCAAATACAATATCGTTTTTTTCAGAGACGAATTCTCGGTTACTCAAACCAATATTCTCTGATTGGATTTCATTCAATAAAATTTCCTCATAGTCTAGCATTTCACAAATCCATTTCTCATCCAAAACGCTCTTTTTAAATACCTCAATATGATTTTGCTTCTCCAATTTTAGTAGTCTTGCAATGTGCTTAATTATATCTTTATATTTGCTTAAATCTTTTGAGAAAGGCGGTCTCGTTTTCATATTTTCTCTAAGGTACATATCAAGAGTTAGATACTCGGTGATATCTACATCCTTACTTTTTGAAAATTCATCCAAGACTTTGTAGCGTGCCATTCGTGTATGTTTAGAGTTCTTATCAAGTATTCCTTCATATGCCAATCCTATATCCTCAAACATTTTATAAGGACTTTCATATAACTTCTCAATAGCCTTGATAGTAAACCTAAACTGACCTGAATTGTAATAAGTCTCCACCATCTCCTCTATAAGTTTCAAATGTAAAATCTCATCATAGCTTATCCACTCTGTAGCCATCACCTCATATGGCGGATATTCCTTATATTTCACACCATAGTCATCTGCCTTATCATACATATAAGAACCTGCAAGAACCTTCAAAAAACCAAGTTGTAATTGATCCGGTGCCATCCTATACACCTCGTCAAATGACCTTTTAAATGAATCCATTCCCTCATATGGTAGACCAGCTATCAAATCCAAATGCTGATGAATATTATTAAAAGAATGCACCTTTGTGGTTACCTGCTTTAATTTATCTAGGTCCATCTTCCGGCGGATCTCCCTAATAGTATCTTCATTTGTAGACTGCACGCCAATCTCAAGTTGTATGAGTCCGGGGCGCATTTTTGACATCAATTCAAGTTCATCCTCACCTATCAAATCTGCTGCCACCTCAAAATGGAAGTTTGTAATCCCGTTATCGTGTTCATAAATATATTTCCATATTTCCATAGCGTGAGTCTTGTTACAGTTGAACGTTCTGTCAACAAATTTGACTTGACTCGTCTTATTATCTATAAAAAACTGAAGTTCTTTTTTTACTATTTCTATATTTCTAAATCTAAGTTGCTTCTCTACTGACGATAGGCAATAACTACATAAAAAAGGACAACCTCTGCTACTTTCGTAATAAATAATTTTATTCTCAAAATCTTTCAAATCCTCATACGGGAATGGAATTGTAGACATGTCCATTGCCACTCTAAGAGGATTTTCCACAAAATCACCATTAGAATCAATGTAATCCACACCCAAAATATTTTCTATCTTCACAGTATGTGAAATTTCCATAGAAAGTAGTTCCCTAAAGGTCTCTTCCCCCTCACCTTTCATTACAAGGTCAATTTCAGGATGATTAATAAGCATATTTTTACTATTGTAATATGCTTCTGGTCCACCAAGCCAAATCTTAGTGTTAGGTAATACTTTTCGTATCTCTTTTGTTATTTTATTTACGTATTCAATATTCCATATATAACACGAAAAAGCCAGAATATCTGGCTTTCTCCAATAAATATTTTCTATTATTTCATCAACACGATTGTTGATAGTGTACTCACATATGGAAATTTGATTTCTGTATTCCTTTGCATATGCTCGCAGAGAGTATACTGCCAAATTGGAATGTATATACTTTGCATTAATTGCCACAAGTAAAATATTCATATTTTTCCTATCTACCAAGTGTTATACTAAGTTGTTTCTTTATGTTTAATAAACAAACACCACCAATGATTTCTGCTGCAATAGTAAACATTGTGCTTATACTCGAGTAAATATCTCCCCCCACAAGACTCACTATCATTGTAATGGCTGAAAAACCTCCAAAAATAAATAACATTATCGCCGCAAATGTTGAAATATTTCCTTTAACCATACCAAGAGTAATTCTCTTAATGTGTTTAACTGAGCCTGAAATTTTACTATATATAACTATAAACATTGCTAAAACTATATCTACAATAAATATTCCTATCATTAAAACCGCACTTATATTTCCACCTAATTCATCAAGTCCTAACTGATAATAGAAAGCGCTTCCAAAAGCCTCCCTAATATATTCACCAAGACCTTCACCCATAGCTATTAAGAAAAATCCTACAATAGTAATTACTGCAAGCAAAATAGCAAAAATTACTACCATAGTAATTAAATAACCTCTAATCATAGTAAATCCAGTCGTCCTAACTCTAGGTTCATCTGATTTTGCAGAATGAATTACAAGCCATGAACCAAGCACCATAAAGAACATTGGAATAAGACCAATAATACCACCAAAAATAGAACCGGTCAATGTCTCTGCTGAATCTGTTGAGCCCGAACTTGAAATAAATGTTCCAATAAATGACATAGCAAATGAAATAGTAATTATGAGCGCTAATACCATCGTCAATGTAGATCCACATGCTTCTTTGATAACTGCGTTTGCTCTATCTAGACCATTCGACATCATGTCTGCTGGTTGCTGGTTATACATTTGTTGACTTGGAATTGGTTGTGCATATGGATTACCATATGACTGCTGCTGATTGTAGGCTGCTTCTCCATATGGCATCTGGTTATATGGTTGCTGAATCTGCTGTTGTTGGCTATATGGCTGTTGTGCCTGACCATATGTATCTTGTGTATTACTTCCTGTGGTTGTAGTTGTTGTTTCACATGAACAAACTTCACCCTCTAAAATTGATTTTCCACATTTTGGACAAAACATTTTTCTTCCTCCTAAGAATATATTAAATTTTTATTAATCACACTTTAGCATTGTAACATAATATGTGATTTTTTTCCATAACATTATACTAATCTTTACATTTTTATACTTAAAAACCACCATGTCAAATTTAACATGGTGGTTGGTTTATAATTGGTATCTATATCTGCTTTTTTGTAAGTGCCACTGCCAAAGCTCCTGGTCCAATATGACATGATACACTAAGTGATAAGTGATCAACATATATATGTTCTTCGGGATAGTCAGGGAATATCTCCAATATTTCTGTCTTGAATTTTTCTGCTTCTTCTTCATTTTGTGTATGAGCAATTTCAATCCAAACATCGTTTACATCACCGCCAAATCTGTTTTCTATATCAGCTTTTACTGCATTTATCATAATTGATTTAGCCTGTGAAACAGTTCTTGCTTTTGCAAATGCATCTAATTTTTCACCCTGTATCTGAAGTACAGGTTTTAATTTAAGAAGTGTTCCCAGCGCCGCTGCTGCTGCTGTAATACGACCACCCTTCTTTAAGTACTTCAATGTATCTACCATAATATAAATACTAGACTCCATCTTAGTCTTCATAAGTTGGTCATGTATCTCTTGTCCACTCATACCTCTATCTGCCATAACCTTGGCATCTAAAACTGACTGTCTCATGGTAACTGAAATTCTTTGATTATCTACAACAAATACATGTCCTTCATATGCCTCTTCACAGGCAAGCATCATTGCTGTAGCGCAAGCTCCACTTAGCCCGCTTGACATTGGAATGTAAATAATTTCATCATAGTCTTTCAACAAATCATCCCACATCGCCATTACTTCACCAGGTGCAGGTTGTGTTGTTGATATATCCGCATCACTTTGGAGTTTTTTATAGAATTCACTTCCTGAAAGGTTAATGTCTTCGTAATATGTTTCATCACTAATAATAAATGGCATCGGAATAACATAAATGCCTTTTTCTTCTCCTTGTGACTGGGTAATTCCACTGTTACTATCTGTCATTATGGCAACTTTAGACATAAGATTCCTCCGTTTTTGTAATCAATAGAGTTTAGTTTAACATACTTGATTGTATATTACAACTTCTAAATTTTGTTATAAAATCAAGCTTTTCACCTATTTTTAAATATGTTGCAATGATTTTATTTACAATAAATTATATCCTCAAATTAAAAGAAGTGTTCTCACCATAAATAGAACAATTAAATGGATGGGATAAAATAGATAAAAAAAGTATTTCAATTTGAAACCTCTTTTACCGTTATATAACACCACTGGTAAAATTGCAAAAATTGCATAGTTTTCTGAAGAATCCATGGATATAAGGATTGCAGTTATTCCAATAATTGATAAAAGACATTTACTTCGAAAGCTTGGTAGCTTTACTTCATACATAAAAACATATCCGACAATTGCTGCCATTACGCCAAATATACCATAATCAGCTCCTATTAGCGTCACGATTATAGCAGATAATACCATCGCTATTATCACAACGCCTTTACCAAAAGGGCCTTTATCTCTACACGTATAATATCTTATGGATGCTATAGCTACCAATCCTAATGTCAACGTAAAGAATACATTGCAACTTCCAATTTCTATGATATTACTGGTTCTTGCTAGATTAAACGGAATCTCTGAAATCAATGCAAAAATAGCCATACGTCCAATATATTTTTTCACATCACTTGTATGATATAAACCTTGAATCATAAGGAATATAAATATCGGAATGGCTACTCTGCCAATATCTCTAAATATATCATAACATTTAATTATATCAAAATCAGAATACCTGTATCCGGAGTGTATCATTGACAGCAAAACAAATGCTCCTAAATGATCAATAAGCATTGTTACACAGGCAATGATTTTCAAAGTACTACCAGAGATTCCTCTTCTTCTGCCTTCTATCACCTTTTCATTTAAATCTATATCTTTCAATTTTATTTCCCCTATATTTTAATGATATATAGAGAATAACCTGGCATTTTAAGACCACCTTCAAAACTAATAGTTTCTCCGCTAATCAAGTCTTTGCCCGTCGCTGCACCTGCATCAAAATGCGCTATATATTCATTTTCATCGGCATTTATACAGCAAATTATTCTTTCTCCTTCTGTGTTTCTTCCGATAATGCACTGTCTATTTGTTAAGTGCATTGATGAAAAATCACCATAGTTTAGTGCATTGCTATTTTTCTTTATCTCGCTTAACCTTCCTATTAGAGAAGTCAATTCATTAAATTCTGGTTTATCAAATGATGGTCTAAGATTTGGATCTCCATCCTTTTTATCTCCCTTTGCGCCCCATTCACTTCCATAGTACACACAAGGTATGCCTGGCATAGCAAACAAAAGACCGTATATAAGTGGCAAATGTCTTTCATTGCTTAGAATAGAGGCTATCCTAGACACATCGTGGTTATCTACAAATGTAAGCAAGTTCTTACCTTTGTAAATACTCCACTGGTCTGGGCCAAACTGTCTTAACAAAGAATGGTTAATTTCAAACATATTCATACTATTAAAGCTTGAAAACAACCCTTTGTAACATTCGTAATTTGTACAGCTATGTAACATTTCATCATTTACGAATTGGTTGTAATCTCCGTGTAGAAGTTCTCCTATAAGCACAAAATCTCTCTTCATCTGGCTAGTTTCATAGCGTAAACGCTTTAGGAAATCCTTATCCAGACAATATGCCACATCAAGTCGCAGTCCGTCAATATCGAACTCCTCCACCCAAAAGCGCACCGATTCTATAAGGTGATTTATAACTTCTTCATTTCTAAGATTAAGTTTAACTAAATCGTAGTTACCCTCCCATCCTTCGTACCAAAGTCCATCATTATAGTTAGAGTTTCCATCGAAACTAATATTGAACCAGTCTTTATATCTTGAACGTTCCCTATTCATAAGTACATCTTTAAACTGGAAAAATCCTCTTCCAACATGATTGAATACTCCATCAAGTACTACTTTAATTCCATTTTCATGAAGTCTATCCACCACGCGTTTAAAGTCTCTGTTTGTTCCAAGTCTCGTATCTATCTTATGATAGTCTCTTGTGTTATATCCGTGTGTGTCTGACTCAAACACAGGTGAAAAGTATATAGCATTTGCACCTACACTCTTGATATGAGGAATCCACTCCTCCACCTTTAAGATTCTATGTTCAAGAACCCCATCATTCTCAAAAGGTGCTCCACAAAAACCTAACGGATAAATCTGGTAAAAAACACTTTCATATGCCCACATAACGTGACCTCCATTTTCTTTCAAATACTATATTTTTCAATATTCTCAGTACTTGAGTTTATTTTTTTTGTAACTATTCAGAACCAAGCGAAAATATTTTAAAATATCCTCAAGAAAGCTAGCTTTCTTGGGCTGTTTTAAAATTATTTTCATTTGTTAAGAACCTAACAGTTTGAAAATCTAAGTTTTCAAACTTGATTCTGAATAGTTATTGTACCTACTAACAAATTAATTCTATATTAAATTCACTAATAGCTTTATTATAACAAAATTTGAAATTTTTCGCATCATATTGTATAATAAATAAAAATATTATTATTGGAGTTTACTATGGCTCAACGAAAAAAAAGCATACTAAAAGAGAAGCTAATCGGTATATCATTATGCCTCCTACAGCTTCTCCTAACTATAATTTTACTATCACTACTTTTAATATTTAAGATTTTCTCTAGGCCACTTTTTATTTTTTTAGCAGCTGTCTTATTTTGCGGTTTTGCTATTAATTTCCTATCTCAACAATCAAGACGATACCGTATTACTGGCAAGTTTGTTGCCCTCGGTCTTGATTTACTACTTATTGTTTCATGTATTATGTGCTTTGTAATTAGGTAAATATTTTATTTACCGTTTATTTATTTTCCAATCCTTTTAAAAATAGCTGTCGCATTTGCGACAGCTATTTTTTGGCAAAGAATCTATTTTAAAGTTCTGGATTCCCTAAATTGAAATATATCTTATTTACCGTAGTAAACTTTTAAATACATTTCTTTCATTTCACTCATAAGTGGGTATCTTGGGTTTGCACCTGTACACTGATCATCAAATGCACATTCAACCATTTCATCAAGTGTTTCTAAGAAGTACTTTTCATCAACGCCATATTCCTGAATTGTTTTCTTGATACCAACTGCTACTTTAAGGTCTTCGATAGCCTTAATAAACTTGTTAAGTGTATCTGCATCGTCCTTACCATTAATGCCTACGAAACGAGCACATTCAGCATATCTAGCAAGTGTATGTGGATATTTGTACTGTGAGAATGATCCCATCTTTGTAGGAACTTCTGCAGCATTGTATTTCATGATTTCTGTAATAAGGAGTGCGTTTGCAACACCATGTGGTAAGTGATGGAATGCACCAAGCTTATGAGCCATTGAATGACATAAACCAAGGAATGCATTTGCAAATGCCATACCAGCCATTGTTGAAGCATCAGCCATCTTGCTTCTTGCTTCGATGTTGTTTCCTTCATTGTAAGCTGTTGGTAAATATTCAAAGATGTTCTTAATTGCCTTAAGAGCAAGACCATCTGTATAATCTGAAGCCATAACTGATGCATATGCTTCAAGAGCATGTGTTAATGCATCAATACCAGAAGCAGATGTAAGTCCCTTAGGCTGGCTCATCATATTGTCAACGTCAACGATTGACATATTTGGTAATAAAGCGTAATCAGCAAGTGGGTACTTCTGTCCTGTTTCCTGATCTGTAATAACTGCGAATGGAGTTACTTCTGAACCAGTACCTGAAGATGTTGGGATAGCGATGAAGTATGCTTTCTCACCCATCTTAGGGAATGTGTAAATTCTCTTTCTAATATCAGCAAATCTCATTGCCATATCCTGGAAGTCTACTTCTGGATGTTCGTACATAACCCACATAATCTTACCAGCATCCATAGCTGAACCACCACCTAAAGCGATGATACAATCTGGCTGGAAGCTATTCATTACAGCTGCACCTTCAAGAGCATTTGCAAGAGTTGGATCTGGCTGTACATTGTAGAATGTATGATGAGCAACACCCATTTCATCTAATTTATCTGTAATTGCTTTTGTATATCCATTGAGGTAAAGGAATGAGTCTGTAACGATAAATGCTCTCTTCTTACCTAATACGTTCTTTATTTCATCAAGAGCTACTGGCATACAGCCTTTCTTGAAGTAAACCTTCTCAGGTGCTCTAAACCAAAGCATATTTTCTCTCCTCTCAGCAACTGTTTTAATATTAATAAGATGCTTAACTCCAACGTTCTCAGAAACTGAGTTACCACCCCATGAACCACAACCAAGTGTAAGTGAAGGAGCGAGTTTGAAGTTGTAAAGATCGCCGATACCGCCAAGTGAAGATGGTGTGTTAATGATGAGACGACAAGCTTTCATTCTCATAGCGAACTGGTTAAGTTTTTCTCTTTCATTAACTTCATCAATCCAAAGAACCGATGTATGTCCGAGACCACCGTTGTTTACAAGAAGTGCTTCTGCTATATCAAGAGCGTTATCAAAATCGTTTGATTTGTACATACCAAGGATTGTTGTAAGTTTCTCGTGTCCGAATGCTTCTTCTGTATCTGTACTTGTAGCTTCACCGATTAATACCTTTGTAGCTTCTGGTACAGTAAATCCTGCCATTTCTGCAATTGTTACTGGACGCTGTCCAACAATCTTTGCATTAAGGGCGCCATTTATTAATAAAGTTTTTCTAATCTTATCTGCTTCTTCTTTGTTAAGGAAATATGCGCCTCTCTTAGTAAATTCCTTCTTTACAGCGTCATAAACCTTAGCATCAGCGATAACTGTCTGCTCTGTTGCGCAAATCATACCATTATCAAATGTCTTTGAATGAAGGATAGAGTTTACAGCGTTAATGATATCTGCTGAAGAATCGATAATTGCTGATGCATTACCAGCACCAACACCAAGAGCTGGTGTACCTGATGAGTATGCTGATTTAACCATACCAGGACCACCTGTTGCAAGGATAAGATCTGCTTCTCTCATAACTTCGTTTGTCATTTCTATTGAAGGGATATCTACCCATCCGATGATTCCTGCTGGAGCGCCAGCAGCAACTGCAGCATCAAGAACTATCTTAGCAGCAGCGATTGTTGACTTCTTAGCACGTGGATGTGGGCTAATGATAATACCGTTTCTTGTCTTTAATGAAATAAGTGTTTTGAAAATAGCTGTAGATGTAGGGTTTGTTGTAGGAATAACTGCAGCAATAACACCGATAGGTTCTGCAATTTTTGTAATTCCGAATGCCTTATCTTCTTCAATTACACCACAAGTCTTTGTATCCTTGTATGCATTGTAGATATATTCTGCAGCATAATGGTTCTTTGTAATCTTATCTTCAACGATACCCATGCCTGTTTCTTCTACTGCCATCTTTGCAAGTGGAATTCTTGCTTTATTAGCTGCAAGAGCAGCTGCCTTAAAAATAGCATCTACTTGTTCCTGTGTGTAAGTAGAAAATTTCTTTTGAGCTTCTCTAATCTCTGCTATACGGATAGCTAACGCTTCCATACCATCAACGATTTCTGGAGAAGTTACTTTTGTTTCTTTCTTTGCCATTTTAGAATCCTCCTAATTGATATTGTCAATTTATTAACAAAGTGATTATATTATCTTGTTATTTTTTTGTCAATACATAATATGATATTTTTTTAACAAATTTACTGGAATTATTGTTTATTTTGCCGCAAAGTATCTTTTTATAATATTTATCCTAAATCAAAAATCCAAGAATGATACCTTATTGCCATATTTGGCACGGGGTATATCCTTGGATTTTTTTTATTTTTATAATTCTAATTTTGTTCGAATTTATTTAAATCATCATAATAGTATGAGTATCCCATATTGTTTATTCTATGGACTTCTCCATCTTCAATATAAAATACTTGCCAGTAATTTCCTTCCTGATTTGGCACATAGAATGTATATGATTCATCATCCATATAAAGGGTAACTGTTGCGCCTGAACGTGCTAACTCAGTCGATGATGATGTACTTCTATTTGTATAATCAAATACAGTAAAGACATATTTTCCATCTACTGGCACGTAAACCGAAGTGGTTTCTGGTCCATATGAATATTTATCATCTACATCAAGTCTTGCAATCATTTCATCATCATCTTCATGTTCCATATCAATATAATACGTATGGAATTGACGTCCTGATGGTGTTGGTCCGAAGAGATGTGAATCTAAATCCTGTGGATATTCACCCCAAGTAAGTACCACTCTCATCTCTCCATTTTCAAGAACAGGGGTAAGTGTACCATCCTCGTTGTAAACTGTTTCACCACCAATTACTGTAATTACAAAGTAATTGCTTTGATATCCCAAGACTGTAGCCTCAACTGTGTAGTTACCAGGAGCAAGTTCTACTTTAAAGTTACCATCTTCATCTGTTATACATCTATAAATAATATCGCCTGTAGTGTTGTAAATACCTCTTCTAAACTCAAGAAGTGTATTTGTAACAGTACTTGCATCGAAAGCATTAATTACTGAGCCTTCAACAATACCCTCCTCTTGCGAGTTAGCAGCAAGTGCAACCTGTGCATTGTATGTTGTAGCATTTTCGGTAACTACAATTCCATCTAAAGTTTCATAAATGTAATTATTTGATAACACGTGCATAGAATATGTTCCAATAGGAAGTGTTATATCATATTCACCGTTTTCATTTGTGTTAGCAAAGTAATTCTTGCCAGCTTCTGAAACAAGGTTAAGTGTTACATTTGAAATGTTTTCACTTGTATATCCATCAATTACATGGCCTGATAAGAATCCTACATTTTCTAATTCAGCAGCTTCTATCGTTTGATCAGATGATTGTGCTTTAAGTTCAATAGCTTTTCTAACTGCTAATTCTGCATCTACAATAGGATAAAGCTTGGAATTCTTAACAGCATATTTACTTACACAATTCTTTACAATATCAATAACCTGCTCACTTGTAAGGTTTGGATTTACGTCATACACAAGTGCAATTACACCAGTTACATGAGGTGCAGCCATTGATGTACCACTCATATATCCGTATTCATCAAATGAATATGTACTATAAATGCTGCTGCCTGGTGCTGCAATATCTACCAATGCTCCGTAATTTGAGAAACCAGATAAGTTGTAGCATAATTCACCTGACATTCCCTGTGCAGTTACAGAATTTTGAATACTTCCAACAACAATAGTATGCTTGCTTGAACATTCACCAGCTTTAAGATATGTAACAAACATATCAGATTCTGCTGACATTCCTGCATTTCCTGCTGCCTTTACGAACACAAAATCATATCCATCATCTTCAAGTTGCTTGAAAATTGAATCCATATAATTCACGGCATATTCATCAATATCAAATCCTGTACTGCTTGTTTGCGCACCAACACTATAGTTGATAACCTTTGAACCTGAAAGCACAAGGGAACACATATCATATGCGAATCCATATTGTGATGAATAACGTACTAATTCATCATCATTCATTTCGTATGTCCACTGATTTGCAAATAAAATATCACAGTTATTGCATACACCGTTTGAATAATTTTGATTATTGATTGTTGAACCAATTGTTCCTATTACATGTGTTCCATGATTTAAATAATTGCAGAAATCGCAGGAAGTCCACATATTATGCCAATGTGTATCTTTATTGTTTGAGAAGAAATCATAAAACTCACTAGCACTCTGACCATTTAATAACTTCATACCATCGGCTGACATATTTAAGTCTGAGTGTTTATAATCCGCAAATGAATCTAAAACACCAACTTTTACAGGTGCTGTATCCATTGCAAATTTCCATGCTTTAGGAGCATTTATGACTTCAAGATTCCAATCATAGTCGTGTCCTTGATATGGATCTTCTATATCTTCTTCTGTAGTAGTAGTCTCTGGTTCTCTAATAGCCCCAGTGGTTCTATCCTCTGGAGTTACTTCTTCTGTAGTCTCCTCGTCTGTTGTTTCCTCATCTACTGTAGTCACTTCATCTGAGGTTGTTGTTTCCTCATCTACTGTAGTCTCTTCATCTGAGGTTGTTGTTTCATCATCCGATGGAGTGGTTGTTTCGTCATCAGCTGGCGTGGTTGTAGATGCAGGGGTTGTTGTTGCACTATCTGCTGGAGTTGTTGTAGGTGCTGGAGTCGTCCACTTCGTTGTACTTGGAGCTTCAGTTTCGCCAGGTGTTGTTGGCTGTTCAAACTCCCTTCTATACTCATTTGAGTTCTCTTCACCATCACCGTCTTCGTCCTCATCATCCTCTACTGGATCTAATGTGGTTTTGAAAACATACTCATAGTTTACTTCTTTAACAATATCTTCTTTTCTGATATCTTCAAAAAGATCATCCATATCATAATTATAATCTGTTGCATCTTCCGAAAATTCGATCTGAGCTTCTTTTGTAAAGTAGTTCATTCCTACAAGAAGACCTTTGTGGTTTTTCGCCATTTTTTCAATAGCATCTTCTGAAGTGCCTTCTTTTACCTTAACAATAAGTCTGTTGGTTACTTTTCCAAGACCCTCGTCTATATTATGAACCTTGGCTGGATCAACCTGGGCGTAATATCCCATATTATACTCATAATCAACGTAAATAGGATCCGACTCCGAAAAGATTGTATCTAATACGAAATAAATTTTTCCTTTACCTGGAGCAACTTGAAGATCCTTTAGTTCTACACTTACCGAAAAACTTCCTTCAAAATCTTCTACCTTTATGTACTCATTCATATTTGAAGGATCTTGAGGATTAAGGGAATAATAAACATCCTTAACCAACTGATTGCTCTTCAATTCAAATGTTTTAGTTAATACGTTACTTTTTGTTTCAAATTTTTGTGTCTTTATAGATGCCTTAAATGGGAAGGTCAAAACTGCCATAACTATCAAAGCAATCACTATAACCGCAGCAATAGATCCAATGATAATTGGTACTTTTTTACTCTTTTTATTTGGATCCTTTGGTTTCTTAACTTTCTTTTCCTTCTTTTCCTGTGGTAATTCCATCTGTGGAGCTTGAACTACAGGTTCTACTGTGTTCGGTACCACCTGTTCTGGTGCTACCTCTTCTGGTGCTGTCTCAGCCTCCATCAAAGATTCGGATGCCTCAGCACTTGCATCACTTAATGTACTTTGTACCTCGTCAGATAAGTTCCGAGTTCCGCAATTACTACAGAAATTTTCTTCATCTTCTAATTGCGTTCCACAATTAATGCAAAATTTCATTTTTCTTTTCTCCTCCTTCTTCTCTCAACAAAAATCTTTCTAATAAAGCTAATGGTTCTTCAATAATTATAGTTGCACCAGCTTCCATAAGTTCGTCTGCGCTTCTAAATCCCCAATCCACACTAACGCAATCTATTCCTGCGTTGATTGCAGTCTGAATATCAACTTCCGAATCCCCTACATATAGGGTCTCATCTGGGGAGGCATTAAACTCTTTCATAGCCATAAAAACCATATCTGGCGCTGGTTTTCTTTTTATTCCTACTTGTTCTCCAAAAGCTACACTAATGGTGGTGTCAAAATATCTAGTCCTCAAGGTACTCACAGCCGATTGGACTTTATTCGACACGATAGCCAAATTATAGTTCAATTTTTTTAGTATATCAAGTAATTTATCAATCCCCTCATAAAGCTTGGTGTTGTCATTACTATGAATCTCATAATATTTCTTAAAATCTCCTAATACTATATTGAAAATCTCTTCTGACGTTCCTTCTGGCAGAGAACTCATAACAAGTCTACCCATTCCATTTCCCAAAAATCTCCTTGTTTCCTCCAGAGTTTTTACCGGGAATCCATTTTTTTCTAATGCATAGTTTACTGATTTATTCAAATCAACTAACGTATCGAGCAATGTGCCATCCAAGTCAAATATAATTGTTGTATATTTCCTATTTAGGGTAAGTTTTCCACTACTTTGCGGTGCAACTGTTCCCTCAAATAGCAGTTGGTTCTTTGGTGTTAATTTACTTTTCAAAGCTGAATTACCCTGCGGCACCGATTCGTTTTTTAATGTTAATTTACTCATGGAATTTACACTATTTTGTAATCTCATCTTGTTTCCTCCATATATAATACTTTAAAAGGTTGTTTCTATTCCTATATTAAATCCTTTTTTGTTGTAATAATTCTAATTTGCTAAGTCATATAGGTGTTTATATATTCCATCTTGTTCTATAAGTTCTTTATGGGTTCCCTGTTCTTCAATTCCATTTTCAGTTAATACTAGAATCTTTCTAGCATTTCTAATGGTTGATAATCTATGGGCAATTACAAATGTTGTTCTATTCTTTGCTAATTTTTCTAGAGATTCTTGTACTACTTTTTCACTCTCATTATCCAATGCAGATGTAGCCTCATCAAATATCAATATTGGTGGATTCTTAAGAAATACCCTGGCAATTGAAAGCCTCTGTTTCTGTCCTCCAGAGAGCTTCACTCCACGCTGTCCTATATTAGCACTATAACCATCTGGGATTTCCATAATAAATTCATGGGCATTAGCATTTTTTGCTGCTGCAATTATTTCTTCGTCTGTGGCATCCGGTTTTCCATATCTTATATTATCTGCAATAGTACCCGCAAACAAATATACATCCTGTTGTACTACCCCTACATTCTTGCGGAGCGACTGCATTTTTATATCTCGGACATCTATGCCATCCACTTTCACACACCCATTATTTACTTCATAGAATCTTGGAATAAGGCTACACAATGTGGTTTTTCCAGCTCCAGAATTTCCGACTATTGCCACATACTCTCCTGCCTCCACCTTGAGGTTAACATTATAAAGTACATTATCAAGGTCATCCTCATATTTAAAATCAACATTTTCAAAGGCAACCTCGCCCTTAACATCCATCATTTCTATGGCATCTGGCTTATCCTCAATATCTGGATTGATTGCTAGTATTTCTAAAAATCTTTCATATCCAGTTATTCCATTTTGAAACTGCTCTGTAAAATTAATAAGTTTACGAACTGGTTCTGTGAAGTTATTTATATACAACAAAAATGTTATTAAATCTGTGACATCTATTTCATTACCACTAATAAAAATCGCTCCTGCAGCTACTACAACTACAGTTATTAAAGTAATAAATGCACCTAGTCCCGAGTAGTATCCAGCCATATTTCTATAACTATTTTCTTTACTCTTTAGAAAGTTCATATTGCCTTCATTGAACTTTTTCATCTCTATTTCTTCATTAGCAAAGGATTTTACCACCCTAATTCCTGATAGGTTATCTTCTATCCCAGTGTTAATGTCAGCTATTCTTTCGCGATTTCTTTTGAATGCCCTTTTCATCTTCTTATTAAAGTAAAAAGCATATATCAACATAACCGGTATAAGTGCTATCGCCGCTATCGCCAGTTTTACATTTATGAAAAGCAGAATAATAAATGAGCCAACTAATTTAATTATAGATATTATGACATCCTCTGGTCCATGGTGTAATAATTCCGTGATTTCAAATAAATCATTGGTGATTCTACTCATTAAACCGCCAACTTTTTGATTATCAAAAAATGAAAATGAAAGTTTCTGGAAATGTCCAAATATTTCATTTCTCATATTAAATTCTATTTTTGCACCCATCATATGTCCATAGTATGTTACAAAATAAACACTGAAACACTCCACTGCCACTAAAAGAATCATTATTCCTGAAAGCACAATGACTTCTCTTATCATCTCATTCTTTGGGAGATATACACCAGTGCCTGTCACATATCTGATAATCAATGGTAAAATAAGCGTGGTTGCAGCAGCAAGCAGTGCAAAGAACATATCTCCTACAAATACCTTCTTATACGGTTTATAATATGAAAATAACTTCTTCCATTTTATTGAACTTTTTTCTTTTTGGGCTTGTTTATCCATAATATACCTTCCTTTCAATCCTTACAACGAATATGTTTCCTTATAGTTGTCAAGTATAAAATGTTTCCCATATTCCTATAGGAATACTCCTTATACTTCTGCTATTCTAGATGTCTTTCTCATATAGAAGTAGTAAACCGGAATTAGAGGAATTAATGCTGACATCCATGCTCCAGCATTTGCCCAACAAACACCTGCAAATCCCAAAGGCGCCGTAAGTAAAAATACAATAACATATCTAGCAATTAACTCGGATACTCCTCCAAGCATTGGTACTAGCCCTTTTCCCAGACCCTGAAGCACATTTCTATATACAAATATTAACGAAAGCGGGAAATAAAATGCCACTACTCTGTCAAAATATATTCCACAGTAGGATAACATCTGGCTTCCGTCCTCGCTTCCAAATATTTTCACCAAATCATTACCAAAGAATAGTATAACAACTGTAGCGATTGTAGCTGTGATTGCTGATAATATTATTCCTGCATTTACTCCTTTTTTTACTCTGTCGATTCTGCCTGCCCCCGCATTTTGTCCTGTATAGGTGGCAATGGCTGCACCTATAGATGGAAATGGCTGAGTTATAATATTTTGAATCCTGCTACATGCAGTATATGCTGCAATATATGTTTCTCCCAAACCGTTAAGAGCGGCTTGTACAATAATAGTTCCTATAGCAGTTATAGAAAACTGCAATCCCATAGGGATTCCCACTGATAACAATTTCCATGCTATCCCCCACTTAAATATCATATCTTCTCTTGTAATTCTGAGTATTGGGAATTTCTTAAGCATATAAATAAAGCAAAGTACCGCAGAGACTGTTTGGGAAATTATGGTGGCATATCCTGCACCAGCACATCCCATATCCATTTTTACCACAAATGCATAGTCAAGTATTACATTTATTATTGATGAAATAACAAGAAAATAAAGCGGTGTCCGGCTGTCACCCAACGCCCTAATAAGTGCAGCCAACATATTATATGCTATTGTTGCTGCAATCCCTGCGTATATAATAGTTATGTAAGCATCTGTATCCGCGTATATAGTCTCTGGAGTCTTCATTAATGTAAGAATTGGATCATTTAGCAGTAAAAGTCCACCTGTCATTAGTATTGCAAATGCTATACACAGCCACATGGATATTCCTGTATAGTGTTTTAATCTCTTTTCATCACCTGCGCCAAAGGCTTGTGATACCATTACAGCAAAACCACTTGTAAATCCGTTAATCCAGCCTATTACAAAAAATGTCAATGAACCTGTAGAGCCGATAGCCGCAAGGGCATTCTCACCTACGTATCTTCCTACAATTACTGAATCCACTAATGAATATACCTGCTGAAATACATTCCCAATAAGAACTGGCATCATAAATAGAAGAATATGTCTAAAAGGACTTCCTTTAGTCATATCTTTAGTTGATGTATTTTTATCTTCTATTTTATTCATAGATTTGCACCTTGCCTTTAATTTCATGTGATTTATCTATAATATTATGTAATGTAAATATGCTAAATATACTTTTAATAAAAAACAAATATTAACTTGCTTCTTCAAACTGAGAATTATAGAGGTCTGCATAGAATCCTTCTTTCTCAAGAAGCTCTTCATGAGTACCCTGTTCTACAATATCTCCATCTTTCATTACTAAGATTAAATCTGCATTTTTTATAGTTGATAGACGATGTGCAATAATAAAGCTTGTTCTGTCCTTCATTAAGTTGTCCATTGCCTTTTGTATACGTACTTCAGTACGTGTATCAACAGATGAGGTCGCCTCATCTAAAATCATAATTCTGTTATCTGCAAGTATTGCTCTGGCGATGGTTAACAACTGCTTTTGACCCTGGGATACATTGCTCGCATCCTCGTTAAGTTCCATCGTGTAACCACCTGGTAGAGTCTGTATAAAATGATGAGCATGAGCTGCCTTTGCCGCTGCTATAACTTCCTCATCGGTTGCCTCTAATCGACCATATCGAATATTTTCCATAATGGTTCCCTTAAATAGCCATGTATCTTGAAGAACCATTCCAAACGCTTCTCTAAGGTCGCGTCTGTTAAAGTCCTTAACATTATGACCATCCACTAAAATTGCTCCTGAATTAACATCATAGAATCTCATTAGAAGTTTTACCATTGTGGTTTTACCTGCACCAGTTGGCCCTACAATCGCTATCTTTTGACCTGGCGCAACCTTTGCACTAAAGTCATTAACAATAATTTGATCTGGGTTATATCCAAAATGAACATGATCGAACTCTACAGCTCCGTTAATGCTCTCAAGTTTAACTGGATTTTCTACAACTACATCTTCTTCTTCCTCATCAAAGAATTCAAAAACTCTTTCTGCCGCTGCTGCCATAGATTGAATTTGACTTGCAACCTGAGCCATCTGAATAATAGGTTGAGTAAAGTTTTTAACATATTGAATAAATGCTTGAATATCACCAATAGTGATAACACCATTAATAGCAAGGACTCCCCCTGAGATAGCTACGCCTGCATAGCCAAGATTTCCGACAAATGTCATGATAGGCATCATCATCCCTGAGAAAAACTGTGATTTCCACGCTGAATCATATAAAACATCATTAGTTTTCTTGAATTCTTCGATTGTTTCTTTTTCTTTGTTATATGCTTTTACTACTAAATGACCGCCATAAGTTTCTTCTACCTGACCATTTATATGTCCCAAGTATTCTTGTTGCGTACGGAAAAACTTCTGTGATTTCTTTACAACTATTGATACTAATGTAACAGAAACTGGAAGAATAACAAGTGCAATAAGCGTCATCAAAGGAGAAATACTAAGCATCATTACAAGAACGCCAATGATTGTAGCAACAGAGGTGATAATCTGAGTAATACTTTGATTCAAACCATGTCCAAGAGTATCTACATCGTTGGTAATTCTTGAAAGCACTTCACCATAAGTACGACTTTCAAAATACTTCATTGGCATTCTGTTAATCTTTTCCGATAATTCCTTTCTCATTCGGTAACAAACCTTTTGTGTAACATTAGTCATTATCCATCCCTGTATAAAGGAGAATATTGCACTTAATGCGTACAAACCTAATGTAAATAGAAGAATCTTTCCAATATAATCAAAATCAATACCACCTGTTCCAGCTATTTTCATCATCAAACCTTCACCAAGTGCAGTTGTAGCCTTACCCATAATCTTAGGGCTTACTACCGAAAATACTGTAGATACTGCAGCAAAAATCATAACTATGAGGATTGCAAACTTATATCTACCCATATATTTTATAAGCTTACCTATAGAGCCTTTAAAATCTTTAGCTTTTTCTGTAGGCATCATTCCTGGACCACCAGGGCCTCTATGCCCTCCATGTCTTTTATTTTCTTCTGACATATTACTCTTCCTCCTTTCCTTCGCTTATACCAAGTTCCTTAGCCGAAAGCTGTGACTTAGCAATTTGCTTGTATACTTCACAGGTTTTAAGCAACTCTTCATGAGTACCTTTTCCGGCAATCTTTCCATCATCTAAAACAATAATTTCGTCAGCATGAATAATAGTACTTACACGCTGCGCTACGATAATAACTGTAGCATCTGTGATTTTTTCACCCAGTGCCTTACGAAGTGTTGCATCGGTCTTCATATCTAATGCAGAAAAACTATCATCAAATATAAAAATTCTTGGATGTTTTGCAATCGCTCTAGCAATGGCAAGACGCTGCTTCTGACCACCTGATACATTGGTACCACCCTGTGAAATATTGCTTTCAAATTTATCGTTTTTCTCTTCAATAAAATCTAAAGCCTGTGCAATTTCAGCCGCTTCTTTAATTTCATCGTCACTAGCATCTCTATTACCAAATCTTAGATTAGATGCAATAGTTCCAGAAAAAAGTACCCCCTTTTGAGGAACGAATCCTATCTGTTCACGCAATTCCTTTAATGACATATCTCTTATATCAATACCATCTACTGTAATTTTACCTTCGCTTACATCATAAAATCTTGGAATCAAATTAACCAGTGTGGATTTACCGCATCCTGTACTACCAATAATAGCCACTGTCTTTCCTGGATTTGCTGTAAAATCAATATCCTCTAAAACATCAGCATCAGCACCTGGGTATTTGAAATATACGTGTTCAAACTTAACAACGCCTTCCTTTTTCTCTGGTGATTTAGGATTAATCGGATCTTCCACATCTGTTTTTGTCTTTATAACTTCATCTATTCTGTCTGCTGCAACACCCGCTCTAGGAAGCATAATAGACATCATTGTAAGCATCAAGAATGACATTATAATCATCATTGAATATGTGATAAACGCTGTCATCTGACCAACCTGCATATCACCCATATCTATATTTTTAGCCGCTACCCAAACAATGAGAAGTGTAATGCAATACATTATCATCATCATTCCAGGCATCATAAATGTCATTACTCTATTTGTAAATAACTGTGTTCTTGTAAGGTCTTTATTAGCTTTATCAAATCTTTCTTCTTCTTCTTTTTCTCTACCAAATGCCCTAATAACATTTAATCCTGTAAGAATTTCACGAGATACTAAATTTACTTTATCTACAAGTTTTTGCATAAGTTTGAACTTAGGCATTGCAATACTCATAAGAACTCCTACAAATCCAAGAATTACAAGTACCGCTAAAACTATTATCCAGCCCATTCCTGCACCAGTATCTATAACTTTTATGATACCTCCAATACCAAGGATTGGTGCATATAAAATCATCCTTAACATTATGGCTGTTACCATTTGAATCTGTTGAATATCGTTTGTACTTCTTGTAATAAGCGATGCTGTGGAGTATTTATCCATCTCATTATTTGAGAAACCTACAACTTTGGTAAATATTTGATTTCTAAGGTCTCGTCCCACACCTGCTCCCACTTTAGAAGCTATATATCCTACAAGAACTGTAGTAATTCCCATAAGCAGTGCCATCCCTATCATCTTTATGCCTGCTAATATCAAGAAATCCATCTGAATGCTATGTGTGTCCACGCCTGCAGTTTCATCCGACTTTATTGCAAATGCAATACCCATCGATTTAAGAGTACTATCACCAATGGTATCAAGTGTATCCTCCATCGTTTGTCGAGAAGAATCCGTCATCTCTGCAGACATCATTCCGCTGCCCATTAATGAACTCATAAGAGGTCGCATATCTACATAAGTACTAACATCTCCATTCTCGTCCTCTGCTTCATAGGTTGAAAATACAATTCCGCTTAATTCTTCTACTTCTTTAAGTGTCATATCCATAACTGAAGCTGCTATTTCAGCAGTTTCTTCTCTTGAAGCCATAGAATTAGCCACTATTTCTTTTACTTGATCTTCAGTCATTGAAAACATTTGATAACTCAAAATAACTGGAACTAACAACTCTTTATCTAACTTTTCCAGTTCTTCTTCATCTGTGATTATAAGGTTATAGTTCTCTCCATCTTTTTCATACGAAGATTCCCATACCTCTTTTTCCTCTTCTGTCATAAATAGTGTTGCATACCCATAATCTTCCTTTGTAATCCTTTCTGGAAGTATATGTTCTATACCACTGTTTTGTATACCGGTATCAATAATGTCTGATGTGTACTGTGGTAATGATAAATCACAAAATGCCTGCACAAACAGTAATGCAATGATTACAATTAATGATTTCCAGTATGGTAACATATTCTTAAATAATTTTGCCATTTTTTCATCCTTTCTTCTTATCTATATCTTTTTTTTCTAGATTCTCATTACCTATCTCGCTTGAGATTCGAAGTATTTTTTCTATAATACGAATACATTCCAATGTATCATGCTCTCCTAATTTACTAAATAGCCTTGACATATATTCAACACTTTCATCATGTTTTTTTTGAAAAGTTTCCTTTCCAATGTCCGTCAGACTTACAACCGTCTTTCTTCTATCTTGCAAAAGTGTAGTTCTTTGTATAATCTTTTTTTCTTCTAAACTTTTCAATGCTCTAGCTACTCTAGCAGAACTAACACCCATAAATTCTCCAAGTTCCCCCGGTGTAGCCTCCTCCTTATGAAAAAAAAGGTAACCAAGTATCTTCATCTCGCCTTTATAAAAAGTATCCGATTCCTTGCGCCTTGGTTTACTTGGATGATTCATTATATAATGCATCGTCTCCTCTGCACATTTTTTATAATCCATCTTACCACCTTTCTAGTTTTGTCTAACACTGTTAGTGAAGTATACTCCCGAGATTTCATAATGTCAAATAAAAAAATCTTAAAAATAAAGAAAGAAAAAAAGGAACGTGTATACACGTTCCTTTTTATGCCGGCGACCGGAATCGAACCGGTACGGATTTAACTCCCCAGGATTTTAAGTCCTGTGCGTCTGCCAATTCCGCCACGCCGGCGGATGGATGGAGGTGGATTCGAACCACCGAAGCAATTGCAGCAGATTTACAGTCTGTCCCCTTTGGCCACTCGGGAATCCATCCATAGGCGAGTGTATTATAGCATAGCGAAATATTGCTTGCAAGTATTTTTCACTCTTTACTCTGTTACTTTTCTATATATTGCACCACTTCTAGGTGGCATTGTGGCAGTGAAAATACCATTGCTTATATGACTACGTAATACGCCAGCGTTGTAGTTGTTTTCGCTAGAAAGCATCAATCTTTCCACGTCCTCCTCGTATCCAAGACCTAATGCGCGGACACTAAATTTCACTTCCTTTTCATAGTCATTATTATTGATGACCGTAAATAGTATATTATCTAAATAAAATCTACCGAATGCAATTACATTATAATCTTCATGAAGTGGCCTAAATGAACCTTTTCTTAAAGCCTCATTTCTCTTATGTATACGAATTACATCCTTATGAAACTCTATAAGTTCTAAATCTTCATGTCCCCAAGGATATGTTCGTCTATTATCAGGATCTGTCCAGCCGCACACACCAGCTTCATCTCCATAATAAATAGTAGGAGCTCCTGGCCATGTCATTTGCACAATAACAGCCTCTTTCATAACGGCTTTTTTTACACCTTCATTAGCTGCCTCAGGTCCAAGGTAAGCAACACGACCTACCACTCCGTTTGTTCTAGTCAGAAATCTTGAATGGTCATGGTTTGATAGTTGATTCATAGCTACCATAAGAGATGGTGTTTGAAATCTAGACATATAGTAAGTCATATTTCTAAAGAAACCAGTCGCATCTCCAAGTAGGTTTTCCTGCTTACTATCCGAATGTTTTTCCATTCCTGTTAAGAACCATGTAAGCGGTTCCATAAAGGCATCATAATTCATAACGGTATCCCATTGATCACCTGATAACCAACTCTCAGGATTACCATAGTGTTCCGCCAAAATGATTGCATTAGGGTTTGCTTCTTTCACTGCCCTTCTAAACTTTTTCCAGAATTCGTGATTATAGTCGCTACTATGACCTAAATCAGCAGCCACGTCAAGTCTCCATCCATCTACATTGTATGGTGGTGATACCCATTTGCGCGCAATATATAAAATATATTCTTCTAATTCTTTTGAACCTTCATAGTTTAACTTTGGTAATGTATCGTGTCCCCACCATCCGTCATAACTGTTATTATATGGCCATTTATCTTCATTTTCTTCATAAAACTTAAAGAATGAATGATATGGGCTATCTTTCGATACATATGCACCATCTGCATATCCAATTTGATCTTGGTATATTCTCTCTTTATCCATCCATTTATTGAATGAACCGCAGTGATTGAATACACCATCAATAATAACTTTTATATTACGTCTGTGTGCTTCCCTTACTAGATTTGCGAATAGTTCGTTGGATGCTTCAAGATTTGCCTTGTCTGTAACTCTCGTAATATATCTGCTAGCCTGTTTATTATCCATAACTCCGTTAGCTAATACCTCACCCTCATCCTTTACTATTTTTCCAAAGTGAGGATCTATGTAGTCATAATCTTGAATGTCATATTTATGGTTAGATGGCGATACAAATAATGGATTAAAGTAGATAACCTCTACACCTAATTTCTCTAAATAGTCCATTTTATCCATAACACCCTGCAAATCTCCACCGTAAAACTCTCTCACCCCCATAGTTGCAGGATATTTATTCCAATCATTTACTTTGTCAGTATATTCATCTATATATACGTACTCATTTTGTAGAACATCATTGGTCTCGTCTCCGTTAAAAAATCTATCCACGTAGATTTGATACATTACTGCACCCTTAGCCCAGTCTGGAGTCTTAAATCCCGGCGTGATTTGGAATAGATACATCTGTCTGATCTCATCACACACACCTGCCCTATCAAAATAACATCCCTCAAAACCCGTCACTACTTTAAAACAGTATTTTATAGGTCTGTCCTCTATTCTATACTTTATCTCATATATATCAAAATTTGTTCCACTTGCAAGAAGACTAAGTGGTAATTCCTTGCCATCTATACACATTAACACACTATCAACATTTGCCTTTGCAGTTCTAAACCTTATTGATAATTCTTCAAATGCATTTGGCTCACATGGTGTAAGGAAGTTCTCTGTACAATCGCTGTACAAAAGCTCCTTATCCAAAATAGGCTGTACACTCTGGATGTAAATAAGTTTTTTATTGAGTTCTGATATTTTTTCTTTAAACGTTACCATGCCGTTACTCCTTTTTTTACAACTGACTACAATTTTATAACAAATATTATTATTATTCAATATTAAATTCCCCCATTTTTTCCCCAACTCATTCAAAAAACAACAAACGAATAGATTAAGCCTATATCTGTTTTATTTTAATGTAAAAAAGACAGTTGTAAACTGTCTTTTTTAGGAGAAGGTATTTAGTTTTTATGGGGTGTTGCAAAAACTATATAATGTATTGGGGGGGGTTTTACGAAAAGTAGTATATCATCTGTCCCGTAATAAGTCTGCACAAATTCAACAAGTTTCACCTTGCGTTTTTGTGCATTTTTTACATAGTTTTTGTCTGTTCCATTTAAAAGAGAGCTTCGAATTCCTCTCTTCCAATCTTTTCTTTTTCAATAAGGAGCTGCGCACACTTTTCAAGGACATCCCTGTGTTTAACTATCACTTCTTTTGCTTTTGCATAACACTCAGTAACAATAGATTGAACTTCCTTATCTATAGCTGACGCTGTAGAATCTGCATATGCTTTCGTATGTGCCAAATCTCTACCAATAAATACTTCATCGTCATCATCACTATAACATACAAGTCCTAAATTATCTGACATACCATACTTTGTTACCATTGATTTAGCTACTGATGTTGCCTGTTTTATATCCTGTGATGCACCTGTAGTAATATCATCAAAAGTAAGTTCCTCTGCAATACGTCCACCAAGACTTACCATGATGTGCTGAAGCATCCTTCCCTTTGTGTTAAACATCTCATCTTTCTCAGGAAGTGGCATTGTGTATCCTGCTGCCCCATCACCTGTAGGAATAACGGAAATAGTATGAACAGGTCCTACCTCGCTTAACACATGAAACAGTATTGCATGACCAGCTTCATGATATGCAGTAATTCTCTTATCTTTATCTGAAATAACTTTACTTCTCTTTTCTGTACCAATCCCAGTCTTGATAAACGATCTGTTAATATCTTCTTGAATAATGTATTTTCTACCATTCTTTGCTGCTTGGATAGCTGCTTCATTCATAAGATTCTCAAGATCTGCACCGGTAAATCCAGCTGTTGTCTGTGCCACTTCATCAAGATTAACATCATCACCCAGTGGCTTGTTTGCGCCGTGTACATCTAATATTTCTCTACGTCCTCTAACGTCTGGTCTACCAACAGAAATTCTTCTATCAAATCTACCTGGACGTAAAATAGCAGGGTCTAAAATATCCACTCTATTGGTAGCTGCCAATACGATAATGCCTTCGTTTTCCCCAAAGCCATCCATTTCCACAAGCATCTGATTTAGAGTTTGTTCTCTTTCATCATGACCGCCGCCCATGCCTGTGCCTCTTCTTCTTGCTACAGCATCTATTTCATCAATAAATATCATAGATGGTGCATTTTTCTTAGCTTCTTCAAATAAGTCTCTTACTCTTGATGCACCCACACCTACAAACATCTCTACAAAATCTGAACCAGAAATACTAAAGAATGGAACTCCTGCTTCTCCGGCTATAGCCTTTGCAAGTAAAGTCTTACCAGTTCCCGGAGGTCCTACTAACAAAACGCCCTTAGGAATTCTAGCCCCAACCTCAACATATTTAGCTGGTGAACGAAGGAAATCTACAATTTCCTCCATCTCCTCTTTTTCTTCCTGAAGACCTGCTACATCTCTAAAAGTCTTGCTGTTTTCAGTAGGATCAATTCTTTTTGCCCTACTCTTTCCAAAGTTCATTAACTTTCCATTACCACCTCCACCTGCATTGGCGGCATTGGCATTGAATAATAAAAATAGAAATATTACTACTACTGAAACAATCAGAATAGGTAGAAATGTCGTTAGGAAAATACTGTCTCTTTCAACATCCCCCAATTTATATGTGTAGCCTGCATCCTTAATATCTTTTATAGCATCACTGATAACAGGTACATATACTGTCTTTGTCTCTTTAGAGGAGGTAGCAACTGTTACATATCCAGTAGGAACCTCTTTGTTTTGTCCAATATATATTTCTGAAATTTTATCTTTTTCTAAATCACTTAAGAAATTATCATATGTATATTCATTTCTTGAGTTTCCCATCATTACTGATATTACATACCATATCATAAGGATGGCAAGCAATAACATAAAATAAAATCCACTAGTCGGTTTTTTATTTGTCACTTGTTTGTTACCTCCAATTTATAATTCAACCACACCTACATATGGAAGATTTCTATATTTTTGATCGTAGTCAAGACCGTAGCCTACTACAAACTTGTCTGGTATCTCAAAGCATGTGTAATCCACATCCATAGGAACCACTCTTCTATCTGGTTTGTCCAATAGTGTACATATCTTTAAACTATTAGGTTTCCTTGCACTAAGTAATGTTACAAGGTGACTTAGTGTTCTACCTGAATCGATAATATCCTCAACAACAAGTACATCTTTGCCTTCTATTGATTCATCTAAATCTTTAACAATCTTGACTCTACCAGTACTTTCAGTCCCAGAACCATAGCTTGAAACTGACATGAAATCCAAAGTTATTGGAACTGTTATCCTCTTTGCAAGTTCACAAACGAAAAAAACACTTCCTTTTAAAATACAAAGAAGAGTTACTGACTTACCTTCATAATCCTTGCTTATCTGGTCTGCTATTTCTTTAATCTTGTTATCTACTGTCACTTCGTCGATAAGTACACTTATCTTTTCGCTCATTACATGCCTCCATCATTCTTTATCATTGTAACCAAATCTTTTATGCGTATTTCGTATTTCTTTATTTAGCTAGTTGAAACAATTTATCTTCTACAACTCTTTCATATATTCAAGCTTAGTCACTATAGGAGTGCCTTCATCTATTTTGTAATTAGCTCCTATTCGGTAACCAATCACCCATACTATTTCTTGTCCATTGGCAATCAGCAATACCTTATCTCTCAAATGTCTTGGAATTTTTATATCTATGAAATAGTCCTTGATTTTTTTTCTAGAGCCTAAGTCATCCACTACTATGTAGTCTCCAGTTTTTCTGGTTCTTAGCGTCAGATTATCCCCTAGTATATCATAAGCAACCCATTTCGTATATAATTTTTCGGTAAATTTTGTATTAACAAATTCTTCTCTAGATACTCTAAGCAGTGCCTTTTCACCAGGGATATTATATTCTCCAACTCCGTCTATTATAACCTGGATAGCAACATTTTCTTTCCTATCAACTCGAAGTAAAATACCATCATAAGTCTTAGTAGCGCTGATTCCATATGGTAAATTTATCTTTTTTCCAGTCTCCCTTGAAAATAATTTAATAACATCTTCTATATGAGTATTGGAAATGTCTTTAAGTGTATTAACCACAGTCATTATTCCCATTCTAATCACTCTAGATACAAGAATATGAGGATTGTTCTCAAACAAATCATTTGAAAATTTAATCTCGGCAAATGTAGTCTCAGTAAGACCATTTCCTTCTAAAATCACCGTTTTATCAAATAAATCCTTCGACACACTGTTCATATACTCATCTGTTTCTCTTAAAATGGTTGCACATTCTGCAATATGCTCTTTTGCCTTTTCATTAATATTTTCTTCAATATATGGCAAAACCGAAAGTCTTATTTTGTTCCGTGTGTATTCTTCTCTTAAATTGGTTGCATCCGTGCAATATGTAATATTACTTGCAGATAAATACTGTAATATCTCCGATTTATTTAAACATAATATAGGTCTAATGATTTCATCTCTTACTGGGGCAATACCTGTAAGACCCTTAATTCCACTTCCACGAAACAGATTAAATAATACTGTCTCTGCTACATCTTCTTCATTATGGGCCACAGCTATTTTGCAATTTTCATATTTTGATGCTACTTCCCTAAATGCCTCATATCTAAGGAGCCTTCCTGCCTCCTCTGAGCTTAAACCCTTTTCTTTTGCCATCCTTGGCACATCAAACTTAAAACCAGAAAATGAAATATTCCTCCTTTTACAAAATCTTTCCACAAATGCCATATCATTGTCAGCATCCATTCCACGGATACCATGATGAATATGTACAACATGAAGAGATAGTTCCATCTTTCTAGATAAATCCAGCAAAATATTTAACAAGCACATAGAATCAGAGCCGCCAGATACTCCAACGACCACTGATTCTTTAAAATCTATCATTTTATTCTCCCTAATATAATCAAGAACTTTGCCTTCTATCTTATGCTTTATTGAATTTACATTCAGGTCTTTTTTATCATCTTTTTTCTTAGTTGTGTTTTTATCTTTTTCTTCGTTTATCTTCTTATATTCCATATCTTCATCTTTCATAATTTGGTTCCTATTTTCCTAACTATACTTGATAAAATTGGCAAAATCAAGCAAGCTTATCCCATATTCCTATAACAAGAACCGTCATATAATCATTTATTTCTTCAGGGCTTTTGCCCTATGAAAGTGGATTATATGGAGGAACAAAAAAATTTTGCATATATTTTTTATGCTTACATTTTTGATAACATTTTTTGGTAACCTTAATTCTTTGGTTTATATATAATCTCATCTGGATAGACAAGGCCTAACTGTTTAGCCACCTCTTCAACATATCTCTTTGTCTTAACATATATGCGCTTCTCCTCTAGCTCCTTAGCCCGACTTATCTCATCATCATACTTAGACTGTAAGGCGGCCTCCTGCTGTCGTAATTTTTCCAGTTCTGTCCCCCTAGAGTCAATCTGAGTATACAAAAAGAAAGCCAGCAGAATAACAACCACTGAAATACCAAAAATACCCGCTTTATTTGATTTATTTGCGCCTCTTCTTTTTGTGCTCATTTGCTTCTCCAGACTTCACCTTGCGCTTACTTAACATTCTTTTTAGTAGCTTAGATATTCCTATTGTAACTTTTTTTATGGTTTTTTTCAAGACGGTATTGAGTATAATATTATTGGCTAGATGCTCTAATTATTACAGATACTCATACATTTCTTTTGCTTCTTCTTTCTTTACTGTCTCTGCAATGCTTGTAACCTTAACCGCCACATTACGTGTTCCAAACTGAATTTCTATTTTATCTCCAACCAATACATCCAAAGATGCCTTAGCCGGTTTATCATTCACCAAAACCCTACCTGCATCACAAGCTTCCTTAGCAACAGTTCTACGTTTTATTAACCTTGATACCTTTAGGTACTTGTCCAATCTCATATGGCTCACTCTTATCCTTTTCTAGTTATATTTATATATCAACGCTTATTTAAGTCTCTATTTCCTACCTTACATTAAAAAGAAAGGTCTTACTGTAAAGTAAGACCTTTCTCCGGATTATCCATTTTAAGAATCAACAATTATTACTTTTTGTTAACTTCATCCTTTAAAGCCTTACCAGCTTTAAACTTAGGAGCCTTAGAAGCCGCAATCTTCATTACCTTTCCTGTCTGTGGGTTTCTTCCTTCTCTAGCAGCTCTCTTAGCAACTTCAAAAGTACCAAATCCAACTAATTGAACTTTGTCACCTTTCTTTAATTCTTCTGTTACTACTTCGATGAAAGCCTTTAATGCCTTTTCAGAATCTTTCTTTGTTAATTCTGTCTTTGCAGCCACAGCTGCTACTAATTCAGCTTTGTTCATGGATAAACTCCTCCTCTGTTTTTATAGTTTATATTTTGAGCCCAAATGCTTGGGTTATTCACGGGTGCATATGTATGTCTACCCATCTACTTATTTATAAACTTTTTCACAGATTTTGTCAAGGAATTTAGCGCATTTATGCGTAGTTTACTTGATTTTTGGGCATATCTAACAGATTTTAAATTTAATTTTGTAACTTCTCGATAATTTAAATGCATAATTTCAGGAATGAAACCTATTTTTAGCTTGTCACTTGTATTTTTAAATCTCTATATCCAATTCTACAGGACAGTGGTCTGAACCCATTACCTCAGTATGAATTTTTGCATCAATAAGATTTCCCTCAAGAGATTTTGATGTTAGAAAATAATCTATACGCCAACCTATATTCTTTGCTCTTGCACTAAACCTATATGACCACCATGAATATATATCTTTTTGCTCTGGATAAAAATATCTGAATGTATCTACAAATCCTGATGATAGAAGCTTGGTCATTTTTTCTCTTTCTTCATCAGTGAAGCCAGCATTTTTATGGTTTGTCTTAGGATTTTTAAGATCTATTTCCTTATGAGCAACATTCATATCTCCACAAACTACCACTGGCTTTTTTTTATCTAATTTTATAAGATACTCTCTAAAATCATCCTCCCATTTCATTCTGTAATCCAATCTAGCTAACTCAGTCTGAGAATTTGGCGTATATACTGTAATCATATAGAAATTATCGAACTCTAGAGTGATAACTCTTCCCTCATTATCATGTTCTTCTATACCTATACCATATGAAACTGATATTGGTTCCTCTTTTGTAAATATAGCTGTTCCAGAATATCCTTTTTTTATGGCATAATTCCAATATTGATAATATCCTTCCAATTCTAGTACTAATTGCCCTTCCTGCATTTTACTTTCTTGAATACAAAAAATATCCGCATCCATTTCCTTGAAATAATCCAAAAAACCTTTTTTTACACAAGCTCTAATTCCATTAACATTCCATGATATGAATTTTTTCATATTGTTCTCACTTTCTATTGTCTATTTTTCATTATATCATTCTTCAAGTATATATCTTTTTAAAACCATTAAATACAAATCTCCAATTACCATGAGGCTAGTCAATTACTACTGTTTCTAATAATTGACTTATATGCCTTAAAGCAATTGGAGAATTCTTCATCTTTATCTACATTTAATCTAATGCAAATAGTTCTCTTGTTGTAATCTTAGCTACAGCAGTACCTTTCTCATTATACTTATCATAAGCTTCAATAATAAACTTAGCACCACCAGCTTCTATTTTACCTCTAACTTCGTCCCAATGTGGCTGTAATGCTGCATTCCCTTCCAGTTCAATAGAATTTACTACATCATTCATAAGTTTTGAACCTGCCTCATCCATTGCTCCATATGTCTTAATAACAACATCACCTTCATTATAAACACCATCGTCATTTTTATCATATATTACACGACCAGCATTGAATAAACCAACACTGTTGTAATCATAATTTACTGCTTCAGGTGTAAGAAGATCTGCATCTGTAGCCTTAAACTTCAATGTGTATGTATCGCCAACACTTGCGTAAATATTGTAAATACCACTACCCATTGAACCATTTGTAACTGTTACATCTGGAATCGCATTAGCAGCTCCGATAGCCCTGATAATAGTATTAACAAATAATTTCTGCTCTTCTGGATTATCACCAAAGATATCTCCATGTCCAGCACCTGTATATGTAACATTTCCCTTTGAGTAAATGTAGTAGTTGTTCTGTCCATCAAGTTTAGTATCCCTATAATAGTTATCTCCTGATAATGTATACCACACTACTAATTCCGGATCGTTCATATCTAACTGGTACCACTGACAGTGAGTAGGTGCTACTTTAATAGAACTATCCATCTTATATGGGAACATTGTTACCTGTCCTTCATTTACCTTTTCAACACGATTTGTTTTCCAGTCAAAAATTTCTTCTAATTTAGAAGGACTAAACCTATAAAGATATGAAGCTGTATTATAAGGTTTAACATTATATAATCCACCATCTGTATTGTTGTCTTTGTAATCTTGAACAAGACTATACTTCCATTGAGCCCAATCTGAAAACCCTTGTAATTCATTTACATAATATTTTCCATCACTAGACGTTTCTGTAGCATAGCTAACCTTTGCTCCACTATAATATGTAGGTTTTGTTTTTCCGTCTCTATCATCTACCGATAATGTAATTCCATACTTATCCATACCTACTGTATTTCTAAGTACGCTTGTTAGTTCTGTACATATCTTATCAACCTCTTTAATATCAGAATCATTAGTTATATATTTTGCTTTTGGTTTAAGAGATGTAGCCGTCAGTCCATCTTGTGTTATTTGGAAATAGTTTATCGTAGAGTTATAACTCATTGTATCATGAGCGAACATTACCGAATTTCCTGCTTTAATAAAGTCCTTTATATTGTCTACGGCACCGTAAGTGTTAGAAATATCATCAAAATTATAACTGTCAGCAAATCCAATAACTACCATATCATACTTATTAGCATTTAGGTAATCTTCATTTTTGCCATAACTTTCACCCTCTATATATTTTTGTCCACGGATTGCTCCAGTTTCTACATTTTCATTATATTTGTTCTCAAATTCATAAGTCCTAAGACCAACAATTTCAATTTGATATCCAACTTTACCATTAACAGCCTCTAGCACTTGCTTAAATCCATCATTATATCCCTTTGGAATATTATCACCTGAAAGAACAGAAGATGACATATTTAGTGCAAGACCATAATCACCTCCGCCAAAATATTGTCTGGTTGGAAGAATCTGAAGAACTTTTATACTCATTACTTCCTCACTCTTTACTGCTGTATATCCTATCTGTGAAGATCTAAGAGTTGTTTCTATCTTACCCGATGGTGTATCTTTCATTTGGGCAACTTCAATCTTCCACGCTACAATTCCGTTGTAATTTGACGCCAAGTTGGTTGATAAGGAAACATCTGCACGACCTGATGCATCGGTGGTCACTACCATTGTTTTAAAAATTTCATTCGTGTCATCTTGAACATATCCTCCTTCATCAGAGAAGATACCATCACCGTTTTTATCAATAATAAGCTTTATTTTGTATGTAGTATTTGCATATGCATCTATAGTAAATGCATAATTTAATTCATGACCTGTCGAATTGTACTTATTTATAATTCCATTGCCATCATATGCAATTGTGGTTGGTTCAAGGGTAAACTTAAGTGTAGGGGACATTACATTTACATGGGTAAGTAATCCCTTAATATTTTTCTGTCTTAAATAGTTTGCACCAGAACCTGGAGCTGTTACATAGCTTGAAAATTCGGCAACTTTTGAAGTAGGATATACCTTTGAACCGTCATTGTCGTATACCATATCCGCCATTATCAATAACTTTCCGGCATCAGCATACTGCACAAGCTTTTCTTTTGTTCTCTCTGTGAAATCATTATCACTAAATCTACCGTTTCCAATAGGATCTGCAAATAAATCATCATTACTTGTCGTCTTTTTATGATTTTTATAATAATTATATGTATCTATTACACCTACTAACTGACCTGAGTGCTTTTCACTTAGAAAATCCCACTGATAATCAGTCCAGACACTTTTTGTTGTTTCTGATACAGTATACATATAGTTATACTTCATTTGATGTTCTAAATCAGTCCAGTCAGCATATCCATTTGAGCTTCCCCAATTATGTTTTCTACGTGGTATAGTTTCATAATCAGTTATTCTTTTTAGCCCTTTGCTACAGTCACTATTTGTTAGTTCTCCAGTACTATTATTGATACTTCCTTTATAATCAACATAATCTATTGGAAGATTACCTAAAAGTGGAGAAGAAAGTTTTGATAAATCTCCATATGCTAAGTATACGTATCCGTTCAATGTCTTATCATTATAAATTGTCTTTTTCGCACTATCTTTGGTAAGCATGTCGTCCTTATCACCAATAATAATTGCATCATATGTTGAGATAAGATCGGTTGTCACTGTATTAAGTGCCTTGGTTGAAAGGCAAGTCACAGTTAAATACTGCTTATAATTTGTTGAATTCCACTTACTTGTATCAAGACCCATGCCATCAGCCAATGCCTTAATACTAGTAAAATCTGAATATCTAAATGAGTTACATGGTTCAACTTCAAGAATTCTAATTGGACCATCACTAAAGTCATAATCTATAACATATGAACCCTTGCATCCAAGAAGATATCTAATAATATCTGCTACTGTTTTATTATTCAGTCCTCTTTCGTTTATACCAACGTAATCGTTTTCTGTAACAACACGATCACGATTTGATGGAATAATTCTAGCATCACCACTATGTACCCAGTAATCATTTGTAAGTCTTTTTCTCGCGTTTGGATTGGTATCGATACATTCATTAGCATCTACACACTTGATTATATCTTCATGTGTAAACTCAAGAACCCTAATCACATTACTTGCAGGTGGTGTAGTAGGCTCTGGGGTTGTAGGTTCTGGGGTTGTAGATTCTGGGGTTGTAGATTCTGGGGTTGTTTCTTCTCCCTCTGCCGGAGTCTCACCCTCTGAAGTCTCTTCCGGGGTTGTTGGTTCTGGCTTTGGTGTAGTAGCTTCTGGGGTTGTTGGAATCACTGCACTTTCGTCTGTATAATAAAGAGCTGCAGTTGTCACACCTGTTTTATTTATATATTGCTTTCCATTTTCATCAACTGTAGTCATATGATTTGTCATAAAATCTTTGTACTGACTAGATTCCAGCATTCTGTATATCAATGCTATCTTATACATATTACAATCGCGAGATAATCCTTCACTTGCTTTTGCATCAAGAATAACTGGAGTCTTGGTATATTTACCATCACCCTTAAGATCTCTTCCCACCATCATATAATCTAGAAGTTTTGTTGCCATTTCCCATGAAATATCACGGCTTATAAGGTCACTTCCGCTCTTTTCATATGTCTCATATGTAATTTTACTCCAATGAAGTTCTTTGCCTTCTTTATCATATACATTCGTAGATTCATCATTTTCTTCACTACATTTAGCATTTTCCTTAGAATAGTAATTATACGCTACAATAGTACTATTATCCTGTGGTGTCACGGATATAATAACTAAATCAGCCGAATCAAGATCCGCCTGAGTAAGGTCATTAGCCTCAACAGTGTTAACCATAATTCTTCCTTCAAGTAACGAATCGAAAGGATCTTGTAACACGTAGTTGTTGAATATTTCATCACACTTTATTTTATAAGTATTTTGGTATTCATCATATTTGATTTCGTAGTTAAAGTTTGAAAAAAGGTAGTTCATCTTAACCCAATCATTTTTTATACCATATCCTCCACACTTATTGTAGAGTTCCTTAAGCTCTGATTGACTCTTATTAAGAAGTCCTGCTTCTACTTCATCAGAACCAGCAAAATATCTAAATTCCCCCATACCAGTATATGGTACAATCTCAAGAATTGTAAAATATTTTTGCTTACCGGCTGTAATTCTATCCACTATGTCTGATAGGTATGTTTTATCTGTAACTACTTCTTCGCCTTGTGCTTCCACACCGCTAAAATTGTATATTACCGCGCTTACTACTAATGTTATCGTCAGCAGTACACAAATTATTTTGGATTGGATGCTCATTTTTAGAATTTTGCTTTTAATCTTTTTCATTTTTTCCTCCAAACTCCTATTCTACATTGTATTCAGTGCCGTTAACAGTTACCATATCTATTTTATTTCTAAGTACTATTCGCATTGTTTCAACTTTTTGTCTATCCTCGGTTCCTACTACCAAATCTATATTTAGTATGATTGGATTTGAATATCCCTTATGTACAGCTACTGGTTCTGTCTCTCCAGTAGGCACCTCATCTCGATACGTTTTACAACTATCATCGATGCTCACCTTAAAGGTTCTAACATAATTTGAAATTTGATACCCTTTTGGAATATCTGCAATATATTTATCTGTAATATACATTGAAAAGTTTTCTGGATCATATGTGATGATTCTTTCTGTAGTTTTTAATCCATCTTCTGATGGAACCGCTAGAAGCTCATTGCCGCTTCCTCTAATTCCTGTATAAAGTGTTAATGTTCCTTCACTATCTTCTACTATATCTAACGTTTTTGCTTCCATGATAGTTTCGGTAATGAACGTATCTACCATCTGCAGCTCATTTTGCACATCTATTTTCTCACTCTCCGTTTTAAAGAGCAGAGATCCATTAGTCATTAAGGCTGCAATCAAAACTATCACTATTCCACTAATCGCCATAGATACTAATAATTCAATAAGCGTAAAACCTTCATTATTCAGTTTTTGATTAGTTTTAATACTTTTCATTTTCTCACCGCCTAGTCGAATACTTCTTCACATTTACCTGTGATGAAGTAAAGTTCAAGTTTTTTGCTGAACGAGCCTTTGGTTACGGTAAATGTTCCCATACTACCCATATCTCCATCAGTAGCAATGCTTACATCGTTTACCATAATATTTGATACGCTACCTTTAGATGCCTCAAACACTATCTTAAGATTCGATGAAGTATCATCGATATCAACCTTGTAACCTGTATCATTTACAAAGCTAATAATCACATCACCACTAACTAGTTTTTCGTCGACAACTTCAGGAGTTGAAGTTATACTTCCATCCGCTTTCATTTCCTTAACAACCTTATTAAGTGTAAATTTGTAATCTCCATTGCTCTCCTTCGCAATTTCAACATTCCACTCATCGGCTGTCACTGTCTTTGCTTTGGTTCTAGCTGAGCCTATGTAATCTTCTAATGTATCTTTAGTTTGTCTTGTGTAGGTATTAGTTATAAGTGAAAATCCTATAGTCATACCACCAATAACAACAATCATAATAGCTACAACCACAATCACTTCAACCAAGGTTGCACCTTTGTTATTTAGTTTGAGTTTTTTATTCGCCATCATCATATTTTCTCCAATTGGTGCATCCTACTATGTCAGTGTAACTTATATTTTCAATTCTTAGAGCTTCTGATGACTCATCATCTGGAGCTGATGAAGCATATGCGTAGAAGAATTCTTTGAACCTCTTTGTTGTCGCATCCTCTGGATCTATTACTGTACCATCAGCAAATGCATATTCGTTAATAATGAGGTTTTCTATAAGTGCTACATCTGTTGTAACTGTAGCATTGTTTGTAATTTGAATTCCCTCTTTACATATTATCAAGCCTTTAAAATCATGATTCAAAATTACAGAACCCGTACATACTATAATGCCACCTTTTACATTATTTGGAACAACATATGATGCTCTATTTATTGCTAGTTTTATATAACCAGAGTCATACATTATAAGTTGTTCGTCTTTATTGTACTGTATACCAGAATCTAACAAGTTATAATTAATGATATTTGAAGATGCATCATTGGACATTTCACTTCCCGATGCCTCGTAATTATCATAAAATTCTTTTAGTGCATCATCGCTATTATCTACAATATATTCTGCTCCATTTTTAGTTGCTGGTATATCCACCAATAAGTGCGTAATAATATCATATCTATTTTTACAGTTAAGTGCATTCAATACAAAGACATCATTCCCTATGGAGTTAGTTCCGCTTGCATAAGAAATATCATTCATCTGTCCTGATTGATTAGAACCTACACCTGCAAAAGCAGATAAGCTACTAGTCTGCATCAGTGTTCCAGCTGTATATAGTTGACCAGCTGTAATGCTTACTCCAGCTGGAGAAGAACTGCCTGTGAATACTTTTGAAGCATATGAGTTAAGTATACCCTTTAACTCTGCATCTGCTCCGTTAATAATTCTCTTTATGTATTCTGTAGCCGAAGCCTTATCTTTAAAATTGTAGTAAATATATAATGTATTACCAGATCTTTTTTCTACATAAGGTGTTGTTGGATTCAGTAAATCAGCTGCAAAAAATCCCGTTGTATTTATAACATTTGCTCCTGCATCGTTCTTTATAGACTCCCATGTAGCATATGCCATAGGATTTGATGGATTTGTACTAATATACTTTGATTGAACAAGGTATAAATCCTGATCCTCTGTAACAGAAAGGGATTCACCTGTCATATAGTCACCTGTAGCAGAACCTGGAATAACAACATAAGAACGACCACCTACTATTAATCTATTAAGATTAAAATTAAGTAATGAATATTCTCCGCTAATAATAACAGAACTAGATGCTGTATGAGAATTAACAGCACTTCCATCATAACTGTAGCCGTAGAAATTACCACCTATCGTTGCCGAACTATATTTTCCATATAAATTTAAATCATCATTTACATATGTATTAGAGAAAGAATCTATATTAATAGTTCCGCCCTTTGTTATATCTCTCTTACCACCAATTGTACTAATGTAACTATCTATTGTTAAATTGTTACACCAAATATCTCCACCTGCTACCGAAAGTGCACTAGTTGCATTTCCTGAACCTCTTACAACAATATCACCTCTAGATATTATATTAGAATTCGCAGTTCCGCCATCTACAGTCACTACGTTTCCTGTTACATTCATAATTCCACTATTTCCATCTGTATCGGCTGTTATAGCTATTTTCTCACCAGCATAAATATGAGAAGCATTAACATTAAGCTGATTTCCGTTAATTAATAATGTACCATCTGTAATTAAACTGAATTCCTTAAATCCTGGCAATGTATTACCACCAGTAAAGTTAACAGTTAAATCTGGAAAATCTATATTAAAATCTACTGTTATATTTGAAAAGTAATTACTCTCTGCTTTTTCTTGCTTATATGCAATAACCACATCCTTAAGGATAACTGTATATTTTGCCAAATCTTTGTCTTTTACAGCTGTTATTTTTCCTATACTTTTTACCTCTGCTGTTTTATCTTCGCCTTCATATCCCTTTATAAATCCGTTCAGATAATCTTTTACCTGGCCTAATTTTACTGAATTATTTGTAGTTACTAAAGTTTTGTCGTCAAAGGCCAATTCATTATTTGTTACCTTGCTAAGTACACCATTTACAAAGTATTCCTTTAATTCCTGATTGGCCTGCTCATTATTAATGATATACTTATATGATGGTCCCTGCCTAACCAAGGTAGCAAGAACCTTTGTATAAGATTCTCCAAGTACATTAATGCTGTCATATCCAATACCAGCCTTTACCTCATCTAAAACCGACTCTGCCGTATAGAATGTATTCTTAGAATTTGAATCCATTCTTTTCATATTAATATTGGCAAGTGATGCCGATAAAATGACAGTAGCAAGAATAGCCACAAAGGCAATAGCAATAACTGCCATTACCATTGTGGAACCACTATCATTTAAGCCTATTTTATTTTTCTTTGGTGATACTCTTCTTCCCATAAGCATACCTAATCCTCCTTAGTGCTGGTAAAGGTTGCTATTACTTTGCCATCAGCAGTTTTATAATGTACTTCTACAGTTATCTGATAAAGAATTGCATTGTCCGACTTTTCAGAATATGTAAGTCCTTGTACTTCCTCTGTTGAAGCAATATCACTCAAACTTCTTTGAATGTTTGTATATACCTTGAAGTTATTGTCACTGTTATTGTAGCTATATAAGTTGGTACCATTTATCTTTATCTTGTCACTCTGAATTTTCGCTGCTGTTTGCTGTTCTGCAAGATATAATCTTACGTCTGTCTTGTAGTCATCTTCACTAAGAAAGGTGTAATTTATATTCAGACTATCAGATGCGTTTTCATTTACAGTATCATAGACTGGAAGTAACATATATATAGCATGGCCTTCTGGCGTATTATAAGTCTTAGTAATTGTTTTAACTACATCAACACTTTTACTGCCATCAAAGGTATATGTCATTGTAAGCTTAATATAATATGTATATATACCTGTTGAATGATCATAATCGCACTCTATATCCATCTTTGATGACTTTACCACTTTTCCTGGAACAAGATTTGCATAGTCACCAGCGGCAAGTTCATTTTTACTTCTAAAATATGATTCCAAATCATTATCTGGACCTGTATATTGTTTCAATATCATTGCTGCATCAGAGCCAAAAAGACTTGAAAATTCGGGGCTAGTCATACTGTTAACCGCATTTTTTGCGGCATCCGTACCTGCTACAGGGCTGGCATCTGTATATTCTATAGGATCTAGCTTTATATCTACATAAAAATCCTCTGTATCTGCCCCTGTTTTTGGTATGGAAGTAAATTTATATGTTGTAAATATTCTGTCATATGTATCGTCTACTGGTGATGATTCTGTACTAGTGACATATGATTCATAATCAGCCATTAATTCCTCAATACTTTTTGCCTTAAAATATTCCGTCATATCCTGTGCGACAGTCGTTGCATTCTGAAGTCTTCTAGCCTCTGAATTTACATTCATAGCGGTCATAAAACTCCTAATGAATGGTATCGCCACTATAGCTATAACAGTTATTGTTACGATTAATTCAATAAGGGAAAAACCTTCGTTATTCTTTTTTAAAGACTTCATTTAATCATCTCCTGCCTACTGAAATACTTCGATATCTCCAGAACTCTTACTAAGTATACATCTAGGTTCTGTTATATCATCATTTAAGATACCAATATTAAGTGTAACATCAGTATTATTAATCACTGAAAGTCTTGCTGTTGCCTTATCAGCATCACCATTACGTGGACGGCTTACAACAAGTAAATCCAGGCTATCACCAAAGGAGAATGCTGCACCCTCAATAAAGTTATCAATTGGGTATGCTTCATCACCTATTCTGTAACTAACTGTATAGTTACCACCTGAGCCTGATACTGTAATCTCTACGACTTCTGTCGCATTGAGATTTGATGATACTTTTGTTTCTCCAAGTACATCGCTTCTTTGTCCAACCACTATTGCATCCACATCCGATGCTGCATCATTTAAGTTAAGATATAAATCATAATTTGTCTTAATCTTATCAAGGTATTTTGCATCCACACCACCTGCACTATATGTACTAGAATCGAATATATTATCTGTTCCCACTGGTACTCCATCAATAGTTGTTCCAGGGAAAACTCTATTATTACCTGTAACTGCATAATAATCAAGTGTAATTGCACCCGTAACTAAGTCTTCTGACTTGGAATAATTCGCTGATATATTATCAATCTTATATTTTTTATCACTTTGATTAATTGCCTTAATTACAGCCTTAAATTGTTCATATGTACATTCATAAGAAAGAGTTGTAACTGAACTGTATCCTTGTAAGTCAGAGACGTATACTGGTTGCCCTTCTTTAGTCGGATTTGTAGATTTCACATCACCGAATGAGTATAAAAGTTCCACCTGGGTTAAACCAGCTTGTTTAAGCCATACTTCAGTATCACTTTCTATAGATGCTAAATCCATAATAATCGTCTCTTGATCAAGTCCTGCTGCATATGAATTAATTATCTCTTCATATAAAAGCTTGTAGTCATTTGTTTTTGCCACATAGTTCTTCCTATTAGCACTTTTTTCTGAAAGATCTGTTTCAATCGCCTTAAGTTTCACATTTTCTGCTTCTATATCAGATACGCTTGTGCTTAACATGTTATATACAATAACAGCCGCTATTAAGATGACTACTATCAAAAGTGTTAATAAAAGTCTTTTATCTTTTGGGGCTAATTTAAAATCTAATTTCATACTATACCTCCTACTCTTCTTCTGATGAATCTGGTGTCTCATCTTCATCTGGTCTGTTCGCTTTACTCTCTGATTCATCCTCTTCTATTGATGAATTTTGTTTGTCTATCAGGTCGCGAATTATACTTTCGAAATCCATTACATTTTGACCAATTAAAGTTTCGGCATAATCTACATAGTCTGGTAACTTTTTGAATAAACATGCAAGTGTAAACTTAGTAGTAATAACACCATTTTCGTCCTTTGTCTCTGATAGTGTACTAACGAAAACATCTGCCACATTGCTCATACCCTTAAGTTGGGTAATGTACTTAGCAATAGTAGGTTTTACACTGGTAGTACCAGTAATGCTAACCTGTCCATTTTTTACAGTAATATTGCTAATTGCAATATCACTAGGCTGAGTAAGTTCCAATTCTGTTATAAAGTTAATGAGTGAGTCATTATTACTATCTGACATATCTTTAAATGCTGCTGCATCATAATATATATCGTGAGCATCATAATAATCATCCACAACTTTTTCTATATCTTTTATTCTATCAATCTTCTTTTGGATGTTTGATTGTTCAGCAGTTGCAAATATTATCTGTGTAAGTGGTATGGCACAAAAAAGTACTCCTGCAGCCAATGCACCTATAACACCGATTTTCAGCATACGGAAACTATTTATATTTTTAATTTTTTCAAGGGTTTCCTTAGGCATAAAGTCTACAGATGCAATACCTGCGCCTAAACATCCTACATACTTTGTTACAATTCTATGTAATAACTCATTTTCATTTTCTAGTTTAACACCGTGGAATTTATTAATCTCCATAACTGGAAAATTAAATTCATTGGCAAACAAATTCTCTATACCAAGCAAACTAACTGATTCGCCTACAAGATATGCTTTTTCAATAGGTTCATCTACATAACGTGAGTTGTAGTAATCCACTACTCTTAAGATATTGTTAAACAAATGTTTAATAGATTCTGTAACCGGATCCCCATCAAATGTCTCATGGATATATCTCTCCGTTTCAAGAAGTGTAGCAGCCTCATCCTCGTCTATTCCATTGGCATTACAAAGCGCCTCTAGTGGTAAGTTTTTACCATATGGAACTACTCTTTGTAGCTTAAGAATGTTATCATTTAAAATATTAACTGTTGTATTCTCTTCCTGAATCTGAATTACTAATGATACAGAGCTATCAATCTGTCTTCTTATCATTTGATATGCTGAGTTTCCAGCATAATCAATAGACTTAACATTTAATTTAAGTCTTTCTGCTAACTTATAATAATCATCAATCAGGTCCTTTGGTGCTGCAAGCACAAGAACCCTCATAGTATTTAACCCCTTTTTAGGATTACCTTTATCAAGAACAGTATGCGCCAGAATATAATCTTCAAGGTATACTGGGAAGTACTCACTGGCGTTGGCATCAATCATCTCCACCAATCTTTTCTTATTCATTATAGGTGTTGATACTTCTTTACTTGCAATCTTTGATGATGAAATAGAGAAGATAACATCTGTAGCTGTCATGCTGTTTTCTGTAAGAATTGATCTTAAGAATTTCTCTGCAGCATAAAAGTCCATAATGAAACCATCTTCAACAACACCTTCTGGGAGCTTTGCCTTTAAGATTCTGTTAACGTACACACTGTTTCCTGAAGAGTACTGTAATTCACATATTTTAACGTACTTCTTACCGATTCTAATGGATAATATTCTAGCCATCTATTTTCCTCCTATACCTTGCGGTTATTTTTCCTTCTATTTATTTACTCGTGGTTTCCCACGTTATTTTCTAATTTAAGTTAAACATAGATAAATACCAGCGTATTATTGGATCACCCCACAGCATAGCTATAAAAATGCCAACTGATAGATATGGTCCAAATGCTAATACATGATCTGTTTTTGATATCTTCATTCTCGCGATGTGTATAATAGAACCCACTACACATCCAATTACAAGTGCTAATATTATATTTTTCCAACCAAGTAGCAACCCTGCGGCTGCCATAAGTTTAATATCTCCCCCGCCTATTCCCCTTCCTTTTGTTGCAAAAAATAGCAACAATAGAAAACCACTGACACAAACAAACCCTATAATGTAGTCAATTAAGTTTTCGTAATCCAGTACTGCCCTAATAACTCCTAGTGCTAATATAAATATATTAATAGGTAGTGGTATTTCATACGTCTTCCAATCAATAACACTTAGTACTATTAATGCTGAAAATGCTAATGAATATAATATGCTTGTGAGATTAATTCCATTTACAATAAATATTAATACATACCCGAGACCATTAATACTTTCTATTAATGGATATTGTATTGATATTTTCTCTTTGCAATATCTGCACCTTCCTTGAAGAAACAGATAGCTGAAAAGTGGTACAAGGTCGTACCACTTCAGCTGTCCACCACAGGACATGCAGTGAGACCTGTTTACAGCAATATTCTCTTTTAATGGTATTCTATATATGCATACATTTAAAAAGCTACCTATACATAAACCGTATATAAATACTACTATAAATGTAAACAGAATTATCTCACTAGGCATATTCTATATTCCTTTTTCATATTTTTTATGGTTCTTATGGTGTGGTTGTTATTTCTGCTTCGCCAACGTTCGCTTTATTACCAACGAGGAACTTAATACCTTCGCCTTTTTCATTTGTTGTTTTATTTGCTTGTGTAGGTTTTCCCTCTTCTGCTGCAGCATAAACTGTAATATTACCATCTTTAATCATAACATATACATGAGCTTTTTCATTAGCATCTGATGAGAACTCAATGTCTTCGCCCTCAAGATACTCAGCAACCTGTTTTGCAAATGCATTTTCCTCTGTGTCCTTAATAGTGTCAAGTGTCACCCCACCACCTTCGGCAAGACCCGCAATTTCAGCTGCTGATTTATTTCCTGCTTCGTCGCCGTAAGCTGTTTTAACTGCTGCGTAAACTGCATCAAGTGCTTGTATATCCTTTGATTCTCTTGATTTTTCAATGTTACCAATAAGTGCTGGTGCTAATACACCGATGAGTACTGCCATAATAGCAATAACTACGATAAGCTCTACTAATGAGAAACCTTTGTTGTTTGTCTTTTTCATTTCCTTTAATCTCCTTTAGATTTATTATTTTATGATATCAACCTCTGGCTCGGGTCCCGAGGGTATATCCACTGGGGATAAATTTTTTAACCAACGCTTGAGAACATCTGCATCATTGGCGCGTAGATAACAGCAATAAGTGCACATACAACTAATGCCATAACTACAATAATTATTGGTTGCATAAGGGCTGTCGCTTGCTGTGTAGTCATCTCTACTTCTTCGTCATAGTAGTTGGCTACATTTGTAAGCATCTCCTCCATATTACCAGTTTCTTCACCTATACCTGTCATATGAAGTACCATATTCGGGAATAGACCTGATTGTCTAAGCGGAACTGATAGTGGCAGACCTCGTTCAACCTGCTTTGCCGCTTCTGTAAGAGCATCTCTAAATAAAACGTTGTCCATAATCTTTGAGCAAATATTAATAGCGTCAATAAGTGGCATTCCCGCTGCAAGTAATGTAGCAAGTGTTCTTGAAAATCTTGCACAGGCTGTCTTTGTAGCTAGAGCCCCAAATACTGGTATCTTAAGTTTAAGTGTTGACATTACTCTTGAACCATTAGGTGTGGCTGAGTAGAACTTGTAAGCTACTACAATAATAATAATTGCAATTACATATATGTACCAACTATTTTGCAATGAAGCGCTAAGGGCCACGGCTGCTTTTGTAAAGGCTGGCAGCTCATCTCCAAGATCTGCAAACATACTTTCAAACTGTGGGATAACAAATGTCAACATAACTATAATTACTGCTATCATAACAAATACAAGTACTATAGGATACATAAAAGCTTTCTTTACCATACCCTTAATTCTAGCATCCTTTTCAAAATGAGTACTCATTCTATCAAGTGATACTTCTAAGGAACCTGATGCTTCACCAGCCTCTATCATATTCAAAAGAATAGATGGAAAAACTCCTTCTTGCTTTCTCATTGCTGCTGCAAGGGTATCACCTTTTTCTACATTGTCCTTTGTGGACTTTATCGCTGCCTTAAGGGTCTTGTTTTCTGTCTGGTCTCCCAACATGTCTAGTGCCATAATAACACTAACTCCTGCCTTTAAAATACTAAGGAACTGTCTACAAAAAACGCTTAAGTCTCTAGCCCCCAATTTCTTTTTCTTTCCAAAGCTGAAATTCAAATCCTTATTGAATATATTGGCTTCTCCTAATTTTAAAACTGTTAGACCATCACCTCTTAGAAGACTCTTTGCTTTTTCAATACTATCAGCTTCAATGTTCCCTTTTTTTATCTTGCCATCCATACCGACGGCTTCATATGAAAATTGTGCCATTTAATACCTCTTTCCTAGAAAAGTTTTCTTTCCAATGATTGTGGATCCTGAGCGTAATTAAGTGCGTTATCTCTTGAAATGATTCCCTGTGCATATAAGTAAAACAATGCGTCATCCATAGTCTGCATACCCATCTTTTTGTTCGTCTGCATAGTAGAAGCAATCTGGAATGTTTTATTCTCACGGATAAGATTCTTAATCGCTGGGGTGGAGTGAAGAACTTCAAAAGCTGCCACTCGTGACTTTCCGTCTGCTGTTGCAATTAATTGCTGTGATACAACTGCTTCAAGTACCATAGCAAGCTGAATACGGATTTGCTGCTGTTGGTGTGGTGGAAATACGTCAATAATACGGTCGATAGTTGCTGCTGCACCTATTGTATGTAATGTGGAGAAAACCAAATGTCCAGTTTCTGCTGCTGTTATAGCAATGGATATGGTCTCTAAATCTCTCATCTCTCCTACAAGAACTACATCTGGATCTTCACGAAGTGCTGCCCTAAGCGCATTCTTATATGAAAGTGAATCCATTCCAATCTCTCTTTGATTGACTGTTGCCATCTTGTGAGAATGTAAGTACTCTATAGGGTCCTCAAGGGTAATAACATGAGCTGGTAAATTTTCATTAATAACGTTAATAATAGAAGCCAGTGTAGTAGATTTACCACTACCTGTAGGTCCTGTTACAAGTACAAGGCCTCTCTTCTTTTTAAACAAATTTACAACTGATGGTGGAACTCCTAAGTCTTCAGGTCTTGGAATAATAGTATTTACCAAACGAAGTGCTGCTGAAAGAGCTCCTCTTTGCCTGAATACATTAACTCTGAATCGCCCAACTTTCGGAATCGATAAAGAAAAGTCAACCTCACCTTTTTCTTCTAATATCTCCATCTGCCTAGTATTCATAACACTTTTAATTATGCTATCTGAATCATCCTTAGTAAGCATTGGGTAGTTCATATTCATAAGTTCACCATGAACCCTTACCTTAGGTGGTATTCCTACTGCAATATGAACATCGGAAGCTTTTAGCTCCTTTGCTACTGTTAAAATCTCTTCAACGGTCATCATGTCTTCTCCTACTCCTCGTCCGCGGTGTATGTAGCCTTCATCATCTCTGCCACAGAAGTAACACCTTCTATAACATACTTAGCAGCTGAACTCCTAAGTGAGCTCATTCCCTCTGCTTCGGCTCCCGCCTTTATTTCTTCCGCAGTTGCATTATTTGCGATAAGATTCTTAATTTTACCTGTAACTGTAAGAATTTCATATATACCAATACGTCCTTTATATCCTGAATTATCACAAGCTGGACAACCTACTGGCTCATATATGGTGTATTCTTGATGTATATCAACACCCATCTTCTTTTTATCATCAAGGGATGCTTGTATAGCTTTTTTACATTCTGGACAAAGTCTTCTAACAAGACGCTGTGCAATAATACCCACAAGGGAATCACCCAGCAAATACGGTTCAACACCCATATCCACCATACGTCCAATAGTACTCGCTGTACTGTTGGTATGTAATGTACTAACAACCAAATGTCCTGTAATAGCGGCTTTGATGGCAATGCCTGCTGTTTCACCATCTCGAATCTCACCAATCATAATAATATCTGGATCTTGTCGAAGAATTGATCTTAAGGCACTGGCAAATGTAAGATTTGCTTTTACATTAACATGTACCTGATTTATTCCGTCAATATTTGCTTCTACAGGATCCTCTACTGTAACAATATTTACATCTTCCCGATTCAATTCACTTAAGGCTGTATAAAGGGTGGTTGATTTACCACTACCTGTAGGTCCTGTAACTAAAATAATACCATGAGGGTTCTTTAATATGTTATCAAATTGTACTAAATCTTCAGGTCTAAGACCCAAATCTTTCTTATCCTTGTTGAAGCCTTCTTTAGAAGCAAGACGCATAACAACCTTTTCGCCAAAAGCTGTAGGTAAACAAGATACACGGATATCATATTCTTTACGATCGACTACTTGTGTAATACGGCCATCCTGTGGTTTTCTCTTCTCAGAAATATCCATCCCTGAAATTATCTTAACACGTGCAATAATAGCATTGTATAATGCCTTATCATATGAAATAATCTCTCTTAACGAACCGTCTACACGGAATCTAACTCTTACATTATACTCAAAGGGTTCAATATGTATATCACTGGCTCTTTGTCTAGCAGCCTGTTCAATAACACCTTTAACTAACAAAACGATAGGTGAGTTCTCAACATCTTCACGTCTAGCCTCATCCTCACTGTCGTCATCTTTGCTCTTCTTCCCAGAATCAAAATATGCTTCCTGCTCCTTCTTATACTTTTCAGCAATATTCTGAGCCTGCTGTTTACCAAATATAAGGTCAATCTTGCTATTAATCTGTGAAGTGGTAGAAAGTACTGGTTCTATCTGATATCCTGTAACAATAGAAATATCATCTATCGCATAAATATTCATGGGATCAGTCATCGCTACTACTAAGGTATTCATCTGTGTAGATGACATCCTAACTGGTAATAATGAGTATTTTCTAATAAGTTCTTCTGGTATAAGGCTGATTATATCTTCTGGAATAGATTCTACTTTTCTTAAATCTATATAATCAATCTTTAGCTGTTCGCAAAGAACATCTATCAACTGGTCCTCGGTAACAAATCCTAATGCTACCATAGTCTCACCTAATAGAGTTCCCTGCTTTTTCTGTTCTTCAAGTGCTAATCCTACTTGTTCCTCAGTAATGTATCCTTCTTGTACAAGTACATCACCAAGTCTAATTCTCGTTCTAAATCCTGCCATGTGTTGAGTCCCCTTTTTATGCAAAATCAACATTCCGGAACCACCCGGACAAATAAACCAAACAAAAAAAATATGTACTACAAAAACATATAGTCACTTAATTGTATTATACAATAAATTAATATATAAATCAAACTCTTTTTATATGAAATCTAGTACATATTTCCTATTTTTAATATATATGCACAACACAAAATCTTGAGTATCATGTATTTCATCCACAAGATATAGGGTTGCATGATTCATAATTCAAAACAACTCCCACTTTTTAACGAAATTAATCTACACAATGGGGGAATTTATCAGATTATTTTTTGTTACATTTTACTAACTCACGGTAAACATTACCTCTATCCTCAAAGTTCTTGAAGATTCCATATGACGCAGCCCCAGGAGACATTACGCAACTTTTTCCTACTTTTGTCAATGTTTTAGCCATCTTCACTGCCTGTTCTAAATCTTCAACAATATGAACTCTCTGAAAGTTAATAAATTTATTTTCATCTAATAGAATCTTAATTTCATTATAAATCCTAAGTCCTGTATCATACATTAATATTATATTAGAAACCCTATCCGTTGATAAAAATTCTATAAGGTCAGTGTAATCTATTCCTCTATCCATTCCTCCAATAATTATGGTCTCAACATCTGGCACACTTTTAAGGGCTTGTATAGTTGTATCACAAATGGTTGAGATAGAATCGTCATAGTATCTCACTCCATCTACTGTACCAATATACTCCAATCTATGGGGAAGTGGAACATAACTCTTAAGCCCCTCCATGAAGTCGTTTTTATCAATTCCAATATATTCAGTTATTCCATAGGCAATGGCAATATCAAAGTAGTTGTGTTCCCCTATTAAATTAATTTCATATTCTGGTATATAAAACTCTGTGTTATTTATATTATTTATAACGTGTGTATGACTGATAAAAATATCTGCGGTATCATCCTCATTAGACACTGTAAACAACTTTGATGAGGCTCTTTTAGCCGATTCGGCAAGGAGGCTGTTTATAAAACAAATATCCTGTTCCGTTTGATTTGCATATATATTTTCTTTGGCTGCCACGTATTTTTCCATGGTTCCATAATGATCCAAGTGCTCTTCGTATATGTTCATCAGCACACCAATGTGGGGTGAAACCTTCATATACTCAAGCATATGAGAAGACATCTCAAACACTATTATGCTTTTATCGTGAATATCACCGACTATATCAAAGGCTGGAATACCGATATTACCTGCCAATATACAATCATGCCCTGCGCATTTTAGGATATGATGAACAAGTGTAGTTGTAGTACTTTTTCCCTTTGTACCAGTAATACCTATGATTCTATCCCTATATGCCTCAAAGAATATCTCTGTTTGACTTGTTATATTACATTTATATGAGGAAATATCCTCTTCAAGAACAATCCCAGGACTTTTTATAACTACATCATAATCATTAAGGTTAAACTGATAATCGGCACCTACTATAGTCTCCACCCCAAAGGTTTCATCTACAATATCATTTTTATCCAATATGGAAAGGCAACTATATTTATCCGCCCCCATATTCATAAGAAATCTCAATGTAGACTTACCTTCTCTACCAAAGCCTAGAATAGCTACTTTTTTACCTTTTACCAATTCCCTAAGAATTTGCTTCATTGTTTCACCAAGTCCTTTTCTTAACTTTTATATTATTTTCATCTTGTTTCGTATTTGAGCCCTTTAGCCTTTAATTTTTTTCGTATTTATCTTACTTCTTTCTTACTTAAGCTCTTCTGCCATCTTCCTTACCAATTTTTCAAATTTTTCTGGTAATAAATTATTATCATCAAACTCTTCAAAGAAGTGGCAAGAACTATTATAATAGTTCTTATATTCTTCAGTGGTAGTGTAATAGGAAAATAACTTTGGAAGTTTGACATCTTCTTTGTCTTTGGCATTTTTTGTCCAGTTCTTTATAGCTAGACAAATAGCAGTATTTACCTCTTCCCTGCTGCCAACACATTCAAATGGTTTTTCTTCCACCCTTCCGATTAATTTATCTAATGTTTCAATCATGGTTTCATCATTTAACATATCGGCCCCAAATATCTCGCACAATCTCCTATGTGGCAAGAACGGGGATAATATAAGGAATACGAATAGACACTTTGGACAATGTCCGCACCACTTATCCTCCTTGCTTCCTACATTACAGCTTCTAAAAATACTATGATACTGTGTGCATTTAGAAAAATAGGCTGCTATCTGGAATTCACTAAGTGGCCTTAATAAACTAAAGTAATACGTTCCACTTTTAATGTATGTTTCTTCATATTTGTGAAAATCCTCTTCAAATTTGAAACTTTTTGAGTATTGATGATTAACATCACTACCTTTCACAGTGCTTTCATTGGCACTGGCTTCATTTGATAATGAAATATATTTTAATCCAGCAAGGTATGCTGTAATGGTTGCTGAAAAAGCCACTATTGCCGAATATGGTGTATGTCCATTTAAAAAGCCTCTCCTGTTTAACTCAATCATATTTCTGTCAAGTGTCCTCTTAGCAACAAGGAGTGAATCCATAAATCCACCCACCTGGACTGTTTTTAGAGTAGCCCCTCTTGGATTTATTATAAAGCACTTAATATTCTCTCCTGCCGATTTTAACAACTCTAAGGATACCACCGAATCCTTCCCTCCACCAATAGGAACAAGGCATCCAGAATTATCTTTTAGAGTGAATGTATCATATTTTTGCTCTATTATAGCCTTACAATCTATTTTCATAAAATCTTCCATAGTTGTATCAATACCATTTGTATAGAAGAATTCTCCTAATCCAAGGTAGTATAATTCCTTCCACCATCTAATTTGATCATCGTTTAATTCACCTGCATTCACCACAACATTTGGAGAACAAGCCATCTTCCAATAGCTTATAAGTTCCACCATTCCAAGGGAAAATACCATTTCTAAAAATGTACCATTCTGTGTTAATTCCTTTATTTTATGTTCGCCCTTAGGGAATCTCCAGGATGGTTCAAATTTTCCCAAACCCGGAATTTCAAAATGATATACCACATGTACTTCATCTTTATCTTCTCTTATGGTGTAAGAATCATATATAAAAGTATCATAAGACACTCTCAAGTCGTTAAATTTTTTCATGTTTGTCATATCTTTCACCTCTTTATTATATGCCTTGGGCCATATCCTTTATTTAATAGTTTTATGTTAAACTTTCTTTTCTTTATAAATAATCTTTCTTTAGATATATACCTTCTTTACGCGTTCACTTAATGAACACACATATTCATAGTTAAAGCTCTCTGACATATCTGCCACTTCTTCGACTGAAATAAATTTTTCTCCATCTTTTCCAAACAAAGTTGCTTCATCTTCAATAGTCACGCCATCAATATGAGATACATCTACCATCACTTGATCCATACAAACCCTTCCCACTATAGGTGCGTACTCACCTCTAATGAGAACTCTTCCCTTATTTGAAATTGACCTTTTATATCCATCCCCATATCCTACTGATAGCGTTGCGATTTTCATAGGTGTATTCGTTACAAATGTTGCCCCATAACTAATACCCACTCCAGCTGGCACTTCCTGTATATTAACCACATGGGTTTTAAATTCCATTGCTGGCCACAAGTCCAATGCTTCTTTATTAACCTCCTCTGAAGGATACATTCCGTAGGTAATAATTCCGGATCTAACCATATTTAAGTGCATATCATCAAATTCCATAATACTTGCGCTGTTACACGCATGCTTAATAGGAATATTTATTCCTTCTTTACTGCATTTGTCAAAAAAGCTAAGTAGTTTTTCCTTTTGCTTATGATAATATGACTTATCCTCCATATCTGCACAAGAAAAATGTGTAAACACACCCTCTAATTCAACAGAATCTAATTTTGAAATATCTGATGTAATTGATATACTTTCATCTATTCGTGCCTCATCCGTAGGAAGACCTATTCGCGTCATTCCCGTGTCAAGTGCAATATGTATTTTACCCTTTTTACCTATCTTTTTACCTGTTTCATTCATCTTCACTGCCATATCATATGAATAAATAGTTTGAGTAATATTATTTTCTAATAAAAGGTCATATTGGCTAGGGGATGTATATCCTAATATTAATATTGGTTCTGTAATTCCTGCCTGCCTTAAAATGATAGCTTCATCCAACGCCGCCACACCAAAATAACCCACTTTTCCCTTTAGGCGGCGAGCCACTTCTATTGCACCATGTCCATATGCATTGGCTTTTACCACTGCCAAGACAATAGTATCTTTATTAACTTTTTTTATTACCTGGTCTATATTATGCTCAACAGCTGCAAGATTGATTGTAGCAAAGCATCTTAAATATGAATTCATGATTTTATCTTCTTTCCTTCACTCTAAAATTATGCGTTTGGACTATTATAGAACAATTCAACTGCTTTTTCCATAGGAAATGTTAATGCTATCCTTGAATTTTTGCAATAAAATCTATATACTAGATAGAAATTCATATAATAGTTATATAATTATATGAGCATATACATTTATAAAACACAAAGAATAATGAGGTTATGTATGTACATTATAGCAGGTTTAGGTAATCCCAAAAGAGAATATTTTAACACAAGACACAATGCAGGATTTATGGCTATTGATGTATTAGCTAGGGAATTAGACATTAAGATGGATGTTATGAAGCACAGAGCCATGACAGGCACTGGTTATTTTGAGGGCGAGAAGGTTATGCTTATGAAGCCTATGACTTTTATGAACCTTAGTGGAGCCTCTATAGGTGAGGCTGTTTCATTTTATAAGATTGACCCCTCCACAAATCTTCTTATTATATATGATGATATTAATTTACCTCCTGGAAAATTAAGACTTCGTTCCAAGGGAAGTGCCGGTGGTCATAATGGTATTAAGAGTGTTATCTCCCATTTAGGCACTGATATGTTCAGAAGAATAAAACTAGGTGTAGGTGGAAAACCAGAAGGCTATGATTTGGCAGATTATGTCTTATCCCATTTTTCCAAAGAGGAGCAATCCCTTATGGACGATGCTTTTGCAAAGGCATCTGACGCTGCCAAAGCATCTATTCGCCACGAATTTGACAAAGCAATGAATTTATATAATCAGAGGTAGATATGAGCGATTTACTCACTTCCCCACTGGCGGATTTAGCTGCGGTTACTTCCATCAGTGAAATATTCAGCCACAAAGCAGAATCTGTGCAAGTTTGTGGTGTTACAGACGGTGGTTTAGCCCACATGATTAGTGCCATTGGTACTACATGTAGTTTTAAGGTCATCGTTACTTTTAGTGAACAAAAAGCACGAGAATTATATGAAAATGTAAAGTTCTTTGAACCAGATGCCATATATTTTCCTCCTAAAGACTTTATCTTTTATAATGCTGATATTTCCAGCAAACTCATGGTAACTGAAAGAATCAAAGCTATGGAAGCCATTTATAATGGTTCTGCCACGATTATTACCACTGGTAGCGGTCTAATGGATAAGCTTATTCCATTAGAATTATTTATGCAGGGAATATTCACCATTGATATGGATAGTATTCTTGAAACTGATGCTATCTCAAAGAAACTCACATCTTTGGGCTATAGTCATAGTGACCAAATATATTCACCCGGTGAATTTGCCATTCGTGGTAGCATTATTGACGTATTTCCACTTATAAGTGATGTTCCCTACAGAATTGACCTGTTTGACAATGAAGTGGATTCCATTAAAACTTTTGATATGGAAAGCCAACGTTCTATTGAAAATGTTTCTAAAGTTACTATCCCACCTGCTGCCGAATACATACTTACAGAAGAAATGGCTGATGCTGGTATTTCTGCCATTAAATCAGCACTCGCTTTGCAGGAGGATACCTTTAGAAAGTCTATGAAGACAGAGGAAGCTCATCGTATACATTCAATTACGAAGGAGTTTTTAGAGCAATTTTCCATTTCTCATTCTAGTGTATCCATTGACAGTTATATTGACTATTTTTATAAAGAAACTTCTTCTCTATTTGATTATTTAGGCGGCGATGCCATATTCTTTATAGATGAGACACCTCGTGTTTGCCAACATATGGAGGCTGTAGAGCTTGAATTCAAAGAGAGTATGATAAATCGTCTAGAGAAGGGCTACATATTACCTGGGCAGGCGAATATTCTTTCCAGCAGCAAGAGCATTTATAGTCTATTATCAGATAAAAAAGCTGTTCATTTTACCACCCTAGAGCAGTCCATCAAGAATTTTAAGATCCACTCAATCTTTTCAGTTTCAATGAGAACCATCAATTCCTTTAATAAAAGTATGGAAATTCTTGTTAAGGATCTAAAGAAGTTTAAATCAAAGGGATATAAAGTACTTATCATTTCCGCATCCAGAACCCGTGGACGGAGACTTTGTGACTCTCTAAATAATGATTATGACCTATCCTGCTTTTACTCCGAAGATAGAAACCACAAACTTATTTCAGGGGAAATCATGGTCTCTTATGGTAGTCTTCATAGTGGATATGAATTCCCTAGCATTAAACTAGCTGTTATTTCTGAAACAGATATTTTTGGTGCTGCCCATAAGAAAAAACGTAGCAAAACTAAATATACCGGACAAAAAATTGCAAGTTTTACCGACCTAGCTGTTGGTGACTATGTAGTCCACGAAAATCATGGACTGGGTGTTTACAAAGGCATTGAAAAGATTATTGTAGATAAAACCGAGAAAGATTATATTAAGATAGAATATGCTTCTGGAGGCAGCCTATATATCCCTGCTACTTCCTTAGATATGATACAAAAGTATGCAAATGCTGATTCTAAAAAACCAAAACTCAACAAGCTGGGTTCAAAAGAGTGGGGTAATACAAAAAAGCGAGTTAAATCTGCTGTAACTGATATTGCTGCAGATTTAGTAAAGCTCTATGCAGCCAGACAAAGCAGAAATGGTTTTGCCTATTCTCCCGATACCTTATGGCAAAGAGAATTTGAGGAGCTTTTTCCATTTGAAGAAACTGATGATCAATTAACCGCCATCGATGATACCAAAAAAGATATGGAAAGCACAAAAATTATGGATAGGCTTATTTGTGGCGACGTAGGCTATGGCAAGACAGAGATTGCCATACGTGCTGCATTTAAAGCCGTTCAAGATGGCAAGCAGGTAGTTTTTTTAGCTCCTACTACTATTCTCGCTGGACAGCATTACAATAACTTTGTGGAACGAATGAAAGATTTTCCTATTTCTATTGAGCTTATGTCCCGTTTCCGTTCTGCTTCTAGACAAAAGCAAACCATCGAAGAGTTAAAGAAAGGCTTTGTTGACATTGTTATTGGCACCCACAGGGTATTATCTAAGGACGTTTGCTTCAAAAATCTAGGGCTTGTTATCGTAGATGAGGAGCAACGTTTCGGAGTTGCCCACAAAGAAAGACTCAAGCAACTCAAGGAAAATGTTGATGTTCTCACCCTAACAGCTACTCCTATTCCTCGTACCCTTCATATGTCCCTCGTGGGAATTAGGGATATGAGTGTTCTGGAAGAGCCTCCTATAGACAGAGTTCCTATTCAAACCTTTGTTATGGAACATAATCTCGAAATAGTACGTGAGGCTATTAATAGAGAACTAGCTAGAAACGGCCAAGTTTACTATGTATATAACCGCGTCAATAACATCGAGGAAATAACTAATCAATTAAAGTTACTACTTCCCGACGCTGTGATTGAATATGCCCACGGTCAAATGAGCGAACGCAAACTTGAGCAAATCATGTACGATTTCATTAATGGAGAAATTGATGTTCTTGTCTCTACTACCATTATTGAAACAGGATTAGATATTTCCAATGTGAATACTATGATCATCCACGATGCTGATAAATTAGGGCTTTCTCAGTTGTATCAGTTACGAGGTCGTATCGGTCGTTCCAACAGAACTGCCTACGCATTTCTAATGTATAAGCGAGACAAAATTCTTAAAGAGGTGGCCGAAAAGCGTCTCGCCGCCATAAAGGAATTCACCGAACTGGGCTCTGGCTTTAAGATTTCAATGCGTGATTTAGAAATTCGTGGTGCTGGCAATATTCTTGGCGCTGAACAAAGTGGTCATATGGAAGCTGTAGGTTATGACCTCTACTGTAAAATGCTTAATGAAGCTGTCCTTATTATGAAGGGTGAAATTAAGGAGCAGGATGACTTTGAAACAGTTGTGGATATTGATGTAGATGCCTTTATCCCTTCAAAATATATTAAAAATGAACTTCAAAAGCTTAATGTCTACAGAAGAATTGCAGGCATTGAAAATGCCAGTGAATACGAGGATATGGAAGATGAACTTCTTGACCGTTTTGGTGAGATTCCAAGGCCAGTCACAAACCTTCTAAAAATTGCCCTTATTAAAGCACTTGCCCACAAGATGTACATTACTGAAATTTCGGGTGGCAAAAAATCTCTTAAGCTGACAATGTATAACCACGCACCCGTAAATGTAACCGCTATTCCACAGCTTATTAGTATATATCCCAATGAATGTAAATTTGATGGAAGTGGTACCTCTCCATATTTTACTATCACCCCTAGAAAACCTTTTGGTGGAATTGATAGTATTAATAGTTTCCTTTCTGAATTCTTTGTGAATATGTCTATAATTTATTGACAATATCTGGGGCAATTGTGGTATACTAGACTAGGTTTTTATTTGTGAATAAAGGAGGAAACATCTCCTTAAATAAAGAAAGGAAATATTATGAATAAACTTAAAAAAATTATTGCCCTTGGTACTTCTATTATTACTGCCGGCATGATGATTATGGGATGCAGTGATGACAAAGATACTTCTGACGACACATCTGCTTTCATTACTATTGAAGACACAACTATCAGCTTAGATGTGGGAAAATTTTATGCCTACAATCAGCAAGCAAGCTACGAAGCTTATTATCTAGCTAACGGATATAACATTGATTGGTCAATGGCCTACGAAGAAGGTTCCGAAACTTCTGTACAAGATCTAGTAAAAGAGGAAGTTGTAGACCGTATCAAAATGTTCTATGTCGTAGCACAATATGCTAAAAACCACGGTGCCACTCTCTCAGATGAGGACAATGAAGAAATTAAAGGCTATGTTGAAAATTACCTAAAGAGTAATCCAAAGGTTTTAGCTGCCACTGGTGCAACCGAGGATGTTCTCTATGAAATATATGAATTAGAAGCATTTTATAATAAGGGTTGCGATATGTTGTTTGAAAACGACGACTTCTCGGTAGATGAAGCCGAATTGAGACAATCCCATGTGTATGCTGTAGAAATAAATGATAGTATGGTTGATTTCCCTAAAGATACCGCAAAGGCCATCTTACAGCGTGTGCAGGCTGGCGAAGATATAAAGACTGTAGCCAATGCATATGGTATACAAGCTACAGAAGGAAACGTGGGAAGGGGTGACTTTGAAGGAGACGCCGTTGAAAACCTTTGTCTATCCCTTGCTACCGGTGAAAGCGATATTGTTGAAGAAGATGGAAATTATCTTGTTGTATACTGCATAAATTCCAACGACGAAGAAGCTACAACTCTTGCCATTGAAGATAAAGTAAGAAGTATGAAACAAGAAAAAATAATTGAGTATTATAAGGATTTATCCAAAGACTTAAAAATCACTGTAAACGAAGACTTATGGAGCACAATTACTTTTACAACACCTATATTTACAGAGGATGATTTAACAGACATTCTTAATGATCTTTCAATTAATAAAGATATTGACTAACTAACAATTACTTATTACTTTAGCGTAATTATTACATTAAGAAATAGCAAATCCCCTATATATCTAGCAACCTAGATATATAGGGGATTGTTTTTATACATACTTATACTTAATAGATATTTATTCTTATAAATACCTATCTTTTTCTTCTTTTATAAGCACAGAAACCACCTTAAATGTTACAGCTATAACAATTAATGCTACACCTAAAATAACGAATGGGTCAAATATATAGCTTGATATTCCAGACATTATATTTGATACTTCCATGCTATTATCTATAGCCATAAAAATAAGTTTTCCTAACCCGCCAAGTATTAAAATTATAATTCCAGATGGAAGAGTTGAATGCCAAAATCCTTCTAGAGACATTTTAATATTCTTATCTATGGCCACCTGACCTATAGCTAATACAGCTACAATCACTATTATAAATATAAACATTACCATTACTCCATTGGATATCTTTGATAATACTTCATCAAAATCTATTGCACCCTTCATTACCTCTTTTGTCTCATCACCTGCCACTGCAATCTCCATATCCTCTGTGGCATAATCGAATATCGTATCGTATATATTAGCATCTCCTACCATTCCCTGGAATGAATCACTAGAGAATATTCCCATTCTGAGTGCCAATACAAGCATTGCAAAAAATAAAAATATTCCCATAATAATATTTAAAAGCACTGATGCCGTAGGCCTTGATTTTATATTTTTATACTGGTTTGGTGCAGGAATTCGGTTATACATATCTATAGGAGTCCGACTACTATCTAATTGGTATGATAATGGATCATACTGTGATTGGTTGTACTGTGATTGATTATATACATACTCACTGTACCCATCTTTATTTTCTTTCCTTGTAAAATTGTTCATTCCGTAATTATCATCTCTCATATATTATCCTTATATCGTATTATAGTGTTTTTATAATAACATTTCCCCCTTACCTAGGCAAGGGGGAAATAATCAACGTTCATTTCATTTTTTAAGTAACAAGTATCAAAAATACATTAGAGGTTTTCGGCTACTATTTCATTATATTTATTCAATATAATCTCTTGAAGTATACCTCGAGTTTGCGCATTAATAGGATGTGCAATATCTCTAAATTTACCGTCTGGTGCCTGTTTACTAGGCATAGCGACAAATAATCCTCTCTCACCTTCTATAATTTTTATGTCATGTACCACGAAACAATCTTCTATAGTAATAGAGGCAACTGCTTTCATCTTTCCTTCTTTTTCTATTTTCCTAATTCTCACATCTGTTATTTGCATGTAAAATCCCCTTTCACATTACACTTACAGACCAAAGCGGTCATTTCTCTCTACAACTATCTTTATTTGACCATTTTCGCCTACATGTCTTGTATTAGCTCTGATTGTGTCCCTACTTTCTACAATGCAGTTCTCAATATAAGTATTGTCGCCAATATATACGTTATTGAGAATGATTGAATTCTTAATAACGCAGTTATTTCCAACATAGGCTTTCTTGAAGAGAATGGAATTCTCCACTTGACCATTAATAATACATCCACTAGAGACTAGGCTGTTCTTAACATCTGAACCTGGATTATATTTCGCAGGTGGCATATCGTCTACCTTTGAATAGATGTCCGGATACTCCTTGAAGAAATAGTTACGTACCTCCGGTTTTAAAAATGCCATGTTTGTATTATAATATGATTCCACAGTGGAAATGTTACTCCAATAATTATCCATTTTGTAACCATAGATTTTCTTAATATTCTTATATCTTACTAAAATATCATTTACAAAGTCATGTCTTTCCTCTTCTGCGCATTTCTCAATAAGTTCGATTAACTGACGTCTTCTAATAATATAAATGCCTGCAGAAACTGTTGTTGAATCTGATGCCATTGGTTTTTCTTCAAATTCAATTATCCTGCTATCTTCATTCATCTTTACAAGACCAAATCTGCTTACATCGGTAATATTAGGCATACTCTTGCATACCACAGTAATGTCAGCCTGCTTTTTGATATGATATTCTAATACTTTATTGTAATCTAACTTATAGATGCCATCGCCTGCAGCAATAACTACATATGGCTCATGGCTATTCTTAAGAAAATTAATATTCTGCCAAATACTGTCTGCCGTTCCACGGTACCAAAATCCGTTAGCAGCTGTTATAGATGGTGTTAACACGTATAGTCCACCCTGTTTTCTACCGAAGTCCCACCATTTTGAGGAACTTAAATGTTCATTCAGAGACTTTGCATTGTACTGTGTAAGTACTGCTACCTTATGAATACTAGAGTTAGACATATTACTTAAGGCAAAATCTATCGCTCTATAGCTTCCTGCTATTGGCATAGCAGCAATTGCTCTCTTAGTTGAGAGTTCTTTCATTTTATTGTTGTTTCCACCTGCTAAAATAATACCAATCGCTCTCATTACATATCACCTGCCTTAATTATAGATTCGCCACTAGGAAGCAATCCCTCAGGATAATCACACTCCTGGGTAATACCCGCAATGGCTGTGTTTTTACCAATCCTAACATTTTTAGGTACATATGAATTCTCGCCAATAGTAGCCAGACCAAATGAATATATTCTTGGATCTAACTTGCTAGGTGCTTCTTCACCTACTCCAATTTGGACATTCTCTTCAACTGTAACATTGTCAGCAATGATAGCCTTGTCAACCCGACAATAACTACCAATCTGAACATTTTGCATAATGATAGAATCTCTTATCACCGCACCTGCACCAATAGTAACTCCTGCACCAATAACTGAGTTATATACTTCCCCATATATATCACAGCCTTCACTAATAATGCTTCTGTCGATTCTACTGTTATCTGAAATATACTGGGGTGGAAGAGTTGTACTATTTGTGTATATCTTCCAAAACTCTTCATAGAGGTTAAATACTGGTATCAAGTCTATAAGTTCCATATTAGCTTCCCAATATGAACCAAGTGTACCAACATCCTTCCAATATCCATTGTACTCATACGCAAATACTTTATCGCCCTTTTCGTGACAATATGGAATAATATGCTTACCAAAATCGCACTGCTTTTGATCTTTAAGTGTAATTAATGCATCCCTTAAAACTGACCATTTAAATATGTAAATGCCCATAGATGCTAGGTTACTTCTTGGATGTTCTGGTTTCTCCTCAAACTCCGAAATTCTATTTTCATCATCCGTAAGAACAACACCGAATCTACTAGCTTCCTCCATAGGTACCGGCATACATGCGATTGTGATATCAGCATCATGGGATTTATGATAATTCAACATAATCTCATAATCCATCTTGTAAATATGGTCGCCAGACAAAATAAGTACATACTCAGGGTTGTACTGCTCCATGTATCCGATATTTTGATAAATGGCATTTGCTGTACCTGTGTACCATTCACTATTACCATTTTTTTCATATGGTGGTAACACTGTAACACCACCAATATTTCTATCTAGATCCCATGGAATACCAATTCCAATATGTGTATTAAGTCTGAGTGGCTGATACTGAGTGAGTACACCTACGGTATCAACGCCTGAATTAATACAGTTACTAAGTGGAAAATCAATAATACGATACTTTCCACCAAATGCTACTGCTGGTTTTGCCACTTTTGATGTGAGAACTCCTAAACGACTTCCTTGTCCCCCAGCCAAAAGCATGGCTATCATCTCTTTTTTAATCACGTTATCACCTCGCTGTTTGTTTATAAAATAATTGTATCATATATTAGTCATTTAGTGAACTAATTTATGTGCCTAAAATTTATAAATTATATAGTTATCAGATAATGATATGCAATATTTTGGTACTTTTTAATAATTTTACAGGGATTTGCATTTACTTAACTTTTACTCATATGTATTTGCAAATTTCAGCTCAAGTAGTATAATAATGTTTAATTATTTTCTTATTAAATTTAGGAGACTGGAGGATAATATGAGCAAAACTTCATATATCAACTTATCAAACATAAAAAAGGTACATTTTATTGGAATCGGTGGCATTAGCATGAGCGGTCTCGCTACCATTCTTCTTTCTAAATCAATAGCTATATCTGGTTCAGATTCTAGAGAATCCCCACTCACCAATCACTTAACCTCCCTTGGCGCAAAGATAGTATATGAACATTCCAGTGAAAATATTACACCTGATATTGAGCTTGTTGTTTACACTGCCGCTGTAAATCAAAGTAACCCAGAGCTTATACGTGCTGGTGAATTAAATATCCCTGCTATTCCAAGAGCTGAACTTGTAGGACTTATAATGAAACAATATAATACAGCCATTGGTGTAGCTGGAACCCACGGAAAAACCACTACTACTTCTATGATTTCACATATTTTATTAGAAGCTAAGAGTGATCCTACTATTATGGTAGGGGGGGTACTTGATTCTATCGGTGGTAATATTCGTATAGGTAACTCAGATACATTCATTACTGAAGCCTGTGAATATACCAACAGTTTCCTATCTTTCTACCCAACCATTGGAGTTATCCTCAATGTTTGTGAAGACCATATGGACTTTTTTAAAGATATTGACGATATCCGCAACAGCTTTAAGAAATACGCCGAACTTATCTCTGATGATGGTGTACTAATAATTAACAGTGATATTGATGACATTGATTTTTTCATTAAGGACTTAAAGTGCAAGGTAATGACATTTGGCCCAAATACTTCCAAAAGTTATGTCTCTGCCTCAAATATTTCTTTTGATGAGTTTGCAAGAGGAAGTTATGACCTAATTATTGATGGTGAGTCCAATGGAAGAATTGAATTATCTGTTACAGGTATGCATAATATCACCAATTCCCTTTCTGCTGTTTGTTGCGGTCTTGCAATGGGAATTGACCTAGAAACAATTAAGGCTGGTCTCAAATCTTGTGTAGGTTCCGAAAGACGATTTGAATATAAAGGTACGGTAAATGGTGTTACTGTAATCGATGATTATGCTCACCATCCAAATGAAATTGAAGCCACCTTAAAAACAGCTAAGAATTATACTCATAAAACTACTTGGTGCGTTTTCCAACCTCATACATACACACGTACAAACGCATTCTTGAAGGATTTTGCCAGAGCATTATCCTTGGCTGATAAAGTTATTTTAGCTGATATTTATGCAGCTAGAGAGAAAAACACTATTGGCATCACTTCTTTAGACCTACTAAATGAATTAAAAAAATTAGGCGTTGACTGCCACTACTTCCCTACATTCGAAGAAATAGAAAAATTTTTATTAACAAATTGTATCAACGGTGATTTGTTGATAACTATGGGAGCCGGAGATATTGTTAAAGTGGGCGAAAACCTACTTTCTAAATAACTTATCCACATATCCACATATTTGATTGGTTTATAACACCTATCATTTATGTGGATATTTTTTTGCTTTCGTTTATAAAAGTGCTTATGACTACTATGCCTTTTACTTTTATTTTTTTCTGCTTTTATATCAAAAATCATCCGCTTTTTCCACATTTTCCACTTTATGGCAAATACTCGCATTTACTGATTTTATCATACTTAAGACCTATTCCCATCCCCCAAAAAATGTGCTATACTATGGAAACATTATGGAAAGATTCGTTAGGAGAGACAACTATGAATACAATTTTATTAGAAAAGAATTCATCATTGGACGTTACTATTGTGTCCAATTATTTTCTTGATGAATACATGGCAAAGGCCAACGGTGAATATGTCAAGATCTATTTATACCTTTTACGCCGTTGTGGAAGTGGTATGAACATTTCTATAAGTAATATTGCCGATGTGTTTGAATATACTGAAAAGGATGTCTTACGTGCGCTTACCTATTGGGAACAAATAGGACTTATTTCTTTGGGTTTCGACGATGCCAAGCATCTAACTAGAATCACCCTAAAGGATGTTCGTGCTGATGCTCCTCTTACATTCAAATATGTACCAACTAAGTCTGACGACACCATTATTTTAAATTCTGAAACTACACTTGCCCATGATAATTCCAGCATACATACAACCTCAGTTACATCATCAGACCTTGATCCGCTAGGTATTCATGTTGTCACCCCTGGTAAAAATATTAATGAAGAGATAGCAGAAGCAGGAGACTATGATATTTCTCCAGTTGCCAAGAAGTATAGTTTTTCAACTGATGAATTAACTAAGCTTACCTCTGATAGCGACATTCAGGAACTGCTTTACATAGCTCAGATTTATCTTAGTAAGACTCTTAGCCCTGCTGATACTAACACTATTCTATATTTTTATGATGGTTTAAAATTCAATATCGAGCTTATTGAATACCTTATAGACTACTGCGTATCAAACAACCACAAAAATCTTAGATACATTGAAAAAGTGGCTTTAGATTGGGCAAGTTCAGGTGTTACCTGTGTTGAGGAAGCAAAGGAGCACAATTCCCTATATACAGGAACTTATACTCCAGTTCTAAAGGCCTTTGGAATAACCGGACGGATTCCAGGAGCTATAGAGAAAAATCTTATAGACAAATGGCTTAAGGAGTACGGATTCTCTATGGATATTATCGTGGAGGCTTGCAATCGAACTATTTTGGCCATTCACACTCCAAGCTTCAAGTATGCAGATTCTATTCTACAGCGTTGGTTAAAAAAGAATGTTAAAACACTTGATGATTTACAAAAAATTGATGATGAGCATAATGCGGCCAGCAACTGCGCTAAAAACATAAACAAAAATACACATACTTCTTCAGTTCCAAAGACTAAGAACAATGGATTTAACAACTTCCCACAGCGTTCTTATGACTATGATGCCCTTGAACGCGAACTGTTGAGACGCAAATAGGAGGCTTATATGTCTGTTTCACCTTCAAAGTATAATGAAATACTTCGATTATACGATCAGAAAAGACTTCGATTACATCATATAAAGGAAGAGAAGCAACGTAATGTATATGATAAACTACCTCGTATAAAAGAGATTGATGATACTATTTCTTCTCTATCTGTGGATACTGCTAAGGCCTTACTATTAAACCAAGGTGCTTCTATGGATTCCTTCAGAAATCAGTTAACCGCATTACGAACTGAGAAGCAAGAGCTTTTAGCCTCTAACTTTCCTGCTGGATACTTAGACCCCGTTTATGACTGTCCTGATTGCCATGATACTGGATATATCCAAAATGAGAAGTGTCATTGTTTAAAAACACATATAATAGATGTTCTTTACGAACAATCAAATCTTAAAGAAGTTCTTTCAAAGGAAAACTTTGATACCTTTAACTTATCCTTATATAGTCGTGATATTACTGATAATGCGACTGGATGTAATGCCTATGACAATATGAAAAATGCTTTGGAGGTAGCCAAGCGCTTTGCGAGAGATTTTGATACCACATTTACCAATCTGCTTATTTATGGGGAAACTGGTGTAGGCAAATCATTTCTTACAAATTGCATTGCGAAAGAGCTAATGGACAACTCCCATTCCGTAATTTACTTATCTTCTATTAGACTATTTGACATTCTAGCTGATAGAACATTTAAACACAAAGATTTTGAAGAGGGTACAAGCTCAAGCTTCTTAGATTGTGACCTACTAATAATAGATGACTTAGGTACCGAACTTGTTAATACATTTACGGCTTCTGCTTTTTTTAACTGTATTAACGAACGTTTCTTAGCAAAAAAACCAATTATTATTTCTACTAATCTTTCTCTTGGTGATATAAGAGCCACTTATTCAGAAAGAATTTTTTCAAGACTTACCAGCAACTATACTCTACTAAAGATATTTGGTGATGATCTTCGATATAAAAATGTTTTAAAATAATGGTATTGCATATATCTGTAAAACCATTTATAATATTTGTTGCACTTTAAACAAACCATACATGGAGGGACATTATGTCAGTTGAAGAAAACAATTTAGAAACTATACCTGTTGGACCTTTGGGAATTATTGCACTGGAAAGCTGCAAGTCTTTAGGCGATAAGATCAATAACTACATTACTCGCTGGAGAGACGAGCGTACTGGTGACCCTATACATCCCCTATCTTTCTCAGGATATCAAAAGGATTCATTCCTTGTAGATGCTAAAGTCCCAAGATTTGGTTCTGGCGAAGCCAAGGGCATTATTAATGAATCTGTTCGTGGTAAGGACCTTTACATTTTAGTAGATGTAGGAAATTACAGTATGACATATTCACTCTGCGGAAAAACCAACCATATGTCTCCTGATGATCACTATCAGGACTTAAAGAGAATTATCGCTGCTGTCGGTGGTAAGGCAAGAAGAATTACCGTTATTATGCCATTCCTCTATGAAAGCAGACAACATAAAAGAACAGGCCGCGAGTCATTGGACTGCGCACTGGCACTCCAAGAATTAACGTCTATGGGTGTTGAGAATATCATTACATTTGATGCCCATGACCCACGTGTTCAAAATGCCATTCCTCTTAAGGGTTTTGAGACTGTTCAACCAGCTTATCAATTTATCAAAGGTTTACTTAGAACTGAGAGAGATCTTAATCTTGATTCTAATCATATGATGATTATTAGTCCAGATGAAGGTGGTACAAGCCGTGCTGTTTACCTTTCAAATGTACTTGGGCTTGATATGGGTATGTTCTATAAGAGACGTGATTACGCTCGAATTGTTAACGGACGCAATCCTATCGTTGCCCATGAGTTCCTAGGCTCTTCTGTAGAGGACAAGGATGTTCTTATTATTGATGATATGATTTCTTCTGGTGAAAGTGTTCTTGAAGTTGCTAAAGAATTAAAAGAACGTAAAGCAAGAAAGGTATTTGTTGCTACTACATTTGGTTTATTTACAAACGGTCTTGATAAGTTTGATGAGGCTTATGAGAAAGGATACATTAATAGAGTCCTTACTACAAACCTCACATACCAAACACCTGAATTATTATCAAAACCTTACTACATAAATTGCGATATGAGCAAATACATATCATTAATTATTGATACACTCAACCACGATGCTTCTATTAGCGAACTTCTCAATCCAGTTGGACGTATCCATACTGTAGTAAATAAATACAAAGAAGAATTAGGTAATAAATAGGTTATTTTATAATATACCTTATCTTATAGAAAACCATAAAAAATATCGACCCCCAAATACTGGATTTACAATCCCATGCTTGAGAGGTCGATATTTTTATGATTATTATCTTTTTTTGATTCTACCTTTTCTTAATTCCTTCTTCAATACCTTCCTATTTCCTTTGTAAACTTTTTTCCTTAACCTTCCCACCTTAATCCGCCTCTGTATACATACCCTCTTCACCGCTAATGGTTGTATAGTTCTCAAATCCAGTAGTTTCATCTGGTATATATATTTCATTGTCTATAGTTGGCTCCTGTGTTGTAGTTTCTTCCTCATATACTGGGAATTTAGAACCAGTATCAACGAAAGGTGGAAAGTTCACTTTCTCTTTACCTTCATGTATTACCTCCATAAAATTCTTCCAAATGAGCCCTGCACATGTATTACCATACCCATCTGTTATTTCCTTAGGTAAATCATATCCACACCATACTGCTGTAGTATAATAATGACTATAGCCAACAAACCACACATCCTTTATATCATTAGTGGTTCCAGTCTTTCCCGCACATATTGCATTTTCAATACGATAATTTCTTCCTGTTCCACTTGTAAACACTCCTTGTAAAACATTGGTCATCATTCTAGCTGCATTTGTTTCATATATTTGTTTAGCTCCCGAAATATTGGCAACGTTATCTACAATCACCTCACCTCGAGAGTTTACAATTTTTCTAATGCACGTCGCTGTTCTATATACGCCATCATTTTCAATAGTCGAAAATCCTGATGCCATCTCCAAAGAAGACATTCCATAAGTAAACCCTCCAATGGCTACCGATGGTACATAATCATTCTTTACTATTTTATTAAAATTCATGTCCAGAAGATACTGTATTCCTGTATTAACCCCTAAACTTTCAAAAAGCTTCCAAGCAACTGTATTTACCGACTGCTCTACTGCACTGCGTAATCTCATCCTGCCAGCATAGGTTCCAGTGGCGTTTTTCGGTCCCCCTTGGAACCATTCATCCATCACCTGAGTATCTGGTGTATATCCTCTTTCAAATAGCGGTGTGTACACTAATAATGGCTTAATTGAGCTACCCGGTTGTCTATGGCTCTGGTAAGCCCTATTCAGAGTATATCCCTTTGTTTCTTGGCTCCTACCACCTACTATTGCCACTACTAAACCAGTAGCATTATCGATGCAGGTGGCACTTCCCTGAAATGTATACACCCCTTCATCATTTGTGTCTGTATAACCTCCAAGTATAACATCTAAAGACTTTTGCAACTCATCTTGAATATCCATATCAATAGATGTGTAAATATCATAGCCTCCAGTAAACAACCTGCTATTACATTCACTATATTTTTGCTGATACATTTCGTTATAGGCATCTTCATCTTCCTTATCCACAAAGGAATTTCTAAACACAAAAGAATCCCGCTTCATCAGCTCAATAGTTGCACAATACCTTATAAATGTCTCTTCGTAATTGTTTACTATTTTTTCACTGATACTAAGCACAATATTTTCATTTATGGCTTGGATATATAAATTTTGATCTATCTCCCCTAACTCCTTCATTTGCTTTAGAATTCTGTCTCTTCTTTTTAATGTGTTGTCTATATTCACTATTGGATCATAGAGTGTAGGGTTGTTGGGAATTGCACATAGAAATATCATTTGAGAAATGTCCAATTCTACAACAGGCTTATTAAAGTACCCCCAAGATGCTGCTTCTATTCCATATAATCCGTTTCCAAAATAAATATTATTTATATAGAACTCTAATATCTCATCCTTTGAGTATATATCTTCTAGCTCCCATGCAATAAAAATTTCTTTTAGTTTTCTTTCAATAGAAACCTCTTTTGAAAGATATATATTTCTAGCTAGCTGCTGTGTTATAGTACTTCCTCCTTGGGTTACTTCTCCTTCATTTTCTACCAATGCTAAAAATGCCCTGCCCACCGCCGAATAATCCACGCCAGAATGTTCGTAGAACTTTCTGTCTTCACTTGCAATAAAGGCACGTCTTACCACATAAGGAATTTCATCTATGGATAAATAATAAGAGTCTCTACTTCCACTTAATTTAGTAATAACTTCGCCATTGGCATCGTATACAGTACTTGTAAGTGTATTTCTAAACACTTCACTTCCACCCTTGGTAACTAGTGATTCCGCTTCCTTTTTATACTGTAATACCATTTTCCCATACTTTATTGCAAAAAATGCTCCTACAAGAAAAATACACGCAAAAATACCCAAGGCAATTCTCTTGGCAATTTTCTTGCCCTTAGATGCCTTGGTGTTTTTCTTACTTTTCAATTTCTGGATTTTTTTATTGCCAACTTTCTCATCTATTATCTTACTATTCTTCCTATTTATTTCTTCTCGCATTTATCCACATTCCAATTTTACTTTTACTCTTTACTTTAACTTTTATGTACTTTTGTATCTTTGTATACTTTCTCATATATATTTTTTCTAAGCAAATTAATGTTATATACAAGTTTTTCAAAAATCATCACTCATCAATTAAATTTAGAATACCTTGTTTTTAATGTATTTTCAATTAAAATTTTTTATTTCCGACAGTTTTTCTGATAATTTTAGAAAAAATAAATGTTTTTTTAGTAAAATACACGTTCTAACAATAAGTTGAAAAAACACGTATTTTGTGCTATATTTTAAAATATTGTGAGGGTTACAATATTATCGGTTAAGTGAGCTGTTTGGATGAAATATTTCACAGAAATGGAGAATACTATGGAAGAGATGAGAATTATAGTAAAGGGTATAGTTAAATATCAAGATAAATATTTATTAATACAAAAATGGTATGACGATAGAATTGACGAACCATATCAATGGGAATTTATTGATGGAAAAATAAATGAAGGCGAAAGCCCTGATGATGCAGTTCGAGAAATTGTATTTGAAAATACGTCATTAGAAGTAAAGCCAGAAAAGATTTTGTATACATGGGATTATGAAGTGGGTAAGACTGCTTATGTTGGATTGGCATTTTTATGTACAGCAGAAAACGATATGGTAATATTATCAGAGGATTTGAACGGCTATATGTGGGTTACAACTGAGGAATTTAAGGATTATATTCAAAATCCAAGAATATTAAATGACATAAATAAAGTATTTAAAATAGACTAAAATAGATAATTAAGCAAGGAGAAATAAATATAAATTAGATTATATAAATCAAAAGAGGCTTGTTGATAAAACACAAGCCTCTTTAACAAAAAAGTAGAAAGATTAATGGTCTTATGCAAGCATAGACATTGACCTTTCTACTTTTTTATTATCGAAAGCAAGCTTTCGATTGATTTACAATTTACAATTTTCAAATTAAATTAAAACTTTAGATAAATAAACCTCTTTTTATTTACTCAACAGCGCCTTATCGTCGGCAAATTGTTCGCCGCTAACGAGTTGGAATTTATGGAGTAAGTCTTCAACTGTAAGGTTTTTCTTTTCTTCACCTTTTATATCAAAAATTATATTTCCATTCATCATCATGATAAGTCTATTTCCATAATGAATTGCATCTCTCATGTTATGAGTAATCATAAGAGTGGTTAAATTATCGCGTTCTACTAATGTCTGTGTTATCTCTAAAACTTTAGCAGCAGTTTTAGGATCAAGAGCAGCAGTATGTTCATCAAGTAATAAAAGCTTTGGCTTTTTAAGTGATGCCATAAGTAATGTTAAAGCTTGTCGTTGACCACCAGATAATAATCCAACTTTTGAAGTGAGTCGGTTTTCAAGTCCTAAATCTAGGATTTTTAAAAGCTCATGATATTCAGCACGTTCTTTATGATGAATACCTCTTGCTAAGGTTCTTAATTTGCCACGGCGTTTTGCAAGTGCAAGATTTTCTTCTATTCCCATAGTTGCAGCAGTTCCAGTCATAGGATCTTGAAAAACTCTTCCAAGATATTTTGCACGTTTATGCTCAGATAATTTAGTAACATTAATGCCATCCACACTGATGCTTCCTTCATCTACATACCATGTTCCCGCTACTGCATTAAGAAGAGTAGATTTACCAGCTCCATTACCACCAATTACAGTTACGAAATCGCCATCTTCAAGTGTTAAACTTACATTGTTCAAAGCACATTTTTCATTTAATGTTCCTGGGTTAAAAGTTTTTGATATATTCTTAATTTCTAGCATGTGCTTTACCACCTTTCTTAGGTTTTGAGAAATATTTACCCTTCCAATAAGGGAATGCAAGGAAAAGTGCAACTATTATTGCTGTAAATAATTTAAACAAATCAGTATCAAGTCTTAACCATGTTACTACTTGGAAAACAGCATAGTAGATAATTGAACCAAATACAGTTGCTAATAATTGAAGTGCAAAGTTACGGAAAATACGGCTAAAAATAGCTTCTCCGATAACTACTGCAGCTAATCCGATAACGATTGCTCCACGTCCCATATTAACATCTGAAAATCCTTGATATTGAACTAATAAAGCACCAGAAAAAGCAACAAGTGCATTTGAAAGCATAAGGCCTAAAACTTTTGTAAAGTTAGTGTTTATACCTTGGGCACGTGACATATTAGGATTGCATCCTGTAGCACGTAATGAGCAGCCTAACTCAGTACCGAAGAACCAATATAATATGGCGATAAGTACAACAGTTATAATCGCTAAAACAAATAAGGTATTTTTTGTTAATATTGATTCTTTTATATTTCTTAAAGAAACTAATACTTTATAAATATTTGTATTTAAAGGTAAATTAGATTTACCCATAATAACAAGATTGACTGAGTAAAGGGAAATCTGTGTTAGTATACCAGCTAAGATAGCAGGAATTCCCATAAATGTATGTAATATTCCAGTTGCAAATCCTGCGAGCATTCCAGCAATAGTTGCAGCAAGTAAAGCTATCCATACATCATATCCATTAGTTATCATAACAACACAGACAGCACCACCTGTAGCAAGTGATCCGTCAACTGTTAAGTCAGCAACGTCAAGTATTTTGTAAGTAATATATACACCAATAGCCATTATTCCCCATATAAGTCCTTGGGCAACAGCACCAGGCATTGAATTAAATAGAACGAAAATATCAAGATTCATGTAAATAACTCCTTTCAAGAATATGTCTTGATTATATAATAATGGCGAGAGCAATACAACTCTCGCCGTAGAAATATATTAAATATTATTAGTAACTATTTGAGAGCTTCATATCCTTCTGGAACAGTTATGCCTAATTCTTCACAATTTTTTGCGTTGTATTTCTTTACGAAATTAGGTGCATATTCGATTGGCATAGTAGAGATATCAGCTTCGTCTCTAAGAATCTTAGCAGCCATCTTACCTGTAGCATAACCAAGATCATAATATGTCATTGACAAAGTAACAACACCACAACCTAAAGCAATACCTTCTTCACCAGCAACTACAGGTACTTTTGCCTCAAGACATATATTATTGATTAGCTCTTTGTTTGAAGCAACTGTATTATCTGTTGGAACATATATTACATCACTACTTTCGGCAGCAGATGTTGTAATAGCAGAGATATCATTTGAATCTGAAAATGCGTAATATGTACAAGTGTATCCCATATCTTCTAAATATCCCTTGATTGTTTTTACTTGATAAAAAGAATTAGGTTCTGCAGAGCAATAAAGTAATCCAATGTTCTTTGCGTTAGGGAAAATTTCTTTAATCATAGCAGCTTGTTCATCAAGAGGAGCTAAATCAGAAGTTCCTGATATATTTCCGCCAACAGTTCCTTTAAAATCTTTTAAACCAAGAGCATCTTCATAATTAGTTATTGATGTTCCTAAGATAGGAATCTCAGTAGTTCCAGCAGCAGCAGCTTGAAGAGCAGGAGTAGCATTTGCTAAGATAAGATCAACGTTACTAGATACAAAACCATTTATAATGGTTGAACATGCAGGTGACTCATTATTTGCATTTTGTTCATCAAATGTAACATCATCACCTAATTCAGCCTTTAACGCATCTTTAAATCCTTTTGTAGCAGCATCTAAGGCTTCGTGTTGAGCGAACTGGCAAATACCTACAGTGTATTTAGCACTTGAGCTTTCGTCTTTGCTACAACCAAATATTGAAGCTACCATAGAAGTAACCATCAATAAAATTACTAATTTCTTTTTCATGATAATTCATTCTCCATTTCATATTTACTTATATGCTTTAAAATACTAAAATTATAATGTTTTAAAGCGTAAATGTCAAGTTGAGCGTACGCTTTTTTGTACTAATTAAAATTTTTTATTTCCGACAGTTTTTTATTCTAATTTTGCAAAAAATAAGCATAGCCTTTTGGCTACGCTTATCTAATATAATCTTTAGTTAGCTGCTGCTGCTGCACCTGTAGGGCATATTGCTGCACACGCGCCACAGTCAATACATGTAGCTTCATCAACAACATACATGCTATCACCAACTGAAATCGCTCCAACTGGGCAAGCTCCTTCGCAAGCACCACACATTATGCATTCTTCAGAAATCTTATGTGCCATTAGTGTAACCTCCTTCTATATTGTGCAATCGCACCTTAATTGATATAATTTTAATACATTCTAATGATTTATACAAGTGAATTTTAAATAAATCATTATTTATTATAATTTCAAAACATTGCCTTAATGTCGACTTCCACGCTCTAGATTTCCGAACTTTGTAAGGTCCGGCATCCATGTAAGTTCAATAGTTCCTATCGGGCCATTTCTTTGTTTTGCAATAATAACTTCTGCTATGTTTTTCTTCTCTGTTTCCTTGTTGTAATAATCATCACGGTATAAAAACATTACTACATCGGCATCCTGCTCAATAGCTCCGGATTCACGAAGATCTGACAACATCGGTCTATGATCATCTCTTTGTTCAACTGCACGAGACAACTGGGACAATGCCACTACCGGTACTGACAATTCCCTCGCCAATGCTTTAAGAGAACGGGATATCTCCGAGATCTGTTGCTGTCTACTCACGGATTCATTTCCTCCTGCACTCATCAACTGCAAATAATCGATTATTACTATTCCTAAATTATGTTCCATCTTATATTTTCTACATTTAGAACGCAACTCCTGAATTGATATGGACGGGGTATCATCAATAATAAGATGAGAGTTGCCTATAATTTGGGCGCTCTCTATTAATCTTTCCCATTCTTCATCCTCGAGGTTACCACTACGAAGGGTTTGCGAGCTTACTCGCGATTCCGTTGAGAACATACGATTAACCAACTGCTCTTTACTCATTTCCAGAGAAAATATTGCTACAGTATAGTCCTTTTTAAATGCCATATACTCAGCCACATTTAGTACAAATGCAGTCTTCCCCATTGAAGGACGAGCAGCAATAAGGACTAAATCTGATGGTTGTAGTCCCGACGTTTGATAATCCAAATCGATAAATCCCGTTGGTATACCTGTAATATTACCTGTAGTTTTTGAAGCTGCTTCTATCTTTTCTAATGCATTTATTACAACTTGTCTAATAGGGACAAACTTATCGCTACCTTGAGTTTGTACAATATTAAAGATCTTTCTCTCTGCCAGTTCCATTATGGTTGCAACAGAATCCTTCTCTAAATAACATTTATTTGCTATCTCTTCATTTATTTTTATAAGTTTACGAAGTGTGGCCTTTTCTTTAACAATTCCCGCATAATGACGAACATTTGCAGATGTGAAGACCTGACTCATAATATCTTTTAAAAATTCAACACTGGTTAATTCTGGTGGCACGTCCATCTCTTTTAATTTATTTTGTAGAGTTACAAGATCCACTGCTTTTCCTGATGTATAAAGTTGCAACATCGCTGTAAAGAGTGTGCCATATTGACGTCCATAAAAGTCTTCCTCTGTCAATATCTCAGAGGCAGCTACCACTGCATCTTCATCCATAATCATTGAACCAATGACTGACTTTTCTGCCTCAACATTATGTGGAGGTATTTTCTTTATTAAACCATCATCCATGATGTTCTCCTTATTCCTCAGCTACTTTAACCGAAAGACTAGCAACTACATCTTTATGAAGTTTAATCTGTATAATATGTGTACCTAGAGATTTTATCGGTTCATCCAATACCATCTTTTTCTTATCTATATCAAGATTTAACTGTTCTTTAATTGCCTTTGCCACCTCTTTGGTAGATATAGAGCCGAAGGTTTTTCCGCCTTCCCCGGATCTAAGATATACTACAACTGAAGCTTCACCAATTTTTGTAGCAAGGGCTTTGGCTTCGTCAAGTTTTTCCTTTGCAAGCTTTTCTTCATTTGCTCTCTGTAATTTTAAGTCGTTAAGATTTTTAGTAGTTGCCTCTATACCTAATTTTTTTGGTAATACAACATTTCTTGCATATCCATCCTTTACTTTAACAATTTCTCCTTTTTTTCCAAGTGTTTTTACATCTTCTAATAATATTACTTCCATTCTATATATCTCCTTCTTCTATCATGTCTGTAACAACGTTGATAACTGTGTTTTTTGCATCTGCCATAGTGATATCCTCTAACTGAGCACCTGCCACATTCATATGACCGCCGCCGCCAATTCTTTCCATAATCAGCTGAACATTTATATCCGAAATACTTCGTGCGCTAATATATATCTTATCATTATATGAAGTTAATACAAAAGATGCATTGATTCCATCTATATTTAATAATTCATCGGCTGCCTGAGCACAAACAATAGTAGGACTTTCCACATCTACAGAAGGAAAATCTGATATAGCAAACTGTTCACAGAACACTTCTGCTCGTGACACCGCCACAGCTCTTGTCTTAAAATCCGATATATTACTTCTAAACATCATGCGAACTCTAGTCACATCCGCACCGTTTCTTCTTAAAAATGCTGCTGCCTCAAATGTTCTAACGCCTGTCTTTTGGGAGAAATTGTTGGTGTCTATCATAATTCCCCCATACATTGCATCTGCTTCAACTTGTTTAAGTTTAATACCATCCTGAATATATTGTAGAATCTCTGCTACCATCTCACACGTAGAAGACGCATATGGCTCTACATATGACAATTCTGCGTGCTCAATTCCATCTGATGTTTGTCTGTGATGATCCAAAACCACAACAGACTTACATACTTTTAATAATTCAGGGCACTCCGTATAACTAACTCTATTAACATCAACCACAATAACCATAGTTGACCCATCTACTGCGTCCAACGCATCAGCACTGGTAATAATCAAATCATCCTCGTACTCACCACTAGTTATCACTCTCTCAACTATTGGTCGTAGTGAAGTTGTCACATCATTAAGCACAATATGAGCTTTTTTATCCAATTCCTTCATCGCTCTATATAAGCCTAATGCCGCACCAAAGGAATCAACATCCCCTATCTGATGGCCCATAATTATAATCTTATCTTTTGTTTCAAGTAATTCTCTTAAGGCATGAGCTTTGACTCTTGCCTTAACTCTCGTATTTTTTTCAACTTGCTTTGATTTACCACCATAATAGTATATTTTGTCATTATCCTTAATTACAGCCTGGTCACCACCTCTACCAAGGGCTAAATCCATAGCTATGCGGGAATACTCACAGCTTTGAACATAATTGTCTCCATGAACTCCCAATCCAATGCTTATAGTAACTGCCATATCATTTCCTATACTCACGGACTTTACTTCATCAATTATACTAAACTTTGAATTCTGCAGTCCCTCCAAATGTCTAAACGTAAAGGCAATGAAGTACTTATCCTTCTCTATCTTTTTTACTATTCCGTTGATATTGGCTGCAAACTGATTAATCTTTCTATCTATCAATGCCGACAAGAGTGACCTGCGAACGTCTTCTACACTTTCCATTGCCTCTTCGTAATTGTCAATGTATATAAGTCCAGCAACGAGTTTTTCATTTTCATTTTCCTTCTTCAAATGTTTAATTGCTGTTTCATCAAACAAATAAAATGCAATTAGGTATTCATCTTTTTTGTCTATATCCAAAACCTTTGTTGCATTGAAAACATTTTGAACATCTATCTTTTTACATTCAACTCTATAGTTACAATCATTGTATATGACATCAATGCTCTTAGATTCTTCCTCTTCGTCCATAGACATCTTTTCTCTTGTAAGCTCAGCAAATACTTCCTGTATTTTCTTGCCCTTTGTTGAATCATCTAATACAATTTGATTCAGTTCTTTATTGCTCCATAAAATATTGCCTTCCAAATCACATAGACCATATGGTAGTGCTAAATCATGTAACAGTTCTTTCTGAATCTGTGCATAATCCGTCGCAAAACCCATTAAATCCTGCATTATAATAGGCTTGTTAACAAAGTACATTATAATAACAATCACAATATAAATAAATGACATAGCCATTAGTACAATGCCTAGACTCATCTGACTAAAGTATATTGTGAGTCCTGCAAACAGCATAAACACACCTAGTACTATTGGTAACAATAAATGGCTCACTATCTTACCTTTAAATTTTAATTTTATGTTCATATAGTCTCCATTTGTGGATTTTCCACTAAATTTTTCATCCATCACTATTTTTTTAACATATTTGGTTTTATTTTATCACATATGATGCATTTTTTAAAGTGTTAATTAATTCGTGATAAATACTCCTCTATACCCAATATAATAGAGTTTGCTGATTTTCCTGCACCTTGGCCTTATAAAAACATAGACAGGAATAAGATTCCTGCCATGCTTAATAAATTATATGAATGTAAAATTAAATTAAGAACCATTAAAATTATCTCTGTAAATAGTCGTTAATAGTCTCCCATATAGATGTAGTTTCAAGTCCCAATTTCCAACAAGCAACGCCACCCAAATTATATTCATCCATAACGCTAAGTTTTAACGCTATAGATTCACTATCTTCTAACCATATTCTATGGGTGATTCCATCTTCCTTGTATTCTCCGTAATATTGTCCTTGCTCTTCCAGCCATACAGGCGTAACGCCATGAGAAGCAAGGGTATTTTTTGCTGTTCCCATACCAACTGCCCAACTATCTAAAGCATAATTTCCAATAATATTATCTTCTATTATTTCTTGCCCTTCCTCTGCCAAATCCTCTGGGATTTCTTGCCATATTCTAGTATAAAAAGGAATCGCATTAATAATTCTAGACGGTTCAACTTCCATCATAGTGTTTGTTATACCATCAGTAACAAATCCAATGGATGCAGTTGATCCTGCACTACCACCTCCTGCCCAGTGCTCATCATATCCCATAACTATCACATAATCAGCCGCCTCTCCTACAGAGGTTCTATCATAATACATACTGCTAGCTGTAGGTACATACATATCTACGGATAACACTACACCTTTCTCCCTGCACTTTATGGATAGCTCTCTTATAAACTGTACGTAAGCTTCTCCATTGGCATATGAAATTCTTTCAAAGTCAATATTAATTCCATCTAAATTATTTATTTCCACCTCTTGCATAAGATTTTCAACAAGAGCTCTTCTAGTTGATGTGGAGCCAATTACTTCATTTATGTAATATTCACCCGTTTCTTCGTTAACCATAAAATCACTAACCAAAGCCCATACCTCTAATCCCATATTATGAGCAATAGTAACGTATTTCTCTGAGGATACATTGTAAAATCCGCCATATGCATCATTAATTTGATACCAGGTAGGCGAAATGACATTCATACCTGTGGTACCTGTGGTAACTTCTACAATGCTGTCATTACCTGCTGCAAATTCCATCTGATGCCATCCAATACAAATTTTATGATCCCTAACCGTGTGGTTATATTCCAATGGTACAAATTCTGTATTACCCTCAAATATTTCTTCTGTATATTCTGATATTATTTCACTTTTAATATATCCTGTTATTCCTGAAGTCGTTGCCACTTTTACAAATCCTGCAGTTTCTTCTATTACGTATAATTTCTCATCTTCTTTAACATCGCAAAGCCTCTTCGACATCAAATCTGGCTCATACTTTAGATAACTATCCTCAGTAGCCTCGGCAACAGTACTACTAATTGCATTTTTAAATACTATTCTATCAGGTTCTGCAAATGTTTCATATACGCTACTAATTCCCATTTCACTTACAAAATCCAGGGATATGTATGCCCTTTCACCTACCATCGTTACTATGAGCTTACCAAAATTCTTTTCAACGCCTGCCACTTTATAAACCTCTGTTTCAAATTCAGAATCAATGTTCATATGGGGGTCTGTATATATAAGTAATTTTTCATTGTAATCCACATAAAAATGATTATTTAGTTGCTTCCTAACGGTATCATACGGAATATAAATCTGGTTATCTATGATCAATCCCTGATCGACTATGCTATTATCCACAATCACTGCGCACGAACTATGTTCTTCAAGTGACACAATCCCGAAATATTCTCTCAATTCCATATATTCGTCATTTTCTTTTTTACCGCCACAAGCTACAAGCATAATGGTCGTCATTGCCATAAGTAGTGCTATCGACACCTTTTTGGTGATCTTTTTGTACATTTCATTACCTCCGAATACATCTGTATTCATGAATTATATCATAGTATGCATAAATCGTCATTATTTTTTCCTTTACGCTTGGCATTGTATTCTACTCAAATTATACTACTAACCAAAAAAACACCTTCTATGTGCGCATTTCGTTTTTTCACTAAATGCACACATGGAGGTGTTCTCTTTTTTTAATTTTACGAATAAAATTTATCTGTCCACTGTCCGCCCATATCATCTAGCGTTTGTGAGCACCCAAATGATCCCTGTCCTTTTACGTCTGACCGAGACGATCTAATTATATATTCTTAGTGGTTATTCCTACCACTGCACGATTATTCCGTTTTCCTTTTTCCTTCTTTCTTTTTTATTTTTGTTTGTATTTGCTGTTTGTTATTTGCTTGTATTTGTATTTTTATATTTCTTTTGTATTTATCAACGCTTATCTTTAGTTTGATAGTAATTATGCCAGATCGTGATATGTTATATGTCTGCAAATTACCTGTTTATTATATTTTTATTTCTGTCTTTTAAATATTTGTTCTCTGACTTCTAGTAACAAGTCCGTAGGCTATATAATCTTTTGAAAAAATTCGACGCTGATACCATCTATTTTTTCTATATCTTGAATATAGGGCATCCTCACTGTAGCAATGTTATATTTACGCTGGATATTTTTGTATATCTTTTCATCTCCGCTAATAACATGCAACCATTTATCGCTACCTTTTATCTCTTCAATATGTGTCAGCAATTGTTGATATTCCGGCAACTTCCATGGATATGTTGATGCGCATACAATCTTATAGCTACATCTAAGAAAACTCTCAATATTATGGAACTTATGTCCATAATCAATGATTATGTAATCATAATCTTCATTAAATACCTTGGATATTCCAAATTTGCTCATTTCAGCATAAAAAGTAATCCGACCATTGCTAAAAGAATGATCTTCCTCCATCTTTGCTTTTTTTAGTGTGGCGCAAATTTTTCTAAAATCCTGATGACTGTTCATCTCTACTAACGCAACCTTATATTGGCCTATAGCCCTTAGATACTCTGCCAAAGCAAAGGCAAATGAGGTGGTACCTACAGCCCTAGCTGCGCCAGTTATACCTATGATTTTTGTCTCTCCACTTTTGGATAATCCCCAAAGGCGTCCAATATTTCTTTTTCTTTTCAGGTTCACGTCTACTTTGTAACACCTCCTTCAAAAGGTCATTGTAAAAATCTGCTGTGATTTTATCGAGTTGATGAATATTGGGGGAAAAAGGCATCTTGTAACCTGCGACATCTAAATAATTAATAGCATTTCTATATTGTTCATCATCTGATAGATTGAAAATGATTCCCGCATACTGTGGATCATCTTGGAGAAATTCTTTTGCAAAATATAAATCCCATTCTCGCGTCCCCGCGACAATAAATAATAAGTCTCCGTATTTTTTATCGACTCTATATTCACCTTCATCTCTAACGACTATCTCGCTATCGAATTCTAGATAAACATTATTGCTATATTTCGGAATAAGTCTAAGCTTCTTGTATATGAACGTTCCTTGAGAATATATACAATCAGAATGAAGCCCCGCAATTTTTCTAACATGATTAGAGTCGTTATTTTCCTCGTATAGCGTATCAATTCCCATATTTTTTAGAAATCTGCTCATTAATAATGCAATGTGCGTTGTACCGATCCTTGTATCCATCCCTGCAACTGATATAACTAGAGGTTTGTTTTCTTTGTAAGCTTCGCATTTTTTCTTATGTAATAACTGTAGCTGTTGATTGATTTTTGATGCAGATGAAAATCTAAGTCTTTCTTGATTCTCTAAACATCTTAGAATAATATCTTTGAACATGTGTGAAATATTTTTATTAAAACTACACCCTATCTCATGGTCCAACATTATCTCTCCTGTAACCATGAAATACAGCAGTGCTCCTATACCATAAATATCTGTTTGCATCCCTGCAGTGCCCGAATACTGCTCCGGTGCAGCAAATCCTGGTGTTCCCATTAAAATCTTCCTGTAATTAGCTTCATCTCCCACTGAAGAATTTCCAAAATCGATTAGATAAAGTTTTTCATCTTTTATGATGATGTTTTTGGGTTGTAAATCCAGAAATAGTATAGGTTCTGGTTCTCTTGAATGTAAGAAAGTAATAAGTTTTGATAATTGAATGCCATATATAACCGCAACGGACTCTGCTAATATTCCCTGTTCCGTAATTAGGTCATACAGATTGATCCCATCAATAAACTCCTCAATGATGTAATAGTTGTCATTATCCTCTTCTATATCAAATATAGTGGGAATGCTCTCATGTCTTATGTCCTTTAAAATCCCTGTCTCACGATAAAAACTATCGCCATACACCGAGTCTTTAGATACTCGTTTAATAACTCTACTTACATTTAGTGATAAATGCCTGGCTAGGTACACACTTCCACTAACTCCAGAATGGAGTTCTTTAATAATAGTGTACTTGTTGAAAATGATTGTTTCTTCGCTAATCTATGTTTGTTTTCTCCTTTCTTCGCTTACTAAAACAACCTCTTTGATGATTATATACAATTAATTGTTATAATGCAAGTTTTTTTTATGCATTTTATATATATTGTTTTTATTTTTGTATAAACCCTAATACCATTTTGTTAATATTTACTTTACAATTTTTAGATATAAACCGCTTTACATATGAATTAAAGATAGGTTATACTATATAACAATATAAACAAGATTCTTTAATCATGTTTTATAAAAAATGCAGTTCTTCTGCATAAGAAATGAGGTGCGTTATATGAAAATCGAGAAAATAAATGATAATCAGATAAAGTGTACTTTAAATAAATCCGATTTGGTTTCAAGACAGATTAAGTTAAGTGAGCTTGCGTATGGAACTGAAAAAGCGAAAAATCTTTTCAGAGATATGATGCAACAGGCTTCTAGCGAATTTGGTTTTGAGGCAGAAGATATTCCTCTTATGATAGAGGCTATTCCAGTATCTGGCGATTGTATCGTTCTTCTTATCACTAAAGTAGAAGACCCAGAAGAGTTAGATACTCGATTCTCTAGGTTCGCCCCATCCCCTGATGATATTGAAGAAACTGATGGTGACGGTAGTTATACCCATTCCACACCTGAACTTCTAGATATGTTCAGCCATATTAAGAATGAATTAAAGGCTGTGGATAAGAATGGCGATAACTTTATTCCCTTACCTCAGGCTCTCTCAAAGAGCAAAAGCATCACTATCAAGGAGAGCAAGAAGGAACCAGCCAAGGAATCAGTTGAGAACCAAAACAAAAATATTGTAAAGATTTTCTCTTTTAAAGATATATACACCATAGTATCAGTATCGACTATCCTACAGGATATGTACAATGGCAACAACACCTTGTACAAGGCATCCTCTAGTCAAAAGTACTATTTGGTGGTTACTAAGAGTAATCATTCTATCGAGGATTTTAATAAAGTATGCAATATCTTGCTTGAATACGGCACTCTCGAACGCGGTGCCGCTGCAAATGAAGCCTTTTACAAAGAACATTATACAAAGATTATCAGTAAAAAGGCCCTACAAAAGCTTCTTTTAGTTCAGTAATTTTTTACTAACTTTAAGATATAATGTTTATTTTCATTTTTTCTCAAAAAAGCTCGTAATTGAAATTTCAATTACGAGCTTTTTAACATTATATTATTTTGTAGCAAGATATTCATTAATAGAAGAAACTACCACATCTACATCTAGACCATGTACCATACAAGCTTCGTCAAGGGATTCACCCTGAGCTGATGGACATCCTATACAATGCATTCCAACACTTAAAAGAATTGGGATAATTCCCTGGTCTACCTGGATTATCTCGCTAATGAGCATATCTTTTGATATTTGCATTTTGATACCTCCATTGATTTGATTTTCTGATTATAATACATCTTTATCTGATTTGCAAGGAAATAAGCTCTCCCTACATGTTTTGACATTGTCTTTGATGTACTGTGTTTTGTATAGCTTGTTCCATAGCACACCATAGTAATAGCTTGTTGGATCCAGCGTAAATACATCTAAATATTCATCTATTGTAAGTCTCTCATTTAATGCATATGTTCAATCTCCGGATCGTTAATCATGTTGTATAAAAGCATAGCATATGCTGTCGAAAAATAAATGGTACATTATTCCTGCTTTTAGGACTGTAGGTGTTTAATAAAACAATACATCTTAAAGGATGTTGTAAATAAGGTAATCTGTTTCTTGTCCTTTGATGTAAGTGGTAAAAACATCTTGTTTCTTTTATAATATTCCTTAATCGGTGTAATGTTCTTTGAAAACACCTTTTTATCTGTTATTCCAGCAACTTTCGCCTTTTCTTTATATAAGTACAACCAATGCATATGTCTCTTCATAGCGAACCATAACATTTCATATTCTCCATTGTCCTCATAGAAACTCATTCTCTCTAAAAACGCCCTAAAAATGTCAAAGCTCTTAATAGAAAAATCTCTTCCCATAATACTTTGTGGATTCTGTCTGTAATTATATAAAGATTCATGAACATAGGCTATCTTCTCAGCTTTATTAACAATTTTAAAGGTATAAGCCTCATCTGCATGTGCGATGCCTGGGATGAAATTAACGTCTTTAACTAAATCCATTCTAAATAACTTGTTCCATACCGCAACATTTTCAACTACCATATCTGGATTTAAGAAATATATTAAATCGAAATCCTTTCCAGAAATAATCTCTGTATCACCATTTGCGTATTTAGACTTCTTGTATACATCACCATCATATAAATATGTAATATCACATACTGCTATCTCAGCTTTATTTACTTCGCAGGCGCGCTTTAGCGTCTCTACCATAGTTTTTTCAATAGTATCATCACTATCAACAAACAAAAGATAATCACCTGTTGCATGAGGGAGTGCATGATTTCTTGAAGCTGAACATCCTGCATTTTTTTCATTGGCCAAAACCTTAATACGCTTGTCCTTCTTAGCAATCTCCTCGCATATAGCAAGGCTATTATCTGTGGACTTATCATCGATTAAAATTATCTCTATGTTTCTGTATGTTTGATTTCTAATGCTCTCTATGCAACTGCGCAAGTATTTACTAGAGTTATATACAGGCACTATAATACTAATCTTATCTGTTTGGGCCTTGCTCCTATTTTGCCATCCAAACTTCCTTTGCCTATCTTTTAAAATCTTGAAACTGTTTAATAACATAAACTTCTCCTACATCAGAAAATACTTTAACTCCTTAATTATATGGGAATGATACTGTTTTGTCAATTTTAAAACCGTTCTTTTTACTTTCTTCCTTCTTCGACACAAATATGGCATTATTATGTACCAAAAACAATTAAATTATATAATTAAATTATAAAACACTGCCATTCCATGTTTTTAATTTCAACATAAAAAACCCATAGTTCCGAAGAACTATGGGTTTAATTTACAATTATTCTAATGTGTAAGGCATTAAAGCGATACCAAATACCCTAGCCACCTTATACACACCATCCTCTATTTTACAGGAGTTTTTCAAAAAGTCAAGTACTCATTTACACCCTTCGGACACCCTTTTGTACATAATTCTGTGTCAAAAGTTGTGTCAAAACATAAAAAATCCACCTAAAATTAGGCGGATTTTTTAATAACTTTGTGTCAGTTTCTTCCTATTATAATATGTCTAATATACCACTCACATCAGTTATAAGTCTCTTGTAATTCTGCTGTTTAATATGCGTGTAGATATCCATTGAAGTTTTTATGCTTGAATGCCCTAACAATAATTTCAATGTTTCATAAGGCACTTCCTTCTCTACCAGTCTAGTTGTGAATGTATGTCTCCATACATGAGGTGTATGTATACTTATTACAACAGGCTTTCTGTTTTCCTGCTTTGCTCTTTCAGCCTCCCACTCATTAGCTCTTTTAACTATTAGTTTTGTTGCTCTCACAATGCTTTCGTGAGTATAAGGTATTCCTGTCTTTGCTGTAAACACGAAATCCTTGTATCCATCTATTGTTATGTCATCTCTTATTCTCATTTGCTTTTGATACTTCTTTTGTTTTTTGAACAACTCATAAACCTCATCAGACATCGGTATTCTTCTCACCGCATTTACAGTTTTTGGACTTGTAATAAAAAACTCATGTTTCCCTTGTCCTCTGTCTCTATAATTAATACTATGATTTATAGATATAACGTGATTCTCTGTATCAACATCTCCCCAGGTTAAGCCACTAAGCTCTCCCCATCTCATTCCAGTTCCAAGACCTATACCTATAATAGGAAGATATACATTAGCCCAGTTATCTTCAATCTTCATATATTCAAGCATTAGTTTAGTTTCCTCAACTGTCAGTGCATCTCTGATTTCCTTAGGTGTAGCTGTAATATCTTTCATAATGTCTATACAAGGATTTATTGTAATAACTCCATCATAGAGTGCCTGTTGACAAGCATTGTATAAGTAACCTGATAAGTTCTTTAAAGTACTTTGCGCTAAATGCTTCTTGTCTGCCAACTCCTTAAAATGAGCTACCAGCATACTTCTTTTCAAGTCTTTAATTGGCATTCTAGCAATTATTGAACCTTGAATATACCAATTATAATATGATATTTGATTTTTCAACGTAGTATCTTTAACCTTGCCCTTTTTATATAACTCTATGTACTGTGGATACCACTCATCTAATGTTAATTTGCTTATATCCAACATCTTACCATTTTTCAAGTTATACTCAAATTCCAGTATCTTCTCCTTCAGCTTGTCCAGGTCTTTGTCGTAGATATAATGTGGTTTTCCATAGACCATCGTTCTATGAATATATCTACCATCAGCTCTATGTGTTACTCCATTTGGTAACACTCTTCCATTTCTATCTTTTCTTCTCTTAACTACCATAATTTTAATCTCCTTTCATTTTTCGAGTGGTGGCAGGATAACGCCACCACTCCAATTCGTCAAGCACTATATCGATTCTTTTATCGCAAAGGCTCTTAACTTGTCCACTGAATATCTAACAGAATTACCTATGTACACTCTAGCCTTAGCCAATTCAGCAACTTTCTGAGCTCTTCTTCTGCCGTATCCAGTAATCCTCATAAGTGTATCCAAGTCAACTAGTATTAAATCATCATCGAATTTCATAATCTTACACCTCACTTCCATAAATATCTTCATAATCATAGTATTCATGCTCACTCCACTTTCCGAGGATATCTTTATAATTTATATAGAGCACTTCAGCTACAGGTTTTTTCTTGTCCTTGTTGTTCGCCACACTTGCATATCTCTTTTCAACCACAACAAGTCTGAAACCTTCTTTTAATAGTCTGCTATTGTAGTAATCAGACTCCATATCTCTTAAGTTTCCTTCTTCATCAAGTGGAATGTTTGCACATATCATTATGTTGCTAGGTGTTTCTGACCTCTGCGCTTCAATCACAAAGTCAATAAATTTCTCTTGGTCTTTATCTGTCCAATCACAGATATATCCTGCATTTTCACGTTTATCAGTTGTACCCCTCTTTTTCTTCTCATAAGGTACATCTGCAAATACTAACGTATCTCTGCCACCTGTCCAATACTGAGGATATTTCATAAAAGTCTATCTAGTTCCTCAACTACAACCTCTATCATTTCATTTCCATCATTTGCTTTTGTAATATGCTCCAATATAATCTTCATTGCATTATACTGAGGTCTATCAAAAGTTTTACCTGTAAACTTGTCTCTAAAGATATTAACCTCTGTAATCTCTGGTCTAAATTGCTTAATTGCAATCTCTTGTCTCTCTAAATTTTGGTCTCGTGTCGATACTCTTAAATAAGCATATGTTACCATATTCACGCCTCCTTATGTCACAATTATTACTTTTTGAAATACCCATATAATTTGATATTTTTCTATTTCAAAACCTATCAAATTAATAAATAAATATTTCATAATCAACTATATACAATGTGACATATTAAGACCACTAAACATAAAAAATAAGCCATACAAAACTTGGCAATGTATATCCAAATCTTGTATGACTTGTAAACTCTCTTTATTTTTTTATTATTTCCACTCCATTTAAGTAATTTAAGTCTTTCAAATAATTAATCATATGAATATCTAATATCGTTGTATTTAATTTTTTAATAAAGGTATTTTTCCAAAATGAACTTACCTTAATCCAAGTAACATTGCTTGGTATTGTGTATGTTTTATTTTTCTTAAAGGCTGGGTATGCTAACAATTCTGTTTTTTCCTTATTAAATAATACTCCATTTTTTGAAGATAAACTTTGGTGTTTCTTATCAACTACAACCTGTTTAGCATACTCTGCTATCCCCCAACTTGGATAAGTATAAACATCTGTTTCTGCGATTTCTACATTACATCCAACTGGTATAAAAATCGTGCATTCTTCACATTCTTCATTCCATGCTTCTAACTTAATCACATCTACAAAGTCGGGTATATGTATTTCACCGTTTGAATCAGATTCCATATGTAACACTTGTATTTCATCATAATCACTATTATACTCTATATGAAAATTACAATAATGTTCAACATTATTCTTTAATATATAATCGTCCATTCTTCTTAATTGCTCATTTCTACACTCCAATTTCCTTAATACTTCATTTATTCCTTCTTGTTGTTTATTTGTCTTTTCACCCATCTTAAGTACCTCCACAAAATAAAATCTTTACTTTTATTTTATCAAAGCACCACTATAAACTCAATCACTTTCACAATGAACCTATCCATATTTTTCATCTGTTGTTTTCTCTGATTTTCTCATAACAAATTACCAACCAACATTCCTCATTTTCTTTTTATGCAGGACAACACCCCAATGTACTCTGAATGTCCACTACCCTACCACATCAAGCCATAATTAATTTTTCGCCACTGAACATTCCAATTTTACACGCTCTGTTGCTCTTTAATTTCCCACAAAAATTGAAAACTCACGCACATACACTCTAAACAATTATCTTACCCTTATATCAACGATATATTTATATTCAATGACTACCATATCACCAAAGGCTCTGACATCATCAACAACCATATGACTGACCCCAAGTGATACAATCTCTCCTTCAAATATGTTGCCGTCAACTAACATCACCTTTATGTAATCTCCAACACTTAATCCATTAATCATAAGCTATCTTATCCTCCTTATACCTGTACTAATTTTTCAATTTACTGAACTCATTTATGAAACACCTTTTATTTGCTCATATAACCTCTGTAATCAGCTTTATTCATACTGACCTTAACAATCACCCATATGACACTATATAAACCTTTTATAAGCCATAAATAATGGCAATAAGGCAATGGTCTCAATTCACCACTGCTCTATTGCCCTATCTATTTTAATCCTCTTCTTTAACATACTCTGCCATACAGTCCATACACATGACATTCAAATCCTTAGTAGCTCTAAAACTACAGCCACAACCTCCACTACATATGTACTTTCTAGTACTTCCTTTTTTCTTCTTAGGCTTGCCATCTACTCCAATAAGTCCATTAGTTCCATCTGTACCTGAACCTCCTAAACCTGTACCTAGACCACCAAACCAAATCTCTCCATCTCTATTAATATCTATAGGTTTCTCAATGCCATTGTCATTAAGCACTTGTACAAATTCTTCTGTAGGTGTTGTTACACTATAACCTATATATTTTGCTGAACTAATTGAAAGGCCCCTACGCTCAGCTTCTCTCTTGAATCTCTTGTTATGATAACGTCCATCTTTTGATGTGTCATCTATGTTATTAAGCTGACAATAATAATGGACCATTTCATGCATAAGTGTACCCATAATATTTTCAATAGGTCTATCCAAGTGCTCCGCACTGATATTGATTTCATTGTAATGCCCCTCTTCTGCTCTCCACACTTTTCCTACTGTGAAATGTCCATTAGTTCTAGGCGACGACATAATTGTAATCATTATAGGTGGTAATGCACTGTCAAAATAAACTCTATTTAATACTTCAAAGCCGTATTCTAAAACTTCCTGCATACTCTTTAACATATTCACGCACCTCCTATTTCACTATCTTTCTTAAACACATTATCTTCTGCAACTCTCTTGTAAACTCTTCTCTCTCTGAATCTGTTGCTGTCTCACCTACGCTTAACATATATTCTACAGCTTCAAATTGATTGTTCCTAAAAGCTCCCATTATCAAAGAGTGTTCACCACCAAATGCGTAATATCTTCTATTTGTTTCTCCGCCATCTTCATAATATCTTTTTAGTAACTCTAACTCACCACAACAAGCATATTCCCATAATATTTCAATTCTGATATCTTTCATAATGACATCCCCCTTCCTTAAATATCTTCCCTGCAAGTTGCATAATACTTACAATATAAACAACAGCTACCACAATTTTTATCTCTCTTTATTGTTTTCTTTACCCAGTAAATTAATCTCTTCATAATGCAATTACCTCTTTTCTTGATTTCTATGTTTTAATTCTAACGCGACGTAATTGCTGTGTCTGTGGAGGATATAGCCATAGTTGTAATTATGTATTTAGTGAGAGTGCTGTATTACTCATTGTAATAGCATTACCCATTACTTCTGTTTCCTACTGTTTACTTGGTATATTCAGTAATATGTCGATTTATAGGCAGTGCACTTCCAACTTCTATAATTACATATGGCAGGTAAGCCGTAACCTACCTGCCACTGATAATATTCAAAATCAATATTTACTTTCACTATACAGAAATGTACACCCATTATCTGTAGTGTAACTGACAGATTTTATCACTTCCATTTATGACATCTGCCATTATCCATATCTACTCCCCAAAGACAAAAAGACCCATAGTCCTCTCGAACTATGAGTCTAATATACATTTCGCCATAATAGATTTTTTGTATATTAAATACCATACATTTGCTTTACAATATATAACACACTTTACTAATCTTCAAGGTCACTCATTAAAGATAGAACCGATAAAAAAGAATTTCCTTCATATATATTTTTAAAATCATAGTCTAAAACAATTTTATTACTTGAATACACTCTATCTTTTTCTGATTTCACTAGTTCCTCATCAACGCTTGAACCAATAACCCCATCGTACATTGCAGGATAGTCAAATGAATTTTTGTTATTATTGTAACTAGCATATACGTGAATATCCGGATTATCCTTTAGCCAATTTTCTAATTCTTCAGAATATCTATTTCCACTTAAGCTAATATTGACATATTTAATATCATTTTCCTTCATCCACTCTAAGCCTGTAATAATGCGCTCGGTATTTATCTTTCCGAACTCATCACATGCGTCAAAATAAGCTATTGAGACATCACTAACTTTTTCAATAAAATCTAGCAAATAGTCCCCATGTTTTTTTTGCTCACCACAAAATGTATAATCAATATTTGTTATAACAATATTTTCATTATCAAATGATAAACCACCATCTATAACACCTATTGTTTGATTAGTTTCATAAAAATCATTCACAAAGAAATATTCATGATTTAAATGTGCCACCAATAAAAACATTACTACCACGATAATCAATAAAATCATAATTATTTTTTTTTGTAATTTTTTCATTAGATATAATCCTCACTAATAAAAACCATCAACTCATGTATACTAGTCCACAAAATGACTTTATTGTTCTTCACAAACAAATAATCATATTGATCATATTTAGGGTCAAATGTAATTATTTGTAATTTTTTTAGTGAATCCGAAACACAATGTTTATAGTCAGTACAACAAATAAAAAACTTATTTATAAAACTTTCTCTAATGATATCCTCATTGATGTCTAAGACAAGAACACCTCGACCATCTACTGATTTCAACTTCAGTTCCTTGCCATATTTTTCAACAAATATACTTACGTGTTCAACTTTTTTTGCGAATTCACTAGTCCATTTAATCAGCTCATTTTCTTCATTGATGTGCTTATGAGTTCTATATAAATACACTAAATCAGCTTTACATATTGTCTCACTTATTATATTTATATATTCACTCAACTGTACTTCATCACTAACAGAGAATTGCTTAATATCTTCAATTACATATTTATTTTGGTATTCCATAAAATGAATGCGCCCCATTTCTATTCGCTGTATGGTAATGGTTAAAGAACGAACCTATTTTATACCATGCCCAATGATTTTCACTTGATGTTACACCTAATCCGGTTGACTTTACAATACTCTTAGCTTGACTCGATGTGAATGTGTATGTATCGCTTCCACTTGCAATTCTGCTAACAGCTGCAGTTCTTGTTATTGCATTTGGATTTATGAATACCGTATTGTACATACGATATGCTTTATAATAATATGTCGATTTTTTTCTCACATCATCTATTACCGCATCAACCGCATAACATACAACACCAGCAACTGTAACCGCTAAACATGCATATAATAATGCTGTAACAAATCCGCCTATCGCAATTGTTCCACCAGCAGCTATAGCCATCTGTCCGCAATATTCATCTTGTATAACTTCGTCAAAGCTATTGTATTCTTCAACTGTTTCGCCATCTTCTGATATGACTATATCAACAGTTTCCATATCATAATTTAAATTATTTACCTCAATTTCATACTTCTCATCTCCATTCATACTTATTTCGCCGTTTAAATTTTCATCAATGGCCATTTCGCCTTCATATCCTGGTGTTATACAAGCTATATGTATATTTTTATTTTCATCTAATACAACTTTATACTCCAAACCATCAACAAATACATATTTGGCATTTTCCTCTGCATGAACTTTTTGACTACTTCCTACGACTAAACTGCATATTAACATGATACTTATTATCTTGCATAAAACTTTTCGCATTTTAAACTTCCTCCACTTTCATTTATTTATAAGAAAAAACCATATTATCTATATACCATATTCTTATTATATAGCTAAATGGTCTCTCACCTTGAAAGTATATAATAATTACCAATTAGTGTCAACCTCAACATATATCTACTTATTGTACCCTTATAAGAAAAAGTACATAAATTACTATACCTAAATAATACTTAACAAATTGCAATTATTTTTCACATACACAAAAAGACCCATAGCCCTTCGGACTATGAGTCTAATATACATTATCCATATAAAAAGTTGTGTCAAATTTGAGTCAAACTCTATCAACCAACCTCTGAAACCCTTGATTTTACTAGGTTTTAGTCAAGTGTGTAAGGCATTAAAGCAATATGTCTTGCTCTCTTAATTGCAACTGTAAGAGCTCTCTGATGTTTAGCACAGTTTCCTGTGACTCTTCTAGGAAGAATTTTTCCTCTTTCAGATACATATCTTTTTAATTTATTAACATCCTTATAGTCGATTTCGCCGTTCTTGTCACCGCAGAACACGCAGACTTTCCTTCTTCTACGCATTGGTCTTCTTCTCATAGAACTGTCTCTATCGCCTTTTTCTGGTCTATTCACTGGCATAACTACTACCTCCTATTTGTTTAGTTGAATGGCAAGCCTTCGTCTTCGACGCCATCAGGTATATTCATAAATCCATCACCTGCAGCACTAACTGGCTCAGGTCTTGAAGCAGAATATCCAGATGCACCACCTGCATTATTTTTGCTTTCTGCGAACTCACTATTCTCCACTACAACTTCTGTAGTGTAGACTTTCTGTCCTTCTTTGTTTGTATAGCTTCCTGTCTGTATACGACCTTCCACTAATAACTTTGTTCCCTGATGTAAATATCTTTCAGCAAACTCAGCTGTCTTTCCAAATGCTACGCATGAAATGAAATCTGCTGTTTGTCCAGCATCTGCATCTCTTCTAACACGTCTATCAACAGCAAGTGTATATCTTGCAATCGCAAGAGCATTTTCGCCTTGAGAATACCTTATTTCAGGATCTCTTGTTAGTCTTCCCATAAGGATAACTTTGTTCATAAAATCTCCTCTTTTCCAACAGGTATGTGCCGACTACGCTTCTTTTCTAACACATAAGTATCTAACAACACTTTCCATAATACGGATATTGTCTTCAACTTCGTTTGGACAATTTGCGTCAGATTCAAACTGGATGAAATAATAGAACGCTTCTTTGCTCTTCTGGATTTCGTAAGCTAATCTCTTCTTACCCCAGTCATCTACATTTGTTACTGTACCACCGAAACGTGTGATATATTCTTTCACCTTTTCGATTGTAGCTGCTCTTTCTTCATCTTCGAGAGCTGCATTAACAATAACTACTAATTCGTATTTGTTCATTCTAACTTTACCTCCTTCTGGTCTCTGGCCCACAGTATCAGTCTGCGAGCAAGGAATAACATATCACGATTATTTACTATAACACAACAAAACAAGGATTGCAAGCACTTTTGTACTAGCAATCCCCGTTTTATTCACCTTCTATAATTTCAATTTTCATCAAATATAATTTCCACAGATGTAATATTACTTCGTTGGTTTCCTTATACCCTTAAGATTCTTCTCTACCAACGTTCTCGGAACCATAACTTCATGTCCACATCCTATGCATCTTAATCGAAAATCCGCCCCAACTCTTAGCACGGACCACTCGAAACTGCCACATGGATGCTTTTTTTTAAGTTTAACAATGTCTTCTAATTCAAACTGCATAATTACTCGTCCTGTGTTATACATAAATATAGTGAGAGCATCTCTTTACCATCTACATCTATCATCGGTATCCTCAAAGCCTGAATGTCAATCTGTAACTTTAGATTTGTCCCATGTAATGATATAGGTGGCGTAATATCCATCAATATCCCTTGAGTAGAAAAAACCGTAGCTGTGTTTCCCATAATCATATTACTTAATTCTCCCAGTGCCGAACAAGCCATCTCGTCCAACTCAGCTACTGGCATACCCATCATCATCTTGCTTGCCATGGTCTTGGCATTTTCTTCACTCATTACCAGAAGTACATGTCCTTTAAAAACGCCTGTAACACCAACCTGTAAAATGAATGTATTATTAGGAAAATCCAATGAAGCAACACTAGGCTTACCCACTGTGAGATTAGTCTGTGTAGTCATTTCAATGATATTAATGCTTGACTGCAAAAATGGATTAATGTGTTTTACATCTAATGGCTGCATCATAAGCAATAGTTCCTTTCTATTAAAATATTTCTTTCGTTTTTATCACAATATAGACTATTGTTATTATAACATAAAATGTAAAAATCGTAAATACTAAAACTTGCTATTTTGTAATGATTACGCATAAGTTATTCTTTTTATACTCTATTTTTATAAGGTTATATTATATGGCTTATGACAGTTTACTAATAAAAAATAAGGACTTCTGTGAAGTCCTTTAGAGAGGCGCGAACCGGATTTGAACCGGTGATAACGGTGTTGCAGACCGGGGCCTTACCACTTGGCTATCGCGCCATAAAAACATAATATCAATGAGGTTTAATTTTGTCAACCACATTTAATGACTCCGACGGGAATCGAACCCGTGTTACCGCCGTGAAAGGGCGGTGTCTTGACCGCTTGACCACGGAGCCTAAAATATGCCAACTCAACGCGGGAGCAAGATGTTACTAGCTCCCCGAGTAGGACTCGAACCTACGACCTAACGGTTAACAGCCGTGCGCTCTACCAACTGAGCTATCGAGGAATATTACTAATGCATATTAGCAAAATAGACTTTCCTACTAAGGTAAGCCTCTGGTATTATCATATGCATTTTGCCTACAATTTATACCTTCAAAACTACACATTAAATTATCCGACTTCCGTTTCTTAAAACAACCTAACCGTTTGGTCAAGCCCTCGACCTATTAGTATTAGTCAGCTACATACGTTGCCGTACTTACACCTCTAACCTATCAACCTTGTAGTCTTCAAGGGGTCTTACTAGCTTACACTA